>Ga0209756_1000484_pt1 | contig 39026 bp, 41 predicted proteins | sample ETNvirenome_6_85_FD_184071 | JGI IMG/M metagenome (GOLD analysis project Ga0209756, IMG submission 184071) | Marine viral communities from the Pacific Ocean - ETNP_6_85 (SPAdes) (version 3) | ecosystem: Environmental > Aquatic > Marine > Oceanic | place: Pacific Ocean | collected 2013-06-19 | reverse complement strand
AAACGATGAGCCCGTCGAAAGGATGGGCATTCGGCGCACCACCTCATTCAACATGGACACTTGCCGGTAGTTGAAGAACATGTCTTGCGCCACCTTCGACGCTGCTCGCGCTATGATGGTGTCGAGTTGTTGCCGGTTCAACTTGCGCCCCTTCAGGAACAGGCCAAACCCCTTCTTCTGGAGTCGCACCCGCTTCCCTGCTCCAACAGCCAGCATCAAATAGTCGCCATCTACAAGGTCTGATACGGAGCGCTCAACAACATCAAACATTCGCGATGCCACGTTGATCTTGTCAGATGAGTCGCCAAAGGCGTATGCCTCGTCGGGCATCTTCAGAACCTTGGCTACACCAGGCGCATGTTCTTTGAGGTTGAATATGTCTCGAGTGCCGGCTACACCAACCTCGCTCTCAATCATGGTTGTCTGCATCAATTCCGTTCTGCCGAGCGCACGCATCTTGTCGAGCTCTCTGCCGGCCTTGAGTTTTCCAGCCTTGTAGTCGAACCATTGCTTGGTGGCTTTGGCGCTGTGGGCGATGACCTCGACCGGGGTCTCGCCAAACATGAGGCCCGAATAGACGATGTTTTGGATCTTGTTGCGAACGTGAGTTGGGAAGTTCCACGACAGCACATGGGCGCGAGCGGTTCTATCTATCTTCCACAACAAGGCCGCATTCTCGTTCATCGTGGACTCGACCCACAAATTTGCGCGCAGGGTGCTCCCAAACCCCTTCTGGACGGACCCCTTTTCGAGACTCTCCGACAGGTTCTCACGGCCAAATATCTTCTCAGCGGTGCCCCCCTCTTTGTAGAGTTCGCGCAGATACATATCCAGCTTCCCCTTCTTGCTCACCGGGGTGAAGTCCTCTTCAAGAGCCTTGGCAACCTTCTGTAACCCCTCGACCACTACAGTTTGCTCGGCAAACGTCGCCCCCTCTGGCGTGTATTTGTCTATTGCTGACTGTTTGATGGAGGGCGCCCCCCTTCCCCTCAAGGCGATGGTGTTCCTGATTGCTTGGGCGTCAATCTGCAGCATTGCCGGGTGCTCCCCGTCTAGCATGTTGCGGACGACATCGCCCGAATAGTCGGCTTCCCATGCCAGACCAGCCTCTTCTGTCGTCATGCCGCCCTTCTCTTTCTCCGCAACATACTTCTCTCTGTCCTTGCCAAAGCGGCGCCACTGCCCCTCGAGGGCGCCCACCATGCGCGAGGTGTAGGCATTCTGCGCGAGATTTTGGGTAACGACGCTGATCGCCTTTGCCTGCGCTTTGCGTAGCTGTTTCTTGGTCATCGACTTGACGACAGCTGCGACGGCATTGTCCAGGGAGATGTGAACATCGGACCCAGCGACCTTGAAGGTGGCAGTCTGCGAGCGACCCTTCTGCAGACTGTGTCTGACGTATTTTCTGATTTGGTCTCTGAATCCCTTGTCTTTCAGAATGGCTCGCTTGGCCTTTGCGCTCAGATTCAGTTTGCTGACGACATGGGCGATAACCGACTTGAGCACCTTGGGGTCGTGCATGATGTACAGCCCGGTATCTCTCAGCGCATCGGTCAGAACTGCCTTGGTGCGCGCCAGCGAGCGGGTTGGCAATCCCTCTACCTTCAGGTCGGTGATCGCCTTGTGGACCTCTTCGATGGCAGAATTGAACTCTGGCGAGGTGGTCTCGACCGGCACATCTCGAGCGGCCCGCTTGCCAGCTCTGCCTGCGAGGACATCATAATGGCCGTCATCGCTAATAACGACAACATCCACCAACCCCTCGGGCAGCAACTCGGTGACTACCGGGTCGGGACGGGGTGTCGGCTCAACGCCAGGTGCTGTTGGTGGTGGTCGTTGCCTGACGGGGATGCCGCTAAAATGGGGCTCTGCGGCCCCAGGCTCGGCCATCTCAAAGGGGTCGCCAGCGCCAAACTTCTGTTTACCTGCCACATCCGGTAGTGACTCGGTGGCGTTGTGAAATTTCTTTCTGGCCGATTTCAGCGTGGCGAGGTCGGCCTTCCCGCGCATAAATTGATCGAGAACTGTAGTGTACTCACCCAGCAACGCATCGATCCTCGCTTTTTCAGAACCCTCAAGCGCGGCCCTTTTGAGTCCCTGATAGTCGTTGACTATCTCAGTGTAGTCAGCGGACGCGAGGTCGTGGCTCGCCCTCACTCCCTCGGGGGTGTCGCGCTTGCCCTCCTCAACCGCGCGAACCCACTCTTCTCTGGCCTTCTCGGAATGTCCTCTCAATTCTCCCTGATGCCTCTCTGTCGCCTCCAACCCCTCTCTTGCGGCGCGAAGTTCGGCTTTTGCTGCGGCTGGATCTTCGACGCTCCACTCCCCAAAGGGATCTTCTTCCACCACCTCAAACTTGGACGGTTTCTTGGGTGGCGCGGGCTCTACGACGGGCTCTACGACGGGCTCTACGACGGGCTCTGGCGCTGCCTTCGCGGCCTCTAGGGCAGCCAAGCGTTCTGGCGCATAGGTAGCCATCCAGCTTCGCGAGGGAGGGCCGTGGACAGCCTCCTGTAGCCCCCCCTCACCAAATATCTCGCTGTCTAAGGCACGCTCTTGGTCGTGAAGACGCCGTGCTCTCTTCTGGTAGCCCTCCAAGAACTGGTCGTTTCTAGCCCTCGCCTCATCTAGTGCATCTAGCGCCTTAGAATACTCAGCGCCGACCTCTCCTTTGAGTCGCTCTGCCGCAGCCAGTTCCTTGCGTGGGGTGTCTCGCTTCGAGGCTCCCTCCCGCTCCTTCAATATCTTTATTGGGTTTTTGTGCCCCATGCGCGTGCCAAGAACATCAACGTAGGACGCCTCTGGGGCGTTGGGGTCAACCTTTCTGGATAGTTTGGTCAGCTTCGCCTTCGCGGCTCTGAGTTGTTTCTTTGACCAGCCCTCTCCCTTGTTGTTGTATGCGTCGTAGAGTGCCTTCAGGTCGCGGGCAGCCATCCTTGCGGTCGGTGGTGCCAATTTGGCGGCGGCGGCGACGGCTTCGGCGCTGCGGCCAGCGGGGGGCTCTGGCGGCAAGGGGTCGCCATAAATGTCAACCCGTTCTGGGGCGGCAGGCTTGGCGGCAGGCTTGGCGGCAGGCTCTGGTGCTGAACGGATGAATATGGGAGGGCCAGCGTCAGGATCTGCCTGCCGGAATTTCTCCGGTAACTCAATTGTTTTTTCTATACCCGCAATCACGCGATCCTGATGCGCTATCTCATCGCTGATTGCGCCCCACTTTTCGTGAAGAGCCTTCAGGATCGGGTCTTTGAATACGGCAAGGCCGGGCTTGGCACGCGCCTTGCTCGCCGCTTTGGTGACCTCCATTAGTTCGTCGTAAAGCTTGTCGTGCTTCCTGTATGCGTCTAGCAACTCGTTGGGCACCTCTGGTGGCGTCTCTACGACGGGCTCTGGTGCTGCCCTGGCAGCAGGCCCCTCAATCGCAATCAGTTCATCCCCGTGGGGCACCTGCCAGTCCCTCTCCGGTATGCCAGCGGCATCCTCAAGCCTTGCGACCTCCCTCGATTGGGCATCCAATTCGTTCTTTAGGTTGTCTGCTTTTTTCCTAAAGCCCCCTGCGAACGGATCCTTTCGGTCCACCGCGTCTTCCCACCTCTCGGTGGCCTCAAACCATCTCGAGTTGGTCTCCTCTAGCTTTTCCAACGCCGCCTGAAGCTCTGCGACCGGCCCCCTCTGCTCCATGGGAGTTCTTAGGTTCGCCTTGGCCTCACCAACTGCTGCTTGCGCGGCCTCTATGCCCTCTCCAGAGCGCTCTGCCTCTTTGAGCCACCACTCTGCCGCCTCAAGGGCTTGCACTCTCTCAGGAACCTCTGGCGGGCCTGGTGGCTCGCGTGGCTCTCCTCGGGGTGGCGCCTGGCGCACTTCCTCAAGGGCGGCTTCCACGGCTTGTGCGTTGTTTCTCCTGTATTGCTCCTCCATTGGAGTAAGTTTTTCGCCACGGCTTATCTTGTCGGCAACACCCGTCACGGTCTGCCCCTCTTCGACCGTCGCCCTGGCCATGCGGTCCACGGCTCTCTTGCCTTCTGAACCCTCCGATATGAGACCGTCTTCGAGCTCCGCGACACGCGCGCTAGCTGCCTCGTCGCCAGCGTCTGCCTTTTTCAGGTCATCTACCCAACGCTGTGCAAACTCCTCGGGATACACGCTTCTCGCTACCTCTATGCGAGATTCAGTGGGTGGCTCTGGGCCGGCCTCTGGTGGTGGTCCTCGGCGCGGTGGCGCAGTCGGCTCTCCCTCGACCACCTCGGCCATTTCGACCTGGCCTTTCTTCGTTCTAACCGCCATCTCAGAGCCAAGGCTCTCAATTTCAGCCCTCGCTATCGCCGGGTCGTCGGCAATTTGCTCAATAATTTGGCCCAGGTTCTTGTTCTTGTTTATCGACGTGCTGATTAGCCAGCGCTGAATCGCTGCCCGCCGACCGGGGCTTATCTCGCCCCACAGGAACTTCGACACCTCGGGCACCAGGACGCCAACCGCTGCAGCCACCGCATCGGGGGTGAGACCTGAGAGCGAAACCAGACCAACGCCGGCCTGTTTGACGCTGTGAAGCATTCTCTGTGCTGCTTCAACGGAATACGCAACAGGTTTCGATGTCGGCAACGGCTGCCCTTCAGCGCCCTTCCAGCGAAAACGCTCTGAGCCACCGCGAAACACGTTGAAAGCCGAGCCCTCGGGCTTGGTTGTCACCGCTTCGGTCGCCTGCTCTATCTTGTCGAGAGTAGAGACCACCTTGTTTAGGTTGAACTTTTTGGCAATCGCCATCGCCCCACGATTACCTGACTTGGCCAACCTGCCGACACCCTTGGCGAACGGCGCAAAGATAAGAGCTGTCGATACGGGGCGAGCCTTGATCATGCCGAGACCCTTGCCGGTGGCAAGCATCTTTATCGAGGCTCCGGTGGCGCCAAAGCCTCCGGTAATCATGTTAGTCCACATGTGGTTGCTGGCCTTGAAGTCTTTGGAGAACGCATCGAGAAAGTCTTTGTCGGCGCGTCCGCTTCTCGTTAGACCACCCAGAGAGGCGGCGAGACCCAAAAGAGCCTCTTGGACTTCAGCAACATCCGACCTGGCCGCCTCATATCCAGCCATACCCAGTCGCTCTTCGATGTTGTTTTCGTACTCATCGAACACTTTCATCACGCCAGGACCAAACTGACCTTTGGCTCCAGCAACGCGCATCTCGAGCTCAAACCTTTCTGGCAGCGGCAGGATGTGGCTTTGGGGGGTAGATTCGGGCTCTAGGATGTCCGCAACCCCGAAAACATCAAATGCATCGCCGAAAAGCGTTCCCTTCATCGCCACGTCCACCGGCTTGAATTTGCCCCTCCCGGCTTTGCGCGCCTTGCGCGCCCTCCTGTCGTTTTCCAGACGAGCCTTGGCAACCTTGATGTCGAGTCCAACTATCTCACCCACCCCCTCGGGTATGGCAGCAGCGGCGCCAGCGACACCACCAACGGCACCAGCGATACCGCGCCCCGCCTTGGCGGCGAGGTCGCTGGCAAGCGCGAAACCTGGCCCACCTTGGGCTCTGAGCGCTCCACCGGCAGTCACCGCGCCAGGAGTATATGTGCCGGTCGGCCTGGTCGTCGGCTCTTTCTTTGGTGCCCTTTTCGCCAGTTCAGCGCTTCTTTGGAGGTATTGGGCAGCGACCTTTCGCATCGGGACTTTATAATCGTCCTCGGTCATCTCAGCCATTTCGGCTTTGCTTTTCCCCAACAGCCTCTGCACTCGGAGCATTGCCTTGTCTCGGGGCACTTTATTGAACTCGCGCCACTGTATAACCTGCCCCTCCAGGGTCAGTGGTCTCGAGGGAGACCTCTCTTTGTCGGACAAAAACTGCTCCATAGAGTCGTAGTCATCAATGAACGTGCGATCGATGCTGCCGCCAGCAACCTTAAGCATTCGCTTTTGTTGCGGAGAGTATTCGGTTGGCTTTTTGGGCTTTTTGGGGGCGCGCTTTGTGAGGGCGCCAAGGCCAGCGGCAATGTTCTCCATGCCAGGCCGCAGCACCGACATGTCTACGGGGAGTTTGGCATAGACCCATCCCGGCAACCGCTGTTTGATTTCATCGACATCTACGTCGAACATCTCTTCGATGACGCGCCTGTCGGTGCGCTCTACATCAACACCCAGGTCTGTGAGGCGACCGACTGCCTTACGCAGCGCCTCTTCCCGCGTGTGGCCAAACTTCACGTCCTGAGCGACAAAGTCACGAAGGCTTGTCCACTTCGATTGCTCGGGGGCGGTTTTTGCTGGAGTGGCCATTGCTATGATTTATCGCCAGGGAGGAAGACCGGCGGCTCCGTCTTCTTCGATGTCTTCGTCGTGTATTCAGCGGGCAGCACGCTGCGAGCACTCGACGTGCCCATGGGTTTCTTCGTCTTCTTCGCCTTCTTCGCCTTCGGTATCTTCTTCAGCCTTTTCGCGAGTTTATCTAGCTCAGTGACTCGCTTCGCGATGCGAGCGCGCACCTTCGTTATGTTCGCCTCTGTCGCACCCCTTTTCTGTCTCTCAGCGGGCCGCTTCTTCTCATCGATATCATCAATGTTAACCTTGCCTTGGCCGACTTTCGTTGACTCAAGGTCGTCTAGCCTCTTCTGGTCAGCGTTTTGTTCCAGCAAGAGCCTCTTGGTCCTGGCAACATCATCTTTTTGTCTTTGAGAGAGAGCCACCTTTGAGTTCCTGACGTTAGTCAGTGCTGTTTGCGCGTCCTTTGCCGCCCTCGACCTGGCCGCTGAAGCGTAAGATGCTGCCGTCCGACCCGCTGCCGCCCTCGCTTGAGCATTCTTGAGGTCCAGCTTCGCCTGCTCGAGGTCTATCCTGACCTGCTTGGTCTGCTTATCGACATCTTCCCTATTCTCGGCGCTAGAGCGCCTGGCCTTGAGGATGGCTAGACGCTCCTTCAAGATGTCGACTTTGTGTTGCGCCCGGTCCTTCAAGTCTTTCGCCTTTTGCTTTCTTATTTTCGTAAGTTGCTCTGCCGACTTTGTAGTCTCCTTGCGCCACTTCGTCCTTTGCTGTGCAGTCCTTACCCTCTCAGCCTCGAGCGCGCTCTGCGGGACAAACCGCTTGGTGTGACCGGCCAGCTCTTTGCGGGCTCTGTCCAGGTGGGCGCCGCTGAATATCTCACCAACGGTCTCTGGATGAACGCCAATGCCGCCAGAGCGCTCAAACAGTTGCATGACTTGGTCAAGCTGCTTCTGGTCTGTCGCCAATGCAGCCCTGCGCTTGAGTTCATTGAAGTTGTACTTGCCCTCGCGCTCGACGGCAGCGGCGCCAGCCTGCTGCAGTTGGCCCTCGGTCAGGGCGCGTGGTTTCATGCGCTCTGCATATGAGGGCATCTGCTGGCCCAGTTGACTGGGTGTTGGCGTTGGGGTGGTGAGTGCGGTTTTTGGTGGCGTTGTGATTTCGCGCCGCTCCTCTGCCTCCAACGCCTTCCTGTCCTCGGCACTCATTTTCTCGCGCCGCTGGCTCTCTTCATACGTTTGACGAACAGGCGTCTCAAGAACACGCCTAAGAGCTGCCCGGCGCCGCTCACCGGCAGGTTCGCGCATAACGATTTGGCGCTGGCTCTCGGTGAGACCTGGCAGTTGCGGGCCGCGCCGCACCTCACGTCTTCGCGCTGTGACCGCTTGCTGTGACTGGAAGTCTTCCAGTTTCTTTGCTTTGACCTGGGCTGTTGCGTCTTTCCTGGTCGCCCCGGTATTTTTCACGATCACGTCGATAGAAAGAAGTTCATCTTCCGTAAGCGGACCTGGCTGGCCAAGTTCACCGGCATAGGCGGGGGCGATGCCTCTGCTCTTACGCATGGCATCGTACTGAGCCCTGTCTTCCGCACCAACAGCAACACCCTTCTGTCGTTGTGCTTTGGCTCTCGCTTGTGCGGCTTGGTCGAGCGCTGCACGCTGCTTTGGTGCGCTTCTCAGGGCGTCTACACCTTTGCTGGCTCCAGTAACAGCTGGCCCAAAGAAGTCTGACGCAAGACTCAGGGCTTTTATGATGGCACCAATGCTCTGTGCGTTCTGCGCGGCATCACGCAAGCCCTGGCCAGCGGGTTGCTGTGGGCGCGGAATAATTTGGCGCTGTTGAAACGGCGCGGTGTCGATCGGTATGATGCGTGCCATTATCTTGTCCTAGTAGCCGTATTGAGCCCACTCGCCCACGGGTCCAGCGGTTGGATTTTCAATAACCTCTCCGGTGGCGGCATCGATATACTCCAGATTCGGGTCGATCGGCTCCATGCCCTGCACCCATGGCCAGGACCCTCGCGTCAGAGAGATAGCCGTGCCAGAGCCAATACCTCCCGTGCTTGAAAACTCTCTCGGCAGGTCATTGGCGCGGACGGCATCGGCAACGTACAGAAGCATTTTGTACATTTTGGGATCGGTGTTTTTGTAGGTCACAGCCCGCGCCTCAATCGCGCCAGCCGCCTTGCCTGGGTCATCTCCACCCATGAAGATGTTGTGCTCATTTTCTGAGATAATTTTATTTATCTCAGCCGTCTCAGTGCCGATATTTATGTCATGCTGCTCGGCCATCTTCGGCAAGTCCTCTCTGGCCTTGATCTCCAGTGCCGTTTGCTCGAGGGCAACGTCCTCTGCCTTCTCCACATCCTTAATGCCGGCCTGCTCTTGCCCCAACTGAGTCGCCTGCAACTGTGCAAGCGCCGCCTCACCCCTGAGAGCCGCCTCCTGCTGTTGCTTGTCGAGCCTCTCTTGAACGCTCTCTGCGGCCACAATCGAGCTGGTGGCACCGCTGAACGGCGTACTAGCCACCGCCCTCGCCACATTGCGCCCGCCAGCCCGCTGCGTCTCGAGTCTGGCCGCTTCCTGACGCCCCACCAGAGACTCCCGCTGACCACCGAAACCACCGCGCAATCGGTCGAGACGCTCTCGGGCTGCCTTGGCGCGCTCGTCAGCGCGCTCTTTGGCTGTCTTGGCGACACCAAGTACCTCTTCTTTCCTCAATATCGCGTCTGACTTGAACGGTGTCGGCTTTACATTTTGAACAGCCATCTCAACCCCTTACAGCGGAATGTCATCAGGCGAGCCCGCGAGGGCTTTCTTGCCAATTATGTACACCCAAAAGCCGCCATATCCAACATAGATTTCTCCAGACGACTGAATGCCATCAACGACTGGATCTTCAGACGCCAACAAACCCTGCGTCGGGTCGCCAAACGCCCAACGCACCTCTACAAACTGCTCACACCCCTGCGTGAGAGGGATGCCCGTGACGTTCGATACGTTACCGCAAGACGTTCGCCGCACCGACGCTGGCACCGCTGCGCTATACAGATTCGTTGCCTTTCCAATGAAAAACGGCTTGCCCTGACTAACGTAGCCAGTGCCGGTCTCAGTGGCACCATTCTTGACCAAGGGAATACTAATGAGCTCGTAGTCCCACGGCTCGTCGCTATCCTGGCTCAACAGGCCATTTTCTCTAGCCTTGATCTGGTCGATGGTCACAGCGGCCTTCGGACTGGCGCCACCAGGAGGCGTCCACTTGCCATAGGCAACTTGCTGATACTCAAACAAATCACCCATGAATCCAGTGCCAATGCCCACACCAACCTCATTTAGGAAGGTTTTCGACTTGGGGTGCGTGGGCTCTCGAGTGTTGCCAGGCGCAGCATAACTCACCGCCGCAATGACGTGGTGAACGACAAAGGGGTAGTTGATCGGGATGATCCGTCGATCGCAGGTTGGGTCGTCGGTCTCATCGCCAACGTATGGCAGACTGCTCGCATCGCCAATGGAATACGCCGGGTCGGCATCTGGGTCAGAGTAACTGCTCATATAGCGCTGTGCGGTGAAGTTCGACCACATCGGCACGGCAATCACGTCGTAACAGCTGTCGTCTTTGATTTCCTCTTTCGGAGACGGAGCACTGTCTTTGCCGTAACCACCCTTCAGACCATCGACAAAGACATCATCGAGGGCATGAATCGAAAACTGCACGCCATCGGCGGTGTCGGCGGTGATAACATCATCACCAGCGGGGTTGCCAATGGTGATGGATGGGCCGGCTTGGGCGCCATTGTGCGTCGGCATGTTCTGGACTGTGACGCTGGCCATCTTGTCGCGCACCACCAGCTCGTGGCGAAACTTCATAGAGACCTGAATGGACGGCATCGCGGCCTTGCTGGTCGCAGAGAGCAGGTTAGGCGCGTGAATCATCAGCAGGTAGCTTCTGAACGGATCGATCGACTTATTGATGTTGGGAAGCACCATCGGATTGGCACGTCGCAGCTTACCGACAAACAACGAAGAGCGCAGACTCACCGAAAATATCTCTCTCTGAGGGACGTACCCGGCATTGGCCATCTTGGCGATGACCGGCTTTTCCACCAGGGCAACCTCGATTTCATAAGCATCCAAGTGCTCGTAGTTCAAATAACCGTCCCTCTTCCCCTCGTCGCCACCGCTCTTAAAGAAATAGTCAGCGATTGCCGCTGGTTCGGCCCGCTGGTCAAACGAGAAGCTGAACTCCTCGAGCACCAGGGACGGCACCCCGGTGGTCCCTCGCTCGTCAAAGAACGCCTGAAGCGGAGGTAGCGTAAAGGGGATGGAGTGTTCAATACGCAAAGGCTCTGAATAGTTCGACACATTGAGCGTTGGAAAGGCAGAGCTGTCTATGCACGGGATGTTCAGATTTACCCGAAACGAACCACCCTCAACATTGACCTGGTCGGCCTCAATGTTGACATCCTCCAGCTCAGTCTCAATCGCCGTCAAAGGCGTAAAGACGTGCTGAGTCGTCAGCTTGACCCCTCGGGTCAGGTTTTCCTTGGTAACCTTTGCCATTACTTCTTCTTCTTCTTCTTCTTCTTCGCGACGGGCTTGGCGACGGGCTTGGGCTTGGCGACGGGCTTGGGCGCCACCTCAACGACGTTGTAATCGCCACCCGTCCTTTCGATGTGATACTTCATCGCCTTGGACGCCTCGGAGTCTTCGACCTTTTCAACAACGCGACGAACAAAGTGCTGCCCACCCTGCTTGTCCCAGTCGGCCTGCATGTCCTTGTTCGGCCCATCGCCATTGGCCAAGTCTCGGCGCAAGTTGTCGAGAGCATCCCCGACATATCCACTGCAGACGCCAATATAAGACTTGTGGTTCTTCATGTTGATCAACGCATAGATTGTCTTCGCCATTATTCTATCTCCTCGAGGACAGTCAGGGTCCATGACCAGTATTGTCCCTGATAAGTGTCTCCGTCGTCCCAACCAGAAGGATAGACGCCGCCATATTGTGGAATCAAAAAGTTCAATCGGACCCTAGCACCCTCATGGATCGGAATGTTCAGGTTCTGGTCGTCAAGCCACATGCCGCCAAGCGTTAGCACCTCACCGTCATTGACCGGATGGGCAGGGCTCATGTCCGTTGGTGTATGAGAGCCAGGCTCGGTCCCGTTGACGCCGCCAAGGTTGGAGAACCTGCGAGAATCAAAACGAAAGTTGACCCTATGGTACTCAATGTCATTGAGATTGCGAGCCTCTTGAGAGACGGGGTTGTCAACGCTCAATTCTGCGACAAAGTCACGCAAGGTTCCGCTGGGAGTCTTGTGCTCTGGAGGTGCACCAGCGGAGTACGCCAAGTCGTTTTCATACTCAACACCATCAACATGAACGAAAACAGAGACACCCACCACAACGCATGGTCGAAAGAAGAACATCGAAGAGGACCAAACAAATTGATCAAAAAGATATTCCGCATCAATCCGTTCGGGCTCAATGTCGTCATTGAACGTCCCTTTCATCCGATAGCGATTGCTGAACCCGGCAGCAGGGGTGACAAAATCGTCCGCAGCAGCGTTTGTGGTTGTCTCCCTGCCGTTATACACCGGCAACCAGGGGAACACGTCCTGAACGCCAGGGGCACCCAACAGAACGTCGCCATACGCCCTCTTTGGCATCGGCATGTAACCGCCCACATACTGGGTTTGAAAGAAGCGGCGCTTGAGGTCGCCAATCTGGACCGCATTGACCCGGTTGACGACGTCATCGAGCGCACCCTCGAGCCGATTGCCGTCGATGGTGGTCCCATCGGCAAACTGCTCGCGCGTCAATCTACGGATGCTGCTGCTCACGTTGTCTCCGCAATGTTCGTCACGTTGTTATGCAGCCTGCCCGTGATGTTGCTGCACGCAACGGTGTTTACATCTGCCGGGACGCCAGCGTTGTTGATGACAACGCCAGTCGAAGTCATCACCGGGCGAAAGATACAGCCAATAAACTGCGCCTTGGACCCGGCTGCGATGTTCACCGCATTTGTAGCATGAGTCGGCCCCTTCTCAAAAACACATCTTTCAAAGATGACAGTAGCCCTTGAGGTGGTGATATCGACCAACACGTCGGTGTTGTTGGAGTCCTCAATGGCGGTAGATGTAAAGTGAATGCCAGAAAACACACACGACTCTTCGATGACAACCTTCCTGGTCACGCGCACACCAGGCGCAGCAACGAACAGGGTGTCGTCGGCGTCAACCTTTATCCCAGGGTGGTCGCCACTGCCCATGAACATTCGGTTGTCTGCCGTCTTCAGGCTCTTGTAGGCATCCTCTGGAAGCAAGATGCGCTCGCCAAGAGAGCTGACCAGGCGCGCAACATCCTCTCTGATTGCGACATTCTCCAACTCCCCCTTGGTTGGGTTGAATATGGACTCGAGAACCTGCTTGTGCGCTGGCGGGATGAGCGTCATCGTCCAGTCCTCCTGCGCCCGCCAGCGGGACGCAGAACAGCCTTTATCGAGCCAACGACGAGCTTCTCCGCACGGTTTCTCAGATGACCAAACAACATCCAACTGAAACTGTCTCCCTTGACCGACTCAGAGATGGACAGAACGTCGTACTCCTCGTCATCGATAAGGTAGTTGCCCTCGGTCGGCTGGCTACGGTCGCCCCACAGGATGTCGGCAGTCTGGTTGTTGAAGGTCTTGTACAACTCAATGCCACTCACAATGATGCGAGTGCGAATGCCATTGATATAGGTGCCAGCTATCAACGGAGTCTTGGAGTGCGCCTCTTGGATGTCATCGTCGTAGTCAATAATCTGACTAACCCAATCTTTCCAGTCTGAGCCGAGCACAGCGTTGATCAAGCCGTGTCGCCAGGTCACCCCTTGCTGCACGTCGCCTCGACCGTGAGAAAGGAACCTGGCATACACCCCACGGCTCTTGACCTGGCCGTCAATATCAAGACCAACCTGTGCGCTCTTCATGCACCAGTCGATCGGTTGAGCAACGTCATCAGCGCTGTGCCTGTTGTTTATGCTGGCGTACTCCCAGGTGTAGAAACCCATGTTGCGGCTTGTTCCACCATAATCCATCATGGTGGCGACTGTTGGTGTGATCCCCATCGACATGGTGGCGTTCGTTGGCGGCTGAACCTTTCGCTTGAAGGGTAGGAAGAGGAGGTCGTTCTTGTAGTCCCTGTTGCAGTTCATCACCGCATAGTCCGTTCCACCAACATTGACCTGCCAACTGAAAGATCCAGTCTGCGTGTGACGATAAGCACCAGACCACCGCAATTCAATCTGATGACTCGCTGACGTGTAGGTCACCTCGGCAGTCGCTTGAGGGGTTCCTGGCGCAAGACCCCAACCCGGCCCATTTGGCGTTCTGGTTGGAGGCAGGATGACATCAATCTGATCGGTATCAGTAATCAGAACTGGTTCCCAATGAGAGTCATCAAAGGTAAAGACCAGGTCGAGGTCTAAGATGGCGCCAGCATAGGTTGCAGACCGTGTGTCAGGCACTATCCGCAACGGGAACAGCACCACATTGCTGGCAGTTACCGGCGGAGAGAACCAGAAGTTGTCAGGCAACTCGATGGGCTCATCGAGGAAGAAGTAGCCATCACTGCCCGTCACCACCCCCGCGTGCTTCTTGTAGTAGCCAGCCATCGTCCGATTGTCTTCAGAGATATCAACGGTTCTGTCGAGCGAGCCACCAATGCCAAGCTGGAGCACATAGTAAGAGTAACTCTTGGCGTTGAGGTCATTGTCCACCGCCGAGCCCGTGGAGTAGTTCACCGACACATCGTCCGTGTTGTAGGTCTCGACTGAACCAACGACAAACACCTCGCCATCTCGAGCAACAACCCAAGGATTCTCGATGTTTGCGGTGACGCCAACGACATCTTGAGTGGGCGAGATGGAGCTCTCGAGCGGCCAGAGCGACCAGGACGCGCCATTGAGTGCCAGGATGGCGTTCTGAAGGGGCGCCGCAACGAACAGATTGTTCAGCGTTGCATCGTAAGCCAGGTTGATGAACGCCTTGTCCTTGAGGTCGTAGGTGAGACGCGGCTGTGCGCCTGCCAGAGTCGTAAAGCCAGAGTCCACATAGTACGAGGTCATCGGAGAGCTGATTTGGTCGTAGAACAGCGGCGCAATGTCTTCGGAGAGCGTTGTGATGGACATCGACCCGTCAGTCGAATAGATGCCATTCCTGTCGGCCCAATACAACACCTCGTCGCCCTTGGTCATGGCAGATGGCGACAAAGCGCCAATGCTGTCTGAGAGTCGCGTCATCCGACCGCCAACTTGCAGCACATCCAGCGGAGGGGTGTAGTGAAACAGTTCGCTTTCGGTGAAGATAAGCAAACTGCCCAACATCTCCTCGATAGCCACGATTGGCCTGTCCGTAGGAATCTGAATGACGTTGTCCGTAATGATGGACGCAGGCATTCCACTGTCACTGAAGAACACTTCCTTGCCAGCCGCCATCGCGATGCGGAACTCCTTGGTCATCACGGCATCGACCGGCACCGGGAAAGACGACGTGTTCATGTACTTCCATTCATTCGCAAACAAGCCGTCTGTTGGATGAACCACCCATATCAGGCTCGACTCGCTGTATGGAGTCTTCCAGTCGTTGGTGGCGATGCCGTCAGTCTGCTTGCGCCGACCCTTGTAGAAGGTCGCGGGATTGTAGCCATACATCCCCATGTTTTCATTGCCGAAAAGAAGCATGTCGCCAAACTCGGTGAAAAAGATGGGCTTTTCCAGCGAGCGCGGATAGCTCTCGTAGTTCTTGTTGCGGTCGCTCTCGTATACCCCGTGCCATTGCGGCATCGACCGTATCGACTCGTTGAACTGGGAGGTGTGGACGATGATCACGTCCTCCCACCTGCTGCGTGTCGTCACGTCGAAGATGCTGACGAAGTACAGGTCATGCCAGGTGCCTTGGTCTTCCTCTTCGCCAGTGAAGGCGCGGCCAGACATCACAGAGATGATTTGGATGTCGCCAAAGTCAGTGAGGATTGAATGGCTGCCGAGGTGCTTGGTGTAGCCGTAGTTGCCAGACTGGCCGGTCGTGAGCCCAAGACCAGTATCGAACTGGCCGACCTGGCCGAAACCAGAACGAACGCGCCAGGTGTTCTCTTTGACCTCGAGATTCTGGACGTATGTACCCTTATCGACCCGGTTTACGTTGAGGCCAGCCGCAATGATTTCAAGTTCTGTGCCCGTGACGGCCATCGTTCATCCCTTGTCGGCAGTGGCATCCTCTGGCATTCCGGTCTGGCTGGCGCTGTGCGGCAAGTCAACCGCATCGCCATCCTTGGTTTCAACAGTTTTCTCGGCAACCTTTGTGCAGCCGAGCATCACCAAGATGAAAAACAGAAACAGTAGCGATCTCATTGGAACCTCTCCAGTCGTGTCTGACACCTGTCAAGCGCCCCCTTCAAAGCGGCCTCAACCTGCATCCTATGGTGCATCCATCCGGCGGTGACACGATAGCCGCCATCGTCGAGTCGCGTGATTTCACCCTTCTGAACCACTATCGTCCTCGGTTGTGATGCCCCCTGACAAGAGGTCGTCATCAAAGGCAGCCCAAGCAGCGCTAACCCCAACAGCATCCTCTTTCCCCAGCGCATCGGCAATCCCATCGACACGCCCCCGATACTCGGCCTCGAGCCTCTTGCGCCTGGCATCAACCGCCAGCTCCGCAAGAAACGGCGTCAGCGCCCTTAGCGCCAACGTAAGCGCTTCAAGAAACGCTCTTACCGTTGCCACTGTGCTTCGCCTTGCCAACGACTAACGCCAGCATTTCCACAACCTTATACACCTTGGCAACCCACTTGTCGTCTTCCGGTGTCGGAGTCATGGCGGTGATGGCAGACGCCAGGGCATGTACACCCAAGGCGATAGCTGCAATGTGTTCCCAGTTTTCCGTAATATAATTCACTGCTTCCTCTCAAAGTGCATATCGTCCCCAGCACCCACTATGCCCGCGACTTTTTTAGTACCCTTTTTGGACCTCCACCGACCACCCCAAGTCCAATTTGCCTCTTCAAAAGTCCGAAAGAAATCGGGGTGTTGACGCATCAACGACGGCTCCCCATTCGCCTGGACCCCGCCCCACGGATTGGCGCGGCTATCGAAGTCTACGGCGATCCCGTAACTGTGGTAGCTCAAGTTTGAGCCCTCTTTCGCCCGGATCAGGCGAGGGTTGAATGTCTGCACGCTTTTGGGGGTGTAGCCAGACACCCCGCAAGCCTTCTTAAAAAGCTCAATGAACTCGTCTCCGACCAGGCGGTGCAGTCGGCGCTTGCGCCCATCGTGAAGCACAAATGTCTTGATGTTCTTTCTTATCCAAGCCGGGTCTGCCTTGACCCTACGGTCCCTGGGGTTCCCGTCCCACTCCCACGAGAACGAGCCGTAGGTGCGCCTGACAGCCGCCCTTCCCTTTGGGATGGGGATAACCACGGCTGGTGGCGGTCCCACGCACTCTAGCAGGGCTGCGGCGCTCTTAGCCCCCCACTTGCCGTCTGCCGACACTCCAAGTTCTGTTTGAGCGAACTCAACAACCCTAGCCAGTTGGTCCCAGGAGAGTTTGCCCTGCTCGACTCTTCTCTTTAGCCACTCCGCTGCGTTCATTTCTTCTGCGCCTCAATCCAGCCCTCAATCTGACCCATCTTGGACTCGATTGGGTTGAGTCGGTTGTGCCCTTCGGTCATGCGTGTCTCTTCTCATGGACCTGTGCCCAGGTTTGCAACTCATGGATGCTCTGGTGCATTTCGTGCCTGCTCTTCGTGGCTGCGTCAAGCATTTCATCGTGGCGCTGGATCAGAACCGTGGCGATGTCCACCTTGTGGTCAATCGAGCGCAGGAAACTGCCGGCCCTCCACCCTATGGCAGCAATCGTTATCAGAAAGCCGAGCGCGGTGGTGATGGTGGCGACCTCTTGCCAACTCATCGCATCACCAATTCTGTGTGTCTATGACGGTGGCATAGGCATCTGGAGTTCGCCCAACAGAGAGAAAGTCTTGAAATTCCGCGATCCTCCTGTTCAGCAACGGTGCCAATTGCAGGTTGGTTGCTGTATCGCGCACCGCATACTGGTCATAGGCTAGCAACGCGATAAGGTCGTGAAATGATTCGTAATCATCGATGAACGCCGATGCCGCCGAAAAGTCCACCGTTGGTTGCGGGATGTAGGTGAGGCGAAAGGTTCGCGTCATCTTGGTGGAGAAATAAAGAGTAGAGTTTTCAAAGCAGTACAAGCCGCCACCAAAGGTGACCATGTCCATCAACACTTCCCTGCTCGCCACGGCTGTGTAAAACAGAGAGACGTTGTCGGCGCTGTCCAGTGAAGAGATGCCCAAGAGCTTGTGCAGCTTGGTGGTCGCTGATGACCCAAGCAATTTGACCGCGCCGGTCGCCAGGTTGTAACTGTCGGCGTCGACTAGTTCAATGTCGACCTGGGCCGCATAGGCGGGCGGCATGAGCGTGTTGACGTATCTACGGAACTGACGGTAGCCAATGTCGAGATAAAGCGCCACGTCAGCGTCGGTGAGGAACGTCTTGTCTGCCTCGTCGGTATAGCCGCGAAACAGGCTTGCTACCTCACCCGTGTTCATGCTGGCCCTCTCATGCCCTGAACTGACCCCGCCTGGGCCTTCATTTGCTGCAGTTCTACGTCTTCGGTGGCAATCTGGCCTTGAGCGTCAGCGCTTTCTGTCACGGAGATGGTCTGGGCAACATCGGAGGGTTCTTCTTGGCGAGGGAACACCTTCTGCTGTTGGGCCATTGCGTATGCCTCTGGCGCCTGTCCAAAGGTGGTGATGCTCACAAAGATGTCCCTGATATAGTTCTGCTTCTCTGCGTCCAGCGAATAGTACGCCTCAGAGCGAATGAACTGGCCAAACACCTCCGCGAATGACGCCAGGTCGTCCTCTGGGAAGATTTCAATTCGCAAGCCTGACTTGGCCGCATCGAGCATGTCCATCGCATGTGACAATGACTGCATCTTGTCGAGAATAAAGGTGTTTGCCGTGCGGAAGCTCAATTCCTTGAGCGCTTGCTCTGGAGTTATCAACTGAGCCTCGAGCAAGTCCATGACCTTCGCGTCCCTGTCTTGCGCCTCTTTCCTGAACAAAGAGCCAGCCTCGATGTGAATCTCGGGGGTGGTGACTAGGGACGTGCCACTCAGCTCTTTGTGAATGACGGCGCCAGCGTTGTCCATCATCCTGATCATGCGGGGCTCGTCGTAGTAGGTCTTCATCAATACGAGGGCAACCCTCGCCATCTCAGCGACAGCCTTCTCGATTTCCTGCATGGTCGAGTCGAGTTGACTGGTGTCCTGTGCGGTAAGCGCTTCGATGGCTTTTCCGCTGGTGATGCCGATAGCGCGCTTGCCTAGCGACGTGTTGTGAACGCCAGCAACATCCATCATCTCGTTGTGAAGCTGCATCACGTTCTCGCCAACGTAGCCAGGCAGAGGTGGCGCCGCAACTCGCTCTGGCTTGCCGCCAGCGGCGTTGTAGTAGACGTTCTCGCCAACCCGGTTCTGAATGCGACTGACGCCAGCGGTCTTGGGGATGAGCCAAACGGGGTTGGACATCAAGCGCACATTGAGCATTTGCTGACTGCGCGAGCGGTTGTACTGGTTCTGTAGGTCAATCAGGCCGCTGACCAGGCCGATGCCCCATATCCTGTTTGGTATCTTGGTGTATCGAATGAACTGGATGGGCATTATGTTGCCCGGGCACGTTCCCTTGTACAGATAGGTGCTTCCAATGGAGATGGCGTACTTGCCGTTGTGCCAGTGGGTCTCGTAGAGCTCGACGCGCCCGGTTGGTATCTTGGTGCCTAACTCGTCGGTCTGCGCCTCGGCCACTGCGTCGATTTCCTCGGCCTTGTCGGGGTAGGCTTCCTTGAGGTCATCGCGCTTGACGATAGAGCGAACGGAGACCCAGTCACTCTCATCCCAACTCGACGCATTCTTTTCAAAGAAGAGGTCGTAGGGGCGCACCACATTGGTAATGATTCTGCCCTCTTCCTTGCTGTAGAAGGTGTGGAGAGCCACGTTGCCGGTGGTCAGCATCCAACCGATAGCCTCTTGGATGGTATACTTTATCTTGGCGTTGGCCCAATAGTAGTGAAGCGCTTGCTCAGAGGCGAGCGCTCGAGTGATGTCCTCCCAGGAGTTGCTCGCCGGCAGCACCGCAACGCTTGGATATGCCGTGTCGAGTTTCGACAAGACCGTCCGATAGATGCCAATGATTCGGTTGACCGTCACCCGCTCTGAGCGATATCGGTCGCTGGTGCTGAAGCGCTTCCTGGTGGTGTCCCAGTCCAGGTGCTGCTTGCCTTCTAGGTACAGGACGCACAAGTCCCATACTCGAGATGTCGAACGACGCTGAGATGCGCTGCTTTGAAGAAGGGTCTTCAGGTTTTTGGGATACTCAAACGCCATCTAAGCCTGCTGCTTTTTGTATATGGACTGTGCGCCGCTGGCCGCATACATGCCTTTGTTCAGAGCCGTTTTGGGATCTCCCTGAAGCCCTGCCACCACAGCCTCGGTGCCCGTCTTTCCAACCTGATATGCAGCTGGAATTGCAGCATAGTTCTGAGTCAAAAGAGCCGCAAGCGAGGCGATGATGCCGCCAAGCTGGCCAGAGCCCTCGGCGGTCTGCGCCTTGCTCTCTTCCTCTTGCTGCGCTGACCGTTGGGACAGAGCGTCCCTCGCCGCCTTACCCCTGTTTGCCAGATACCCTGCAGTGCTTTGGTTTTGAGTCTGCGGTGGAGGTCCATAGATGGGGTTTTCAGCCATCGGCCAAGTCCTCCCACGGCCCGACTATGTCGGTCACCGCGATACGCTCCTTGAGGCGCCGCTCTTCTTCCTGGTGCCTTCGCATGAAGGTGAAGATGAGGAAGTTGCAGTGCAGGAGAGTGAGGGCAACCATGCCTAACGTAACATCAAGCATGGTTGCCCCCACGCGCACAGAGGAGGTGTGGCGCCTCCACAGTAGCATTACGGCAGTTCGATGCCAACCAGAATGCCGTTGTTGTTGGGCCTGGAACACACCAACTGGTAGTACCAGCGGTAGAAACCTTCCCAAGCATCCTTGCCCGACTCGCGGCTCAACACCGCGCCGTCGTCGTCAGCGAACCCGCCAGCCTGGAGCTCTGCCATCTTCCAACTGTCCGTCTTCAGGGCAATCCACATGCCTCGAGGGCAGTGACGACTCACCTTGAACGGAATGCCGGCATAGCCGAGACCATCAACCCTGAACCCACCATCAGCGGCCTTGATCGGCTGCTGGGCGTTCATCTGAATGTTCGCATTCAACAACGCGATGTACTTCTGCCGCATGGTCGGATTGATGAGCCAGACATTCGGAGTAGCCCCCGACAAGAGGTAAATCTCATCGAGAAGGTTCTGCAACCGAGACAGGCTCAGAGCGTCCGCCTCGCCATTCGCCGCAGTGGACTGCGTGAACACCGTTGACTTCAGAATCACCGCATCGCCACCATCGGTGTCGCCACGATCGATGTTGAACAACGACGTGTCGGCCAGGTTGGTGAAGATGCCGGAGGGCTGGTTGGAGAAGTCAATCTGGGTGCCAAACTGAGTGCCGCCAATATCCTCCACAACGAAGGAGCTCAACCGAACCGCGATACCAACGCCAACGGGAACGCCGGCGGTAGTAAACTTCTGGTTGGGTGCAGGACCAGCAGCAATACTGCCGACAGACTGAAGAACCAGGCTTCCGGCAGCCCGCAGGGCGGCAGTGTTGTCACTGACGAAGATGCCAGAGTTGGTGTCGCTCGCGCCCGCGCCATCGACCCTCAACAACTCATAGGTGTCCATGTCAATCAGATCGACGTGAACCCAGGTGTCTGTGGCCGCAGGAGCACCACCCGTAGTAATGCCAGCAAACGGCAGGTAAGACCCGCTGTACTGCCAGGTCTGGTCAGTACTGTTGCTGGCGCCGCCACCATCAAACTTGTCAGTGGTTCCCGTTCCAGCCCGGTGCTGAGTGAGGAAGCCAACAACGCCGCCACCCATGAAGAAGGTCTCGTTGGCGAGGTTTTTGACATCGTCGACCAACCCCTCCATCTCACCATCGAGGGCGCCAATGAAGCTGTTCTTGCCACCCTTGCGAGCGCTGGCAATCGCCGGTCCCGTCAGGGCGAAACGCCCATAGAGGAAGCTCGACGTGCAGTTGATCTGGTCGTAAATCTGCTTGCCAGCGGTAGGCAGCGTCACGTCCGAATCACTGGTGCTGTCCGCTTCGCCGCGATAGCCGACACCCGTGTTCCGACCCACCTTGAGCGGGATGACCACTTGCTTGCCGGCCCAATCGAAACTGCCCTTGTCGAACATCTCGACGGCCATGACCTCGTTGTTGAGCTGATTCTGAATCGGCCCGAGATAGAACTCTTTCAGTATCTTGTTGATACTGTTGACTGTGGTCGCAATGCTTGCGCCAGGAAATGCTGCCATTGTCGTTACCTATTACCCTGGCGGGCTACCAGCCCGCCTTTGAAAGCCATTGTCTGGCAGCGGAGCTCGCATCTTTCAGGGTGGTTGGCCTGGCGTCATCTGCCCCGAGCATCTCGTTTCCGCCGCTCGAGCCAGTTGAGGGAGGTCTAGGCGGCGGTGCCGCTTTCTCCTCCACAACAGATTTCCCACCCTTTACATGTCGAGCCAACGCTGCCTCTTCGATCGAGGCGATGAATGCTGAATAATGTTCAGCAACTTCGCGCACGTTCACCGTTGGATCTTGAATAACTGCCTGTAGAAGAAGTTCCTCTGGAACCCCAGGGTAGTCAGTGCGCGCAGCACCCACTTCCTCGGTTAGTTCTACTCTGGCTTGGGCAACCTCGAATTTGGCGATGCGCTCTTCGATCGAACTGAATCGATCTGCGTGCCCATCACCATCCTCTTCTTCACCCAGCAAACTGTCGAGCCAGCTGTCATCGTCTGACGACTCAGGTGCTGCCTCCGACTGCTTGGATTGCTTGCTTCCCAGTTGCTGCCGCATCTCTTCAAGCTGCCCGCGAAGGGCATCTCTCTCTTCTACTGCAGACTTGCGCTGGTCGTTGATGGTGCGGAACCGATCATACGGAACCTTGTGACCACCTTCTTCCTCAACCTCGGATGCCTCAACGGCCTCCTCAACTTCAGACGACTCTTCCGAACCAGACGCTTCAACCGGCTGTGCCTCTGAGGTAACAGGGTCTTGCACCCCCGCTGGCTCTTCGCTCTCGGGCGTCTCCATTACATCCTGAAGACGTCCTCTTTCCTCTACACTCAACAATCCCATATTACCACCTACTCAAGTTTCACGGCTTTGGGGCCGGGGCTTGAGCCGACCTTCTCACATGTTATCCAAGATTGACAAGAGTTCTCTTTCATTTTCCCATTCGTCCTTTGGGTTTTCAAATTCATGGGCATGGCTGGCAAACGTGGTGCCATTGACCAATTCCCACTCGATTATCTCCCTGACGCCTCGAGGACGAATTTTCTTTTTTTCCGAAACCACCGAATCAACCTGGCTCAACCCCTCGATGGCCAGCGCCGTAGCCATGATCATGTCGTCGTGCGCCCCTTCCTCCGCTTGCGGCTTTCCCTTGTGGTAGACAAACGTGTTGACCTCGCTCTTGAGCCGATCGTCGTTTATCTGCAGCCAGCCCTTCACCACATACTCATGGAGACGCGACACCAACACCGGCCTGCTTCCCCTATTGGTGCTGAATCCCAGTTTCTCCGACCAGCGGTTGCCTATCTTGTCATACGAAGTGCGGCGGTACAGGTTGGCGTACATCTTCTCAACCAGGTACTCGATGACACTGAGCCCGTAGCTGTTGCTCTCGACAACCGCCAGCGAGCCGTAGCGCCGGCACTCCTCGTAAACCTTGGCAGAGAAGTTTCTCGGCGGCACGCGACCGTAATACGCCGAAACAATACGGGGTTTTTGCTTGTCGGTGACGTCCATCGTGACGTATGACGAGAAGTCTCCATCGACCGACCCGCTCGCCGTATCGACCCCTGTGGTGTAAATCGGGAACTTCCTTGGCTTTTCATACTCCCGCTGGCCGCAATAGATGTGCTCGTTCTCCTTGGATATGCGAATGGCCGGGAACGATATCGGGAAGAACTTGTCGCCGCTGGTAACGAAGGCGACCTCGGCGTTGACCGGAAACTCCTGGTTGAACAGCCGCCAGTTGCCCGCCAGCTTGTGGCGCCAGGTGTTGGTGACCCACCATATCTGAGCTCTGGAGAGACCGTGCTCCTCGCCATACTCCTCGATGAACTTCGGAACGCTCTTCGGCTCTTTCTTGCTGATCAACTTTGGATCGATAGTCCAGGGCATGAATAGCTTCTCGTATCCATCCTGGTCGACCCATAGCCTGTGAGCGTCGTTCAGCCCGTTCGCGGTCGTCTCGCGCACAACGATGGCGCTATCTGGCACCGAGCCCATGATCGACGCCATGGTGTTGGGCAAGTCCGAATAGAACGCAAACTCAGAGAGGTGCAGGGCCTGACTGGTCGAGCCTCGAGCGGAGTCGGAGTTCGCGGTGGTACACATGATTCGCGAGCCGTGCGAAAACTCCATCGTATCAGCGCTCTTGCCGCGCAGTCCTAACTGCAAAAACTCTGGCAAGTGCTCGTAGAACCGCTTGTAAATCCTGAAGATATCCTTGGCGCTCGAGACCTTGTGAGCGACAACCATCACCGAGTAGTTGGGCGTAAACAGCGCTCGATGGAAAAACCGTGCAGCTGTATACGTCGATGACCCCAGTTTTCGGGCCTTCAGATTGTAGATATTCGCCGAGTGCGGGGCTCTGTCGAACGCGGCGCCGAGCACCGCTTGAGCCTGGTTGGGCCGCAACGCGACCAGCTTGCCCTTCTTGTTGACAATCTTGACGTACTTCTTGCAGAAGTAATCAAAGTCAGTGGCACACTTGCGTATCTCACGCAGCCGCTTCTTGGGATTCACGCTTTACGGGCTCTGCCTGCCGTCGACATCGCGGCAAACTTCTTCTTGCCGTACTTCTTGCGGCCAACAAACGCCGCGAGTGCTGGCGACATGCCACCTTTGACCATGGCAGCAAACCGCTTGCCATCGCCAGGTTTCGATGTCTTCTTCGCGTGTGCGTACATCTTTTTCGCTGCTGCGGCGCGTGCGTTGCTCATTTCTTCTTCGTCTTCTTCGTCTTCTTCGTCTTCTTCTTGGCGAGCGGCATTCGCGTGATCATCGCGGTCATCGGGCGACTGATTGCCTTGGGCACCTTTTTGCTGGGTGCCGACTGGAACCAGGACGACGCTGTCTCGCCTCGAGGAGGAGGTTTCATGGGGCTCAAAGGAACCACCGTGTCCGTCTTGCCATCGTATCTCTTGCCCTGCTCCCACAACGGAATCAGCTTGCCGGCCTTGTCCTTCTTCGGATAGCCATCCCCATCCCCATAGGTGTACCACATGTTGGAATCCGAGTGGTCGCCATACTCTGGATAGCCAAAATCCTTGTGAGGTGGATACCCCTTCGCCGTCGTCGTCTTCTTCGCCGTCTTCAGCAGTTTTTCCGCTGCTGCGGCGCGTGCCTTACCCTTACCCTTAGCTGCCATTCTATGCCTCGATAACTGTATCTGCCGCTGGCAGAATCCAGTCGCCAATGTATTCGCTCAGAAACGCCTTTCGTTCTTTCGCCTCTGTATCCACATGAAGCAGCGTGTGTACGGCAGTCATAAACCGCACCAGCTCTCTTACGAATCGCACGCACCGCTCGTCGGCCAGGCTGTCAATCTTCGCCGCGCCGAGGTTGTCCTCCTCGAGCAGCGCCAAAAACCGCTGCATCACCTGGCGAGCGGCGCGGTGGCGCGGGTTCAGTGACGCATCGTGGTGGTGCTGGAGGAGCTCGACGGCATTCTTCACCTCCATCCTGGCGACGACATACGTCGCCTTGAGGTTCTCGACCGGGTCCATCACGTCTGGCATCTCATAAAGCACGTCCATCGACGCCTTTATCTGACAGAGCGTATCCACCAGCATCCCCTCGACAATCTCTCGAGGTGGGCTCGCAATGGTAGAAATATCCTTAGAAATAACAGGCACAGTACACCCTACCTGCCGTCTGGTAGCCGAGTGCGTCATCAGATGGTTGAGCAATCTTCAGAGTGATGCGGTCCCCTTCGGCAACCAAAATTCCCTGATCATCGGCGCCCGCACCAAAGTTGTTCACCGGGTCGGTGTTGAACGTCTTCAGATACATCCCATCGCCATGGGTGGGCATCATCGTGATGGCTTTCGGCACCTTTTCGCTCATCCCCATATCATCCAACGTCGTGTTGATAGCCTCAAACAAGTCCTCGGTGTTCGTCGTCGCAGCGAGCCCAAGAATCGCGAACTGCTTCTCGATGACGAAAAACTCGCTGCTCTGTCGGGCCATCAAATCGATGCCAGTGGCGTCAGCGATCACGCTGGTGGCTGGAATACGCTCGGTCATATCAACCCTCCTGGTCGTGCGCGAGTGATAACACGCCGCTGACGAGGGTGGCAAGTTTTTCTGGAGCGAACTGGAGAGAGCTGGAGAGAGCTGGGGGTGGGCCGAATCCTGACCACCCGGTCAGGTTAGGGGTACTTTGGGGTACTTTAGGGGCACTTTGGGGTGGAGAGCAGTGTCACGATCCGGGGTACTTTCGGGGCACTTTGGGGAGGGTATCTAACTATACAAAATCATTACGAAAAGACCCTGATCCGGGGTAGATAGAGCCGTTTTTTGTGATCCTAACCCAGATGTTTTAACATTCCAGAAACCCAAGTGCTATGCACAAAAGTCGTCCAAAGTACCCCGGAGCGAAATGCTTTAGCTGATGGATGGGGGTGTAGGTGGGCGTTATTGTTCGCTTTTGTTCTTGGGGTACTTTCGGGGTACTTTCGGGGTACTTTGGGGTGTAAAGGCCCCAGCGTTTTGGCCTTTGTACTGAACGGGCGTTTAGTGTTGGGGTGTTTTGGGGCGCAAAGACCCCAGCTCTTGTGAAAAAGTAGGGTCGCCGCAAAAAAACCATAGAGAAAAATAAAAAAGGGGGGAGGGTCTTCGGTCTTTTATCCCAGACACCCAACCTCAGGAGCGAGGAGCGAGCGAAGCGAGCGACGAGCGCGGCTTACCACCTACCCTGCGAGAGGCGCAGCCTCGAGCTCCACGGACGTATGTACTCGCTAGCGTGAAGGCGCGAAGCGCCGCGATTCATTTCGCCAGGTCAAACACGATATCCTCGAGCGTCGGGGGTTCGCGTGCTGGCATCTCCGCGATGGCGTCGGCTTCATCTCGCAAGGTCTCCAATAAGCTCAGCGTTTGATCGGCTTCCTTTTCGTTTCCTGATTTGGCTTCGGTGGATGCGATGCGCGCGAGTAGGGTCAGCGCTCCAAGTTTGACCTTTGCCCTTGGCGCGTGCGGCGAACGCGGGTCATCGTCTGGCAGTTCAGCCATGAACGCGACGATTGCACGCTTGACGTCGGCGGGCGTTGCCTCGGCGCCATCGCCGGGCATGCGCGAGAGCGTGTGATCAAGTCGTTTGATCGGTGTGCGACCGTTCGCGAGTTTGATTGTGATGCCTGGCAAGCCATGCGACCGGAACCGGCCGCGCCAGCGATGCACTCGAGCGCGCGATATTTTCAGTTCGTTTGCGGTGTGCGTCCAGTGCAAACCGTCGCCGGCATCCAAGACGATTCGGGCTCGGATCCGCAAGTCTGGGTCGATTCTCTTGTCGGCGAGAATCCGCTGAAGCTCCTCCTTCTCTTCGCTACAGAGAAGGATGTGTTTCCTCGTCGCCGACGTTCCGCCTGGTTCCGCTTCGTTCATGTCTCGGAGACTATCGACCAGGCGCCGCCCGCGTCAACTCAGCTCTCGCCAAAGACGCAACAGCTAGGCAACCGTGTCCGGTCATGCAGACACAAGATATTGTTGACAATCCCGATTTCCTCAGGCACTCTAAGAAGAAAAAAACATTTTCGGAGGTGACAAGATGGAGTTTCAGGATCTAAGCAAAGACAAGGCGGTCAGCGTCGGCGAGTGCAACGCATACAACGCATTCATGAGCCGACATGATGACACGTTCGATGGTTTCGATGGCGCCGAAAAGTCGTACGCGGCCAACGTGCTTGACACCATCGATGAGTGTTTCGCGGAGTTGAATCGCGAGGCCGGCGACAGGTGGCGTGGCGATTATCGGTTGAACATCATGCAGGCCAAGCGCATCGCCATGGACACTTATGACGCGGAGATGGCGACCTATCGCAAGAAGGTTCGCGAAGAGTTCGCCACGATCACCGTCTCGCATGACTTCGATGACGGTGACATCCTGGCCATCCGCGCGCACTTCGATGACAACGACATGCCGACCGGTGAACTGTTGGAGCAGTTCGTTACGTTCGCCGTGTCGAAGGCGTTGGTTGAGGGGGTGCAGTCATGAAACTGAAACCGATTACACTCCGCGCGGCGAACGCCTTTATCACGGCGAATCATCGCCACCACAAGGCCGCGCGCGGTTGCCTGTTCTGCATCTCGGTCATCGATGATGATGACCAGGTGCGCGCGGTCGCCATCGTTGGGCGCCCGGTTGCGCGTCGTTTGCAGGACGGTTGGACGTGCGAGGTCGTGCGGCTTGCCAGCGATGGCACGCGCAACGCTTGTTCGATGCTCTACGGCGCAGCGGCACGGGCAGCCAAGGCCATCGGCTATCGTCGGATTTTCACCTATACGCTGGTCAGCGAGCCGGGCACGTCTCTTCGCGCATCGGGTTGGACCCTGGACGCGGCGACCGCTGGCGGTGGCGAGTGGAATTGCAAAGCGAGACCCCGAAAGACGGGGCTCTATCCAACCGAAAAAAAGCAGAGGTGGCTACGATGTTTGACGCGATGATCTACAAGCGAGCATGGCGCGGACGCTTTCAGGTGGTTGGCCATCGGCGCGACTTGTACCGGGCGCCGGGCAATACAACGGCCAGCGTCGTTCGATGGCGGCGCGTTGACTGCACTGTGATGGTTCATCGGGGCGGAGATGGCTTTGAATTCGATCGGGTGTGGACGATGCAAGAGAACAGCGACCATTGGACTGCCCGCTACATGATGAAGGAGCGCGACCAGGGCGGTGTGTCCTTCGTTCTTTGTTGGATGGACAACACACAACCCACACCACCGGCTGAACTGTGGTTCAACTTGGAAGCGCGGGCGCTGTTGATCAAGATGAGCGAAGGTGCCACCAAGGGGGGAGACGATGTTTGACGCAATGATCTACAAGGGCAGTGGCATCGTCGCCATCGCAACCATAAACAAGGGCAACAAGAAAACCGGGCAGGTGGTCGGCTTGACCATCGCGCCAGAGTCAACGTGGCAGGAGATGCAAGCGTTCAAAGGCGGAAGCCTCGCGCGCGGCGCGGCATATGTTCGGAGCGTTCGCCCGCAGATTGAGACGGTGTGCGGTTCCTGCCCGTTCATCGAGACCGGCAAGTGCTACGTCCAGCACAACGTGCAAGCGGCAACGCAACCGGCGGCGAACCTGGCACGCGCCATCGAGACGTGCGAAGGCTTCGACGCGGACGCATGGCGGTTGACGCTGACACTCGCCAAGCGATACCGCATCGATCGGGTCCGCTCGGCGGTCGCTGGCGACCTTGCCGCGCTGCCGGTCGATGTGGCGCTGGCGATCCTCGAGACCGCCAAGCGTCGAGGGTTCAGCATGCTGGGCTATACGCACGAGGCGCAAGCCGTCCACCTACAATCGTCGCACATGCTATCGGTTCACAGTGAAGCGGAGGCGCGACGTGCCATCGCTCTCGGTTGGCGCGTGTTCCTCGTTGGCGATCCGCTCGCAACGCGAGTACCTGCCGGTTTCATGCTCTGCCCATCGTCGACAGAGTCAATCGCGCTACGTGGTCGCGGCCTGCCGTGTCATGCATGCGGCGCTTGCGATGGTGCAAGGCGCGAGGATGATCGGCGCTCGTCGGTGTTCGTCGTTCGTCATGGCGGCGGCGATTCGTCGCGCAAGCGAGCGGCAAAGAAACGAAACGGAAACGTAGCGATCGAGGTGCTCAGTGCATCACGGCGCGTTGTTGGATTGGTTGGATAAACACTTGAGGAGGTGTGAGAGATGATAGCAGCAAGATATACACAACGAACGAGGCTGGCAGATATGCCAACGGGGCAACGGGTTTACTCGTGCAAGATGATGGTTCGCTACGACTGCGCCGGTTGCGGCACAGTTTGTGACCGCTGGGAAGGTTCGGTCGAAGCATACTTGCAGGTCTGTTCTTGGACGTGTCGCAAGGCGGAGAAATCGGAGGTGACACAATGACACTCCAGCAAGCTTGCCGCGCGTGCGGCCATACAACGGAAACCCTACAAACTGACCTGTCGCGGTTCGGCTGGCCCAACGTCGAGTGCTCGAGTTCTTGGTGTTGGGGTCTTGGCGAGGCGCCTGGTGCGTGCGGCATGACCTCGGATGGCTGCGAAGCTGCCGATTGTGCCGACCATGGTATCGAAGCAATGCCCGATCGACGGGTGGAGGTGACAGGATGAACGTAGCAATCGGAGACACAGTCGAATGGCGCGGTGGTTGGGGTCGAGACCGTGCCCGCCGCGCCAAGGTAGTTGGACTCACCATAACCGCTGCACGTCGCGAGAAATACGGTCGCGATGTCGAGACCGCGCCATGGGCCATCGTCGCAGAAAACCGCGTCCTGTTCACGCTCGAGAAAGCCGACGACGACGACGGGTCGCCGTTCAGCCACTGGGCGTATGGCGAACAGGTGACGATACCGGAAGAATGGTACAACTGCGCGAACTGCAACATCTGCATCGAACCGGACGAGCAACCAGACGGCCTGTGCATCACATGTCGCACACGAGCTCACCCTTGCGGCTGCGGTCGCTGTATCTGGTGCGAGCGGTCGGCCAGTCTGGAGGTGTTGAAATGAAGGTCGGTAGTCTGTTTAGTGGCATCGGGGGTCTCGACTTGGCGTGTGAGCGCCATTTCGGGGCAACCCCTGCATGGTTTGTCGAACAAAACCCCTACTGCCAGAAGGTGCTCGAGAAACGCTGGCCGGGCGTGCCCGTCTATGATGACGTGCGCCTGGTCACCGCAGAAAACCTCGAGCCGGTCGACGTGCTCGCTGGCGGCTTTCCCTGCCAAGACCTGTCGTCGGCTGGCACGCAAGCTGGTCTGGTCGACGGCGAACGTAGCGCGCTGTTCTTTGAAATGGTGCGACTCGCTGCCGAATTGCAGCCGCGATACCTCGTCATTGAAAACGTCCAAGCCCTGCTATCGAAGTGGCAGCCCGAGGTCGAACGTGCGCTTGGCGACATCGGCTATGGCTTGACGTGGGTGCGCGTTGCTGCCGCTCACACAGGCGCGGTTCACCTCCGCTGGCGCGTGTTCATCCTCGCAGAGCGAGGCCGCGAAGGTCACCGGGTGATTCGGGCTGGCAAGGCACCGCAACCCGGTCGCTGGCCAACCGCAACCGCTGGCGATGCGAAGTCGTCTGGCGGTCGCTATGCGCCCGGTAGCAAGGCACACGGCGGTTTGTCGCTGACTGATGCGGTGCGAGCCGACAGGCCGAAAGTGAAGGGGGGCGACCGCTGGCCGACGCCGAACGCCGGGGTGTTCAACGACGGCATGACGCTCGAGGCATTCCAAGCAAGGCGAGACCGTCTCAAGAAGCTGTACAACAACGGCAACGGCGCCGGGATGCAACTGACGGTTGCGGTGAAGCGATGGGCAAGCCCTGTCAAGGTAGACGGTGATAAGAACCGTGGCGACTACCGCAACCCTAGCATCAAGCGGCGCATCGCTATCGGCAAGCAAGTGACCCTGGACATGCAGGTGCCAGGGAAACTCAGCCCGTCATTCGTAGAATTGTTGATGGGGTTCCCGCTCGGCTGGACTGACCTCGAGTGTGACGCACCGCAACCGCTGCCCTTTCCAGCGCCCATGATCAAGGGTCAATGGGGCGACTCGCCACAGTATGATCATGAGCCACCGCGCACGGTCACGGGCAAGCCGCCGCACCGGCCAGCTAGACTGCGCGCGTTAGGCAACGCAGTGGTGCCGGCGCAGGCTCAGTTGGCGTTGCGCCTGGCATCAGAGTTGGTTTGATTAGTTGACATAAACCGCTGTGTCTGATAATCAGACCAGCACAACCGCGCTAAATGCGCAACGGAGGTGCATTGTGGCACTATTCAACAAGGCTGCTCGTCAGAGCATTGGCAACAACGGGACGGGGTACGTCAAGATCGGTCTTGGCGAGACTCTCTGCCTGAAGATCAAGGATGTCCATGAACCTGAGCAGGCGTCGAACGCCAACGGGAGCTGGGAAGTCGTGCCGATCGACGCTTACGTTGTGTCGAAAAAAGACGCGAACGGCACTGTCATGGTCATCGAGGAAGATCGACGCTGGTCACCAGCTAGCAAGAACCTTCCCAAGCTGATCGAACTGGATGACAGGCTCGCCGCCGAGGGCAAGTCCATGAAGGACGTTGTCATTGAGGTGACCTGCAAGGGCATCAAGAACCCTCACACCGGCAACACCTACCACACCTACGTGTGTGAGGTCGCGCCGGACCAGGGCGAGTCGGGCGAGTCGGATGACGTCGACTTCGTTGCGGCGATTGGTGGCGCCGACAAGGAAGACTACCTGCGCGAGGTGTTCGCCAGCGCTTGGAAGTCGACCAGCGACGAGGCGTTGCGGGCTGAGTACAAAGCGGTGTACGACCATCGCAAGGCGCAGTTGGCCGACGATGGCGCGGACTTGCCGTTCTAGGGGGTGTGTGATGGATGATTTGACCGTAGACCGTTTGGTGGACCGAAACCATGAGCTGTTCTCTGGTTTCATCTCTTGGCTCGCCGAGAAGTGCGACAACGATATGGATGTGGTCTTGTACGCCATTGAGAAACCCTGGAAGTACACCGATCAGTTCAACGAATACGTCGCACTCGTTGGTCGACGATGAAACGGGTCAAACTTCCAGACCATTACATCGTGCTCGATCTCGAGACGACCGGCCTTGACGTTGCGAATGACCGCATCGTTGAGGTCGGTCTACTCGAGGTTCGCGCTGGCGCCGTCCTGCGCGAGTGGTCCTTCCTGGTCAATCCAGAGCGACCTATCGGCAGGATGGCGACACGGGTCCACGGCATAACCGACGAGCGCGCGGCCAGCTACGCGCCGTTTTCGTACACCAAGGCGAGTGAGGTGCTGCGCTGGGTTTCGCCACCGCCTCCAGTGGTGACCTACAACGGTGACCGATTCGACCGGCCAATGCTCGAGGCTGAGTTGGCGCGGCACGGTCTCGCCATGCCGGCGACCGCTTGGGTTGACTTGCTTCCCATCGCCCGCAAGACCTTGCCGCTGAAACGGTTCCGCCTGGTCGACGTTGCGGAACACTTCAGCGTCTCGGTCGAAGGCGCACATCGCGCGGGCAAGGACGTGCGCATCCTGATGAACGTGCTCGAGGGTATGCGTGGCATGGTCGCGAGCGAACCACAACCGGAGTTGCCTGCTGACCTGGCGCCAACCGGGCTGGTCGCCAGAGCTCTGCAGGACTTGGCGCCGCTATCTGCCGAATCGCGCCGATGGGCGAACGCTGCCCTTGACTTGGTTTGCTCGACCGACGAGGACCATGACAGGTGCGTCAAGGCCGTCATCGCGTTGAAAGACGCAAGCAAGCGCATAGAAAAGTTGCGCAAGACGCACACTGCGCCACTGCATGAAAAGAAAAAGGAAATTGACACCGCGTTTCGCCAAGGTGCGCTCGCGCCTATCAAAGAAGCGTTGGCGCACATCGAGCAGGTTCAGCAACCGTACTTGCACAAACAACATCTCGAGCGCAAAGAGGCGTTGCTAGCTGCAGAGTTGGCGGCGCAGCAAGTTGCTGACGCCGAGGGCGCCAAGCAACGCGACAAGGGTCTGAGCGAGCGAGCGTCGAACGCTTACGCCGATGTCGTTTACGACGAGGAAATCGAACGGCGCAACCGCAAGGCGATGGAGTCTGCGACGACTCAGACCGACCTTGGGTTCGCCAAGATCAAGGTGAAGTATCGGGTCGAGGTGATTGACCGGGCGCAGGTGCCGCAAGAGTACCTGACGGTCGATGTCGCCAAGATCGCAGAACTAGCAGAACGACTCGATGGCGATGTCAATATCGCTGGGGTGACCATCGAGCCGATTTATACCCAGCATACGAGGAGGGCGCGATGAGCGTTTTTTGGTGTACCAAGGATGAGGGCAGCGATGTGGTTGCCATCGTCAGCGAGGAGTTCAGGGGCAAGAGGCAGGCGAACAGGGTCCGCGACCAGGTTGTTGCTGACGCCGATGACAACTGCATTGTGATGCTGGTCGAGGTGCTCGAGATGGGGCGCGTCGAGGTCAAGCGGGCGTTTGTTCCGATGGTCAAGCCCAAGGTCGCCAAGGTGGTGACCCCCGAGCAGCAGCAAGCGGCGATGGACATCGTTGGCGAGACTCAGGATCGCCGGGTCGAGGTCGATGAGGACATGACCTTGCGCTACTACGAGGGCGACCAGGGCTACAAGGTGATGTGCAGTTCGCCGTCGAACGCGCAACTCATGGCCGACAAGCTGCAGGGTCTGATCGACACTGGCGAGTCGGCGGTCGATGTGACCAAAATGATGCTGCCGCTCTAATGGACCTACGTCCTTTCCAGAGCGACCTGGTTGATCGACTGCGGCGCGTCCACCAAGACCACCATGGCGTCGTCTTGCAGCTACCTACGGGTGCTGGCAAGACGGTGCTGGCGGTCGAGGTGTGTCGGATGATTCATTCGGTACATGGCCGCGTTGCAGTCGTCGTCCATCGCGATGAGCTGGTCTCGCAGTGGCTCGAGACTGCCGAAAAGTTTGGCCTGCGGGCCGGCGTTGTAGCTGCCAAGTGGCCGCGCAACGCCGACCCGTGGGCGCCACTACAGATTTGCATGGTTCAGACGCTGGCTCGACGCAAGAAACCGCTGCCCTGGACTCCAGACTACCTGCTGATTGACGAGGCGCACCTTGGTGCTGCCGAAAGCTACCTCAAGGTGATTAGGCGCTGGCCGACTCCGCGACGACTCGGCCTAACGGCAACGCCTTGGCGGCTTGACGGTGGCGGCTTCCCGTGGGCGACCACCCTGATGGAGGGTCCATCGATTCGCGACCTGGTCAGCGGTGGCTACCTGGTGCCGTTCAAGACGTACTCAATTCCAATGCTCAACTACAAAGACCTGCGCGTGCGTATGGGCGAGTTCACCTCCGCATCGCAATCGCAGCAATACGAGTCGCAACCGCTCGTCGGTGGAGTGTCCGACAACCTGCGTAAGTACGCTGGCGACAGAAGTGCCATTGTCTTTGCCTCGTCGGTCAAACACTCCAGAGCTCTTGCCGCTGAAATAGGCAAGTGGACAACGGCAGAGCACCTCGACGGCGAAACCCCTACCGTCGAGCGCAAAGCTATCTTGGGTAGGCTCGAGTCTGGCGAGACCATGGTTGTCTGCAACGTCGGTGTTTGCACTGAAGGGCTCGATGTGCGGCGCGTCAGCGCCATCTCTGTGGCTCGCGCGACTCTCAGCCTGTCGTTGTGGCGGCAGATGGCTGGCAGGGCTCTGAGGACGCTCGAGGGCAAGAAGGACGCGGTCATCCTTGATCATGGCGGTTGCGCCTTGCGTCACGGCAACCTTGACTATCCGATGGAGTGGAACATTGCGGCGCGCACCAAGAAAGAAGCGAGCGAAGCGGTGCCGAGGGCGAAGTTGTGCGGCGCCTGTGCAGCTGTCATGCCAGCGCACGCAACGGTGTGCTCTGTTTGTGGCGGCGAGTTGTTGATCAAAGAACGGCGCGTGCGCCTGGTCAAGGGCGAACTGGTCGAGTTGCCGCCAGAGTCTGCGCCTATCACCTCACCAGACGGCAAGATGCGACGTGCGCGGCCATGCCCGCCCGGTGTGACCAAGCAGGACTGGGAAGAGGCCGAGCGCGCTCGCATACGCTCTGGCCGACACTGGCGATGGTCCTACCACCAGGTTGGCGTTCAGCCTCCAGGTCTGCAGTTTGTGCGAACGCCACCGTCCTCGAGGGTGCGTAAGTGGACCCGGCGATGGGCGTAAAAGAAAACGTCATACAGCAGCGCATTCGCATGGCTCTCGGCTCGCTGCCGACTGTGCTGGTTCAGCGGCGCAACGTCGGCACGTTCTACACGCGAGACGGCAGGCCGCAACGAATCGGCACGCCTGGTGAGGCCGACCTTCAGGGCATCATTGGTGGACAGGTCTGCGCTCGCTGCGGACATGAGGTCCACCCGCTGCCCTATGCGCTCGAGGTCAAGACTGCCACGGGCAGGCAATCGAAGGTCCAGAAGAACTGGCAACAGAACGTATGGGAGCGGCGCGGAGGTCTCTACGCCATCGTCCGCTCTGTGGAAGAGGCACTCAAGGCAGTGGGGCTGTGATGGCGGTTGGTAACACAAGAAAAATACTGAGCAAGTTCCTGAAAGAGGCGCGCGAGCGGCGAAACCTGTCTCGGGAAGAGCTGGCGTTTCGGGCTGGCGTTCATGCCAATACGATGGCGAACTGGGAGAAGGGAGACGGTTTGACTCTCGACGGTTTTGTCCAATGGTGTGACTCGCTTGGGATGCTGGCAAGCGATGTACTTCGCAAGGTTGGAAGATGAAACGGAAAAACACAACGCTAGAGTCTTTGATCAAAACCTTTGGTAACATCTCGCGCACCGCGCAGGCGCGCACTGAGAGGGGGCGCAAGATTATCTCGCGCAGTTACCTCCACGAGTGCCTGAGATTACAGCGCATTACGTCTGCCCAGCAGGCTCTTGAGCTCGTCAGAGCGGCAGAGAGACTTCGGCCTGGTCGATGGCCGGACAGTCGCGCTTGGGCGCTTATGGGGTTGAAGTGAGCAAACAGTCGGACAAGTGGAAAGAGTGGCTGCTCAAGCAGACACCGTCCTCCAACCTCGAGATGCAACTCAAAGAGTTGGTGTTTCGCGGCAAGGCGATGCGCGTCAGCGAAGACGACATGTGGTACGCCTTTACCTATTGGGCCGACAAGCACAATCTGAGCGCTGGCGATGTCGCCCTGGCCGCTGGCGCCGCCATCTCCAATGCCTCCAAGCCAGCGCCGCTTCGCACCAAGGGTCTGACCGACACCGGCAACGCCGAGCGGTTCTCGGAGCAATGCGGCGAAGTGGTGCGCTACTGCCACGACTGGAACACCTGGTTGGTTTGGGACGGCAAGCGCTGGGGCAAGGACCGTGTCGGCGCGGTCGAGAAGCACGTCAAGAACGTCGTGCGGAACATCTTTGTCGAGGCTGAGAAGATCGAAGACGACGCAGACCTCAAGGAAGCCATCAACAAACACGCCAGAAGCAGCGAGTCAGCGGCGAAACGTGCGGCGATGATGAAGCTGGCGTCGTCTGAGGGCGGCATTCCGGTAACGCCAGAACAGCTGGACGCAAACCGATGGTTGCTGAATTGCGAATCGGGCATTATAGACCTCAGAAGCGGAGAGCTCAAGCCCCGAAAGCCACATTTCTTATGCACCAAGATGGCGCCGTACCGCTATACGCCGGGTGTCGAACCAACAAAGTGGCTCGAGTTCCTTTCTTGGGTGTTTCGGGGTGATCATAACCTGGTCGATTTCATGCAGAGAGCGGTCGGCTACAGTCTGACCGGCTCAACGCGAGACCACCACATCCTGTTCTGTCATGGCGCTGGCGCCAACGGCAAGGGCACCGTGTTTCGGGTGCTGCTCAAGGTGATGGGCGATTATGCGAGCGCAGCGCCACCGGACCTGTTGATCAAGCAGCGGTCCAGGGTTCACCCAACGGACATGATGTTCTTGCGCGGCCTGCGAATGGCGGTTGGCAGTGAGGTTGCCGAGGGTGCCGGGTTCGATGAGGCGAAGCTGAAGATGCTCACAGGTGGCGATGCCATCACCGCTCGAGGCATGAAGCAGGACTTCACTACGTTCGATCCGACGCATACCCTCTGGCTCTCAGGCAACCACAAGCCCCGCATCACCGGAACAGACCATGGTATCTGGCGCCGTATGCTGCTGATACCGTTCGATAACACGATAGGGGCGAACGAGCGCAACGCAGACCTCGACATCGAATTGCTGCAAGAGGGTGACGCCATCTTGAGTTGGGCGGTTGACGGTGCGGTGAAGTGGTTTGAAAGGGGTCTCGACGTGCCAGCGTCAGTGGTAGCCGAAACGAAAACCTACCGGGAAGAGGAAGACGTATTCGGCCAATTCCTTGAGGAATGCACCAACCCATGCAACTACGGCTCGATATCTCGCAGCAAACTACGCGGGCTGTACGAGATGTGGTGCAAGGACCAGGGCATCCGACCAATGAGCGCTCGAGCGATGTGTGCCAGGATGAGAAAGCGCGGACATGAAGAGACCAAGAAGACCGGCGCCATGCACTGGAAGGGTGTCATTGAGGGGGCGGAATTGAGAGCGTCGTCGTCGTCGGCGGAGTTCGGCGCCGGCGACTGGAATCCTTAAATTCCTTTGCGTCGTCATCAGCTCTCTTCATAATTCGCTTGCGCCTATCTGTCAGCAGTTTCGCGAGAGCCTTGTTTCGCACCTTCTCTGCCTTCTTCGCTTTTACCCACTTCTCGCCCCGCTCCTTCTTGTGCTGTTTTATCTGGTTATCTATGACCTTGTTGAGCCTTTTGGCGTTCTCATTGATGCCCTTGTTCCACGACTTCTCGGTTCGATGTTTGTAGCTTCCTAGTTTATTGGCTACTGCCGCCTCTCTCCAGCCAACCCCGCTCATTCGATAAGCCATATAGTCTATGAGCTTATCGACCTTCGGCGGCATCTCTTTCTGCCAGTCCATGTATGCCCACTGCCGTCCGGTGTATTTGGCCAGCGGGCTCTCGACACCCAAGATTGCCATCTCGACCGCCGTCGCTGGCGTCCCTCCGATGAACATCTTTGCCAGCGAGCGCGCAATGCTTCCAATTCTTTGCTCGGTAGGTGCCTCTCTGGTGTTTAGCAGCGTATGAACCGTGTTGTATAGAAGTCCACCGCCCTGGCCCACTATTTTAGCGGCATCTGCGGGGATGAATATCTCGTTGTTGTCAACCTTGTCGTAGAACTTGCGGCGCTGTTTGATGCGGTCTCGGACTTCCTTTGGCAGCTCTTTGGACGGGTCTTTGAGGGTTTCCTGCGCGGACGCCTCGTCGTCGGCCAGAAGGGTCTCATCGTCAGCGTTCATCGCCGCTAGCGCTGGCGCCAGCATTCGCAGTCCACCCCTGAACACCGTGTCGGTCGGCTCTGACCAGCTATAGCCGGTCAGTCCCATCACATCGATAATGCCAGGCTCATTGGTGGTGCGAACCAGGCTGAGACCTTCGCCTCTCGGGAAAAAGGACAACATGCGACGAATGCGCTCTTTGTCGGGGTTCATGTCGCTCTGCAAGCCTTGGATGATGGCAGAGCGCCTGGCAGAAACACCAAGAGCGCTCCTGCCGATTCTAGCGTTGATGGCCGCATTGTTCGTTTCCATCCAAGGCATCCCGGTAAAATCGACGAGCCTGCTGCCGAGACCCTTCTTGCCGGGGAAGTCCATCGCCTTGAAGAACCAGGTGTAAAACGATGAGCCCGTCGAAAGGATGGGCATTCGGCGCACCACCTCATTCAACATGGACACTTGCCGGTAGTTGAAGAACATGTCTTGCGCCACCTTCGACGCTGCTCGCGCTATGATGGTGTCGAGCTGTTGCCGGTTCAACTTGCGCCC
>Ga0209756_1000482_pt1 | contig 39082 bp, 32 predicted proteins | sample ETNvirenome_6_85_FD_184071 | JGI IMG/M metagenome (GOLD analysis project Ga0209756, IMG submission 184071) | Marine viral communities from the Pacific Ocean - ETNP_6_85 (SPAdes) (version 3) | ecosystem: Environmental > Aquatic > Marine > Oceanic | place: Pacific Ocean | collected 2013-06-19 | reverse complement strand
ATTAGTATTCCAAAAACAAAACACTAACAGACACGTAAAAAAGTGACCGACAAATTCCCTTGGTAATTAGCGATTACGACAGAATCGCTTGGTAATTAAGATACGACAAAGTCGCTTGGTGTTAACAATATCAGCTGTACTAGCTCATATCAGTTCTTACAGTTTAAGTGAATAAGTTTAGACTTCATTAGGCAGACTGCTATGAGCGAGAAGCAGACGTCCATACAAACTCGTTTTTGGACAAAAATAAGTTAGAGCCGAAGGACGGCTCTGTGCCATAAGCGGTCAGTGGTAGCGTCACTATCAGCGGAAAATTATAGTTGCATAAAGCGTTTTCGTTTGATGCTTTGTTACACATATTTACCACTACCAGCACGTTTTTGAATACGCTCAAGTAGATTAATTTGACTATCAAATTTACCTAAAAGTTTGAGGCCTGAAATTAATGCTGATGCTGTCAATGCAATTGCTTGGTTTTCGAGTGTTTTAACCTCGTTAAGGTCTGGTGTGTGCCCAATTGAAATATTTTCACCAACAGCATGGTAGTTAACTAGCATTTCCACATTCCCATGTGAATTACGACACAAATGGGCATAAAACCCATTATAAATACCAAGCTCATCAGCAAGTTCAAATTTCTTTTTGATAGATAATAGCTCTCTAAGGTTTACTTGTTCACCTTTAACTTTTTTCTTATAAAAATCAAAAGATTTATTAATTTCATCTATATAGTCAATATCCCTAATCACACACATGAGATCTACATATGACTCTAAAGCACTGCGGAGAATAATTGGAGCAGAAGCAATCCGATTTTCTTTTAATAATAAATGAGAATCTTGGCATAGCTCAGACACCCTAGTCATCAATAGTGCGGCATATTTCTCTTGCTTATTTTTATAATGAATTTTTGAAAATGCATCAAACCTAATCGCATTGATTTCATCCCAAACTCGACTATTCAAATGAACCTCTGACTATTCGCATAACATCATATTCAGTCCCATTATAACGGTTTATCACACACAAAACTGAGTACATTACATACTCCGATAATTTCACCAATAATTACCTTTGTAAACAGGTAATTATTGGTGAAATTAAGCATGTTGTTTTGCGACATAACAGCGTTTAATAATGTTATCGGCCAATATTAGGCTCCTACTCAAAGAAATAGGAATAAATTTAATTTTTTCAGTGTCTGGTTATCGCTCTGTGCCGAAGTTTGTCGAAGTGCCTTTAAACTTGTTTAACATTATCATTTCTTTTGCAACGATAGCAGCTGAAGGTAGAAACATTGTGGATATAATCCGTTGATCTGTTATAACCGCATTTTTATCTTTTAATGTTTGCTTATTTTGAGCTATAGCGCCATTTTTATTAAGTTGATTTTCAATAAGAAATGGTAAGAGAGTTCCTTGCTTCGCCCACGATTTAGAGGTTTCAGTGGAGTTAGGAAAGCCAGCTACTTTTTTTCCTTTAACCAAAAACTGCCCATTAGATAAAGTAACGTTAGCTATACCTGCAGAGCCGTGGCCACCAACACCAATAATACCGCGAGACTCATATATGCGGCTTATAATGGAATGAATAGCCTTGTTATTTGCCACATCAAACATTACTCCATAGCCACCGCCAATAAATACCCCCCAATAGTCATTAGGATCTATTTGAGTAGGCGAAAATGAGTTGTTAGCCTTTTCTAAGAAGCCTTCATATTTGATGGTATAACTACTTATACCCAAAGGATCCATCATAAACTCAACGTTTCCACCTTTTGGTGATACGAAGTCGACTTCAAAACCATGACTAACAAAAACATGGTATGGAGGAGCAAACTCCCATAAATTATTTCTAGCTTCATGCTTTTCCGGATCGCCCATATCTACCTTGTTCGATGCTATGATTAGTACTTTTTTAGTTGGCTCTGCCATAGCATTTGTTACAAACAAGAGAGCTGACAGTAAAATACCGGTTAAATATTTCATTATTTTCCTGATTGGTTAATTAAAATCATTACTTAGACGATCAAAATGAATAAAAGGTTTAAATGCTCAAATATTCTGTTCACTTAACAATTTAATAGTGTATCCATCCTGCACTTCTCTATACTGTTTTTATTTCATGAAAGTACAACCCTTTTATCCCATGTTCTTGAACGATGCTATATAAACTATTTTTAGCATCTGTAGTAAAGTATCGAAGCCCAGCTTCTCGTACTCTAAATAATTCAGGGTTTTCAATCGCACTCTTTTCGAATACCATTTTTTTGAATTTTCTAATTCTACTCGGTTTACCATTTTTGATATTTCGGATGGAGTGCTCTTCACTGAGGGCTTTGTCAAAGCCTACAACATTAAATGCAAACCACTTCTCACCTTTTAAATTGCATTCAAGCAGCTCAACATTGTTGCTAAAATCGTTTAAGAATAGCGGCGAATATTTAGGGGATACTACAATTGTTGAAACACCCAAACCGGCTATATCAGGTATTTGTAAGTTTTGGTGAGCCTCTATCAACCAATCAACGCCCAACTCTCTCCAATTGTCTCTCATGCTCATACCGTCGAACATTAACAACTGGCCCACGGTCAATTGAATTGTTTGTATGAACCTCGTTTCATTAAGTGAGAGAAACTCATCAGGCTCGACACTCACACTGTATACTTTATTAAATTTGTTTGTCATTAAGCATTACCTTGAGTCAATAATGAAATACGTTTTTGAAATTGAAAATCTAGGAAGCGATTCATTATTCACTAATATTAAGCAGTGCAGTAACAACCACTGGTTTTATTAAGTAACAGTTCGCTGTTAAATCCAGCTACAAGATTATTTATAACCGTTTCAACAAAACCACTGCCCTGCGCGCAGCCAAGCCCTTGAGAAAGTGGGCCGGCATAAACAAAGTCACCTTTATCGTTAATCACCACGGCAGCTGGTGTAGCAGGGAGCAGTATTTGTAAAGGGGCTGTTTGCTCAATATTGATAAGCGTAATATTTTGCGCTTTAGAAAACGCAGCCAACTGTTTTAAATGAGGCTGGGCTTGCTTGGTGCAGCCACAGTCAGGGTCAGTAACGATAATCAACGAATTATGCTTTGCTGCTGTAAAGCCTATGTGTTGTTTAAATTTAGTAAACCATCCTGGCTGTTCAAGCACGCCATAGCTGTCAAAAACGCGCAACTGATTATATTGATAATAAACTAAACCAGAAACCGTCAATACTAACCACAGAGCAATCACTGCACTCATTTTAATGGATAAATTACTTAAATTTAGCAATGCTTTGCTCTAATACCGCAATACTTACATCGATCATTTGTACTTTAGCGGTTAGTTTTTCTACCACTTTGGTATCTTGATATTGGCTTTGCTGCATTTGTTCTGTGCTAGAAGCTATTTGTTTTGTGTTTACAGCTTGTTCAGCAACAACTTGCGCTACAGAGTGAGTACTTTGACTAACGGCTTTTATTTGCTCACTCATGGCGCTTATGTTTTCTTTCATGGTGGTGCTGATATGCGTTAAATCAACAACAAAATCGACACACTGGCTCATAGATTGGGTTGACGTTTTACTGTTTGTAACTAAATCTTTTAATGTTAAAGCAATTTTATCTGTAGTGGCTTTACTGCTTGTAGCAAGCGTTCTGACTTCATCGGCTACAACTGCAAACCCGCGGCCATGCTCACCCGCTCTTGCGGCTTCAATGGCTGCGTTAAGCGCAAGTAAGTTAGTTTGCTCTGCAATGCCTGATATTTCATTCAACAACCCTGATATTACATCGCCAGCGGCCACCAAATGATTTATTTGCTCTTCTGTATGATTAAGTAAATTAAGTAGCTCCGTGCTTTTAGTGTCTGTTTGCATAACGTCATTTAAGGCGCTATTTGCAGCTTGAGTAATGTTATCTACTTGCTGCTTTAACACTTCGCTTTCATGCTCAACTAAGCTAAAGCCCTGTGCAACTTGAGCACCAGAGTCAGCTATATCATTAGTTTGTTGCTTTCTTTGCTCTGCCCCGCTTGCTAGCTCATCGTGTACGTTTATTAATTGCTGCGAATTTTGCTGCAGTGAAAGAGACTGCGTTTGCACTTGCCTAATTACATCTGATAAATAACCCAATAAAGAATTAAAGCCCGCTACTGCATTGCTATTTTTATCATCGGCCCTAAGCGAAAGCTGTATATGCTCGGGGTCTTGCATAATGGCTTCGGTCGCTTTGGTTAAAGACACGCCAGCTCGGCGCTCTTGTTGTAGGGTTTTAGCAATATAGCCTGCTACAAAAACTTCTACTATTGCATAGCCGGCATGTATAAGCACCGTAGTAAACGCCAGTCTGTCAGGGTCAAATACATAAAAACCGGTGTTTTGTGTTTGTAAAAAGTAAAAGCTTAAATGATGAACGGCCACAAAAATAATGGCCGTAATAAACACCTGCCATTGCACAAACATGATCAACATAGCCATTAATATGAATATTTCGAAGTGTATTTCTATCAACCCAAAGGCTTGTTGTATGTGCAAAAAAGAAAACATCATAATTGCCGCAGCCACAACATGGCCTGTGATTGGGTTATTTTGCTGAGTTTTAAGTAACCATATAGGCATTAAACTTAAAGGTAGGCCGACTATAAATGCTTGTGCAAGTGTCCCAAAGTACAAGCCTAGGGCGATAGACTCTACAAACAAAAAAATAAATATTATGGTGAATAAACGACTTACACTATTCATAAATACCTTTAATTATTAAAATTTTTTTGAACAAAATCAGGGGTTGTACGTATTAGCTAATAATTACGACCACATTTAATTATCAATATAGCCTAGCCTGCCAACTTTACTTAATAATTGATAAAACCGCTTTAAATTCAGGTAAGGCTGCGTTTTTTGTCCACTGAAAAATGATACTTTCTACGCTTGTAATTATTGCCCCTGCCTGCTGTAACTGCTCTAGAGCTAGCGATTTATGCATCGTATTTCGTGAGCCCACAGCATCTGCAGCTACATGCACCTCAAACCCTTGTGCTATTAAATCTAAGCAGGTTTGTAAAACACATACATGCGCCTCTGTGCCTATTACTATAATTTGTGAACGCGTAAGCTTTGTAAACACAGCATTAAATGCAGGCTCATTACAGGCACTAAAATGTGTTTTTTCAACTGTCTGTGCGTTTATAAGGGTGTTTTTTAAAAGGCTGTGTGTACCACCAAGCCCTTGAGGATATTGCTCAGTCACTATGCTAGGAATTTTAAAAAGGCCGCTTACTTTGGCAATTTTTATTGCCCACTCTAGTAAATCAGAAAATTCGCTAATAGCAGGAGAAAGCTTATCTTGAATATCTATCACTAATAACACGCTGTTATCTGCAGATAAATTTTTGTGACTAACCATAACACCCCGTTTTTAAGTAATTATAATTAGTAAGCGTAGCTTAAATGGTTATAAACAACTAAATTAGTGCTTTAATTTAGTTGTTATAAGTTGTAATCCACATTTTAAAAAATGTGCTATATTTAACCTTTATATGTATATCCCCTGCCCTAGAGCGAGTTTATTAGTGCGATTGAGTATTTTGTTTTTTCTCTTCACCACTGTATGTTTTCTTTGTATTACTAGCGTATCGGCCTCCACAAATTATGCTCAACAACTACAAAGAATATCTACCGATGAAGGTTTATCCCAAAATTACGTAACTAAAATTTTGCAAGACGATTTAGGTTATATTTGGATAGCTACAGCGCAAGGGCTTAATCGATTTGACGGCTACACGGTAACCCCTTTTGATGGCGGATTTACCCTTAACGAAAACTTCATCACTACACTATTTAAAACGCATGCAGGCAATATAATTGTTTCTACTGAGCTTGCCGGTGCATATTTAGTTAACCCAAAAACGTTAACTACTCGTAATATATTTTCGGAAAATCTTGCAGGTAATACAGCCAGTTACGCTTCAATTGAAGCGATAGCCCAGCACCAAGATACCTTTTACCTTGCCATTTTAAACAACGTGTATTCACTTAACTCTAAAACAAATTCACTTACTTTAGAGTTTACTATAGGCAATGAAAACAGCGTGGTGCGCGCGTTAAAATATTACAAAAATACGCTATTTATAGGCACACAAACGGGTTTATTTAGCTACGACCTAAAAACAGAGTCATTAACCCCTCTTAATTTACATACTCCCGATAAACAAACAGTCGATAACAGTAATGTTAAGTTTTTATCTGTAGACCCCGCGCTAGGATTATTAGTAGGCACCGTTGAGGGCATGTACGCGCTAAGTTTAAATAGCTCAGCAGGAGCAGCTGCAGATCAAAGCACTAAAAGCGTGATTGCTGATTACAATATTTGGGATTACAGCAATACACCCTATGGCGAATTTATTGCCACAGAGCATGGCTTGTTCGAATTTAACCGAGAAAAGGGCACCACTGAGTTAATTCTTAGCTTTGATCAAAGTAAATTTAATATTACCGAAAATACTATTAACGATTTAATGGTCGACTCAAGTGGCGTGTTTTGGCTGGCGTCGCGCACTCAAGGCGTGCTTACTTGGTCAATAAACACACGGCGTTTTAACAAAATCACCCTATCCGAAAACAACTATATAAACAGTATTTACCAAGACGATGATTTATCTATGTGGTACGGCACCGATAATGGCCTTGCTCATGTAAATGCTAAAAACAAAACAACCTACTACCTAACCTCGCAAGACCCTAAAGCGGTTTATGGTGAATACGCTATTTTTGCAATTAATAAAGCGCATTTAGAATCCACTTCACGGTATTTATGGCTAACGGGGTACTACAGTTTAATTTTATTTGACAAAGAAACAGGCACTGCCGTTGCCAAAAAAGATTTAAATAACGCAATGTCTGAAGGTGCGGTTATTTATGGTTTGTCTGAGGTAGCCCCCGACACATTCGCTTTTTATAATGATCACAGTTTTTATGTGTACAATGGCAAAACAGGGTTAACGCGCGAAATTAACGAGTTAAAACAACATGTAAACCCTTTAGAGGCCTATACTTTTCATCGACCTTTTGATGATTACCCAAATGAATTTGTATTAAGTACAACTACCCAATTTTACCGCTTTAACGAGCAAACAAACACCCTTACTACTATTTATAAAACCAGTAAAAAAGACAGCCAAAATTACCACACAGTAGAAAACTGGTTAACCGATAAAAATAACATTTTATGGTTAGCAACAACCAGCGAAGGCCTAGTGGGTATTGATGCACAGAGCTTTGAAAAAAAGCACCACTTTAACGTAAGTAACGCCTTAAAAACGCAGTCTATTTATTCGCTTATTTGCGATGAGTATGGTTATTTATGGTTTAGCAGTAAAAATGGTTTGTACCGCTTAAATACCGATACGTTAAGACTGCGAGTTTTTACGGTAAAAGATGGTTTATCGGTTAATTTATTTAGCACTTTAGGGGCAATTACGCTTAAAAATAACACTGTAATGTTTGGCAGCAGTTATGGTGCAATTTCGTTTAACCCCGCTGAGTTTATACAGCAAAGCACGCAAACAACAACCTCAATAACCGATATTACATTAATGTCGCGCGATTTAGACTATCAGCCAAATCAGTTTGCCACCTCTGCATTGCAATTAACACATGAAGATATGGGTTTGGAGGTTAGCTTTTCTAATTTTGATTTTCAAAATAGCGCGGAAACACGTTACAAAATTACGCTTCAAGGACCTACTTCGCTTGAGTATGATGATTTAAAAGCAAACAAAATATTTTTTACAAAGCTCCCACCAGGTAATTATCAATTAAAGGCCAGCGCGTATAACTTTAATAGTGCGACCGAATCAAAGCCGGCGCTGTTAAATTTTAATGTGGCATACGCGCCGTGGAAGTCTCCTTATGCGTATGCGGCTTATATTTTAATTATTATAACTGTGCTGTGTTTACTGTTTTGGCAATACAGAAGCAGACAACTAGCCATAGCTAATGCGCAAAAAGCGACAATACACTCGCAAAAACAAACCGAGCTTGCGCTCAGTAACAATAAAAGTGGCATTTGGGATTACCATTACAACGACGATTCGGTAAATACAAACCGGGGGAGTGAGCTTGGGTATATTAATTTGCCAAACCGTATCCCGCTAAAACATTATTTAGCTTTAATTCACCCTGAAGACAAACCACGGGTTATTTCGCACTGGTTAAATTTTACCAAACAAAAAAAGCATGAGCATTGGCAAGCAACTTACCGGTTAAAGCATAAGCTTGGCCATTGGTTGTGGTATCAAGATTTAGGGCAAATTATTTATGACGAACAAACAAATAAACCGGTATCTGTATCTGGCATATATACCAACATAACTGAGCAACGTGCCAATGAGCAGCAAGCCAACATTTTAGGTGAGGCGTTTGGGCAAATAAACGACTGGCTGCTTATTTTAGATAATAACTTGGTGCCGGTTTCTGCAAATAACAGTTTTATAAAAACCTTTTCGCAAACTCATAAACATCCGCTTAGCTTAAAAGTGTTTATTAACGCGATAGGTAAAGTGCAATGTAAAAGCTATGCCAACACATTAAAAAGCTTAACAGCAAAACAAAATTGGCGAACTGATGCCGTTATTAAAACTGCAACTAACCCGCACCACCCCATACATATAAGTGCCACTGCAATCGCTAAAGATACACATAGCATAAATTACTATGTAATTGTTATTTCGGATTTAACCGAGCAAAAAAAGGCAGAAGACGAGCTGCGCTATTTAGCCAATTTCGATCCCCTAACACAATTGCCTAACCGCAGTTTAATGCATCAAAAAATTGGTAAATCGATTAAAAAAGCTCACCAGCAGCTCACTCAAAGCGCTTTACTATTTATAGATTTAGACAAATTTAAACCGGTAAACGACACATTTGGTCACGCAGTGGGAGATCAACTGCTGTGTAATATTACCCAAAGAGTGAGCGCTATGTTGCCAAGTAATGCCACACTTGGCCGCCAAAGCGGTGACGAATTTTTAGTGCTTATTGATAACGTAGAAGACATAGCCGCACTTAATAACATAGTCAAAAGTATCAGCTCAGAACTTGCCAATAAGGTCATTATCGAAGATTTTTCTATTAATATATCAGCCAGTATTGGCGTGGCTTTATACCCATTTGATGCCAGCTCGACCGATTTACTGATCAGAAACGCCGATGTAGCCATGATGCATGCAAAGCAAGCTGGCCGAAACGGGTTTAAGTTTTTTAACGACTCGATGAACGAGCAAATAAAACAAAAGCTCATCCTCGAAAACGATTTAAAAGATGCCGCGAAAGATAATCTATTATTTAATCATTACCAACCCATAATAGACACGCACGCACTAACAATAAATGGGGTTGAGTTACTTATGCGCTGGGAAAATAACGGCCAATTTGTCTCGCCGGCTTTATTTATCCCTATTGCTGAAGAAACAGGCCTGATAGAAGCATTAACTGAGCAAGCTTTAGAACGCGCGCTAACTGAGCTAGCCCCTACATTGGCCAGCAACCCATTGTTTTATATTTCACTTAACTTGTCGCCAAAGCACATCTTAAGGACGAATATAGCAACCAAGCTGACCAATATATTAAAACAGCATCAAATGAGCCCAGTGCAACTGCGCCTAGAAATAACAGAAAACATACTGCTAGAAGACAAGCAAAAAGCCGCAAAGCAACTACAAAAGTTAAAGTCGGCTGGTTTTAAGCTGTTACTCGATGATTTTGGCACCGGCTACTCATCACTTACTTATTTGAGCCAGTTCCCTATTGATGTCATTAAAATAGATCAAAGCTTTGTTAACAGCATTGGGATTGATAAAAGTGATGAGTCGATCATCAAAACCATTTACACTTTAGCTCAAAACTTAGAGCTTTATTGCATAGCCGAAGGCGTTGAAACTAAGCAACAAAAAGCCTTTTTAGAAGGGTTGGGTTGTCATGTTTTACAAGGTTATTATTTTGCAAAACCAATGCGGGCAGAGCAATTACAAAACCCAGAAACACATGAGCATATTCACACTTTAATAAAAAGTTAGCTATGAATATGCTGGCATTCGTGGCTTTCTATTTGTAGTACGCTGCTTTTAACATTAAAACGCGCAGCGAGAAGTTTTTCTATTTTTAAGCGGCAGGCTTCATCGTGCTTTTCAATTGTACAATGCTCTTTTAACACCACGTGAGCGCCGACAATAATATCGCTGTCTTTGCGCGAGACCGTCACATTATGTACGTTATGCACATGCTCTAAATCGGTAATTGACTGCTCAATATCCTTCACTTTAGGCAACTTAGCGTTATTAAAGAACAGCCCTTTAATACAGCTCGTGATCACTTTACCACCGGTAAATAACACAAACGAGGCAATTAGCATGCTCGATAAAATATCAATAATGCTCCAGCCCGTAAAATAAATAAGTACGCCAGCTATAAACGTAGAAATGGTCGATATAATGTCAAAAAACGAATGTAAAAATACAGCGTACACATTAATGCTTGCTTTGCGGCCTTTATAAAGTACCCACGCTGCAGCACCATGAAATAAAAACCCCACAGAGGCAATACTCGACATTAAAAAGCTGTTTATTGCTAAATCATGGCCATCGTTATGATGGGAAATTCTCTCTACACCTTCATATAAAATAACGGAGCTTATCGCCAAATACAGTAAACCATTAATTAAACCACCAATGAGCTCAGCGCGTTGATAGCCATCGTTATAGGTTTTAGCAAAATGAATTGCTAAGCTTGAGGCAATAAGGGCAATAAATAGCGAGCTATTATGCACAAATAAGTGCCCTGCATCGGCAAGTACAGCAAGCGAATTAGCGTAATAAGCGCCAATTACCTGAATTACCATAAATGAACATGTTATCGCTAAAGCGATAAGTAACCGACGACGAGACGCTTGGTGTGTAGTGATTTCTGTCATGAAATGCTTGAAAAACCTATACTTAAAATGCAAATAAGCCGTCAGGTGGCTTAGAGTAGAAAAGGGTAATGATATACAGTAGCAATTGTAATACGAAGCCCTCTTAAACGCACTAAAAACTTAGCAAAATAGCTAAAGTTGTACTAAATAACATAGTAGGAACAATTAAATTGTATGTAAAATCAACTGGAGCAATGAGTGGGCTTAAAACCAATCGAAGATATGTGGAGTACTATAAAGCTTATTCCGTTTGCCGTTGTACTTTATGATGCTAAAACACAAGCCTATAAAGCAAACACTCAAGCGCAGAGTATATTTGATTTACCCTCACAGCCAACTTTAAAAGATGCAGACTTTAAGCACCTCACGCTAAGTAGTCCAGAAAGTAAAAAAGAATTTACTGTTGCGCAATTGTTTGAAAAATACTTAGTTATAAATACTAACTGCCACGTATTTTTACAAAAACAAACGCACAGCCTATTACTAAACGCCAAACTTGCCTCGCTAAATAGTCACTTATACATTGCTACGTTTGAGATAATTGAACACAACGAAGATGCACAATATAACTTTGATAAAATTATTTCAAAAATTTCTACCGACTTAATAGATATTCAAATTGACGATATTGATACTCATATAGAGTTTGCGCTTAAAGCCATTGGCACTGTATGCCATGCCGATAGAAGCTACTTATTTAAATTTTCTGACGATGGTAAGTCAATGCGTAACACCCATGAATGGGTTAACCAAGGTATTCAGCCATTTAAAGATCAACTACAGCACATACCTAAAAACTCACTCCCCTACTTTGCTAATTTAATGGGCACCACACACTTATTTAAAGTAAATGATGTTGCCAGCCTCCCAGAAAAAGCGACTAAAGAAAAACAAGAACTTGAGCGTGAAGGTATTCAATCGGTACTGTGTATTGGCCTTCGCTACGATAAGGAGCTAGTAGGCTTTATTGGTTGTGATTGTGTAAAGCAAAAACGTGAGTGGACAGACTTAGACTTAATTAGGATAAAACTAGTAGGTGAAATAATCGCTAATGCGTTTAAAAACTTAAACTACAAGCAAGAGCTTCAGCATATTCAACAACAGCTAATTACCGCAAATCAAAAACTTAATCACCTTGTTAATACCGACAGCCTCACCACAATTGCAAATAGACGTTGTTTTGACAAAGCACTAGAGAGCGAAATTAAACGCTGCGCACGTGCTAAGCAACCGGTTAGCTTAATTATGTGCGATATAGATTTTTTTAAAAATTACAACGACAGATACGGCCATCAACAAGGCGATGAAGCCTTAGTTAAGGTGGCAGCTGCGCTTAAGTCGCAATGCCGACGCGAAGGCGATTTAGCCGCGCGCTATGGCGGTGAAGAATTTGCCGTCATTTTACCGGCAACTAATGAGCAAGACTGCCAGCAATTTACCCGCTTAATTCAACAAGCAATTAACGCGGCAGGCATAAAACACAATAATTCTACCGTAAGTGAGTACTTAACATTAAGTATCGGTTTTTATTCAGCCACGCCTGATAAAAATAGCACGCCACAGTGCTTTATAAGCAAAGCCGATCAAGCACTCTATACAGCAAAAGAAACAGGCCGTAATAAGGTGTGCCAATTTACATAACTAAATCTATTATAAAGTAACGGGCGGCTCTAGCTGCCCGTTTTTTATGCCTGATATTTTAAATACATTACCTTGTAATGACTGGTTAGTTTTTACATTACTGTCATCTGCAGAAGTTACAAATAGCCACTGTGCGTTATTGCCACCAAACGCAACGCTTGTAGGTTTTGTTGCAGCAAGCGACAGTGTGTTTAAAACCTCCCCATCTGGCGATAAACACATAACGCAGCCCATATCCCATACCGCAAGCCATAAGTTGCCAAGGGCATCAATCACACAGCCATCAGGGTCTACTTGGGTATTTTTAAATTGATAAAAAACTTGGCCGGGTAATATAGGCTCGCCGCTGTCTGGGTTTACATTTAAAGTAAAAATACAGCTGGCTTTAGAGTCGCAGTAATAAGCACGTGAGCGCGCTTTATCAAAACATAATCCGTTGGGAATGGTTAAACCTTGCACCACGCAATTAAGCGAATTTTGATAAAAACGGTAAATTTTACCCCCGCCTGAGCGGGCGTTTGTATCCATAGTGCTTAGCCAAAAACCACCCCAAGGGTCGGCTCGACCATCGTTAGAGCGCCGTGTGGGCTGGGTATTTTCTAAAAATGTAAGCGTTTGGCGCACCCCAGAAGCTATATGGTATTTATAAATACCCGTACTGGTGCCAATAATAAGGTGTGCTTTATCAAGCCACGCTAAAGCCGAAACCGTATCTTGCATTTCAACTTGTGTTAGTGAGTCAGGCTTTGTTAAACACTTACTTAGCAGGAGATTTTTTTCTATATCTACCCAAAATAGCGTTTCAAGCAAAGGGTGCCAAAGCGGGCTTTCACCTAACTTATTTTGCACGTTACTAAATACAGTCACACTTGAGTCAGTCATAAATAACGATTCTTTAATATTAACAAAGCCTTGTATTAATAAATACTTTATCAGAAATACCCTACACTTACGATTAAACAAAACATATTAGCAACTAAATGCTTTTACCAAGCCAAACAGTGCACTAATACCAAATAGCTTAATTAAGTGATTTAGTTTTAAATACTAAACCATGTTGATTACAGGGTAAAAACTTCGTTATTGATCTGTTTATATCAAAATTTTTAGCGCCGTTAGCGCCAAGTTTAATCCCTTAAGTGAATTAAGTAATGTGGCAAATGGGTATAATTATTTCAGCATTTTATCGCGCTTTACTTGGTTAGTTGGTAATATCATCAACAGGGAGGTAATAGTATGATTAATAATAACAATAAACATTCTTTAGTGGTTGAGGGAGGTGCAATGCGCGGTATTTTTGCCGCCGGCGTGTTGGATGAGTTTTTAGCGCAGCGCTATCAACCTTTTACTAATTACTTTGGGGTTTCTGCTGGCGCTACCAATATAGCCGCTTATTTATGCCAACAACCTAAACGAAATTACCATGTTATTACCGACTTTTCGTGTCGGCCTGAATTTATTAACTTAGCGCGCTTTATCAAAGGCGGCCACTTATTTGATTTAGATTGGCTGTGGCAAGCAACCATTAAAGAAATCCCCCTCAATACAGAAGCCTTTGCAAAGGCGGCTCACGAATTTTATATCGTCTCTACAGCTATCACCACAGGGCAGCCCCATTACCTTAAAGCAAGTAGTGATGCGATGGTAGAGCAACTTAAGGCATCGTGCGCGATTCCAATTGCGTATCGTAACTACCCTATAATTAATGATATTGCGATGACCGATGGCGGCGTAGCAGACTCTATTCCCGTAATAAAAGCATACGAAATGGGCTCTCAAGAAATAACCGTGGTGCTTTCTCAGCCACTTGGCTATAAAAAAAAGCCAAGTAAATCGCAGTGGTTAACTAAAAAACTTTATAAAAACTACCCTGCTTTAGTAAAAAGCACGATTAACAGAGCGCATCTTTATAACAGCAGCATAGATTTTATTAATAATCCGCCTGAAGATTGCAAAATCAATATTATTGCTCCACCGCCTCAATTTAGAGTGGGCCGCACAACAAAAAATGTTAAACGCCTTAACGATGGGTACAAAATGGGAATTGATACAGCCAAAGCCTTTTTAAGCTAAGTGTGTTGTTTCCCTTTAGATAGCGCAACCAGTATGCCCATTACAGTAAACGCTGCAATGGTGCATACAATCCCCGCTAGCACAGCGTAAACATGTATAAAAAACGCTAAGGCAATAGCTATTAAAGCACAACAATACAGGCACTTATAGGCTACATTGTAGTGCTTACTTCTCATTAATAATAAAGCGGCCAGTAAACACGCTAGCGCAATAACTATCATAACGGTGCTCATGCTGCTTTTACCTCTGCAAGTGCTATGGCATCAGGTTTTGTTTTTAAGTATCCCCATAAAAACGCCAGTCCCACAATTAAAAAGCTAATATCTGTAAATGCCACTAGGGTACTGTTTGCGTTAATAACATTATTAACGCCCAATACACTATTAAGTGGTAAAACACTTATTAAGAATAAGGCGCAAAGCAACAAGGTTGCTCTAAAGTAGTTTTTATAGTTTTGCCAAAATGCTGCAATTACTAGCCATACTAACCACGCGTAAAAAAATACCGCCCCAAAGTAAGCATTGTGCTCAGCGCCAGCCACGGCATAGTTTAAAAGTACTTGCACAGGGAATAACACACAACAAGCAAGCACTAAACCACCGCAACTGCCTATAATAAAGCGGTTCCACCTTGCATACGCGTCAGCGCTAAGCGTTGGTGTGCTGCCTCTGGTACGCTTTGCTAACCACATCATCATGCCAGAAAGTGGCATTAAGGCACATGCTAAGCCAAGCATTACCCAAAGTAACTTCACAAATAAACCTGCAAAATTACCAAAATGGAGTGGGAAGAGTACTTCAATAATTTTAATTGATACCCCAGCTATATCGCCAAAACTACTCATTGAAGTGATGTACTCCCCTTGCCCATTGTAATGCAATAACTGAGAAGCCACGGCTTCGCCTCCTAAAAGGCGTAAATACACTTGTGCGTTTGTATCGTTATGCGCCATTACCGTGGCATCTAAAATAACAGCGTGTGGGTAGCGTTGCTGCGCATCACTTAAAATAGCGGTTATGTTAGTTGGCTGATTTACATGACTAATTATTGGCTCAGGAATAGCTGTAAAAGTTTCTATCAACTTATCTTGGTCGCCTCCAAAGCTAACAAAAGCTGCTGCAGGTAGTAAAATTACGGTTGCGAGCCCTAAAAATGCGCCGCTAAAGCCAATTACAATATTAAAAATACTGCCCCAAATGCCCATTACTTTGTGGCCGTCACTTATGGTTACATCAAAGCCTTTAAGCCACCTAAAGGTGAACAGCTCTTTAATTAATTTACGATGTATAAATAAGCCAGTTACCGTACTTACTAATAATGTTAAACCTAAAAACCCAGTTAAAATAAGCCCTATAGGTCGCCCTAAATGTAAGTCAGCGTGAAACTCACCAATGTAGCTAGCTGCATCTGTTTTTTTATTGGCATAATATTGCTTACTGGGGCCATAGTAGGTATTTACCAACGCTAAGCTCGCTGGGTCAAATTCAAATGCCCGAAGTACTTCTTGCTGGTAATTTTCATCACCATGGTGCGATTCAAATACTAAAGCCAGTAAGTGAAAATTATGCCCTGTTGGCATAAACACATGAATGTTTTCACCAAACTCTTTGGGCACTTGAGCGTGGTATGTATTAACTAATGTGCTTATTTCGCTATTAGGAATATGTTGAGTTTGCTGCAGTGATTGGTTGGCCCAAATTTTTAGCTCAGGCCTTGCAAGTACTGCTAACGCGCCGGTAAATGCCACAACAAACAATAAAACGGCGGTTACTACGCCCACCCAACTATGTAATAAAAATAGCTTTTTTAAAGTAATTGATTTCATCCTTGCCCCTGCATTAATGCAAAATAACTTAAAATTCCATGCACTAAACACAAAGTGATCATGAGTAAAAATGGCTGCCATGCTTTTTCGCTAATGTAGGCATATATAAACAGCCCAACCCAAATAATTGGAAACAGTAAAATAGGCAGTAAAATTTGTTCACTCATTTGTAATGGCAAGTAGGTAGTCATTCCGGTGATCATCACCGTAGCGGTTACCAATGCCAATACGCACGCCATTAAATGGCGACGCCTTGTAGCGCTAAAGGTTTTTTTATTATTCATTTTTAGCTCATTTAATAAATAGCAGGCGCGCACACCTGCACATGCAAATAACAACCATTTGCATTATATTGCGCATTTGTAAATTTATGCAACATATTATCGTTACTTAATAAGCTAACAAGCTCCTTTTTATTCGCACAATCAATGCCTGTTTATTTATAAAATTACATTTTTTGAGCATACTTGGTATTTAGGTAGGCAAATATGATGAGCTAAAACTGTTTTTAAATAATCCCAAAAACAACTGCGTTATCATACTGATCAGTGCTTAACTGCTTAGCCCATTAAAATAACGACTAAACAGGCAAATTTTTAACTTTAACAGTCAACAAACTCTATAATTATTGTTATTTTGTTAAGGCATATGCAAAAAGCTAATTGTCCCTAGGCAGGCTCTTTTAGCAGCTGTTAAACAAATCACTATACATTGATAAAATGAAAGAAATTAATGAACGATAAAATCAATCCAGACGCGTTACACGCACTAAAAATTGCATTTACTTACATGCCGCAAGCAATTGAAGTAACAAAGTACGAATATGGCGAGCGCTATCAAACAGTGCTTGATCATATTGAAGCCGTGCGCGAAGTGTTACTTATAAACGATGTATACCCAGAAGAAGTAGGCGGCGACATAAACCCAGAATACACGCCTAATTCTACCTATTAATGGGAAAAGTTTGCTAATTGAGCAAAACAATTAAGTTCGCGTGTTGATAGCCTAACACCCATTACTCAATATATTGCTTAACGGTTTACGCCTGTTGGTATAAACTGTTAAAAACATATAAATAAATGTGCCTATCTGCCGATACGCATAACGGTATAAAATACAATTAAGGTAATTGCGGTGAACTTTTTAAGGCGTTTTCACGATATAGTCTCAGACCAAACTCTGGATTTTAATTCTAAAATTAAAAACCTACTCGCGTTTGGCCTAGAAGTGTTCAGCCTTGATGTAGCAATAATTAGTAAAATTGATGCTAATACGTACACAGTATTACATGCTCTAACACCCGATAACGCCTTATTACCCGGTACACAATTTGAGCTAGATGGCACCTATTGCGTCCATACGTTATCTGCGGGCTCGGCGCTATCGTTTCATAAAGCCTCACAAAGTACGATTGCAACTCACCCTTGTTACATAAATTTTCAACTTGAGTCCTACATTGGCGCACCTATAAAAGTAGCCGGTAAAACTTTTGGCACGGTTAACTTTTCATCGCCTAACGAGTCAACTGCATTTAGCGACGAAGCCTACGATTACATTGAGCTATTTGCCCAATGGTTAGGATCTGAATTTGCAAAAATAGACACTAAAGAGCAACTTTTAAAAAATAGCTACACCCTGTCAAAGCTCGAAAACATCGCTAATATCGGCACTTGGGAGGTCGATTTAATCGAGAACAAAGTTTATTGGAGTAAGCAAACTAAACGCATTCATCAGGTAGCCGATGACTATCAGCCAATAGTTGATAACGCGATTGAGTTTTACAAAGAGGGCGCCAGCAGAGAAGCCATAGACCAAGCAGTAGAAAACGCCATAAACAAAGGTGAAAAATGGGATTTAGAACTTGAGGTTATCACTGCACAAAACCAAGAAATTTGGATTTCGACTTTTGGAGAAGCCGAGTTTCACGAAGGTAATTGCATAAGGCTATTTGGTACATTTCAAGACATTACCGAATCAATCTTACTTAGAGAAGCGCTAAAAAAGAAAAAAGCCGAAGCAGAGCATATGTTAGAAGATAGAAGTATGCTATTTGCTAAAATTAGCCACGAGTTACGCACCCCCCTAAATGGCATAACCGGCATGCTCACCACCCTAATAGATGAAAAAGACACTGAAAAACGAGACGAAAAAATAAAAATAGCGCTACGCAGCGCTGATATTTTACTAAATATTATCAACGAAGTACTCGATTTTTCTAAAATTAATCATGGTGAATTAAAACTAGAGCCAACCGATGTACTGCTTAAAACCATATTTAGTGATTTAGCCTCTTTATATACCCCGTTATTTAAAGAAACCCATGTTGAATTAATCATAGAAAATACAATTGATGATAGCTGCTGGGCCTTTTGCGACAGCACACGCCTGAGCCAAATTACCTCTAACTTATTAAGTAACGCGTTAAAATTTACCGAGCAAGGCCATGTAAAACTTAAAACACAGCTCATAAATAATAACGATGCGCTATCTCTTGGTATCACTGTTTCTGACACTGGTCGCGGAATGACCCCTGCCTTTTTAGAGTCTTTATTTTCGCCGTTTACACAAGAGGTTGACGCTAAAAATAATAAAGGGGGCACAGGGCTTGGCCTAGCAATTATAAAAGAGCTTGTAGAATACATGGGCGGCACAATAAAGGTGACAAGTGAGCTACAAAAAGGCTCAACGTTTAGCATTAATATTCCGCTAGAGCTTGGTAAAGAGCAAGTAATAGACGATATTAAATCAAAAATTGAGTTAAACAGCCATTCGCTCAGTGTACTTATTGTTGATGACAACGATATAAACCGCCGTGTGCTTGATGCCTCTCTTGATAAGTTAAACGTAAAAGCCGACTGCGCCATTGATGGCCAAGACGCTATTTTTAAGTGTAAGCAAAAGCATTACGACCTTATTTTTATGGATTGCATTATGCCAATCCTGGATGGTTTTGAAGCCACTAAAACGCTGAGAGCGCAACGTATTTGCCCTAGCGAAAGCACCTACATTGTAGCGCTAACTGCTAATACATCGTCGCAAGATAAACTAGCTTGCCAGCAAGCAGGCATGGATATGTTTGTCTCTAAGCCATTTAAGCTTCCGCACATAGAAAAAGCGCTCTCTAATGCCTTAGAACATACAGCTAAAGTAAATTCGCTTTAATTTAGTAAGGACATACTATGAGAAATATAATAAGAACATTACTTTTTACTGTACTGTTGTTAGCCATATTTAAAGGCATTTCTACAGGGCAATGGGGTTCATCAATAATCGTTGTTATTGTATCAAGCGTATTGCTATTAGTTACGTTTATCAGTGGTAAGGCATCACAAGGCCGTTCAACTTATACAAGCACTGACTCTTCAATTTATGCTAGTAATAACTCACACTCTAATAATGATTGCGGTGGGGATTCTGGCGGCTGTGATTAATAATTTAAAGCGGCCTATTAAAGCTTTGTAGAACGGAGGTATTTTGCCAGCAATTAAAATTGCTAAATTCTGGCGTTCTATTGAAGCATTTGGAGAAATTTGTACGCGAATCCTTGGCCTAGGATTAGTCTATCTAATTTTCTCATTCATAGGGCAAGAATTAATAGGTGAGCAGTTCAAAAATGATGTTCTACTAAGCTTAGTCGTCTTACCTGCAATTTATGTCTTAAAAGATTCTCATAAAATTCTGGAAGCAGTTTTCATAAAAGTTATTGCAAAAGATAACTCGATAACCGTATTTAGTGGAATACTAACAAGAAGAGAAGACAAGCTAGGCTTCAAAAGTGTCGAAAATGTTGAACAAGTAACAACATTTTTAGGCCGTATTTTTGGTTACTCTACAATCCACTTATATGCTTATGGAAGCTGGGTTAGGATACCTTTCATCAAAGATCCTAAAAGCCTTAGAGTTTGGCTTGAAGAACGAATACCTAACTAAGTTCTCAAAGTCGTTAAAAAAGCCGCCTTTGGAGAGGGCGGCTTGGGTTAACAAACAGCTTTTGGGTGTACCTATTGCTGTTACATCAAGAGAAGGTTTGCCTATTAAGCTGCATTTTGGTCTTGGTTGCTTTGCTCGCTATGGCGAATTAAGTAATCAAACGCACCTAAGCTTGCTGTTGCACCACTACCCATTGCAATAATGATTTGCTTAAACGGCGTATTTGTCGCGTCACCCGCACCGTAAACGCCCGGTAATGAGGTTGCGCCTTTAGCGTCAATTTCTATCTCGCCAAACTTGCTTAGTGTAAGGTCGCTCTCTTTTAACCATTCGGTATTAGGGATCAAACCTATTTGTACAAAAATACCCGCAAGTGCTAATGATTTTTCCTCGCCTGTTACACGGTCAGTGTAATTAAGTCCGGTTACTTTTTTACCATCGCCTACTACTTCAGTGGTTTGCGCATTTTTAATAATAGTGATGTTGCTTAAGCTATTCGCTTTGCGAATAAGTACTTCGTCAGCGCGCAGCGTATCAGCAAACTCAAGTACCGTTACATGCTCTACAATGTTAGCTAAGTCGATAGCCGCCTCTATACCCGAGTTACCACCACCAATAACGGCAACAGGCTTACCCTTAAATAGCGGACCATCACAGTGTGGGCAGTAAGCTACGCCATGGCCGCGATATTCTTGCTCACCAGGTACGTTCATTTCACGCCAGCGTGCACCGGTTGCTAAAACAAGCGATTTAGCTTTTAAAGTAGCCCCGTTTTCAAGGGTAATTTCATAACCATTACTACCGCGACCAAGCCCTGCTGCGCGTTGGTTATGAATTACATCTACATCGTATTCTTTAACATGCTCTTCAAGCTGAGCAACAAGCTTTGGACCTTCAGTGGCTTTAATCGAAATAAAGTTTTCGATAGCCAACGTATCGGCAACTTGGCCACCAAATCTATCGGCCACTATACCGGTGTTTAACCCTTTACGAGCAGAATAAATAGCGGCTGAGGCACCCGCAGGTCCGCCACCTACTACTAACACATCAAACTCGCCTTTTTCGCTTAATGCTGCAGCTTGCTTAGCAGCGCCTTTAGTGTCTACTTTATTTAAAATGTCGGTCAGGCTTAATGCACCTTGGCTAAACGGTTCGCCATTTAAGTACACAGCTGGTACTGCTAAAATATTGCGCTCTTCTACTTCGTCTTGAAAGAGTGCGCCGTCAATCATTGTTGCTTTAATTTTGCTATTTGTTGCTGCCATTGTATTTAGCGCCTGCACTACTTGTGGGCATGTTTGGCAACTTAAGCTTATGTAAACTTCAAAATTAAGTTCTTGATTGAGTGATTCTATTTGTTCAATGTCTTCGCTTTTTGCTTTGCTTGCGTGTCCGCCAGTGTGTAAAAGCGCTAACACTAAACTTGTAAATTCGTGACCCATAGGTACGCCAGCAAACGTAATGTGGGTGTTTTTTTCAGGTGAATGCACAACCATAGATGGGCGACGTGCGCTCGAATCAGGGTTGCTCACTACCGTAAACTTATCGCTTAGCGAGGCTAAATCGTTTGCTAAGCTTTCTACTTCTGCTGATTTTTTGCTGTCATCCAAGGCAATAAGCAGCTCAACAGGTTGAGTAAGCGATTCAAAATGGCTTTTTAATTGATTTTTAATGTTGTTATCTAACATGGCTTAACCCTTTTTAGGAAAATTTAAACAGCAAGCCTCCCATGCCAACTAATGCATGTGCTAATGAGTCCGAGTTGAGATAGGAGGCACCAACAAGCGAAATGATGTTGGTTTAAGGGCAGTTACCTGCCCTCATAAAAGTGGGTAAACCTGTATTTAGATTTTACCAACTAGGTCTAGTGAAGGAGCAAGTGTGTCTTCACCTGGCTGCCAAGATGCAGGGCAAACTTCACCGTCGTGAGTTGCAATGTATTGTGCAGCTTGTACTTTACGTACTAACTCTTTAGCGCTACGGCCAATACCTAGGTCATGCGTTTCGATTACTTTGATTTCGCCCTCTGGGTTCATTACAAAAGTACCGCGAAGTGCAAGGCCGTCATCTTCAATCATAACGCCAAAGCTGCGAGTAATACGGCCAGTTGGGTCGCCAATCATTGGAAATTTAATTTTACCAATAGTGTCTGACGTGTCATGCCATGCTTTATGCGTGAAGTGAGTATCAGTTGATACTGAGTAAACTTCTACACCCATTTCTTGTAGCTGCTCGTAGTAATCAGCAACATCGCCAAGCTCAGTAGGACATACAAACGTGAAATCTGCAGGGTAAAAGAAGAAGATTGACCACTTACCTAGTACGTCTTTTTCAGACACTTCTACAAAGTCACCATTGTGGTATGCAGTTGCGTTAAAAGGTTGAATTTTTGTGTTGATCAATGAAGTGCTCATAGTATTCCTCATTTATATTTAAAGTGTTTTAAAGTTACTCAACGCAGCCAAAATGTGTGGCCTTTCGCGTTGGCTTGATTAATACAATAAGCCCATTGGTAAACTAAATAAAATTGATTGTTTAGATTAAAACAATCGATTTTTAAGATTGAACTATCCAGCTCTTCTATTCGTAAACGATTTATTACCTGTAAGTGCTAAGAATACTGCTACAATAGCCGCGCTAAAAAACACACAACATAAGGCATGCTGTAATGGAAAAATTTGTTAATCATATTCAACTTGGCTATTTGGGGTTACTCCCCTTTTTGGGCTGTGTAGCGTGGCCGCTTATGTTTGGCAGTAATAGCGTTAACTTGGAGTTTTTTACTTTTTACAGCATTGCCATACTGGCATTTATGGCGGGCAGTTTATGGCGCGCTGGGATGCAAAGCTACAGCGATGCAATTAAAGCGGTTGTGCCTGTTATACCCGTACCATTTTTATCGTTTATTCCGCTGGAGTGGGCGCTTGCCTGGTTAGGGGCTAGTTTTTGGTTAGTTCTTATCTTTGAAAAAGCCACACCACAATGGCAAACCTACCATCGCGATTATCAAAAAATGCGCTTTATTCTTACCTCAGTGGTATTTGTGTGTCACATACTCACCATTGGTATGAGCCTTTACCCAAAATAACCTTGCGCTGCTTAACCTACTAGGCGTAATAGTGTAACATCCGCGCACTGCTATTTAAGGACGCACCATGATTGATACATTACGCCAGCAGCTTAACGAGCTTGGCGAAAACTACGTAGAAAAAAACGCCGCTTTTAAAATTAAAGTTATTCCGTTTTTTTGCGCTATTAGTATTAAAAAAGATCACAAAAATGAAGGCCGGCTCAGCTTTTACTCAAACCAATTAATAGAAATACTGTTAGTGGTGTTATTTATGTTGTTTGGGCTTACGCTTTATAACCCAGAGGCGGGTTTTACACATGGTCCTATTCATATTGTGTTTGCTATTTTAATTACCTTTAATTTAATTTTAAAACAAATAGCCATTGAAGGGCTTAAAACACGCCTTGCGTTTCATCGTTTGCATGGTGCTAATACAGCGCAAAATACTCAAAGTGCAGATCAAAACACTCACAAATCTAATTAAGTTATGTATTTAAATCCTAATTGGCGAATTCTCACCGTAGGCGATGGCGATCTATCGTTCTCTAATGCGGTGGTTAATCATATAAAACCGGCAAAGTTAGTCGCATCTACTTATGATAGCGCTCAAACCATAGAGCAAAAATACCAGCACAATGCGCTAAGTAGTTTAAAAAAGTGTCATGTTGAGGTTATTAATTGCTTTGATGTAACGGAGCCTTTATGTTGGCAAAAATTAGCTGCCCACCAGCACAGCTTTGATGTGGTTATTTTTCAGTTTCCGCTTATTCCAGCCTTTGTAGGGCGCGAAGCATTTGAAAGCAACACTCAAAAAACCAGCATGAACGTGCTTAATCGCGCGTTACTACATCAATTTATTAAATACGCTAACAAATACGCACTCGACAAAAGCGGCCCTATGCTTTGCTACATAACCTCAAAAGATGTAAAACCCTATCGCGAGTGGAATATTGAAGGCAGCTTAAGTAATGGCCTTGAGGCTAAATACGCGGGCCAAATGCCTTTTGATATTAACCAGTTTGATGGTTACAAAATAAGAAACGTAGACCGTGATAAACACGTAAAAGACACCACTGGCATCACTTATGTGTTTACGCCTAAAGCAATCTCGGCGCAATCTGACGAACTAAGCACGCACCTTACAAAGCCTGCGTATTTAGGTGAAAATCATTGCTCGCTTTGTCGGGTAGGCCCTTTTATTGCTACCGAAGATGAAAACAAACACCTTAACGCTAAAAAGCACCAACAAATGCTTAAACTAGAAGATGACTGGCAGGCGTGGCTTACTGACTTTTACAACCACACTTTATAACCCTGTTTTATAGCTCAATTTAATTAAATCAGCGGCCTTTTCAGCAATGGCAATAACAGGTGCGTTTGTGTTACCTGTTACTATGGTTGGCATAATTGAGGCGTCAATAACCCTTAAGCTGCGTATCCCGTGTACTTGTAGTTTGCTATTAACCACCGCCATATTGTCGGTGCCCATTTTACAGGTGCCCACAGGGTGATATTCGGTATCGGCAGTTTGGCGAATAAATTCAATAAGCTGGGAATCGTTATTTACATCAAGCGGGTAAACCATGTTGCCACGAATTTTATCAAAGGCGGGGCTTTGCATAATACGCAGCGCTTTTTTAAGCCCTGCAAGCATGAGTGATAAATCATCAGGGTGGCTTAAATAATTAGGGTCGATAAGCGGCGCACTGCGTGGATTGCTATTGGCAAGCCTTATTGTCCCTCGGCTTTTGGGGCGCATAATACTACTGTGAATACTATAACCATGGCCAAAGTGAACTTTGCGACTATGATCGTCCACTAACCCAATTACAAACTCAAGTTGAATATCCGGTGCAGGCGAATTATCCAACACATTAATAAACGCATGTGACTCAGCAAAATTACTGGTTAATATTCCGCTGCGTTTACTAAACCACTGCGCACACCCTTTAATAATACTTGCAGCGCCTTTTACACTTACCCCAAAGGTGCCTTTTGCAGTATTTGCTTTACACAAAGGCACCACGGTTAAGTGATCTTGTAAATTACCCCCTACTCCTTCCAGTGCATGTTCCAGTGGTATGTTATGCGCTGCTAAATGCGCTTTGGGGCCAGTTCCTGAAAGCATTAACACCTGCGGAGAGTTAATTGCTCCGGCGCTTAAAAGCACCTCCTTTTTGGCCATTAATGTAATAATTTTACCGCCGCGCTCAAGCTCTACGCCGTAGGCAACCTTATTTTTGATTATAATTTTATTAACGTGGCTGTGGGTAAACACACTAAGGTTAGGCCTGTTTAAGTGCGGTGTTAAATACGCTTTTGCAGCACTACAGCGCTCACCATTATGTTGCGTAACCTGCGAAAGCCGTGCTCCATGTTGCTCAGCGCCATTTATATCGTCATTTAACTGTATTCCTTGCTCAACACACGCTTTTAAAAAGCAAGAGTTTACCGCACTTGGCTTAGTCAGCTCTTGCACATGCAATAGCCCTTTTGTGCCATGTAACGCGTTATTAAACGTTTTATTGTTTTCGGCTTTTATAAAATAGGGTAATAAACTGTTGTAGTCCCACCCAAGGTTGCCATTTTGTGCCCAGTTATCGTAATCGTATTTATTACCGCGTATATACACCATGGCATTAGTAGAGCTAGACCCACCTAGCACTTTACCCCGCGGCACAAAGCCACATCGGTTATTAAGCGCCTTTTGCGGTACCGTGTTGTAATGCCAACTATTTATGCCGTATGGCACACTGGCCGCAATACCCGCAGGCATTTGTATTAAAGCGCTCTTATCGCTACCGCCCGACTCTATTAAGCACACACTTATATGCTGATCTTCTGATAAACGCGCTGCCAGCACACAACCTGCACTGCCTGCGCCAATAATAATATAATCAAACGTGTGGTTACTCATAGGTGCCTTTGCATCATCACTATTTAGTTCTTATTGGTAGCTGCTTCTGCTTTGTGCATCCATGCAGTTGTAAATAAGCAGTTTTATTGCAGCAAGCTATTCGCTCTATAGTGCATAGATTAAATTCTAAAAACTTGATATTTTTAGACACCTTCTTTAATTTACAGCGCCAGTGTATGAGCAGCCCAATACGTGCCACCTCTTTATATTCAATAGACTCGTTAATTAAAGAACTTGGCGCAGACCCAGCAAGCGTAATGAAATCCTGTAAGGTCAATGTCGACTTTAATAACCTTGAAAACCAATATTTACCCTATTTGAGCTATGCAAATTTATTAGAGTACTGCAGCCACACGCTTAACTGCCCAAGCTTTGGGCTTAAATTAGCAAATAAACAAAACTTTGATATTTTAGGCCACATAGCCATAGCCGCTAAAAGTGGGACTAATTTAGAAGAAGCGCTTAGCTGGGTGGTTAAATATTTACACTTACACAGCCCCGCATTGTGCTTAACAACGCACTCATTAGATAATGACGAGAGCTTATTTTTATCGTTTGAATTTAACCTAAAGCCCCTACCACAAATAAACCAAGCCATAGAGCTAACGCTTGGCTTAGCCATGAGCATAATTAAAAAATTAAGTAATAATCAGTGCAAGCCTCGCACTGTGTTTTTACCGCAAAAGCTGGCAACTAATACACTCGCATACAAAACCTATTTTGGCTGTAAAGTAATAGAGCACCGCAACAGTGCGGGCATTGTAATAAACAAAGCCGACTTATCGATAAAGCTTAACCACAATAACCTTAATAAAACCGACGCGGCCTTTAATTTTTTAGCTAAACGCAACGAACACAGTCAGTCATTACCTGCCCAAGTAAGCGCACTCATAAGGCCAATGCTGCCTATTTATCAGTGTTCAAACCAAACTATTGCCGAGGCACTTAATATGCACCCGCGTACCTTGCACCGTGAATTGGCTAAACATAACACCAGCTTTGTAAAACTTAAAGACACCACACGTCGGGCGCTGGCAGCGCATTACTTGCTTCAAAAACAATACTCTATCAGCACTATTTCAATGCTTTTAGGCTATCACGAACAGGCAACCTTATGCGCAAGTGTTAAACGCTGGTTTGGGTATTCTCCACGCGCATACAGGGCAAAAAAAATGTTAAAGTAACGGCTCTTATTATTTAAGCTAAGGAGCAGGCATGAACTTTGTCATTGTCGGTACAAATTTTATTAGTGATACCCTATTAAGCGCAGCAAATACGTTACCTGCATTTAATTTATACGGTGTGTGCTCACGCAAACAATCAAGCGGCGAAGCCTTTTTATCTAATCACCCCAATACCGATGTAAAAATTTTCACCTCAATTGAGCTGGTATGCCAAGACCCCGATGTTGATGCGGTGTATATTGCAGCGCCAAATAGCCTACACAAGCAATATGCAGTAATGTGCCTTGAAGCAGGCAAACATGTACTAGGCGAAAAACCTTCAGCCGCTAATAGCCAAGAGCTAAATGCTATTTTAACTGCAGCTAACGCCAATAAACGCCTTTACATGGAAGCAATGATGACCACGCATTTGCCAAATTTTGCGCGACTTAAAAATGCGCTGAGTAAAATTGGTAAACCCCGTAAGTTTATTGGCCAATACAGTCAGTACTCATCACGTTACGATAAATACAAAAACGGCGAACGCCCAAATACCTTTTTACCGGAATTTGCCAATGGCGCTTTGCTTGATTTAGGTGTGTATCCGCTTTACCTACTTATAGCACTTTGGGGCGCTCCACAGCGCGTGAGTGCCAGCGGTGTACTATTAGATACAGGCGTAGATGGTGCAGGCGACGTATTATTAAATTACGATGATAAACAAGCCGTTATTAGCTACTCTAAAATTTCTCAAGGCGATAACATCACCGAAATACAAGGTGAGCGCGGACGCTTACGAATACATGCCGTGTCGCAGTTAAAACACATAGAGTTTGTTGCCAATAACGGGGAGGTTGAGGTTATTTCTGATAAATTTGATGAGCACTTTATGAAATACGAAGTTGCGCACTTTATGCAAACCATAAACGCGCAAAAGCGAGAGTCAGATGTTAATACACATCAGCTTGCTCGCGACGTAATGAACGTACTTGATACCGCAAGAAAACAGCTTGGGGTAGTTTACCCTAATGATAAAAACGCAGCAGCGGACTAAAGTTGACCCCCATCCGTGGGCAATCAAGGCAAGAGCCTAGTTGTAATTATGTGCTTACTTATTTTTTATTAGGTACAGCTAAATTACACAGGCTCTTTATTAAAGCGTGTAGATTTTTAATGGTTTAATATGCATAAATCTATTCACCATTCAACCAAGGCTGCGCCAGTTATTAGGCGAACTAGGTTACTCACCTCGCACCACCATTAACCCGCGCCTAGATTGCACACATTTCAATCCATTAAAGTTAGCTTGCTCTAAGCACGCTTATATAAATGAGCAAAGTTAACTTAGTACACAAAAACATGACCAATCAAGCTAGCCAATTATTAAAATTTATACTAAATTGGTAACATAAATAGGTTAACACTCATTTATAATATTATATGACCGTTACATCACTTTAGAATTTTGACATAATAGTGAATTTTGGGGTAACCTCTGCTAATAACAGTAGGTTTAGGCTATTTTAGCCTATTAGCCGCTATTCCTTAAGGTAATAAAGGTAGAATATGGGAAACCGTCGCTTATTTTGGCGCATTGTTGATAAAGTTGAAGCTTTGATAAACCAAGGAGAGTTTTCTGCTGGGAGTCGTTTACCACCAGAGCGAGAACTTGCCGACATGTTTGACGTAAGCCGCCCAACAATTCGTGAAGCTATTATTGCATTAGAAGTACGAGGCCGCGTAGAGGTCAAAACCGGCTCAGGCGTTTATGTAATAGAACAACAAGAAACATCTGTAAAAACTAAAGAGATCAGCGCTTTTGAGCTAACACAAGCTCGCGCACTCATTGAAGGTGAAATAGCCGCACTTGCCGCTCAATCAATCACCGATGAAGAACTAGCTCAATTAAAGCAAACGCTAATAGCCATGGAAAAAGGCTTATATGTAGAACAAGCAGACCGCGAGTTTCACGAAATTATAGCGCGTGCTACACGTAACAAAGCCCTTGAGTATGCGGTGGCAAATTTATGGGATTTACGTTTAAACAATTCACAAATTGTAGCTGATTACGGCAGTGTGTGTAAAAACAATAACGATTGCGTAATGGATGAGCACACCGCTATTTATAATGCGCTGCAAACACACGATGCAAGCGCCGCACGTACCGCAATGCATAAACACTTTAACCGTTTAATTAATGCATTATTTGACGCGGTAGAAGCGCGTGCGCTTGAAGAAATCAAACGTAAAAATGATGAAAAACGTGGCCTTTATTCTTTAGATGGCCTAGTTAAAAGTGCTAGCAAAACACACTAAAACGACCTAAACGTTTATAAGCCAGCGATCTATTCGCTGGCTTTTTTATTTTAAGACACTCAGCTTTTGCCTTTAGTTATGCATAATCAGCTACGCTAATTCATCGCACATATTAGTCACTCCCTCCCAAATTTAATGTGTATGCCATACAAGCTATTACTTAGCCAATAAAAAACAGATACACTGCGCAAAACTAGACGATTGTTACCAAGGAAAACAATGCAATCATCCACTAAAGACTTTTTGCTCGCGCTTGTGTGCGTTATTTTAGCAATGATCACAATTCAATCTGGCGCCTCATTTGCTAAGCAGTTATTTCCGGTCGTTGGCCCCGAAGGCACTACTGCACTTAGGCTTGGCTTTTCTGCACTTATTTTGTGTTTAATATTTAAACCGTGGAAACACCTACCAGCTAAGGGTAATCGGTTATCAATTGTGGTATACGGTTTAAGCCTAGGCGGAATGAACATTTTATTTTATTACGCCATTGAGCGTATCCCTTTAGGGATTGGTGTTGCGCTTGAATTTACCGGCCCATTAGCGGTGGCGTTATTTAGCTCACGCGCTAAGCGCGACTTATTTTGGGTGGCGTGTGCAATTGCGGGTATTTTACTGTTACTGCCCGATATGAGCAGCCAAGAAAGCCTAGACCCAATTGGCGTAATACTCGCGCTAGGTGCCGGTGCTTGCTGGGCAGCCTATATTTTATTTGGCAAAAAAACCGGCACACAAAGCTCAGGCGGCGCAACGGTCGCACTCGGCATGACCGTAGCAGCCATTGTACTTGTACCTTATGGCGGCATATTACAAAGCAGTGCGTTTACATGGAGTGTTATACCGCTGGGCATTGGCATTGCTTTTTTATCAAGCGCACTGCCCTATACACTTGAAATGGTTGCACTGCGTAATATGCCCGCTCAAGGGTTTAGCATTATGCTAAGTTTAGAGCCTGCATTTGCCGCCCTTGCTGGGTTTATTATACTTGGCGAGTTATTAACTTTGTGGCAATGGTTGGCTATTTTATTAGTGATTATAGCCTCGGTGGGTAGCTCATTTTCGAGTGTTAAAAAACAATAATCGCCTCTATAAAAAGGCCAGCACATAACTGCGCTGGCCTTTTAAATAACAAAATTTTATATAACTTGTATCGCGCTACTTTTTACTTGTCATTAAATAGCCGACTAGTGATATAACTGGCATACCCGCTGCCACTAACGCCACGCTTTCCCAGCCACCAGCTTCGTATAGCGGGCTTGCCATTAACGAGCCAAGCGCTCCGCCAACAAAAATACTGGTCATGTATATGGCGTTTAAGCGAGCTCGGCTTTGCGGCTCTAATGAATATACCACCCGCTGACCCAGCACCATATTTGCCTGCACAGCAAAATCAATAAACATGCCCGTTAGCGCTAAAATAATAATACCGTGTGGAAGCTCAAATATACTGGGTAAAAAGCACGCAGCAGCAATCACTTTTGCAAGTAACTATAACTGATGCGTGTAACCTTTGTCGGCTAAACGCCCAACAATAGGGGCTGCAATAGCACCAGCTGCGCCTACTAAAGCAAATAAGGCGATTTGCGATTGCGATAAACCATATTCTCTGGCTAATACAACCGGTACGCTGGTCCAAAATAAGCTAAAAGAGGCAAACATAAGCGCTTGATACAATGCCCGCTGACGCAGCACGGGCTGCTGTATTATTAGCTGCTTAAGCGATTTTAATAACTTAAAGTACGTTGTATTGTGTGCCGGTTGCCTGCTCGGTATAGCAAAATATATAACACTGGCTATAAATGCCATACAGCCTGCGGCAAAGTAAAATACGGCTCGCCAACCAAAATGATCGGCTATTAAGCTTGCAACTGGCCTGGCTAATAAAATACCCAGTAACAACCCCGCCATTATATTACCCAGTACTTGCCCGCGTTTTTCATCTGACGATAAATGCGCAGCAAGCGGTATTAATACTTGCACCGATACAGAGCTCGCCCCCACCAATAAGCATAATAGCAACATTACACTTGGGCTTTGCGCCAAGCCTGCGCCTATTAAACTTAAAAATGTTATGGCTAAGGTAATGAGCATTAAGCGTTTGTTTTCGACTAAATCAGCCAATGGCACTAAAAAAAAACAGTCCCATTGCATAGCCAATTTGTGTAAGCGACACAATAAAACTGGCGCTGTGCGCACTTAAACCCACATCGGGCGCTAATAGCTCAATAATAGGTTGGGCATAATAAATATTTGCCACAATAAGGCCACAGCACAGAGCAATAATGCTCACTAAGGTATTACTTATTTGCACTGGCTGTGCACGTGATTGGTTCATAAATAACTCTAATTTATAAATAATAAAACCCACTGCATATAAATGCAGTGGATAGCCATGGTAAATGTAAAAGTGTGGGTTACTTAATAGGTGAAGGCTGCCCATGCGGGCTAGATCGCAAGTACTGCTTAGGCGCATTAACGGTTGCACCAAGTTGCGCTGCAGCATGCCAAGGCCAATGCGGGTTATACAAAATACCTCGCGCTAGTGCTACGCCATCGGCTTGCTGCTCGCTAATAATATCTTCGGCTTGTTGTGGCTCAGTGATTAAACCTACGGCTATTACCGGCATACTTACTACCTCTTTAATAGCGGTTGCAAATGGTACCTGAAAGTTAGGTTTAACCGGTATTTGTTGCTCTGGGCTTAGCCCTGCTGTACTTACGTGAATAAAATCGCAGCCAAGCTTGTCTAATGCTTTAGCAAGCTCAATAGATTGTGCTAAATCCCAGCCACCTTCTACCCAATCAGTAGCAGAGATACGAATGCCTACCGGTTTATGGCTTGCAAATTCAGCTCTTAGTGCTTTAAACACCTCAAGCACAAGGCGCATACGGTTTTGCAAACTGCCCCCGTATTCATCATCACGCTTGTTTGAAAGAGGCGATAAAAACTGGTGTAACAAATAACCATGCGCACCATGTAGCTCAATTAAATCAAGCCCTAGCTCATCAGCGCGTTTAGCGGCGCTTACAAAGTCTTTAATTAATGAGTCTATGTCGGATTGGCTCATGGCTTTTGGCTCTGGGCTATTTTCGTCGTACGCGACTGCTGAAGGCGCAAGCGTTTGCCAGCCGTTTTCATCCGTTGGGCTTAATGCACCACCCCCATCCCATGGCTTTTCAGTAGATGCTTTACGCCCAGCATGTGCTAGCTGAACACCAATAGGCATAGAGCTATATTGTCTAACCGCTTTTAAACTTTTATCTAATGCTTGCTGGGTTTCATTATTCCAAAGCCCTAAATCGCCATAACTAATACGCCCCTCTGGATTAACCGCTGTGGCCTCTAAAATAAGTAACCCTGCCCCGCTTAAGCTTAACTGCCCTAAATGAATGGTATGCCAATCACTAGCTGCACCATTATTTGCTGAATACTGGCACATAGGTGCAATAATAATTCGGTTGTTTAATGTGAGTTGCCCTATGTTTAACTCCGAGAATAACTGACTCATTGCTTGCTCCTTGATGCGCACACATGTGCGAATTGAAATAGCTTACGATAACTAACGATAATGGGGATCAAACTTAATTTTTACAGTGCAAAAAATAGAATAAGTCATTACTAAAAAAGCTACCTCAAACGTTTTTTTATCAGGGCTTAAGAAGCATTAACAAACACAACAATTAGTGCAATTTTAAAAACGTGAATGGCTATTACTTTTAAACAATCATGCTAGCTGTATGTAACATGTACCTAATTTACTGAAAATCATTGGATGCGAGATGTATTTACATGAGTTAAGGTTTATTTTAACGCGCTATTTATTCCAAAAAAGTGAATTAAAATTCAATTTTATTATTCCCTGCCCCTTAACTCCCTGATAAACTGTTCACTTAATTTACTAATGTAAAACATTTGAACTGGGGATCACTTTTTATGTTTAAACCAAGCTTGTTAACCTTGGCTATTTCGAGCGCTGTATCTGGCGTATTTTTATTTCCTAATGCCGCACTTGCTCAAGAAGAAGTTGCAGCTAACAACAAATCGCTCGAAGTAATCGAAGTTACAGCAACAAGGCGCAGTGGCTCTGTGCAAAATGCACCGCTAAATATTACAGCGCTCGATGCCGATATTATGAAAGATCAAAATATCAGTGAGCTTGCGGATGTAGCACGCTGGGTACCTGGTTTAACAATTACCGATCAAGGTGGCCGCTCAGGCTCTCCTATCATTGTTCGTGGTTTAAACACTAACTCGTCTGGCCCATCATCAGATGGCGGTACAGTATCAACTTACATTAACGAAATTCCGGTTTCGGTAGATATGCGCTTGGTAGACGTAGAACGTGTTGAAGTACTTATTGGGCCACAAGGCACCCTTTATGGTGCGGGCACATTAGGCGGTGCAATTCGTTACATGCTTAAAGAGCCTGAGCTTGATTTTACATCGCTTGAAGTTTACGGCGATATGTTTCAAACCCAAGAAAGTGACTCTTTAGGTGGCGAAGGCGGGTTTATTGTTAACCTTCCTATTATCGAAGATGAACTTGCAGTGCGTGCAAGCTTAAACGTATATGAAGACCCAGGTTTTATTGATTATGCTTACACAGTGCGTGAGCCAGGTGTATCGCTTGCCGACCCTGATTGGAGCGATAGCGCTGCAGTTAACGAAAACATTAAAAATGTAAAAGACGCCAACGGCGAAACAACTACCACAGGGCGTATTTCTGTACGTTGGAAACCAAGCGAAACATTTGAAGGGACACTTAATTACTTTTACCAAAACCAAGACAGCGAAGGCCGCTCGATTGTTCATTACAACAGTTTAAACGATGATAATGGCTTAAGCGATATTGTAGGTAAATACGAGTCTGCTTATCGTTATGAAGAGCCCCGCGAAAAAGAAGATCAATTACTAAGCCTCGAGCTAAAAGCAGACCTAGGTTTTGCAGAGCTAGTATCGGCTACGGGTATTTCAAGCTTTGATGCCGACGGCCAACGCGACCAAACCGATTTACTTATTCGTCTTGATTACGGCTACGAAGAATTTCCAGCGTTTTCATCTTTCACGCGTGAAATTGAAGAAGAAGACACCTTCACTCAAGAAATTCGCTTAGTGTCTCAAAGCGACAGCGACTTTAACTGGATTGTGGGTGGCTTTTACAACAAAACAGAAACCGAAGCATCAAGTAGAGAGTTTACGCCTGGGTTTGACCAATTTGCTATCGATAACTTTGGTGGCGCTCAGCTAAGACCTGACTCATTAGAATACTTAGAGCTTACAAAAAGTAAAGTCACTGAGTCTGCGCTATTCGGCGAAGTTGGCTACCAAGTTACCGAAAAATTAGATATTACCATTGGTGCACGTTTTTACGAATACGATGTAGAGGCGCAAGCAGCATTTGACTTCCCGCTTGCAAATACACTTTATGGCGATGCAGACCCTGATGCAATCACCGTTGCTTACGAAAAAGACGAAGCAGGCGATAACGGTAACTTATTCAAATTTAATGCTAAATACCAGTTTACTAATTCAGTAATGGGTTATGTAACAGTAAGTGAAGGCTTTAGAATTGGCGGTTCCAACCTTCTAGCTGTTTGCCCTGATCCTATCCCTGAAAACCAGCAAACAGGATGTGGTAACGCTGACGAAAGGCTTTTTGATGCAGATACTACTACAAACTACGAGTTAGGCTTTAAAAGTACCTGGTTTAGAAGCCAACTACACTTTAATGCCGCGTTATTCAACATAGATTGGGATGATGCACAAATTACAGGCGCTACAGATGTAGGCCAATTAACGTACCTTTCAAACGCAGGCAGCGCAAATGCAAAAGGGATTGAAATTTCTTCCCGTGCGATTTTATCTGACTCATTCTCGGTTTATGCAACTTACGCATACACCAAAGCAGAGCTAACATCAGACGCACCATTTTTGTTTAATGCTGATGGCACCGATGGCGCAGAAGACGGCGACCGTTTACCGGGCTCGCCAGAGCATCAGTTCTCAATGGGTGTAAACTATCAAACAGATGTGTTTAACGACAAAACCCTTGATATTAACTACGGTTTAACCGCACAAAGTGATGTAATTTCAAAAGTAGGTTTGCATGACAATGGCGAAACCCTGCCAGGTTACAGCTTAAGTAATATTTCTGCTAAGCTAACGGCTGATGAGTGGTCTACTACTTTATACATTGATAACGTATTTAATAAATACGCCGTTACATCAGTACGTCGTTCAGATGCCGATATAACAACTGCAAACGGTGCCGACATACAACGTAACTACGGCCACTATATAAATCGCCCACTTACGGTAGGCGTTAAATTTAACTACAAATTTGAAATATAATTTATAGTCACTTTTAAACAATGTTTTAAGGCTCAAATTTATTTGAGCCTTTTTTCTTTATTAACGCGCAACTAAACAATAAAAATTAAACAATGCAGCCAAATTTAAAACAACTCCACCAAAGTGCAATTACACATTTAAACCAAGGCAATATTGAACTTGCTCATAAAGCCTTAGTTGAATTAGTCACTCAAAAAACCGACTTTGCTGATGGATACTTTTTATTGGCGATGGTTAATTTACGTGTTGGGCAAATTCACAAAGCCATAAAGCTAATAGAAAAAGCCCTTAGCCTTGGTAAAAGCATTGAATACAGCGCGCAGCTTGCAAAGTGTTACGCATTAACAGGTGAGCTTACCAAAGCCAAAAATACCGCTTTAGCGATACCCGTTGAGCAAATAAAAAAGAGTCTTGATGCCGATACCCTAGGTGTAGCGCTTACACAAGCAGGCCTGCACAAAGAGGCACTAAACTATTTTAACTGCGCAATTGAACTGGCTAACCATGCAAATAAACCGCAACCTCAGTTTTATTATAATTTAGGGGTAAGCGCTAAATTTTTAGGCCAATTTGAACAAGCCAAAAATGCCTTTGAAAGCGCCATTGCGCTAAATTCACTGCACCACGCAAGCCATTTCGCATTAAGCGATTTAACCAAAGCGACGCTGCAAACTAACCATATTGAACGCTTAAAAAACGTCTTTGAGCAAGTAACACACCCCGATGCAAAATTACACATTGGCCATGCACTTGCAAAAGAGTACCAAGACATAGGCAAGTTTGATGATGCGTTTAACAGCCTAGAGCAAGGAAAAGCCACTAAACGCGCTATACAGCCTTTTGATCATAAAAGCTCAGCCGCATTATTTGAACACATTAAACATTTAAGTGAGCAGAATAAACACGCGCTAACACACGGCAGCCCAACGCAAGAGCCTATTTTTGTATTAGGTATGCCCCGCTCTGGCACCACATTGGTTGAGCGTATTTTATCGAGCCACAGCGACGTACAATCAGCCGGTGAATTACAAGACTTTGGCCTAAGCGTTAAAAAATTAAGCCAAACTCAAACACCGCATGTGCTCGATACTCAAACACTCACTAAAGCGTATGAGCTTGATTTTAATCAGCTTGGGACAACGTATTTAAACGCCACTCGCGTAACCACCGGCAGCCATAAGCACTTTATAGATAAACTCCCGTTTAACTTTTTTTATATCGACTTAATAACCAAAGCCCTGCCAAACGCGAAAATTATTTGCATGCTACGCGACCCAATGGACACCTGCATTGGTAACTATCGCCAGTTATTTACCATTAATAACCCCTACTACGCATACTCGCTCGATTTACTCGACACTGCCAAATTTTACAGCCGCTTTTACAAACTCATGCAGCACTTTAGCGCCCTGCACAGCAATATAAAATTAGTAAAATACGAAGAGCTAGTCGCCCAGCCCGAGCAGCAAATAAAAGAGCTAGTTAGCTTTTGTAATTTAGAGTGGCAAGCACAGTGTATAGACTTTCACTTAAACACCGCACCGGTCTCTACGGCTAGTAAAGTACAAGTACGCCAACCACTTAACAACAAAGCAATTGGCCGTTGGAAGGCGTTTAAGCCCCATACTAATGCAGCAGTGGAGTACCTTTTAAAGCAAGGTATTAGTGTTGAATAGACGTTTTTTGGGTAGTAAGTGAACCTAAATAAGCGACTTGTGTAAGTGTAAGTCGGATAAGCGAAGCGCCATCCGACACAGTAAAATACCTTGCCAATTATTATCAATTTTTTATGTTGTCGGTGGCTAAAGAGTGCCATGAGCGGACGGTCGTAATGCTTCAAGAAGCGGTTCAGCTTGCTGCGGCCTCGGATTCTGCTAGACGAAAGAAAAAAGCAACGTACAACAAATTTAATTCGCGTAAAGCTGTGTATATAGGCTCAACGTGTTCGCTACCTGCACAAGCACCAGGTATGTCAACTAGTGCTAATGCTTCTGTCATTTTATTATCCAGTTTGACTGCAAGCTCATAGCAATTGTGATCCTTTAAAGATTGGCAAATAGCAATTGCCTCTGCCAAGACTATTTTTCTGCTCTCAAATGTTAATGAGTTATAGTCATCCGCGAACCTTTCACTTAAATCAGTTTTAATATCTTCACTTTTCTTCTTGCTTGAAACTACACAACAATAAACATTTAGAGTAGCTGTTACTTTTGCAAATAAGGGGCTATAAATTTCCTGCAACTTTAATATTGCAGAGCTTTTCGATTTTAAAATTTCTATTGAAATTACAGATTGCTGTTGAAGTTTGGTAATTTCTAGATCTTTTTCTTTGGTAATTTCAGCGACACGCTTAGTTTGAATAAAAGAAAATAACATACCCGCCACTGCTACCAAATATGGCCCACTAGCCTTTACTAGTCCTATAATATCAATAGATTGTGCAGTATTTTCCATGTTTCTTCCTTGAGCAGCTTATTAAAAACCATTTGGTGGCTTGTAACACACCAAACGGCGTATACTATAATAACCTAATAATTTCAACAATAATTACCTTTGTAAACAAGTATTTAAACAGCTAGGAATTAAGCATGTTATTTTGCCCCAAAACGACGTTTAATAATGTTATCGGATAAAATTAGGCTCCTACTCAAAAAATAGGAATAAATTTAACTTTTTCAGTGTCCAGTTATCGCACTTTGCCGAAGTCCGCCTAAGTGCCATTTGCAGACATTAGCAACGCCTGAGCTCAGGTGCATTTGAGACAACGCCTGCTTTTGCGTTAGCAAAAAAGTGGGTGGCGGATCAAATGTCATCTGCAGAGACTTTTTAGGCAGCGTTCAC
>Ga0209756_1000478_pt1 | contig 39155 bp, 57 predicted proteins | sample ETNvirenome_6_85_FD_184071 | JGI IMG/M metagenome (GOLD analysis project Ga0209756, IMG submission 184071) | Marine viral communities from the Pacific Ocean - ETNP_6_85 (SPAdes) (version 3) | ecosystem: Environmental > Aquatic > Marine > Oceanic | place: Pacific Ocean | collected 2013-06-19 | reverse complement strand
GGATTCCAGTATTGTATTGAACTTGTAAAGAAATATTTGAAGATGTGAATCTGCGATGGAAGGGGCGAATTCGGGCCTGTAGGTCTTATAGCCATGGTAGCGATCACTCTCGCCGCACGAATCGCCGTCGGCGATGCGATGCGTCACCTATTTCTCGCCATGGCTGCGAAGCGTCCCTTATCGGCTGGTCGCTTCTAGCCGACACTCTCTGAGCCATATCTTTCATGGTTCCGATTGCGTCTTCTAGGTCTTCGGATTCTAAACCACTAGCATAATATGATTTGTTATCGTCAACCGTACCGTCTTCTATCCATTGAACAATATATTCGTATTCACCTTTTTTAATTTTGAGCAGGACATTGCCAATGGCAAGACTTCCAGCCGATTCTTTAATTACCCATTCCGAAAATTTTATCATGGTGGTCCTTGTATATAAAACGTTATCCCAAATATATATGCATCTGAAGTCAATATTCATTGACCCCATTTTCAAACGGCGGTACAATCTAGTTATGAAAAAGTCACAAGAAAAAAATAAAAAACCGTATTTTCTTCCAGAGATAAAAATTGAACGACCTAATAATGGGTTGTCAGATGGAAGTTATGCAGTTGTTACCAGCAAGGGCAGTGGTACTATACGATACAATGAATTCATTCATTGTCGTGAAACTTTCCATGGCCATCCTATGAACAAAATACTATTCTCTCACTCATCTAAGGTAACTAGTAAGAGAATAGCCGAATTTATAAATCTATTCGAAAAGAAGCTTGGCCATAAGAACATTACTCATATTGCGCCAACAAACATAAAGAAAATCACATATATCGAGCCAGCCGAATTCTGGTTGTTTAAGCCGATGAGACAATCTTTATTAACGGCATTATTAAGAGCAGCATGTAATTACACAGGAAACTTTAATAAGGCACTCTACAGTATTTCTTATACCAGTAGGACTAAAAAAGCTATACAACGTTTCCTAGATGGGTATACATGGTATTCAGGAAGCGGAAGTCAATGGGTGAGTTCATTCCGAAATGTAGATGTCAAAACTATCAACACCCTCTTAGGTAAAAAACCAATTCCTAAAAAGAAATTTAGAGAATTTATCTTTGAATTACTGGAAAAAAAACCAGAAGATGTTAAAAAGAGTTTGGTAAAAAAGGCTGTTACAAAAGAAGATATGTTTGAACATGCATTAAGTTTGCTTAAAATGGATTCTAAAGCATTAAAAGCAGCTTTGAAAAAAGCCAGAACTACAGATGCGGTTATAGAACAGGAAGCTCTTAAAGAACTGGGGCAGAATAAAGACGAAATAGAGAGCCAGTACAGACGACGAAACTTTAGTCATGCGGCTAAAAGTAAGATTCGTGCTGCCAAGGAAAAAGAAAAAGAAGATAAGGCTGTCAATGCTGTTAACCCAGAGCGTGGCAGAAGAAATAGAAGAACAACAAGCGTCTAAATATGAGAACTTTAACAATAAATTCCAAACTGGGTGATTACAACGTAGTCATATCTGATACTGCCATTTTCGAAATGGTGAAATACATTAAAGCTCATCATGCAGATGCTACTAATATTTTTGTCATATATGACCCCTGCATGAAAAATGCAGAACGACTAATTAAATATAACCAATTTGGTGACTCCGAATTAGTTTTTCTTCCTCTTCCCAAGAAGAGAAATTATCAACATTCAGCAGAAGAAGTTAAAACATGGCGTACAGCAACTCACCTGATAGAACATATATTCGCATATGGTGCTAAAGAAAACTCCCTAATAATTGGGTTAGGCGGTGGTGCCACAATTGATATGGTTGGATTTATTTCCTCACTTATTCGTAAAGGAATAAATTGTATTTACTGCCCAACAACTCTGGCGTGTAGTGTTGACGGATGTATTGGGGAAGAAACAGCAATAAATTACAAAACATACAAAAATGCTATTGGGACATTCAAAAATCCAAATGCTGTATTTATTGATTTAAAATGCTTGAAAAGCTTGCCTATATGGGCGATTCAAGATGGCCTTTGTGATTGCTTAAAACATGCATTGATATGTGATGAGGGTCTTTTATATTTCATAAAAGAAAATTCTGAGAAGATATATGCCAAAGACCCTGAAGTGTTAGAAGAATTGATTTACAGAAATCTAGTAATCAAAAAGGCATTCCTTGCAAATTGTTTGTACGACAAAAAAATTGCTTTGAATTTAGGCAAGACTGTTTTCGATGCTTTGGAACGCAGGCATAGATTTGGACATTCAATTTCTTTGCCGTTAGGAATAATAGTAGCATGTCGTATATCTCATAGGATGAATCTTCTTAGTATCGAAAATCTAACTGAAATTGAAAACTTGATGTCAACTCATTTTTCTCTTGAGATTGAAACTGGTCATACCATACATAAAGATGTGGTTCTTCTAATGCAAACCATAATGCATAATGATGACCAGAGAAGTGATATGACTTATGCAGTGCAAATAATAGAAGGCAAGAAGAAGGCCAGAGAAATAAAGATGGTTCTCCCTGTGGGCCTAGGCAAGGTAGAAATACATACCGTTAAGCCAAAATTATTGGGTGACGTTTTACATACTATTTTCTGCGAGTGATTCTTTGTACCATTTATAAGTAGATTTAAGACCATCATCGAATTTAATTTTTGCTTTCCAACCTACTTCGGTTATTTTTGACACATCAAGAAGTTTTCTCATTGTCCCATCTGGCTTAGAAGTATCAGTTATAATTTCACCATCAAATCCAACAACATTTTTTATCGACTCTGCGATTTCTAATATAGATAAATCCTCTCCAGTTCCAACGTTAATTATCTCAGGAGAGTCATAATTGTTCATTAAGAATAAGCAAGCATCGGCCAAATCATCTACATGAAGCATTTCTCTTTTCGGGGTTCCTGTTCCCCACATTACCACTTGTTTATCTTCATTTATTTTGGCTTCATGGAATTTCCTCATTAGTGCCGGAAGAAGATGAGATGTTTCTAAATTAAAATTATCATTAGGACCAAATAAATTAGTTGGCATCAAACAAATACCATTAAACCCATATTGTTTAGCATAAGACTGTATCATTTGGATTCCAGCTATTTTAGCAATTGCATAGGCATTATTTGTAGATTCAAGTGGCCCAGTTAGAAGATAATCTTCCTTAATAGGTTGTGGACATTCTTTAGGATAAATACAAGATGAGCCTAAAAACAGAAGCTTTTTAACGCCATTCCATCGTGATGAATCAATAACGTTAGTTTGAATCATTAAATTATCATATATAAAATCAGCAGGACGTGTTGAATTAGCAACAATTCCTCCCACCTTTGCTGCTGCCAAGAAAATATATTCCGGTTTGCTTTCTCTAAACCATTGGTTAACCTCTTGGCGATTTCTCAAATCTACAGTTTTAGATTCTATATTTTCATACCCTTCCAGAAATAATTTTCTTACTATGGCCGACCCTACCAATCCTCGGTGTCCTAAAACAATTATTTTACTTTCTTTTTTCATTTTTATATACCTTACATCATTATTCTTGGAGGTTGCCAAGTATCCTTTTTCATCATCTCAGCAACAATCATGTCAAAATCAAATTCGGGTTTCCAACCAAGTTTTTTTACTTTAGAGGGATTGCCAAGAAGAACATCTACTTCTGAAGGTCTAAAATATTTTTTATCTATTTTTACCACTATATTGCCAGCATATATGCCTACTTCATCCATACCTTTGCCGCTCCACTCTAATGGCATGTCCATCCAGTCAAAACATTTTTTTACAAATTCTCTTACTGTATGCATTTCACCAGTAGCTACCACATAATCATCTGGTTTATCTTGTTGTAAAATAAACCATTGAGCTTTAACATAATCTTTAGCATGTCCCCAATCTCTATATGCATCCATATTTCCTAATCTAAGAGGTTTTACGAACTGGAACTTTCGTTCTTTAAGTAGTGTAATATTTTCTCCACACCATTTTGTTATCTTTCTAGTTACAAAAGTTTCTCCCCTGCGAGGAGATTCATGATTGAATAAGATTCCGTTGCAAGCGAATAAATCGTAAGCTTCACGATAATTCTTTGTAATCCAATATGCATATAATTTAGCGGCTCCATATGGAGAACGAGGATGGAAATTATTATTTTCATTATATCCATCTTCGGGCATTTCGCTGCGTCGTCCTCCAAACATCTCTGATGTAGATGCTTGATAAAATTTTGAATCAGGACAATTTTGATACATGGCATCTAGCAATCTAAGACACCCAATAGCATCTACATCGGCTGTGTATTCTGGTACTTCAAAAGACACTTTCACATGACTTTGAGCAGCCAGATTGTATATTTCTTTTGGGTTTATTTTAGAAACTAGAGACGTTAGATTACTAGAATCTGTCATGTCTCCATAATGAATGAATAATTTTTTTCCATATATATTATTATTGTTCATGAGATGTTCTATTCGTTCAGTTGTAAAAACAGAACTTCTACGCATAATTCCATGAACTTCGTATCCTTTATCTAACAATAATTCTGCTAGATAGCTTCCATCTTGGCCTGTAATGCCAGTAATAATAGCTTTCTTATTCATACTTTACATGAGTATAAGGTGCTATTATTTTGAAAAAATCTTTGGATGAATCAGCATCAATTATAATTCTAAAACGACCCCTATCTGTTGTAATTCTTGTAGAGTAATTAAGTCCTATCCTGAAAAACCTTTCTATTGTATCAGTCCCTTTTTCTCCCCATATGTGTGTATTTAAAATAATTTCATTGTTATGATATTTTCCTGAATCCATATACCATATTGCTATAGATAAATCATACATTGTGTCTAATGTAATAGCCTTAATATGTCTTATATTATTTTTATAGAACATATTTCTATATTCATCAAAAACTGGATAACAAAGAGACTGCCATCTATTAGTATGTTTTGATGATGTAAATGGATTATCAGAAGATAAAGAAAAGAGTTCGGATGCTTTATGCTCAATCCACTTTTTGTTTCTACTTCGCATGGCCAAATAACAGTGTCTTCCCTTTGATGGTTTCACAATAGAAGAGCCGCCTAAGATAGTTCCTATTATTATCTTATTTTGTCTTTTTGATATTATAGGACTTATTACATGCATTACCTTACATATGCAGTTGGTATAAATTTATACCAACTGCGTATACAAATTATTTTAAGAAAGATAGATAAGGTTGTACAAATTAGTACAAACTTTAATTAAAAATAAAAGGAGAAAATTATGGGAGCAACAACTGGTAATCAAGGTTCTGGCAACGGTTCAGCAATGGGCGCAGGAGTAAAAGGTCCGGGTAATGGAAGAAATATTTTCGTTCCGTTGGTAAGTCCGCATATCGTAGCAGCAGGCGTGGCAACGCTATCTGGTGGCGGAACTGTGACAGTTACGTTACAAGGTTTGACGGATGGAGCAGAGCTTTATTCGGTGCAGGCAAATGGACCACATGCTGTAACCGTTACAGCAAAGACAGAAACCGCTGATGTTCTGACTTCAATTACACTGACGGGCACCGCTGCCGATGACGTAGACTACGTTGTGACAACTATCGGTATAGCATAATTAGTAGAAACTAATACTAGCAAGAAAAACCCCCGCATTTTGCGGGGGTTTTTTTATCAACTTTTTTTTCCCAACAAAATTGGGCACATATGATGTTGTTTTAAAATAATATTAAAACCAAGATTTTTAAGATATTTTTTAGCTCCGTTTATTTCTTGTAATTTTAAATTATTATTTACATTTGGAGCACCTTTAACTCTTAATTGCATTAGCACTTTTTTAGCATTATGAAGTAAATTGCTCAAAGAATCAACTTCCTGTTTAGAGAAATGATAAGCTATATTGCATATTATTACCCCATCGACATTTTCATCTTCAGGCAAGTCAAAATTTCCAAATTTTTCGCAAACAAATTTAACTCTATTGGCATCATAAAAGTTACTGAGATATTCGGAGTTTCTGAAATATTTCTGCATTTTAAGTGTTCTTTTAAAATAATTAGAATCTCCTTCAACTCCTGTTATTTTTTGTGCATAACGAGATGCAACTAATGAATAAATTCCACTATTACATCCTATATCAATTACATGATTACAATCTTTAAAAAACTTAATATTATTCACGGGTAATATAAATTTATTACTCCATTTTTGATATTTTGTTATTTTAAAAATATCTGACTGTGTTTTGAGTATCTTTGAATCTTTCATCTTGGGTCCACCAAAAACCATTTCTTTCTTTTTGTACAATATAGCACGTTGCCTAATCTTAGGTTGTGTTTATGGCCTTTGAGTTTTACAGAATTGCAAAATTCAAGATAGCCATTTACTGTATATTTAGGATTGTTTTCTGTAAATTTTAGCCCATAAACTTCTTTTGTCCCAAATATCATTGACTTATAATGTCCATAAGATGTTTGTTTTAAGATAAATCTTTTTTTCTTAGGACATTTAGAAATTTTTTTCATATAATTGTAGATTTTTTGTATGTAAGTGACATGTTGTTTGTTCTGTGTGTCAAAAATAGGAACTGGGTAATGAATTCGTTTCATTAAAATTCCTTTATATGAACCAGAAATTTTATGTGTTTTGTTAGTAAGTAAATTTTCTAGAGTTGCTTGAACGGATACATTAACCAACTCTCCTCCAATATGAAGCCCTTTATTTTTCCATTTGTTCAACAACAACAAATCTTTTTTTATGAAATTTTTAGGGCTATTACGGAACCCCAGTTTTTGTTGTAAAAACAAGAGAATTCCTTCATCTTCATTTAAATTATAAAATATTTTACATGAAGCAATTGACCCTATCAATTTATTATCATCAATTAGACAAGATATAGTGAAAGGTAATTCGGGTGAAATATCATTTTGGTATTCCCAAATCATTAAAGAATTTGTTAATAACTTTTTTGGATTGAATTCAGTATAAGTATGAGGATGTTTTATTCGGCCCTTTTCGTCAAGAAAAATAAAGTTAGCCCCATATTTAAAATTACCTTTTATTTTTAACATAAATTAAAGAATAATATTATTATCCCTCATTGCATCTGTTAATTTTATTAGATGTTTACACATCCCCGGCATTTCTTGTGGATTTGCAGTTCCGGGCCTTATTAAAGCTTCATATTCGGCTCTTTTACGACCATATAAAGAATTATCTACATGGTCATAATAATTGAATCTCCAATAAAAATCTTGGCAATTGCATCGTAAAATAACATCAGTTTCCATAGATAGTGACTCGAAGAAGTATTCGTTTCCATTTTCTGTTATTTTAATCAAATTGGGGTCTTGATTTTGATGGTATTGAACATTCTTAAAAACAATTATCGGAGAATATTCTCTTCCTTCGTTCTGAGCCAACGCCTTTACAAATAGTGTTCTCATTCCAAGAAATGGCCTTAGCACTATATTGGCAATATTTATAGTATCCGTAGCATACTGTCTACGCTGTGTTTTTGGATATGCGGACACAGTACTTCGGAACAAATCATCCAAGCTAGATTCTATGAATATTTTGAAATTCATTTATTGCCTTTTTTAATATTAGCTATTTTCTCAAGAGGTCTTAAATTAGATAGAGACCAACACTCCAAGAAATCTTTATCCTCCATAGATTGATAAATAAAACTTGACTGTGGAATAATATGGTCTATCCACCACGTTTTCCTCGTATCGTTAGCTCGGCCTCCATAATTTTCCCACATCATCCATGGTTCCCACAAGTTTTCTATATGCTTCTTAAGTTCTGAAATCGTATATGGTAAATATTTTGTAATACTATTATTGTTTTTATTAGAATTATTACTTTTTATAGCTTTTCTTATTTGATTAGAAATTGTTTGTCTTAATTTTCTATGTGGGTCTTTCATTAAATATTTATTATATTCTTTTCTATTACCAGATAGTCCATGTGTAGTCTTAAATCCTTTTAAACACCCGCACGATTTTTGTCCATTTTTAATGTGTTGCCCAGATATGTACTTTATAGTTCCACAATCACATTTGCATAAATAATATCTGTGATTGTGTTTTATTTCACCAATTTCTACTACATATAACTTGCCAAATCGTTTGCCAGTTAAATTATTTTTTATTTTGCCCTTTGTTGGGGATTTGTGACACCCACAAGATTTAACATGTCCATTAGCGAGTAATGCCCTTTTCGCCAAATGTGTTTTGCCGCATTCACATATACACTCCCACGTTGAATTAGAATGTGGGATATTGGCCAATTTGATAACTGTCAAATATCCAAATTTCATACCCTTCAAATCAGGAGACTTGCCTCGATAACAGCCACAAGAAACACGACGCCCGCTCAATAAAAGAGAATTGTTTATGTCTCGTTTTTTACCACACCTCTCACAAAGACAATGACTAATGTTGTTTTTAGTGCTTAACACAAGTAAAAAACCAAACTTTTTTCCCACAAGATTATTCATATAGTTATATAGTAAACAAAAATGTAGATATACTGTCTTTTTGTTGTATTGGGAAAAATACTTTTTAAAAACTTAACGTTGTGCTTGTGGAATTAATCTTCTATTATTAGATTGTGGTTGTTGTTGCGGCTGTTGTCCCTGCTGAAAAACCGCTCCCGGTTTTTGTTGATTTAACGTGGTTGTTGTTGACCTTGTTGCGGTTGTTGACCTTGTTGCGGTTGTTGACCTTGTTGCGGTTGTTGACCTTGTTGCGGTTGTTGACCTTGTTGCGGTTGTTGACCCTGTTGCGGCTGTCGTCCTTGTTGAGGCTGTTGAGGGAAGAGATTAGAGAAATGTTGTTGAAGGTCATTCGTTTGTTGAGGCAAACCTCCTAATATATCTTTAATTGCTTGTTGGGCTTGTGAGGTATTTCCTTGCTGTGGGTTTTGTGCTGCCCCCGCTAAGGTAGTAAATGCTTGCGCCATTTTTTTATAATCAATACTTTGACCTTGTTGACCTTGTTGACCTTGTTGTGGGGCTTGAAGCTCCTCAAGACGTTGTTCTAGATATTTATTAAATGTTTTCATCTTGGAACCTCTTCGCTGCCCCAACCAGCACCGTAGCTTGTAGAAACCGGCTTGTCTTTACTTCCCATTAATTGCGATGAATCATTAGGGTTCATTAGTTTCTCTAGCTTGGTTTGTAAGGCAGTCAATTCCGATTTTACCTTATCTGCATAGCCTGCTTGAGTCAGTTTATCTGTGAATTGTTTCAAATCTTGGGCGATTTGCTGAACTTGCTGAACTTGTTGAGGCTCGGGTGCTGGCTGAGCCTGACCTTGTTGGGGTGCTGGCTGAGCCTGACCTTGTTGAGGTGCTTGTGGAGGTTGTTGCCCCGGTCGATTATTCCTTTGATTTTTATAAGCTTTACCCATGTCCGAAAAGAAACCGCCAGCCGCATTTACAGCTTTCCCTGCCGTTTTTCCAATCCAATCGCCGACACCCTCAATAATTTCTTGTTCAATCAGTGCAATTCTTATTTTATCTTCTTTATTGTCTAATTTAGATATGATATTTTCTGTCATCTCCCCGATGATTTCAAGTGGATTTATGCCTAATTCAGCTATGTTATAAGCTAATTGTTCTATTTGGGCATCTGTATTATTATTCTCATTATATTCTAAAAATGTTTTCATTTTCTATTCCTCTCTAAAAAGCCGGAGTTAATTCCGGCAATGTGACGCTTAAAATATTAACTTGTGCATCACCAACTCTTTCATCTGTATTAGCATACATGGCTAAGCAAGTTTCTCTAGTAACGGTGTCAAAACTAAGAACCGACCAATCATCATCATCTAACTCCGTAAAAAGTTCTCTTGTCCTGCTTCCTACTGGCAACATAGCCAAAAAGGTAGCTTTAGAAATAGTTCCTGTATTAGCACATCCTCTTTTTTTTAATTGCTGAACCATTTACTATTATATAGACAAAGAGGAATAATTCCAAAAGGAGAAATTTTGATAAATGAAGACTGCTACTGGTTTTTAGATGAAGACGAAAGTGTGATGAAAGCATTATGCGTAGATTGTAAGAAAAAAGATAGTTGGTTCTGGAAGGGCAGCGAATTTGGTTATGGCGATTATCACTTAGAATGTTCTAATTGTGGAAAGATACTACATGAAAGTAAAAAAAATGAGACCTCCGTTTAAAACACATGGTGGAAAGTATTATCTTTCCTCTTGGATTATAGAGAATTTCCCAGAAAATCATGAACAATATGATTATATTGAGCCTTTCATGGGAGGGGGAAGTGTATTTTTAAATAAAACACCCTCCATAGGATTAAAGGTTATAAATGATGTTGATTTAGGAACTATTCAGGTTTTCAGGGCATTAAGAGATGAACCTAGAACATTCATTTCAAAATTGAAAAGAAAAAAATACTCTGAGAATGTATTCAAAAGAGAATTAAAGAAAACAGAATTCAAAGATTATTTGGACCATGCAATAAACGAATTTGTATTAAGAAGAATGAGTCGTGGTGGGCTTAAAACAGCATTTGCTTGGTCGGAAAGGCTACGAGGCGGCGAGCCGGGGGACTTACATGCTTGGAAAACTATTGTTCAGCAATTGCCTGAAATAGCTAAAAAAATAAAAAATACACACATATTTAACAAAGATGCTTGTAAAATTATAGAAGCATTTAATTCTAAGAATGCATTAGTCTACTGCGACCCTCCTTATGTTCCAGAAACAAGGGTAAGCCCTGATGCATATGGCCCAAATGAAATGAATACAGATGCCCATATAACACTTTCTCAAAAACTAATGAGGTTTGAAGGAAAGGTAGTTATAAGTGGATATTCAGGTATTTTGTACAATAGGCTTTACGCAGAGTGGAGGAGAATTGAAAAAGAAGTTCCTAACCACTCGTCGCAGCAAAAAAACAAACCACGTAAAGTAGAAGTTTGTTGGATGAACTACTAACAAACAATCTATATATTATGTGAAAAGTTTTAAAAAATGGCTAGAAGATACAGGTCAGGTGTGGCCTGCAACAAATGACGAACCATATGCTTTGGCTGGTGTTCAGAGTAGAATGGTGGCTAATGACGCTGTAAAAGCAAAGCCTGAAGGGTTAGCCGCTAAAATATATGGCAAGAAGAAAAAGAAGAAAAAAGGGAAACATGAGAACATTTAGCGAATATATGGATTCAGCGAAGAGTCTTTTTGGGGATAACAAAGATACACAAGCAAAAGCAGTAATACGTTCGGGTATCAATCTAAGACCTGATTTCTGGGACGATTTTATGAGTATTACAAATGATGCAGAAGGAGTTTCTCAATTATTAGATGTTCCTAAAGAAAAAGTTGCTAATTGGGCTTCTCTCATAAAAGATGCGTTAGAAGATGTGGATGCAACAGATAGCGAAGAAAAAGGTGGACGCTCAGAAATATTAGGGACTGGTGAGGATATTGAAGACCCCAATGGACACCCGGACCACCTAGATGATTTGAGACCAACTCCTTAAATTAAAATCTTTTTTTATGCATTTTGAAAGGTGTTTTCCAGTCCTTATACCATTGTTGTAAATATTTTTCATAATTATTCAATGTTAAAAAACTTTTATTTAAGAATTGTATTGAACAAGGATTGTCAAAATCTGACTTTTTTATACTATAATCTCCAGCAAACATAGGAATATATTTGTCAGAGTCGTTAGATTTACTGATATAAATATAAATATCGGCATAACAAGTGTCGTTTCCCATACTAATTAAAACATCTCCGCCAATTCCTTTAGGATTTATTCTAAGTAGTTTATACCCCTTCGGAAGTGTCAATAACGCATTCGTTAAATATTCTGAATCTTGTTCTCTTATTATAAAATCTATGTCTGTATCATAAGATATCAAATCTTGCTCACGTATGATTCCCAAAAGAGTTCCAAAAGCAACTAAAGGCCGCACTCCAGCTTGAGTCAAATGGTCATATATTTTTACTAATAGTTGCTTGCTTTCTTTTTTGTTTAATGTTTTTTGCTTAATAACATTATTGTAAGTTTTATTCCAAACTTTTCTCGCACCTTTATCATGTATTGAGGGTAATACATCATTATGTATTTTTATACGAGGTTGCTTTTTACATTCATATAATTTAAAACGAGAATCTTCCCATTTATTAAAAGATTTTGGATAGGGGTTACATATGGCACTTATTTCAAAGCCAGATTCCTCTAACAATTTCATGTCATTATGCTTTGTTCTCAAAATAGATGCATACTTACAATTTAGTTTAATAGAAAAATCATCAATTATTTTATCGTTTTTTAATGTGGTAATTTGATGTTTTATCAATAATGTTCCGCCATTTTTTAATTGTGATTTAAGTTTTTTATATAGATTCAAAACATCTTTATCACAGAGATATTGTGTTACTCCGAACATGATTATTAAATCAAATTTATTTTCGCTTGGAACATATTGTCGTAAATCGGTTTGAATAAAATTAACATTAGGTAAAGAATGTTCAAAAACTGAACAAATATCAATACATTCTACATATGAAGATATTGGAGCTATTCTTTTGGCTATTTCGCCATCGCCACAGCCGATGTCTAAAACAGAATCACCTTCTTTCAAATATTTCAATACTGTTAATTCATTTAAATCATGTAAGTTCTCCCAACAAAAATTAGGCATACTGCTTCTGTGTTCCCAAAATTTCACAACATCTAAATAAAATGTTTTTTCATCCATATTTTAATCCGTAATAAGATATTTTTGAACCCACTGTTCAGACATTTGTAAATCTTCCAACACGTCTATTTCAAATGTTTCGATAATCTGAGCTTTCATAGGAAGGTGTTTCTCAAGAGAGCGATATATATATTTTCCTTCAATAATCAATTTAGGATTAAACGCTGCAACACCTGCCCATTCCAAATTACCATGTTCTCTAGAAAAAGCCTTCACAAAACCATTTTCTTCTGTGGCAAAAACAGGATTATCGAAACTCCTTTGAGATGAAACGCCAACTTTAAACTCTTTTCCTAATAGCGAAGATACACTTTTATATGTAATTAATACATCACCATCTAAAATTAATGTTGTTTCATCTAAACCACTTCCGGCGATTGCTACAGATGTACTACAAGATGTAGTAGCATATTCTTCATTAACAAATATCTTTATTTTATCAGATAATTTAGAAGCGAAATCAGCAAGTTTATCTCCCTTATAACCTACTGTGAGTCTTACTTCTTCTATTTCGCAAATGGAATCTAATATTTCCATTTGCCATTCTAATATTGATTTACCACAAGTTTTGACTAGGGGCTTAGGCATGTGCATCCCTAGTCTGGTTCCTTGTCCGGCTCCTGTTATAATTACTTTCATAATACTCCAATAATTACTATTATAACAATAGATATGCAACAAAATAAATTATCAACTAATGTGTCTCGTGACTTTTGGAAGAAACAAGGTTTTTATCCCGCTTATGGTGATATCATTAAGAAAAGAAGGTTTCATGAAGTATCAGTTCTAACTGATTGGATTTGGAAGAATAATCCAAGATTCTTAGCAGATATTGGATGTGGCAATGGTTCAACAGTAACCATTCTTCAAGAGCTTACTGATATAGAGAAATTTTATTGTTATGACATATCTCCTGCCATGTTAGATACAATTGCAATTAATCATAAAAGGTCAGCAGTTATCCACACAAACGAAGTAGATTTATGCAAGGAATACAGCGACTTTGCTTCAACTGATTTGACCACTATTCTTGGTGTTACAGTATTTTTAACTGATGAACAAATTATCAGAATGATGTCAAGAGTACATTCGTCAGTTGTTATCTTAAGAGACCCAACTTCTGAAACACATGAAGAAATAAATAAATATTCTGAAGGATTAAATGCCGAATATTCCGCCGCATATAGAACTATTGATGAATCTACCATGCTTTATCAAGCTGCGGGTTGGACAGTATTAAAAGTCTTCAGAGCTTTTCCTGATGAAATAGAAAGTGAATTTGGGACGAAACAATATTTTTGGATATGTAAAAAGGAAATTAATGAATAACAAAAATTTATATTTGATTGCTTCATATCCACGTTCTGGAAATCACTGGGTTAGGTATATAATAGAACACATCACCCAGCGACCTACTCTTGGGGCTGATAAATCAGATGTTCCTTTATGCGAAAAAATTTCTTCTCTAAAAACAAATGGAAAACCAATTGCTGTAAAAACTCATCATATGGGAATAGGGAGATTTAATGCAAAAAAAATGATGGGGCTTATCGTCCTAGTAAGAAATTATAAAGAAGTACTAATTAGACACAATAGTTATATTAACGATAATAATTTCGAAAACAAATATGAAGGGGTTACTCCTAATTATATAAAAATAATAAAAACTTATCATAAATGGAGTGGCCCTAAGATAATGTTATATTATGAAGATTTAATCTCTGAACCTGTTAAGTCCATTAGGGTGATAGGTAATTTTATAAAAAATATCAATCTAAAAAAAATGAAAGATATAACAGAAAATATAGATAAGCATAAAGAAGTATCTATTTCATATTACGATAAAAAAGCTAAGGCTGGTTCTGTAACAAAAGGAAAGAGTTTGATTTTTCACAGTAATAAAATAACCGCTATTCACAGAAAAAAATGGGACACGTATATTGAAAAAACGTGGCCTAATTTATATAAAGATTATTTGGTTAGATATCAAGAGTAGTTATTTCCCGAATGTATATCCAAAACATTCAATATCTTTTTTGAAATTTTCATAAACAATTTCTATGGTTTCATCGTTATAGTACTTAGTATAATGTTTTCTGTTTGTTATCTTAGTTTTGTTAACATGAGGAAAACTATATTTCAAATTGAGTTTTTTTGCCACAATAGAGAAATCTTTTTCTAAATTTTCAAACTTTCCAACAAAATCAACCAATAAATTATTATTTTTATCAGTTATCCAAGTTAGTTGATTTTCCATTCCAAATACGAATCTGCAATAATTTGATGCACAATCATAAGACTTCACAAAGTCTAAGAAATTGTTACATTTATGACCCCATGTTCTATTTTTTGTATATGGTCTATTTAGAAAAACAGAAACAGTAAGACTCCAAGGGTTTCTAACGAAACTAAATTTAAAATAAGAATTAAACTTTTCTTCAGATAATGATTTTTTGATTTCTAAAATACTAGGATGAGGATGTGGCATGTGCGGTTTTTGGATGATTCTGTCAATAGAAGTAGTGCCCGTTTTTGGTATGGGTACAAATATACATCTGAGATTATGCCAAGATTGTGGAATTGACAGTTTTTTCGTCTTCATAAAAAAACTCCTCTAAATCAGGGGTAATGACAATTTCTTTTATTCTCTCTCCATACTCAGATGCAAATTCTATTCTTTCATTATTATATTTTTTACTTACAAGTTTGTTGTTGATGAACTTCTTATCCCTAGAAATATTTATGAGAGATTTTTTATTAACAGTTTCCTTAGCTTTTGTAAGTTTTTCAGCATCAAAAATAACGCCGAAGAATTCAGACACCTTTTCATACTCTTTATCGAAATCTTTTTTAAAGTTTTCATAAGCTACAACAACTTTGGCTTTTTTGTTTAATAAATATTTTTTAAGATGTTTATTGTATAGTTTAGATTTTCCTATCACAAATGGTTCTTTGGTTCTTCCTGTTTGTGCCATAGCGTATGAATATACTGTTTCAACAGGGTCACGATAGAGATATAGAACGTTATTATGAACAATATCTAATTCCAAATCATGGTCATGAAACCACATCCAATCTTTTCTATTTCTATTTAGGAACGTGGTTCTTCCCTCTCGTAATCTTGGTCTATCAAAATAAATCTCTGAAATGCAGTTAATCCAATGACTTCCAGTTCTAGGATAGCTTATAAAAAGGGGTAAATTGTCCATTCTTTTATCATACATTATTTTGACGACACTCCTTCTGGGCATAACGCTTTTGGTTTCGGTAAATCTCTCAAATATTCATTGATAATAGCATGTAATCTAGAAGAAAAACTATTAGCGTATTCTAATGCTAAATGATAATTGATTTCAATATATTCTTTCCATTCTTTGTACAACGAAGCTTTCAAAGAATTACATGTTTTTATAATATCGCTTACTGTTTGAACTTGAATAATTCCTCTAGTATCAAAATAATCTCCTAAATTAGTACAGCCGCAATAAATTGGAATTGTTCCAGTTACCAAACAGTCAATTAATTTTTCTGAAAAATAGTTCTTTTCACAAATATTTTCTATTGCTATATGGAATTGGGCATCCATCATTTTTATTTTATTGGTTGGTTGTCCATCAAGAATAGGGTTGTTATTTTTATCCGGTAATTTATTATGAGAACTATTCCAAAAAACATTTGGCATTTCAATCTTTTTTTGTTTTTTCCATAAATCAAAACGTTTTAGATGATTAGTAGTATTTTTTTTGCCGCCACATAAAGTTGTTACCTTAAATTTTTTAGGTTTAGGTTTTAATCTCCAATTTTTTTTATTTATCCATGTAGTTCCAAATGGCATAAATTTTACATTATCACATGTATTTAAAATTTCATCATCCCACGAAACAATTAAATTATAATGTTTTCCAATATCAAATATCTTTTTATTAGGTGCCCCTCTTGATTGTTTAGGTTCTCCACATAAATTTAGAATATTTATACCATCATCATCTTCTGGTTGAACAGCACGATGATAAATGCTTACTGGCCTATTGAACCATAATTTTTTACGTTCTAGCCAATGCCCATGAAATATATTAGCTTTATACATAATAATGACAATCCATAAAGTTATCATAATACTTCTGGATTAAACTTAACTCCTTTGGGGCAATAAAATTTTTAATAAGATTTTTAATCTCAAGCCAATTTGCTGGAGAGAAACCGGGTCTTTTACAATGTGCATCTACCAAACCTTTAATGTTACCATTAAAATTCCAATTAGACCTATCCAATCTACCTTGTGGAAGAATAGCAGGGGTTCCGTGCATACCAACCTTAAATCGGGGGTTTTTATAAGTATGTCTATTTATCATATTAAATGAATTAGGATATTGTGGGAATTTTTTTATCTTTTTATATAACCACGTTTCATCATACCCCCATTCTCTTCGTTTAGAAGAATGACGTGGAAGCCCCCTCATCATCTTATCCATAATTCGATAAATATTTTCATCTTTTTTTATATTTACAACCTGCCGCCAAACTTCACTTTTCATTCCTATGTAACAAACAGCATATCGAGTATGGTTATATCCATTTGCATAAAATATATTTGGTTTATTTACTTCTCCTTGATGAAACCAATTTTTATCTAAAGGAAGCATGTCTATATCACTAGTAAGACAATAATCTGTATTTTTTATCCCTTGCATTTGAAATGGTAAGAATCTGGATACTTGTGCCATAACGCCATCGCCATATCCTTTTAATATTTTTTTTCTATCTTTACATCCTGTATCTATAAGATGTACATTTCCACCATTCTCCAAAGTTTCATCTATAATAAATCTTCTATATCCTTTAACCCAATATTTTTCTTCTCCCACCAAAAAAATATTAGCTTGGAATTTCATCTTGGTCCACATCAAAGCAACAATGGGAAGGAAAAAATAATAATAAGGGTCCGAATCTGTTGATATAATGGCTTTATTACTAAAAGTATTTTTTTCTTGTAAGAAATTTATCATAAGGAATAATTTTCCCATACGAATTTATAATCATAAGTTAGATAGTGAGTTTCTAAAAGACGATTTCTTATTCGTTTTCTTTTTTCTTTTGCATTAGGAACAAAATTATGAAACTGAACTTGTATGTTTTTGAACATACTCACGATATCATTTTTCAAAATAGAATCTAAGATTTCGTATTCATATCCTTCTACATTTATTTTTAATAAATCTACGTTGTGTAAATTATTTTCTTTAAGCATTGTGTTGACGGAAATAATTTTGACTTCTTCACATTTATTATTTTCGTCTTTAAACGCACTAGATGCATCATTGTCCAGAGATATTTGTATTGTTTTATCTTCATTACCTACTCCGCAATGATACACTTTAATTTTAGGTTCGTTTTCAAATCTTTTCTTAGATTGTTTGTAAAACTTTTTAATTGGTTCGAATCCAATGACTTTACATTGATATTTTTTACATATTTTAGCTGCAAAGTCTCCTTTGTATAAGCCCATATCAATAACTACACTGTTAGGAGTAAGGTCATATTCATACCTTAAATGCTCTGCGTTATCTTTAAGCCATCTTCCAATTTCCATTTATTCTTCCTCTATAAAAAGGTCACCAAGGATAGCGGGCGTGCCGCCTTTTGGGTCTATAAGCATAGCCGGATAATTTCCTCTAACAAATTCTACATCATGTTTCCCAGTTTTCTTTTCAACAACAGGACTGTAAACCTCGCCATTGGATAAAACAGCAGCCCAAAAACTAAAAGACGAATTTGCTCTTAGAATTACATCTGCATTTAACAGAGTTATGAAGTCTGGTAAAAAAGATATATTTTTTTCATCACACATAGGGTGTTGTTTTTTGTTTTTTTCCGATACCCAAATAACATTATATTTGTCAAGTTTAAAACGAGAAATTGTATCTAAATATGACTTTTTAGATACAGTACAATACAAAAAACTAAATTGGGTTGTATAATCCCCACGTCTTAGATGAGCAGCTAAATATTTTTCATTCTTAGGAAACAAGTCCATCCATTTATCTTTTATCTCAAACCATTCTTTTAGTTTCTTACGAGTGAGGAGTTTGACAAAATCTGGAGCACAAAAATATCCAAATAAGTCTATATTTTTACGTCCCCATGGTATTATATCTAATTTTGTTTTTGGAAGTGGGTCACCAATAGGAGGGTCGTTAATATTTTTGAATATTTTTCTACCTATCCAATTTTTTGGTATTTCTAATGTACAATTGTATTTCTCTGCGTAAGATTTAGCGAAAGCATATTGAAATAGTTGGTTACCAAATCTTCCAAATTTACCAAGATAAGACATTTGTATTCTTTTAGCCATTACATCATTCCTGTATAATCTATTTGTTTCATCTCAATATCACTATAATCTGGTCGTTGTTTTATTAGATGTGGTTTAAATATATAGCACCTATTTTTCTTTTGATAATCAATATATAAATCATCTACAGGCTTCTTCAATTTGCGTATCTCTGGAAGTATTCTTTTAGCAAAAGGCAACGTTATGGCATATGCATGGGTTGTTGCTGTACATGTAACTTTAGATATTATCCCATTTATTTTTTCTGGAGCTTTTCTATCACTGCCCCCAAAATAAAGCATATCAAATTCTGGGATTAGACTCGCAGATTCAGAAAATAATTCATAGAAATTATCTACAAATAACAAGTCATCTTCTAAAATAAGAATGGTGTTCCATTTTTGTTTTATCATTTCCTCAAGAACCTTAGCGTGACTCAACGAACAACCCATTTGAGCTTTATGCTTATAACTTGTATCTTCTTTAATATCACGACCATCTACTGCGGATATTCTTTTTACATCATATATTTTATGTTTTTGAAATTCCTTTTGACACATTCTCCATCGGTCTTTTCTCCGGTCTAAATTAATACAGAATATGTGTTGGAAAAAACTGTTAATATCTGTTTTGAAACCATTAAAATAATTAACATCAATCCACATATCGCTTGCATCTACACCTCTATGACCCATAGAACTATTTTCTCCTATGTGAGCGATAACAGATGGAGAAGTAGCAATCATTAATGTGTTATCATTTTTCAACATTTTAGAAACGTCCCAATCCCATTGAGAATTGTTTATTTTAGGTTTTAATTTAGGCCAAAGTTCTTTGTTAAACATTAGGTTAATTCCACCAATACTTTTTTTAGTATGATATGTTTCAAAGATTCCAGTAGATTCGTGGGTAGGAGTATTAAATCCAGTAACGACGGAATGGGGGAAATTAGAAAGTAAATCTAATAATAAAGTAAACCAATAAGGTTTAACTAAGGCATCTGGGTCTAGATTAATAAGAATATCAAAATCTTTTTCATAAAGATAATCAAATCCCTTCTTTATGTTGTTAGCTATCCCTCCATTTTTACTATTTTTCAATCTTACAATTGGAACATTATCTATTTTGAAATTATTGAATATGTTTATAGTTTTTTTATCTGTACTACAATCATCCAAAAGAACAATAGTTAGGTCATCTGGTAAATAGCTATTTTTGATACTCTCAAGTGTTTTTTTAAGATATTCTGGTCTATTGAATAAAGTTATTAGCAATCCTATTTTCATTTATATTCTCTGGCCTTATGTGAATTCTAAGATAATATCCCTTATACATTATGAATTTTGTATTCTGTCTTAAAGGGGACTTCTCCAAATGCATCTTGTCCTTTAGATTTAAGATGTAAATGAAATTCTTTATTTTTGAGATTTAAGAGTTCAATCCAATACATGAGAGCATTGGGTGCCGTGTGTATTGTTGTAGCATTTTCTATTATTTTACTCCAATCCAAAAGCGTGAAGTTTGATATTTTTTCTACATATACATTTTTGAGGTCATTACCTGTTTCGATGTTAATTCGTTTACTAAAATCCCTATTTAAGAATTCGCAAACTAAGTTGTATTTTTCTCCATCTTTTAGTCTAAGAATACTGTGAAAAAGCTTGTCTTCTGATTTTTTATCTCTTTTCCAATTTGCTTCTTGCCATTTATTTATAGGCATATTCCACAAATCATATTTGCTCTTCATCTTGTGCTTTACTGAGACCCCTTTTAGCTCATTAGAATATTTTAAAGGCACAATAAGAGAATCCTGCATATTGTGAAAATCTTTATGCCCAAAATTCAACTTTATGTTTCTTTTATCTATAAACATAATGTAATCGGAATGTTTGTTCATTCCAGAATACACAGATTCTAGTGGCCATACTACTTTATAACCAAGTTCATGATAATATCGTGCTATTGGTTCTGAGAAAAGTATTTCTCTAATTGAAACTGGTTGGTTAATATAGCAGATTCTATTATGATTTAAGGCTTCAATTCTCATTCTTTCTTCAACATCCGCCTTATTATACACATGTACGGGTTGGGGTGGTGGCATTGGGGAGGGTTGTTGCTGTCTATTAGTAGGTGTATTTTTTTTCTTTATATGACGTACCATTTCTTTATTTACTCCCTTATTCCTTAAATGCTTTCTTTGTATTCTTTCCATCCTGTCTACCGCAGCTCTGGGAGATTTTCGTGGACTGGAACCAAATATTTTTTTTATTTTGTCCGCTGATAACCCTTTTTGTCCTGCGAGTATACTTTTTCTTGATTTTTTTTGATTTCTTGTTTTTCTTGCCATAATACCAATTCTATGCTATGCAATTTGCTAATTTATTCTTATCTGCTGCTACATCTTCCCAATAATCTATGGCTAATTCTACGGCTTCAGCGTGCCACACCAATTCATCTTCAAGCCAAATGCCATTAAACGTATCTTGATAATTAAGTATTGTGTTGTTGGGATTTGGGTCAACTAAATTAATTCTCTTTATAGTAACTTGTTCCAAATCTCCTTTTAGTGCTTTCCATAAAACATATGGAGAAGAACCTACTGCAAAAGTACAAGAGTAATTTTGTATTAATTCTATCGAATTAATACAACCAAGTATTAACACGCCACCAGATGCCGTATATGTAAAATTCATCGTAAATCCTCCAATCTGCTTATTTTACTTTGAATGACAACAAGCTCTTCTTCTATGTCGGCAGAAGAATAAACAGTTTCAACAACTAAAATGCCACTATCACCATCTGCAACTGGCGTAAGAGAATTTAATCTATTCACTCTTCTTGTGGCTTCATTTATCTCTGACGTTAATGCGTCCACGTTGTATTCTGTTTTTACTTGTTTAATGCAGGCCATATATTTCTTTGTTCTTATTAAGGACGACATCTTATTTAGGTTAACAAGAATAAATAAGTAAGGAGGTTGTTATGAAAAATAAACATAAATGTCATCTTCCACCTTATATTGTTGACCCTATAATTTCTTTACAAGCGGCACAACAAAAAATAGGTTGGAACATTACTGCTTTTAATCTTCCAGATACTTGGAAACAAACAAGGGGAGAAGGGGTAAAAGTAGCTATACTAGATTCTGGTTGTGATTTAGACCATCCTGATTTAAAGAGAAACTTATTAAAAGGTAAAAATTTTGTTAACCCATCCCAACCTCCGAAAGATATGTGCGGGCATGGTACTCATGTAGCTGGAACTATAGCAGCAGAAAACAATAAAATAGGCATGGTTGGGGTAGCGCCTAAATGCAAAATAATTCCCGTGAAGGTTTTAGATGCTAATGGAAATGGCAGTATGGGAAATGTAGCTAAAGCCATACGCTGGGCAGCAATTAGTGGGGCAGATATAATTTCATTATCTTTAGGGTCACCGTCTAAATTGCAACAAGTAAGAAAAGCTATACAATATGCTGCAAAAAGAGGAATACCTACTTTTTGTGCAGCCGGAAATGCGGGGAAAACAAAAGAAGTCTTTTATCCGGCAGCTTATCCAGAAACTATAGCAGTTGGAAGTATTGATGAAAATTTCAAAAGGTCATCTTTTTCTAATACAGGAGAAAATTTAGACTTCATGGCCCCCGGAGGTAAAATATTCTCCACATATCCTCCTGATTGGTATTCGATATTATCTGGAACTTCTATGGCGTGTCCTTTTGTTGTGGGCGTTGCTGCTTTATTACTATCTTTCACAAGAAAAAACAATGTGTCTATATCATTAAAAACAGTTGCCGATTATAGGAAAATATTTAGACAAAATACAATTCCAATATCAAACAAAAAATATGCTGGAAATAAGTTTTTTCAAGGATTTGGAGTTATAGACCCAAGAAAATTTGTGGAATGGTGCAAAAATAATTCAAACTAATATTATTGGTTATCAGCCATTGTCTTTGCAATTAGAGTGTTGATATTTTCAGCTATTTCTTCTGCGGTTTCTATATGGTCATGTGACACAGCTATATCAAGTTGATGTTCTAATTCTTTCTTTTTTACTTCAGCTTCAGTTATTTTTTCTATTTTGATTTTCAATAGTGCGGCAGTCTCATAATCTTCTTTTTGTAAAGCATTTTGAAGCTTAGATTGTATTTCAATTTTATATTCTTCAATACCTATTTTATGAGGTTTTGGTTGAGATTTGTTTTTTTTCCTAAGATTTCCAAAAAACTCAAAACATTTTATACATCCGACCCCTTCATTTGAAATTTCATCTAGCGTAGTATGGCAATTAGGACATCCACCTTTTTTAGCTTTACTATCTTTTTTATCTTTTTTGTGGGGTTGGGGTTCATTTTCCAAAACATCCTTAAACAATTCGGAAAGTTTAGTGAATATTTCTTTAATTGGAGATGGGATGTCATGTTGGATTTCTTGTTTCCCAGCTTCTTCATCAACGAAAAAGGTGCCTGCACATTTTTCGCAAAGATAAAAAGATTGAGTCTCACCATCAATTATTTCAGTTATATGATGACGCTTGGGCTTACCACATGGCTTTCCTGATAACGGGCATACTTCCATTATATTCCTTCTCTCAAATTATAATAGTCATTCCCCAGTTAATCTCATGGTAAACCCATCGCCTGCCACAGATTTAGTATCTTTAATTACATCTCTTTTGACCCATAAGGGAAATCCTTCATCGGGGAATAGCCTGCCAATAGATACTAGTTCACTAATTGAACTAGTAAATAGAACTCCGACTGGGGCTGATTCCATGGATGGAATTAATGGTGCAATTGCATTTATAGGTGAACCATTTTGTTTTTTTCTAATTGTTATTTCTGGGCTGGAACCTGTAAGATTATTATCCTGTACGGCAATTAAGTCATAATATCTATTATCACCAGTTCCTATGAAGTTAATTGTAAAAACATAAGAAGTGGCCGTAGACACCCCATTTACTGTGATGTCGCTATATCCATAAGTGTCGCAACTTCGTAATGCAGTTTGAAGATTAGAAGCCCACACGTTAATATTAGCATCATATTGAACAGTTTTAATTTGAAATAATGGTCCTGAAACATGAGTCCCCGGACATAAGATAGTAAAATTACCTCCGGTTGCGTTGCCCCTGATTATCATTTCTTGTATCTCTGTATTATAATCAATTCCAAGGTTTACTATGGCACCAGATGCTTCTTTTACAACTATTTGAACTTTAGAGTTTTTTAAGTCATCAACTCCATTCTCGTTAAAAATATAAAAACATCTATAATCTGTATACCCTTCATCCACGTCATCTTGTGATATATTAGAAAATAACGTTTCGGAGTTTATGGGTTGAGATGAAGGTTCCCCACCAAGAGACTCATTTGAATCTATATTTGACGTACCGCCAGATAAAACCATATTGATATCATTCGAAGTGACGGCCATTTATCTTTTATTCCTGAGTATTTTTCTGATATTTCTTTCTGTATAACCAGTTAGTTTAGCGACTTGGTGTGTTGGCAATCCAGAATCAATAAACATCAAAACATTATGGTGATTGGTAATTTGACGATTAGGAATTCTCCCTTCACGTTTTACAATGCGATAAATATCCCCTACAGATTTTCCTGTTTTTTCAGAAATCTCCCTAATAGTTATTTCGGGATGAGAATAATAGAGATTTACAACTTCCCATGCACCGCCGTTCAAAAATTCTTTAAATCCTTCCATCACTTTATTTACCATACCAAGTTGATTTTTAGCCAGCATTTGTTAGAATGCTTATCTTAAAGGGATATTTTCCATGAATAAATTTGTCAAAATGCTAATGTCAGGAGTCGCTTTTTATGAAGAAGACTGAGAAAAAGTCTAAGAAGGTGTCGAAGAAAAAGCCTAAGAAAGTATCCATAAAATGGGTAAAAAGCCCGAAATATGGTGGGGGGTTATCCCAGTCATTCACTACAGGATTGGAGTTCTGTTTAGTTTCAGATAAAAATCATCAGTGTTCCCCATTCATGTTTTGTAAAGATTATATACAGGATGCTATGCATGGTGTTGTAAATTCGATGGACCGTTCAATTTATGGTTTTTCGTATAAAACCACTCAGAAACATCATCCATCAATTCAAAAAACTAAGTTCGTAGTGGCAAATTCTTCCGATAGTTCTATGAGGGATAAAGTACCTTGCTGTCTAGATTTTATTCATCAAATAGAAGAAAGTCTGGGAATAGATGAAAAAACAGAAATTTTGGAAGCTTTAGAGGTCACCGACAAAACACCCGCATGGCTGAAAAAATATTTCAAGTGTAGTATATGGTCAGTAGAAGGAAGTGACCGCTGGCTTATAAGCCCTGTAATGATTTCTCTTTACACTTTGTTAATTCGAGTCGGATTTGCTCATGAGATTGGGAAAACGTTTAAAGAAACAATAAACAATATAATGAGTGGGGAAACAAAACCTTACACGAATTGTGATACCACACGGTTAAAAGGTGCAATAAAAGGAATAAACATAATCCTTAAAAGAGGGGATAAAAAGGTGTTTTTCAAAACTATGAAGGCAAATTATCCGAGGGGTTTATCAATGAATGATATACACAATACTGGTGGCATTGTTTCTTTCGCAAATGAGCGTAAGGGAAGCGAATCACATAGAAAGTTAATGGAGCGATGGCATAAAAGAGCGAATAAAAAGAAGTTGTCGGCGTTTTAAATCGTTACATGGAATAGAAAAACTCCTACAATAGAGATGTCAGGAATTATTTTAGAAGGAGTCGCATAAATGGCTAATTTTACGTTTGGTTCAGACCCAGAATTCATGTTGATTAGAGATGGTGTCTTTCGTAGTGCAATAGGGATTGTTCCCGGTACAAAACACAAAAGACACCGGATAGGCGGCAACTACTACTATTACGACAACGTAATGGCAGAATGTACTATCGAGCCAGCAGCGTCTAAGCCAGAAGCTCTAGCTAATTTTGAAAGAGCATTTCGTTCATTCGCAAAATTAGTAAAGCCTAATACTCTTGTGGTAAGAGCATCACAAGAATATCCACGAGAAGAATTGGCTCATAAAGATGCATTGGAAATAGGATGTGACAGAGAGTTTTGTTGTTACGCCTTAAGGGACGTTGAGCCGCCCGAAGAGGATTTCCAATCAGGACAGTTAAGGTCGGCTGGTGGGCATCTTCATATAGGAAGTAAATTCGCCCAAGAATCAAATGCTGGATGTCTCGCAACTATCCGAATGATGGACTTGTTCCTTGGAACAATGTCAATTTATCTTGATAAGGACGAAACAACTAAACGCCGAAAAGAGTTATATGGTCAGGCTGGAAGATTTAGAACGCCCGAATACGGTGCTGAATATAGGTCTTTGGGCAACTTCTGGCTTGCCAGCCCCAAATCAGTTGGATTTATTTATGATATGGTTGCATTTGTCATGCAGTTTGTAGAGGACAGAAGGCATGAACAATTCTGGTTTATTGATGAAGAAAGATTGAATAGTGATGATGCATGGAACGAAGAAGATTTTGACCCAGCAAGTTGTCATCAGTGTACCGGATACGATTTGGCTGCTCTTCGTTATGCCATAGACACAGTAGATAAAAAACAAGGTCGAGATTTTCTGTCTTTTATTGAAAAATTGATGCCCGCTCGTTTGTTTAGCAAATTTGGGGCATTGGTTGATGAAGGTCCGTTTGACTTTTACAAGGAATGGGGTTTGGCATAAATGAAAAAAAAAGAAATTTATTTAAAGTGGTGCGTGTACAAGGAACATCCCGAGCCGACATCTTGTATTCTAGCGTTACCGGGAAGAGGCCAAAGTGGGTTTCATATGGCCTCAACTTATTTGAGCGTTACGAATAGCCCTAAAACATTAATCGTAGGAGTGACTCCAATAGGTTTTCAATGGTATCCTATGCCTAAAGGTCCGTATGACCAATATGATGCATTAAATGGCTTAGGTATAGCTGTAAAAACAATTAACGATGTAGTAAATCGCATAATTGAAAAATACAACATACCAGCAGACAAAATTTCCATTGTTGGATATTCCGCTGGCGGCGTAATGGCATTAATGGCGGCTGCACATTTGCCGCAGCACAATTTCGCTTCTATTACCTGTCATGCTGGAACCGTTTTGAGTCCAGATGAACTACCGGATTGTACAAATACCGAAACCGAATTATTAATTTGTCATAGTCAAGATGATAGTTGTTTTGATTGGCGAAGTAGATACATGCCTACAAGAGAAGCGTTGCGTGAAAAAGGGTATAATGTCCAATTTTCAGAACGTAGGGAAGGTGGGCATTCCATTTTCTATGATGATTTGAAGAAGGCCACAAACATCATGGAAAGCAAGTTTGGATAAAAGTTTTAACCTTTATTTAATTTTCCGGTAGTTTTCAAAAAATCTCTAAATTTTTGACTCTCTGCATTGAATTCATTAAGAGGTCTATCTTTTATTTTAATAATGTTTTTCAGATTGTTTTCTCCATTTTTGCCAAAGAAGTAAAAATTGTAATCATCCAAATTCTTATTTAATATCTCAATATTATATTTATCAGGATTTTCCCACACATCAGAACCGGGAATTGGAACAAATGATGTACAAGCTATGATATTATATGGGACACGTTTTAACCATTCTATATTAATAGGGACCGTTTCTTTTCTTTGACCCGGAGTGCGAATCATAAACAAAACTCTTGACTTAATTCCTACATTTTCGCACATCTCAAGAGCCTTTGCGTTATCAACAGCAGTTGTGCCTTTGTTTAAGAAATCTAAAACACAATCATCAAAACTTTCTATGCCAAAAGAAACTTCTTCGCAACCACTGTGTTTTAATGCTTTTGCTATCTCATAATCAAAAGGTTTTACCCTGCATGAAATTCTCCAGACAATATCTAATTTTTTCAATAAATCACAAAGCTCAAATACTCTATCTCTTTTTGCTAAAAACATATCATCAGAAAATCTAAATTGATATATTCCAAATGTATCAATAACTTGTTTGATTTCACTTACGACATCTTGTGAAGACCTAAATCTTATTCCTTTAGACATATTTGTAAATTTTGGGGAACCACAGAATGCACATTTATAAGGACACCCTCTACTTGTCAAAATAATTGTACTTTTTGTTCCTTTATATTTTTTGTTATATGCAAAAATATTTCCGCCTTGTTTATCTCCCATTAAATGACGAGCCGGAAATGGAATAGTGTCTAAATTGTTAATTGGAGAACCCAAATAGACTTTTTGCAAGGTGTCTCTTTTGACATCCTCTAGCATAGTTAAAATTGTTTGTTCACCTTCGCCAATACAAATTGAGTCAACAACAGACCAATTTACAAACTCTTTTGAGTAAGTCCCCGATCCACCTAAAATAATTTTGCTTTTACCAAATCTTTCTTTTACAAGATAAGCAAATCTATTTGCTTGAGGTAATTCGATACTCGTTACACTTATTCCATATACATCGGCTTCAGGCAGACTTGTCACCGCTTCTGGTGTGAGGCTATCAGAAAAATTACATAATTCTACATCAATTCCATGAACTTCTAATACTGCTGCTAGGTACAATAACCCTATTGGAGCTTGCGCATTAGGTTGTTTAAGATAAGGATGCGGTAAATATATTAAGCAAATTTTCAATACTCTATTAGAGTATACAAAAGGGAGATTTTCTAATCTCCCTTTTGTAATGCTTTCTATAAAGTTATTATTTATGAACCAATTCTTGATTGTGGCGCATATCCTACTTCACCGGGGCCGGGTTGTTCGGCACCCACACTCACACCATAGTCGTCGGTGTCGGGTTCGATTCTTTTGGTTAGTTCCATCTCTTCTACAGACACACCATCCCAGTTTCCTACGTCAGAAAAATCGCTCATCATGTTATTCAGGCTACTAAGGAACCCATCTTCTTCAACGGTTTCCTTTTTCATCTTGCCTTTTTTCATGTCCTTTTCCAACTTTTCCAACTTGTCGTCGTCCTTCTTATCTTTTTTGGCCTTCTTGCCCTTTTTGGTCTTCTTACACTTTTTATCCTTCTTGTCCTTGTCGCCTTTTTTCATGCCTTTTTTTTGCATTTCTATGGCGTCACCAGAATCATCATCGGAATCATCAACTTCATCGTCAATTTCTTCTTCATCGTCAATTTCTTCTTCCTCTTCCTCTTCCTCTTCCCCGTCTTTTTTGACAATAGTTTCTTCTTCTGAAGCCTCTTCAGCATCTTCATCGGCATCGGGGTCTGCATCTTTTACGGCGGCTGGGTCAACGATTTCGCCGTCTTCTTCGACATCTTCTTCGACATCTTCTTCGACATCGCCATCCATTTTCTTTTTAAGTTTCTTTTTGGCTTCGTCTAATTTTGTTTTTAGTTTTTCGAGCATTTCCTCTTCTGTTGGTAGATTACTAACTAGCCCAATATTTTGAGGGTTAGAAATACCCAACGCATGAGTAATACCGATAGATTCGTTCATCAATTTCCAATCTTTAAAAGAAAGCATTTTTTATCTCCTATTTTTTAACCGCCTAAAATGGCGAACAACTTTTCTAATCCTATATAGATAAGTTATTATAATTTTCCGAATTTCTTAAGTATTTGTTCTCTTCTTTTACGTTCTACGTCTCTACGTTTTCTATTTTTACTTGAATTATTAATAGGACTTACCCTGCTAGAACTCAAAACACTCCCACTTCTGCTTCTACTAGTGCTTTTTACGCTACCAAGTCTTCTACTTCTACCTCCACCTTTACCGCATCCGCAACCCATTTTTCCTCCTAGTATTTTTAGAACTTGATTTTCTTAAAACAGTTCGTGATTTCCTCTTTTTTTTATTCTTTCTACCACAGCACATAATTATATGTAGTGATGATGTTAAATAAAAAAACGCCCCCAAAAGAGGGGGCGTTGGTTTATGAAACGAATTGCTTATCTGAACATATGCTCAGGTGTGAATTCACGACTGACATCGAACGTAAATTTCTTTTGACTCTCATATCCCCCACAATCTTTAAGTGTGGGAATGAGAAATCTTTTGTCCGTAGGTCTATATCTGTCATCACTAAACTTTTTAATAGCTGTTTCAAATTTATGGTAGAACTTACCCATTTTCATTGTCGTAATGTGATGGGGGAGGTTCAAACATAAAATTTGATTCAGGATGGTTTTTAATACCTCGTTAGTTCTAATTCTTTTTCGTCCTTTACCGACTTTACTGAAATCAATAAACCACAAGAAAGAATCAGGGTCATATAAAAAGACAGGATTTTGAACTCCAGCATCCCAATGGCTATCAATAATATCCGATATTTCGGTTAACCAAAGGTTACGTTTCCCTGCACCGAGATACTTGGTGTAGTAATAATAACCAAAGACACTTCTGTAACTCATAATTAGAATATGCTTGTTTGCTTTCGTGTGCATGTTATTACGGAGACAGAACGGACAGTATATTCGTTGGCCCGATAACCTCTCGCACAGCTTGCGTATCATTGGAAGCATTTCTACTTGTTTACCACAAAAGCAACAAGAGTAATGAATGTGTTCTGATAATTCATCAGAGTTATTTTCAATCTCAGCTAATTCAATATTTTGACGGTCTATCGTTGTGCTCATTTTTTCCACCAAATTCCATCAAAAAAAAACAAGTTTTTATTCTAGGCTACTATATAACTTTGAAACTCGTGTAGCAGTAAAGGATAATTATGAAAACATTCTACCAATGGGCTGAAGAAAATAAAATAGAACTTCCTGTCTTAACCACCGATAGCGAGGACGCCACAAGCGAAAATCGAGTCAGAACTGGATATAGTGCAAACTATCCGCCTGCCTACGTATCCGCTCAGTATCCTCATAAGTACTTCAATCCGGCCAAGTCAACAGCAGACCTTGATGCGGAACAGATGAAAAAAGAAAAGAAGTAAGTTCTTTCTAATAACTTAACCGAAACAAGCCTGCTAGTTTGTGGGCTTGTTTCATTTCTTTATGGCGTTACTGGGTCCGCTTTATCAAGTCTGTCTTTTTGGTCTTTTTTAGTAAGGGAGGCTGGGTCACCATTCAATTCATCTTTAACCCGTTCCCAATATCCCCAATTAGTAGGGTTTTTTGGACTATTGACAATCATTCCCGGTGCTTTACTGTGATATTTCTGGATTATTTCTTCAACCCGCTCAGTGGTCAGTTTGCTTTCCTTCTTGAGGGCAGCTACACTTCGCCATCCAAACTTTTTATTTCGGGCGAGAGAGATAAAAAATCGTTGTTCTTCATCCCCTTCTTTACTTCCTTGGGGGTACACGTCTGTCCATTTTGGCGGTGAATTTTGAAATTTTCCTAACATTGTTGCTCCATAATTACTACATAAAAGTATGTTCGTGGTTCGTTAACCATGAAGAGAGTGTAACAAACTTGAGAAAGAATGTAAAGGGAAGAACAGATGAGACACAGAAAAAAATTAAATCGCTACGAAAGACAGGCAGAAAACAAGCTTAAAGTTAAGGCTGCGCTTACTGGCAACGGCTTATATGAATATCGTAATCGTACAAAAGGAGATTTAAATCTCGCTAAACCAGCCAATAATGGAGTAAAAGAAGTTCCTCCGGGGTGTACTTTTATAGGTGATGATTACTTTATGTTTATGATAAATGAGACACACGAGGTATCATTAGTGCGAACAATTGAACAACCAAAGGAGATTATAATGGAAGAAAAAGTATTAATAGTTGACCAGCCTGACTGTATTACAGCAGAGGGAAAAGTAGAACACGTTGTGGTTCAACAAAAAGAAAAAACACTAAACGAAGAAACCCCTAAAAATGGTGAGGATATACTTCTTGTCGATGATGCTTGCGACATGGAAGGAATTGAAATCATTCTAGAATAGTTATAGGAAACAAGTTTTTCTTGTTAGCCTAACATTTCGTAATATAAAACCCGAGCATATACAGCTTGGGTTTTTTACTTTACAACCAAGCAAGTTGGCCTACAATGAGTTCATATCAGTAGCATATAAATTTGGGAAAAGTGGATTGATCTAATATTAAAATTCTGCTATGATGAATAAAGATGGGACAACCATGTTCCCAAATTTATATAGAAATGTAGAAAGGGCAGTAAAATGAAGGCACTGTTTAATAATGGTAGATTTGTAAAAACTTGTAGCGATGAAGATGCCGCAGTTGCAATCGAAAATGGAACGGCTGATTCGATGCTAACGGCAGGTATCCTCGCCCACGAAGCAACCGCCCCCGTCGAACCTGAAGAGGCTCCTGAAGAGGCTCCTGAAGAGGCTCCTGAAGAGGCTCCTGAAGAGGCTCCTGAAGAGGCTCCTGAAGAGGCTCCTGAAGAGGCTCCTGAAGAGGCTCCGCAGACATTGGAACCATGCCGTTGCTCTGGTTGTAGTCCTGAAGAGGCTCCGACAGAAGCAGCCGAAGGTGAACCCGTTCCTGTTCCCGCCGACGCTCCTGCACCCGCTGAAGTTCCTGAATCGCCTGTCGCAGAAGTAGTCGAAGTAGTCGAAGAAGAAATCCTCGAATAAGAAAGAAAAGCATGAGCACACTGGTAGTAGAAGTTTGTAAAGTTAAGTCAGTTAAGCCGCATCCAAATGCGGATAGATTGGCTATAGCTACAGTGAAAGCTTGGGAAACCTGTATTCGGTATGACCCTGATACCAAAACAGCAGAATTCAAGCCGGGAGATAGGTGTGTCTATTTCCCCCCTGATTGCATTCTTCCTCCAAAACTAGCAAACAGTCCACATAGAGTATGCAAAACCAAAGATTGTAAAAATTACAATACCATCAAGAGCAAAGCTTACGAAGATGGAATGTGTTTGAATTGTGGAAAAACGCTTGAGTTTATGGATGGGACTCCGGGTAGACTTGGTGTGATGTCCTATTGTGCTGAATTGCCGAAAAAAGCCGATGGAACCCGTATGGAGGGCGGTCGTGTAAAAGCTACTCGTTTACGTGGTTGCCCTTCCTACGGGTTTATCATGAAAATTGATGAATCAAAGGGTGATGACCTATATTGGATTGTAGGTCAAGATGTTAAAAACCATTTCAATGTTAAAAAATGGGAACCGCCTGAGAAATGCTGTGATGGCGATACCGCCAAACCCAACCCTCGTTTCCATGAATATACTAAAATAGAAAATTACAACAACTTCCCCGAAGTTCTTGCAGAAGGAGAAGAAGTTGTTTTGACAGAAAAGATTCATGGAAAAAACTGTCGAATGGGTATTGTTTTAGATACAAATAGTAAGGGCGAAGCACAATGGGTTCCTATGTGCGGAAGTCATGCAGTACGACGAAAGAAGAATAAACTTAAAAAAATCAAAAGAACATTTGGGAAAGCTGTATGGGATTATTTGAAATATGGATTAAAATTTAAAAAACCTCCCAAATATGAGGTTGGTCCAATTTCAGAATTCTGGAGCCATCTTACACCTAATATCCAAAAACTATTATTGTGGATAAAAGATAACATTGCCACACACCACAATAACAGTTTCAAAGAACCCATTTTCAGCATAATTCTGTTTGGAGAAATCTTTGGAACGGGTGTTCAGGATATGCATTATGGTCTCACAAAACGTGGACTTAGATGTTTTGATATTGCCGTAAACAGACAATACATTGATTTTGATTTAAAAGAAAAATTACTTAAGAGATTTGAAGTAGAAATGGTTCACGTAATTTATCGTGGTCCATTTACCAGAGAAATTCTTAAAGAACATGTTGATGGACCAACTACAATGTGCGAAAAAAAGAGTGCTGGCAAATTCTCTGGACGTGAAGGTGTGGTTATTACACCTATCAAAGAACGACAGGGCAAAATCGGACGTGTTATTCTAAAGGCGATTTCCGCTGATTACCTTGCAAGAAAAAACCCAACTGACGGTCACTAAAAGAAAAGGAAAGATTATGTCACTAATTATCACCCTTATCGCTGTTGTAGTAGTCGCAGTCGTTGCGTTAAAACTTGCGTCACTAGTTTTCGCAGGCGTTGGCCTTGGAAAGATTGTGGCTGTAGGCATGTCCCTTAGCAGAAATGGTTCTGTTGGCTGGGCTGTTCTCCACTTTTTCTGCGGCTGGTTATATGTTATCTGGTGGTGCTGCACTGGTGGACCGGAGAACAACTAGATGATATAGCTAAACAATATGGTTTTTATAATGCGTTTAGTATAAGAACTTTAAAACAAGAAGCAATTAATAAGGCTCATGAAATATTTCAAACAGCAGAAAAAAAAGGTAGACTCCCAAAAAGAAAAGAAAAAAATGGAACTCCCGAAGTAGAATAGAATACAAAAATGTCAAATATAAGAAATTTAGTTCCTTTTGCTGCAAGTTTTGGGCCACAGGCAAATGACGAAAATCATTTTTTTGAAGAATCAGAATTAGGGGAAATTTTTACAGTTGATAAAAGTTTGCCGCCTAAAACAATTCATTTATTAGCCTCTAAGTCTGGATGGAATATAGAATATTGTGCTCCAAGTTCGAAGGAATATGCAGAATATGGGCGATTAACATATAAAATAACGGGGAGGTGTGTGGAATTTAAAACTATTTCAGAAACAAAAACTGTGAATTATTCTTGCAACCCACTTCATTTTGGTAAATACGTTTATATGCAAATATTTGCTGAATCAATTGAGTCTATTGGCGTTTTTGATGGTGAAAAACAAATAAGCAAAAAAACAATGACATGGGGGACGTGTGTTTCTAAAAAATATTTTGATGAGAGAATATTGGAACATGGGTTAGACCCATCATGGGCCATAAAATTTAAGTTTCAAAATGATGAAATTGTTTCTCTTACACCAAGGCAATTAAAAATGTATTCAGAAGGAAAGCCTTTGCCAATAGAGAAGCCGGATGATGTTTTGTCTGTTTTAAGATGTGATGACACTCAATTGTTGGTTCATCCTACTAAACCAACAACTCGGGCACCTTCGGCATATCAGATTATGTATGATGTAGACTGGAACCCAATTTATCGTTTATTCCCAATGACGTTCCCTATACAAGGTATGCCAGATATATATGGGTATGATTACAAACCCCTAATATTCTTTCTTAAAGAATGTAAAGAAGTAAAAGTAACATCTTTTAAAGAAGGAATAAGGTTTACGTATATACCAAGTAAAAAAACATTTAAGGAATTGGCCGAATTAGCTACCCATGAAATACCCAAAAGGATAGTGCAAATACTTTGTTTGGAACAATTTAAAAAGAAATAAAAATTAAAACTAGATGTACATCTCCCCTTAACTGGAGATTGAAAGTATATATGGATAAAAAAGAAAAATTATCTCTTCTATGCGAAAAAATACAATCCTGTACCAAGTGCGAATTGTTGATGGAATCTACTATCAATCCAGCATTTGGCAAAGGAAATGTTAATGCAAAAATAGTCTTGATAGGCGAAGCGTGTGGAAAAGATGAAACTGAGCAGGGTATCCCATTTATTGGTAGAGCAGGACAGATGTTGGACAAGGTACTTGCCGCTATAGGGTGGACATTAGATGATGTCTATATATGTAATATATTAAAATGTCGTCCTCCGAGTAATCGGAATCCCTCCCAAGAAGAAGCGGATAATTGTAGAACATATCTCGATTTACAACTTGAAATCATTAATCCAGAATACATTATTTGTTTAGGAAAAATTCCTTCTTATTACATATTGAGACCAGAATGTACAATAGTTCAATTTAAAATTGGTGCTCAACGAAAGCAAATTTTTGACCGCAATGGAAGAAAGGTACTATGTACTTATCATCCATCTTATCTGCTACGTAACCCTGCGGCGAAAGAAGAAGTATGGGAAGACTTGCAGTTTTTCTTGAAAAAGAAAAAAGAATTTGATAAATGAAAATTTATTACGGGACATCTCATTCAATAGCTCGTAGGGCTTCTTCTAGGGGATTACCCCCAAGTAATCTACAATTTTTACCACTTAATCTTAATATTGAGTGGGTTATATCCAGTCCAGATATGGTTTATCTTTCAACAACATGTGCTTTGATGGGGGCCGTCGAATCGAATGAAACCAAAATTGCTGTACTAGAAATAGAAACTGATAAATTAGATGAAGTAAATTTATATCCAGATGAAGATTTTATTTATGAAATTTTAAAAAGACGAAATCCATATTTCCAAACAGAAAAAGACGGCAAGCTTCATCGGTATATAAGAGATAATCCAAGTATGTTCAAAGGGTATTGGGAAGAGTCTTTGCAAATGTTGGGAAATATTTGTCATAAAGGATTGGTTCCCCCTACTGCAATCACTCGATATGCTATATTTGATTTATCAAAGAATTCTAAAATATTAACAGACTCAATGAACCCTGAGACATGTTGCATAACAAATCACGCAGTTATTGGGCAATTCTATAAACAATTTATAGCTTGGTTGTTTGATGAGGTCAGAGAGTTGCCGCATATCAAAGAGAGAATGGATATTCTTTCTAACATAAAAGATAAAAAATCAGATATGGCAATTCATTTAAGAGAGCAAATAGAGTTATTTAAAATGTTACAGAAAAAAAGAGATGGTATAAAAATTGTGAATCTATAATTTCTTTTTCTTTTTCTTTTTGCCGTATTTCTTATCTGTTTTATCCCCGGTTACCTTGACTTTATGTTTAGAAAAATTTTGAGGTCTATATGCGGGGTCTTGGTCGGCATACATATCAACGCCCAATCCAACCATAGAGTCTTCACCTAACCATTCTTTGAAACTTGTGTTAATACTTTTTATGCTATCGCTACCATCTCCATCCCAACCGAACGTTTTCATACTTGGAGATTTAGGGTCTACCACAATACTAAAAGAATGTCCAGTATTTCCATTAGTCTTTATGTAATTTAATAAATCTTCAAGAGTGTCATCTTGGTCATTACATTTTACAACTATCGTTTTTTGTTCTTCGAAGATGCCCATACTCATCCCTGATAAACAGTTTCTAGCCATTGACGAAAGTTTATAATATAATTTTATGAGCAGCTAGCCAGCCGCCGCCGTACGGCGGCTTGGTGGACGATCCCGGGTATTGCCTAGCTTTATCTATTGGCAGCTCTCCTCCCTTTTGTTGATAATAAGGGGTTCCAACATCGCCTTGAGACCTTGTAGGTCTTACTAAAGCTTGTTTAACTTCAATTGGCGTCCACTTAGCATTTGTTTCTGGATTTATTTTGGAGAATAAAGAATTAACATCGTGTCCTATGTTCCTCATTTTTTCTAAAGTTCGTCGTCCAGCAACTCCGTTCTGAACAACTTTTCTTATTTCATTATGGATAAACTTCATCCTTCCTTCTTCGGTATGCACTAAAGGATTTTTCCAATTCAACAAAATTCTTCTATTTATTTTTTGGTATAATTCCTGATATCTATTTGGCTGTGACCACCACAGCACATTTGGATATAAAACGCTATCCTTTTTTGATTCCATTCCAGAAAAAAAAGAACGTTCCATTATTTTTTGAATTTCTTGGTCTATTTCATCTTTAGATGCTTCGTAATTGTGTTTTGCGAATGGGAATGATTCTGTAGGTTCAATGTCATCTCTTCTAGATGCATTTTGATTTGGAGAGAAAAAGGCAACATTTGGCTGCATATTTTCAGGAGCGTAGCTCTTTCCTCTTTCGCCTCCTGTATATTCTGGGTCTGTTTTTTTCAATCTTGTCATAATTTTATTTGCAGTTTCCGAAGACATGGGATTAAAATAAGGAATAGTTTTATTTGCGTCATTAATCCCTCTTAAATCATATCCAAGCGATTTAAGCTTTTTAACAACCGCTCTCATTCCAGTATCTATTGTATAAGGTCTAGAGTCACCTCCGCCTGAAGAGGGCAGGTTTATTTGTTGAACATCTTTCCAACCAGCTTTTATTTTTCCGTTTTCAGGATTAACTGATTGGAATAATAAATCATTGTATCTCATTTTCAAAGCGGTTCTCCACTTTCTCGGAGGAAATTGTTTAATATAATCTATGTCCGCTTGGTCTAAAGGAATTGATTGACGACTTACTTCCGCCATTTCTAACCATTGTTTAAAATTCATAATACTGTCCTTTTTTTTATATACCCCATGGGGAATGTTGTTTGCTCTTTGATTTTTTTAAAACTCATCTTTTCGGCCCTCTTTTGAGCGGCACAGGTTTTAATTTTTCTTGATGCCTATCTTTTTTGCCTTTTAATTGATGCATCATGTTTCTCACATCAGCAGTTATTTCCGCTGCTGATGTGCCATCACATTTTTTACTAGTTTGAATAGAAACACTTCTTCTGTCTGAATTGTAGAATCCTTTAGATAAAGTAAATTCTCCACCGTTCTTAGGGTCAAAAATAACTAGCCCACACCATTCTCCATCATCCCAATTGCGACTTGAAATTAAAATTCTAATTGGTTTGTGGTCAAAGACATGTTTGACATGATAATCATTCTGTTTGAGAGCAGCACTTACATAGCCCAAAACTATCTTAGCAAAAGACTCTAAACACTCTTCCATCTTACTGCGATAGTTTATTTCTATACTATAACGTGTTGCAGTTGTAGCTTCATTAAAACGCTTTTTCCAGTCTTCTAGGCTGGTATTACCGTCTATGTCCAGAATGTCATGCCAAATTTTAAATTCCATACTGCTATATTTAGCAATACAGACATAGTTTTAAGAGAAGATTCTTGAATCTCTGAGTATCTGTTTTACATAGGGGTCTAAATCTTCTTCAATATGTCCTATCCACTTATACTCAGAACTCGTTTTATCTAGATTTACTTTTTGTCAACTACCCCGACCCTAAAGAGGTCGGGGCTTGTCATTCCAACTCTAAGCAACCTTTGAACCTTCAATAATGATAAATTTTCAATTAGCTCGCATTCCTCCCGCTACCCTAAAGAGGTTTACCTGCCTTGCTCGTTCGCTTCGCTCACGATCTACGACAGGTAAACTTTCTACGAAAGTAGATAAAATTCCCTTGGCTGACGTTTATTTAAGGTATGAGAGTTTAAAAGATGATTTTGATAAATTTTCTGATTCACTCAAAATCCCAAGAGTAAATATTCCACATTTACTTTCAAACTCTAGAAAAA
>Ga0209756_1000472_pt1 | contig 39418 bp, 25 predicted proteins | sample ETNvirenome_6_85_FD_184071 | JGI IMG/M metagenome (GOLD analysis project Ga0209756, IMG submission 184071) | Marine viral communities from the Pacific Ocean - ETNP_6_85 (SPAdes) (version 3) | ecosystem: Environmental > Aquatic > Marine > Oceanic | place: Pacific Ocean | collected 2013-06-19 | reverse complement strand
TTATCATAAAAGTGTTTATCCACTCCACCGTGAAATAGTGCAATCTTGGTTTGTTCACTATGATTATCAGGAGAAGGCATAGTATCTGTTCTTTGTTTACCCTCTTTATCAATATCAAAAATAGACAATGTAGCAAAGTCAACATTGTCCATTGTATAAACACCTGTCTTTTTCCAATAGTGTAAATTAGGTGTAATCTTTTGAACTAAATCGACAATAGGTGAAAGTGTATCTTCTCTTGATTTATTGTTTAGATTACAATCGTGGTTACCTGGAATGATGATAGTGGGAGCAATCTTACATAATGATAAAAAGAAGTTTGCAACCATTCTGACTTCTTCAGGTGATGTATCAAGTTTTCCGTGAACCACATCTCCACCGATGTAGATAGCATCTGGTTTTAATTCTTTTAATTGTTTATATAGTTTCTTAAATACTTGTCTGTATTCTACAAAACGATGTAATTTACGAATATGTATATCTGCTAAATGTGCAATTGTTTTAATCAATTATTGTCTCCAATCCTAATTCATACCTTTGTAATAACCACCAAGTTTTTCTATAACCTTCTACTTGATGAAATTTACAATTATCTGTTTCTTCCATTAATTTTGCAAGTGGATAATCATTTCCACCCTTCATTGTTCTATCACCTATGAATATGTATTCATCTTTTGATGTAACTATATTTCTATCTTTTATGTGTTCTAATATCTGTGATTTATCTTTTCCTTTAGGATAAATGTCAATTGATATTTGTCCACCAATTACAGCATCTAGTTCAGGAAACTTATGTTTTAAGAATGTACTGATTTTTTTTCTTTCACCATTTTCATTATCCCATTTGAAGTATTCTTCTCTTTGTTCTTGAGTACAATCTCTACCAACAATACTGAAATTAACCATAGAACCTCTATCTTCAATATGATTTCCATATCGATGTTCATATTGACTACTGATTAACATGACATCTAATGCATTTTTTAATTTACTTGACATTTCAAATTTATTATCATAAATTAAATCAGCATGTTTGGGATGAACTGCTGCATCAGATTGCCAAAATTGATTACCACAACAAGTAAAAATACCACTTGAATGTATTTCCATTTCACACATCTGTTCTTGTAATTTTTCTATATCACTACCCGTAACTAAGTAGAATGTATTCGTCTTCACCCATTCTTTAAAGAACTTTCGAAACTCTTTTGTCATTGGTAATCTTGATGGTGTTAATGTCCCATCTACATCAAATATGTATACTTTATTCATCGAAAGCTCCTATTTTCATCTTAATAAATTGAACTATTTCTTCGGCTATATTTTTTTTTGTAAAATTTTCCATACCTTCAAAACCAGGATTGGAATTAACCTCACATATTTTATAACCACCATTATCAAATAGTAAATCTACACCAGCAATATCTAAATTAAGTGCTTTAGATGATTCTGATGATAACCACTCTATTTGTTCATTCACCTCATATGGAAATCCTTCACCACCACGAGTTAAGTTAGCTCTAAAATCGTCATCAGTTGATTGTCTCATCATGCAACCAACTACTTTATTATTTACGACTAATACTCGTAAGTCTTTACCCCAAGTATCTTTAATAAATTCTTGTATAATAATATTATAACCTGGTTTTGTTAATTCGGCCATTGTTAATAATTGTTGCAATTGTTTTTTAGTTTCCGCTAAAAATACACCTTTACCATAACTACCACTTATTGTTTTTACTATTGCTGGAAATCCAATATGTTTGTTTACAAACTCAACATCGATTGGATGTTTTAATAACATTGTTTTTGGAATGTCAAGATTAGATTGAGCTAAAATTTGATGTGAGTATAACTTATCTTTAACATTTTCTATAGCATCACTACCATTTATAACAGTAACTCCCATTCTTTCAAAGTGTCTGATAACTGCTTTAATATGATAAGTTGTTCCACTACCTGTTCTTGGAAATATAAATTTAGGTAATGGTAATGATTTTCCATTAACTAATATAGAACTTTTATTTTCTTTATTAACAAATATATCTATCTCATTTGGGTCAATGAGTTTTATTTCAATATTATGATTATTAAATTCTTCAACTAATCTATTAGTTTCATATGAATTTTGAAATTGTGGTTTACATAATATCCAACCTTTAACCATATAATCTACCTTTAACTATATCTGAAAATTTTGATTGTTGAGTTGAATTGAGTAATTCCCAAAACTTTGTAAAACCTAATTCTGAGGGGTCTTTGTCTTTCATATTTAATAAGTATGTTTCAATTCCATAATCCATTAAAAACTTACTTAACTTAATTGCATCTTGTCTCGCGTCTTCATCTAATGCAACATATATCTTTTTTACTTGTTTTTCTACTAATCTTGTTACCAATGTTTTACTTGGAAACTTACCTAATAAAGGAATAGCATTATTTCTAATAGCTATAGCATCAAACACACCCTCAACTAATACAATGGGTTCATTCCAATTTACAAACATTTCAAAACAAACTGTATCCTTTGACATTGGTGGATTTTTGTATTTGAACTTTGAATTTGGAAACATATCTCTTGCTATGAAATAATTCAATTTACCATCAGCATCGTAACTTGGGATAATAATACGATTAGAATACCCATTAGAAGAACAATACCCCATAGAATAACGAAGAATATCTATCGAACCAATGTTTCTTTGTTTAAGATAATGTATGGCATTCTTATATAATGGGTCATCAGATTTTTTCCAAAGTGGTTGATAACATTGTGGTAATGAAACATTATATTCTGTTTTTTCATCTTTTTCGTGTTTAACACCTTTATAATCACCAAGTATCCTTAAAACCTCTGAAATGATGTTTTTAGGAGCGTTTATCTTTCGTAGGAGTATTCCTATCTTATGTCCACCTTGATTACATACCCAACAATGCCATTTTTGAGTGTCAAAGTTTACTTGAAGTTTCTTTTTGTGATGATTACAGAAAGGACAATGAAAAGCACTTTCACCATTTTTCATTTGGTAACTCTTCATCAATACTTTTTCTAACAATGTAACTAATTCGTATTTATACATTTAAAACAATATACGAAAGATTTATGAATAAATCAAGCTTTTTTTTCAAAAAGTGACATTACTAAACCATCGTACATATCGATATTCCTTTTATCCCAATTTCCTCGTGTAGTTTCTTTACACCATTTTGATGTATCATACATTTCTTCAATCTTCATTTTAACTAAATCTTTAGCTTTTATACCTTTTACTCGTGCTTTTCCAAATACATTCTTTCTGGCAGTCATTGGATTTATATTATGAACTTTATATTCAAAATGTTCTAACATAAAACAAAGTATTGCATTAAACTTTGCTAACTTGATAATAACTTGTTGTGAAGTTCTTCCACCAGCAAAACCTGATAGATTATCTTCAATGTTAATATCCGTTACCTCATTAATATACGAACTTTCATTCAATTTTTCAAGCACTTTTTGAACTTTATCTTTGGGTGTTTTTTCTTTTTTGATGTCGATAAATCCCATATCTAGAATTTTCTTATCTTGTGTGAATGCATAACCAACGCAAGTTGTCGATGCATCTAATCCTAATGAAACCATTTATTTCCTTACATATCTAATTTTATTTTAAATGTTGTCGTTACTTTATTACTTTTTCTTATTGGATATGGTAATTTGGCGACAATTACAGGTGTATCACCATCACCTTTTTGATATAAATTTATAGTTGTAATATATGGTGTAAAATTACTTGAAGTAAAATCAGCTGCTAAATATGGATTTGAAAAAACAGATGAAGTAAATTCATTAATTGTAGAAAAAGTTCCACTTAAAGGCATTCTTAAAGTATAATTCATTGATTTATTAAATTCATGAGGTTTTAATGTAATAGAATATTCATGTGTAGTTAATTTATCATAAGAATCAATATTTAATGTAAAATCTTTTCCAATATCTGAATAATTAACACTTCCAGACCAAGAACCTGTTTCACTTATTACAACTATACCATGTTCATAAAATATATTTCCTACATAATTATCAGATGATGATATTGAAGAAGCTGCACTTTGAGAATGATGAGCATTTAGTGAGTATAAATTTCCATAACCATCATCTTTAATTACAGGGTTTACTCCGTTAATATCTGTAAATGATTTATTAGTAAGTACAAAACTTTTTTCTTTTATTCTTTCACCATAAAATTTTTGTGCTATTGAAATTATAGAACTACTTGGATACCCATGAAATTTATTTAAATATTGTTTTCCTTGTATTCTTGGTAACAATAAAGTACTTGTTGAAAGTTTTCCAAAATTATGTTCATTGGGATAAGTAGGAGAACCACTTGTATAAAATAAAACATTTAGAGAGTTCCAATAACTAGAACTAATAGAACCTGAAACTATATGTTTTGTTTGTATACCAGTTGATGATGTTGTAAAAGTATGGTTGTAATTAACTACATTCTGTTCAATAACAGTTGATGTTCTATTGATATCTTTAAATACATACATATCATACCACTAATAAGTTAATTTGACTTTTATTGTTGCTTCCGAACTAAAGTTTTTCTTTAATGGTGTTGAAAGATTACCAACAGCAACCATTTCACCATTATTGTTATACAATTGGACTGCTGTCAGAAATGTACTCGGATTACCTTTCATAGTAGTATGTCTTAATTCATTTAATGAACCTGAAACGAATGTTGGGTTATTTGAGAAATTCATATCTCCAGCCTTAATTCTACAAAAATATTGAGCACTTACTTGGTCTTCTTCATCTCTGAATTTAAGTTTACCAGTTGTACCATCAGTTGTATTTAAACAATTTATAAATCTTAATGCATTTTCATAATTATTATCTTCTAAAGAAGGTGCACCAAAACCTCGATTAGATGCTGAATTAAATGAAACAACAGCTGTATTTGTAGCTGAAGCTTCTCCAGGAATACTAGCTGATAATTCAGTTGCACTAAATATCATTGTTCCTATATCTGGATAATAGAAACCAATTGTTCTATCTGTTGCTTCTGCTTGAACAGTTCCATCTGAACCACTTACGATATTATATCTATCACCAACAGGTGAAGCGACAGCTGTATCATTTACACTGTCATCAGTTAAGTGTAAAATATTATGTGCTAAATTTACATGAGATCCCCCAGATCCACTTAATACAATACTCCAATTTTTTTTGTTAAGTCTATCTTTCATATTTGCTCGTCTACCAACTAATACATAGATATCATTATCTATACCTGAATTAGCAGCATTAGATGGAGCGGAAGCTAAACTTTTATTTTGTGATATAAAGAAACCGCCAGTTACTTCTGTTGGAGGAAGTAATAAACTAGCCCATTGTTTATAAATTACTTCTGTAGGAGATTTTACATTATCACTATCAGAATTACCACCTTTTCCGTTATTATTACCATAAGCAACATGAAATTCAGGTGTCGTTGATGATGACACATCACTAATACCTTGATAATATATTCTATTATCAGCAGCTAATGATTGTGTTGTTATTCTTGCACCGAGTAATTCTGTAACTCCAGTAGAAAAATAAGGTGAAGTAACTTTTTCTGTTACAGTTATTTTGTCTTGACCTTCGGTCGTATTTAACGCTATACTTGTTCCTGCTATTGGCATTTTATTACTCTCCTACTTAATTATTAATACTACCCTTTGGTTCCGATAGTTGATAATACTCTTCTTGATAATCTTTCTAAATTATTCACTACATTAAATGATGTATAAGCACCAGTCGCTTGATGTACAACATATATATAAGTTTCTCTTCCTTTTTTCAGCTGTTCTGTATCAGGTGTTAATTTAAATTCAAAATCAGGACCTCTACCACCTATATGATATTCTTTTGCATTTGGAAAATCTTGTTCTCTTAAAAATTCTCTTGAAGTTCCACTTAAAGAACTTCTCATTCTAGCTGTTGTTTTTACTATATCTGGATCTGCTATAACAAAATAAACACCACCTGTTGCACCTGCTCCTTGTGCAAATCCTTTTAATGTTGCAACGACAGATATTCCACCTGAATCACCATCTTCGAAAGTAAGAGTGTTTGTTCCAGTTAATCCATGCATTTCTAAAGCAGGCATAGCAATGGAATTTTGATTAAGAGTTAACAATCTATTTTTTAATGAGTGTTCAACATGAACACTAGCCTCTAACATTGGCATATTTTCAATAGCTTCTCCATAAAATGCAGAACCACTTGGATGACTTGGATTCCACAAAGTATAATCTACACCAGCATCTGTACAAGTGAAAGAGGATATATTTAATTGATTTCCTCTTGATAAAATTTCTCTGCCTTTTTTTGTTAAAACTGCATCAACTGTTACTGATGTCCCGTCTAAATATCCCATTTTTATTTTCTCCTACTTTAAATAATAAATATTCTAATTCATATATAAATATTAACAAATCAAAAAAATATGTTATTTTTTAATTTATGTCATTATATTATCCCCAGCAGCTTTATCATCCGGGATTATTACTTGAAGATCATTTTCTGGCCCGCCGGGTGTTCTAATAATCATTTGATTTTCACCACCAGTTACTTTAACTCTATAAAATGAAGCTGTTGAATAATCTTCTTTACCTGCAAAAGGTAAAATACCAGGATTTGTATTTTGTGCTCCTGCATACATACTATCAACCCATGGATTACTATATCTTCTAACATGATTTGATGGTAATATTATATCACCTGCTGGTTTTCCAGCAAATGTAGTTCCACTAGATAATACTTTAAAAAATCTTGTTTTACCCATAGCTCTACCTTTTTGTAAGCCTGGATTTCCATTTACAAAAGATTCATATCTTATATTTTTATGAACACCTTGTTTTAATTGTTGTCTATTATCAAATCTTGTTGAAGTTGAAAAATCATCATAATTTCCTGTTGAACCTGAATATGATTCAATATCACCCAATGCATAAAAATGATATCTTGTATCAACATGATTTACATTATAATCACCATCTGAACTTGTTTGTGCATTTGATGTAGCCATATTTAAGAAGTGAACATCATGTGAACTTGTTCCCCAACTATTATGAAAATCAACAAATTTAGAATAATTGTTGATTGATATATAATTATTTACCCCTTCTGGTACATTTGGAATTTCAGCTGTAAAGTTTGAGGTAATATTAATATCTGAATCTATTGTTTTATTTAATATACTATCAGATAATGTTGGAATTGTTGATACTTTTACTTCTGCATCATTTGTTAATTTTATTTCAGATTCATTTAAATCTAAATTATCATTTACATTAACACTTCCTTCTTTAAATGGTTCAAAACTATCACTAATACTAAAACCTGATTTATATCCACTGGAACTTACTACAGAAATCGTGTCAGATAATAAATTTGGATTTGGTTCAATAGAATGATTTTTATATTCCATTGCTTTTTGTTTTTCTAAAATAGTCGGTTTTATAGTTATACCCACAGTATATTCTTTATCACTTAGTGTTGTACGGGCAGGAACTAATTTTTTTATACCATCAACTAAATTATAATTCCATAAATTTTCATGAGCTTTAATAAATTTATTTGTATCTATTTTAATTGGATAATTTTCATAAAATGTGTCTCTAAAAGTATCTAATTCACCATATGATGATGAATATTTTTCCATTGGATTAGCATATAATGTTTCAAGATTAAAACCTTGTATTTTATCTAAAATAAAATTATTAACATAATTCTGAGGTGAACTATCAATTTCTATTTTACTAGATACTAACCTATTTGGTTTTCTATCATTGTCATCATATAAAGAAATTATAGATGTATCATAAGGATTTAAATTTTTTATTAATTTAATGTTTGGATTTATAATAACTTTATTATCATTGGCTAAATCTGAATTATTATCTTGTAAAGATATAGTATTTGTTTCAATAATATCAAAACCATAAAGTGATTCACTTCTAGCAGTAGATGAAGATATGTTAAAACTATAATCCGTAGTTAAGTTTACTTTTGGAGCTGAATCTCCTATACTTAATTTTGTTTGTGTTGAACTTGATACTGATGAACTTGCATAATTTTCATTTAATTTAAAACGATAAATTAATTCATCTTTATGAGAATTTATTGTATTCCCGACAGTACTAAATTTATTAAGAGTATGTAATCTAAATTTAGAAGCACTTAATGCATTTTTCCAATTTCTAATTTCTGATAATGAACCACTTGTTGTTCTACCAACAAATAAATTAGGTGAATCTACTTTTGTTCTACTACCCGTTGATGGCCAATTTTGATTTGCATAATATCCATGATTAGCTGTAACTCCACCACTAACTGACATTGTAACAAAACTTAATTTTTTAATTTTGTCTTCATCTTGTAATCCAGAATAAAGTTGATATTCCTGTATACCAGTTCCACTAATACTTGATGTCATTCTTTGTACCAATACATTCCACAATTGTCCATCAACCATAGAATTATAATCTAATGACATTGAAAATCCTCTATTTGTGATTGATGAACCACCATTTTCTGAATTATTTAATCTAAATTCGAATGAAGAACTTAAACCATCAACACTTGGAATTAATCTTAAATCCCAAAGTGTTTGTGCACCACTACCACTCGATTTAAATATCTCTTGTGTATTTTTTGTTTTATTATGTTTATAAACAAATTGTAATGCATTAGCATCTGCTTCATCATAATACCAATTTAATTTAAATGGTCTATTTGGATTTCCATTAAACCTATAATTATGTAGTTTTTCTTTTTTCAAAACATACCCAACATTACCTGGTGCGACTCCTAAATTAGTATCATTAGTAGTTGTCCCTAAAGAAGCAGTTGGCGATATAGGTGCATCATTTTGAGGTTCATTTGAACCTCCATATTCATTTATTTTTAAAACATCTGGAGGATAACCATAGATATTTAATAAACCTCTAATTGAATTAATAGTACCTTTTGATTTATAAAGATATATTAAATTATTTAAAGTTTTTCTCCAAGTATTTTCTGATATAGTTTTTACATTTGTAGCTGAAGATAAATGTTGTCCAAAATAGTCAGCTAAGCTACTTGAAAATGGTTGTATGGCCTCCCAATTTAAAGTATCTAATAATAATGGCATTAAATTTGTGGGGACCGAATTAACATCATCGTAATTACGATTGTATATTGTGGTATAATTATCAATATGATTTCTAATTATATCAAAATGTTCACCTATTAATGCTAAAAATTGTTTTAAATCATAATACTCTGAGCTTTGTTTTATATATTCAGGTAAATTATTTTCTAAACTATGTATATTACCTTCATCAAAAGCTGAAGCTGAATCATGTATTCCATCATACCAATTTTGCCAAGATGTTGAACTTGTGTGATATAAATTATCAAAAGGTAATACATCAGAAGGATTATTTAATGATACTTTGACATCTGTGATTTCTGCTCTTGAAATACCATCAGGAGTTAAATATAATTTTTTGACATCATTTGAATCTAATGTTCTATCATATACTCTTGGATAAGCTAAAAACCCATTAAAATATCCCAATTGACCACTTGCAAAATTTGTATCACCACCCATTGTTAACATATTGCTTTGGTCACTTAATTCAGATGTTGATGATGTAAAGTTAGCTGAACCAGTAATACTCCAACCATCAGAACCAGCTACAGTTTGTGATTTTACCATTACTCCATTATCATAAAGTTTTAAACCAGTAGTAGAACCACTTTCATATGTCATAACAAGATGGTGCCAGTTTAATAAGTCATCACCCGGTGAATATGAAAAAGCTGTTTTGCCTAAAAAGTCAGCTGAGCCTGATTTTCTAAAACCAGCTCTTATTACATTACTACCAATATTGTAATCCATACCATAAGAATTATCATATTGACCTTTTCCGAATATTCCGTGACGCGATTTAGTAGTAGGATCAGCTGAACCTGTATTTGGATGAAATCTTTTAACCCATATACTTAACGAGAAATCATCTTCTTTACCAAAGTTAAAATTATCCGTTTCAAATCTTACTTCATCGAAACTTTCACTTAAAAATTGAATACTTTGACCATAGGTTTTACCAAATCTTTCAACACCATTTGCTACTTTTGGTACACCTGTAATAGAAGCAGTGTTAGAATTTTCTGATAAATCTTTCATTATTGTTGCATCAGCTGTGCTTCCTGAAGTTTGATTATCTACATTCCAATATCCTTGTAGATTTGTAATATATGGTTTAGAAGCTTTTATATTAAAAATATCTCCACTTGGCATAATTGAACCAGTAAATGGTACTCCACTACTTCCTGTAGCTATTGTTGCTAAATGTTGATAATATCCACTTGCCTTAATTGCCTGAGCCGAGGATGATTCATTTGTTGTTTTTACACTTCCACTTAATACTTCAACTTCACTTGAATTAGCTGTAAAAATATCTACATCAGCAGCATCAGGAGGATATCCCACATCCAAAGTTGGTATCCAATATGAAGATGAAACTTGTGTTATATATCTTCTATATTCACTACCTGTTAAAGAAGCTGATTGTATTAAATTTATGTACATTGAATCTCTCGGAGTTTCAATCCCACTATATTTGGAGTAATTAAAATCATGTACTAAATTATCTGGATAAACCGTATCAAGACTTGCAGTACCACTAGAAGTAACCTGATGAAATGTTGAGTCTCCTTTAACTAAAAAAGATAAATAAACTGAACCACTGTAATTAAAAAATGGTTTATTTTCAACTCTATATTTATGTTCAAATATATTAGTTGGTGAAATAGTATTAAATGATTGTGTAATTTTATAAACTTGTGGTAATCCATCTTTATTGTCAAAATATTCTGAATATTCTTCTACATATGACTCTTCACCAAGTTCTTTTGCTGTTTGTTGATTTATAGCATAAGTATCAGCATAATTTTTACCCACACCAGGTGCAGAAGCTGTGGATACACTTTGCCCATCATAATATAAAAATCTTTCATAAGGTGTAAATGAATTTATTTCTTCTTGTATTTTATTAAATAATTCTTTTCTATCAGTGACAACAGAAGTATCAGTTTCAATTCTTTCATTTCCAGATCCAGTTATAAATTGATTACTTATAACTATCCCCTCAGCAGTTAGAGAACTTGATATACGACTATAATGTCCTTGTATATTTTTAACTTTTACTTCAAAATTTTCTAATTTTCTTTTAGCTGAACCAAAGAATGTATGATTTTCAAAAGATTTAAAATCATTATTTAAATTTGGATAATCATATGTACTTCCTGATATTAAATTTTGTAATGATGCATCAGATAAAGATGATGATAATTGATTATAATTTTCATAATTATTAGTATCTTGATTAGATTCAATCCAATTTTCTGTATCATCTTGGGTTAAACCCACACCCCTTTTTAAAGATGGTAATGGAATAGTATATCTTATATCCTCACGATTGGATACATGAAGTTGTTTTTCTAAAGAAACAGAAGAATTTATATTTATATTCCCTGGAATAGCATCAAGTAGTTTAATAATTACAGATTGATCTTCTCTACCATCTGACCTATCATCAAATGTAAAATTTGCAATTTTTCTACTAATACCTTCACCAAAATATAAAGAATGTTTATGAGCATATTTATTTGTGTTAGGTAAATTTAATTCATCTTTTAATTGTTGTATAAATTTACTATTTCTTTTTATTTTAGTATCTAAATCTCTATCTTCCGAATATAATTTTAATCTTATTTCTAAACGAGAAGGTGATACTTCTCTTGTTATAAAATTAGCAATGGTTGGCCAAAAAAAATCTGATAAAGGTCTAGCTTCTACAAGCCCATATGTTGGTTGTAAAGTAGATAGATTAGTCTCAATATAATCAGCTATATCAGGTCTTCCAACTTCTTTCCAAGCTGATACATCTAATATGTCAATAACACCATCTTTATTTATGTCTAATTCTTCAAAATATTGTGGAAATGGTATTTGGCCATATTCACCATCATCAAAAGCTGGATTAATAGGTATAAATTGATTTTGGAAATTAAAATAGACTTCATAATCCCCTGATGGCAGTAATGAACTTGATAATATTTCGTTTGGTTTTATATATAAACTAGATGTTTCAGTATTTTTATTTTCATATATTGGAAAATCATTTGGAGGTAAAATTCTGGTATTGACACCTCTTTTTGGTAATTCAAATCCAGGTTCATGAAAATAAAAAGAGCCTTCACTTAATGTTGAATAATATACAGTATCTCTAATATCACCATCCGAGTCAACCCATTTTTTAGTTTGCATATCATTTTTGTTATAAATAACTAATCTAACAAAATCTCCAGGATAATTTGGTACAGACCCACTTACATACCCCTCACTACTTTGTATTAATTCTAATTCTTCGGGAGAATAATATATATCATCATAATATGCCATTATTATAAAGCTCCATTTTCATTATTATTTTTATTTGGTAATTTTATAAAAGACTCTCTTTTAGTTGGTGAACCTTTTTTTCTTTTTTTAATTTTATAATCACCAATTAAAATTCCTTTGTTACTATTACCACTTGTATCATCAACAAAACTTTTGTATTTATTACCAACATTCAATTCAAATTTACATTGTTTTTTTAATTCTTGGTCTGAATTGTCATTTATAAATATCTCTCCGACTGAAGTTTCTTGTGGAAAACTATTGTAAAGTCCATCCCACCATTCATTATCCGAATATGGATGCCAATAAGATAAATTATAATAAGTTGATATATCATTAGCTTCAAGATTAGGGTCTGCATAATTACAATCAAATGTTTTCCATTCCCTACCTTCAGTATCTATTGCAGACCCACTTGATTGAAGTACTTCATAATCCCCATCTGTCCAATGACCATCACCACCAAATACTTCAGAACAAGCTAAAGTATTTATAAAAAGTTCAAGAGAAAAATAATTTATATAATCATCCATATCACTTGTAGGAAATACATCATATTCTTGAAATGGACCTGCACCCATGATGGCCATTCCATTATCGTGTATTCCAACTATACCTTGAAATACATAGTCTGTAATTGAAGGTGGAATATTATTTGTATCAATTCTATTTAATATATCATTTGCTATATCCGGCCTTCCATAACTATTCCAAAGGCTTACATCCCATTCGGATAATGTATTATCATTTTTAATATCATATTCTTCAAAATATTGTGGATACGGTAATGTACTTAAATATTCTTCTGATAAATTTGTTTGTAATTGTAATTGATTTATTCCTAAAAGTGTTGACATATCGTAACTACCTGTTGTAAAAAATCTAACTTGTTCTAAATCAAATACTTTTATTGATTGACCCATTTCATCATTTGTATAAGTATTAAGTAAAAATCTTTTATCAATATAATCTGTTATTCCAATTTTACCCCCTTGAAGTGTTTTTTCAAGACTGATATCATATTTTGAATTTATATCTCTACCACCTATAATGGGTACAGTATTAGGCCATGGTAATGTTGTATATTCAGAACCACCTAATTCCCCAAAATCAGGAAATTGATTAACAGGTATATCTAAAAATATTTTTGTTTTTATAAATTTCCATCTTATTATTTGTGAATATCCATCGGAGTCATTTAAATATGAAACAAAAATACTTTTTATATATTTAACACCGGCTGTGTTATAAATATGAACTAATGGAGTTCCCATATCTGTCCAATTATATTCATCTTGTTCTTTTCTAAACTCTAATTCCTTTAAGGACAATGGTATATCATCTAAAAAATTTTCTGCAGAAATTAATTCATCATCTATATCATTCCATCTAACTACACAAAATTTAAATTTTAAATCACCTGTTTGTTGATAATATTGATTATCTTGATTTAAATTATAATCACCACTTCCAGTATCATGGCATGTATAATAATCAATTTTAATTCTATTTGGAGCGGAACATCTCTCTTGTCTTTCAACATCTGGTTGATATGCAGATAAATGATGATATACATTAGCACCATCTTTTAATTCAACAATAGGTACTGGTGTAAAATCATCTTTTAAAATATTTCTCCTATCAGTACTAGAAATGTAAGAATCTTCACGGTCACCATCTTCGTCTACCCCAAACCATGGTATAGACGGATAATTAGAATTAAAATCAAATGGATGAAAAGTTGCAATTTCTTGAGTAATATTTTGAGTTAAAAATTGAGTGTCCCAATCTGTATTTATATTCATATATCTAGCTGAAGTAACTGGTTCTTCATCAGGTAGTTCACCTGGAACCCAGGCTCTACCGGCAGTATAAATTGATAATGTAAAATCATTGATTTTCCAAACAGGTGCTTTTGTATCATATCCACCACCCCATTTATAAGTACTATAAGGTTGCATTTGGACAAATGTATTATCTTTACCACTTCCATCTGAATTAAATAATCCTTTTTGGTCAATTTTATAGAAGTGTAATTTTGTTTCTCTATTATCAGTTCCATACCATCTATCTACATCTCCTTCCATTTTAATCACTATCAGTATCTCTGATTTACCAGTTGTTGTATTATCAAATAAAGCTGTAGGATTGGAATCATTATCTTGTCCAGGAAATTCTGGGTGAAACATTCCTGAAGACATATCATTTGTGTTGTTACCAAAATTCATACCTGTGGGTTTTCCCGAATATTCAGGTACCTCTATTCCATCTATAGTTGCTTCAACACCACCATCTAAATTTTTCGCGATTAATACATCGTTACATGCCTCATAATTTTTTGGTTCACCTTCTGCAAATCCTGAAGGAACGCCTGCCAAAGACGAATCATATATTTTATATCCACTCATAAAAGACCGCCAATGGTCCCATTTTACATTATATGGAACTGGTATTCCATATTGTTCATATATAGATGTTATATCCTCTGGCAAGGGATTGTCTTCTGCAATTGTTTCTAAAGTACGCAAATCATACATATAAATTCTCATTTTAGAATTTTTAATTTCATAACTGACTGTAGTACTAACAACAAATTTATCAATTACTATTCTACTAACTGAATCTGGACTTACTAATTGGTTTTTAATAATTAAGTCATTATATCTATGACCAAGAACAACACTACCTAATACATCTTTTGCAAATTTATCACTTTTTTCTGGAATACTATCAGATGCAGGATATGCATTATCACCATGATTATAAAATATATATTGTCCCCCATCACCCAATTTTGGTTTATCTTCAAATCTTCTTATTTTAGGTTTATCTGCCATTAAAATGCTCTATTTTTTTTAGGATTTAATACTATTTCTTTATTTTTTGTTTTTTTAACATAAAGTGTTTCATCATCATATGTAGGTTTATAATCTCCTATATAATGACCAACATTTTGGTTACCACTTAAATCTTTTAACACATTAGTTTCATCTTCTATTGTTTCAGAATTAATATTAAATTTTAAATTTTTATTTATATATTTTTCATTTGTTACTGGAGCTTCTTTTGGGAAAGGAATTTTAGAACCTGTATCCAATGAATCTTCAAATTCACCATATTTATTATATTTTGGTAATACAGGATAATAATAAGTATTACCATATTCATTTGTTCCAATCCAATCTTGATTTACAGAGGTATCTATAAAAGGATTTGAGTCACAACCAAGTTCATTATTATTACATTCACAAGGTCCTTCTTGACTAATAGTATCATCTTCATAATTACCTTCTTCCCAAAGACACCCATAAATATTTCCATTACTATTGCAATCTACTTGAGTTGTATGTTGTCTACAATTATATCCACCCGGAATACCTTCTCTATTAAATATAGAATAATCTTCAGGTATTATATTTTTATAATATTTTTCATTATCTGGTATACCAGCTTCTTCATCTTCAAATCCTAACATTTCCCACATAGACATTGTAGTATTAAAATACCTTACATTTGCATAATCAGAATCTCCAGTAGATTTTCCAAGTTCTTCTCTTATTGGTGACAACCCATTATATATTTTATTACTGTCATCCCATGAACCTGAATCCTGTGGAAAATATCTTGATTTTAAAAATTCTGGTAGTAAATCTAAATCATCCATATCTTGAGTATCACTTATCTGATTTTTCATTTTTATTAAAGCCAATTCTGATTTTAATTGATCACTTTTTCTAACAAATGTTGGTTTCATTTGTATATCATCTCCAATAAAACCAGACATTCTTTTTATTGTTTTATAATAAATACTTTCGTCTGAAATACCACCTACTATAGGATGAGTATTAGAAAATGGTATAAAATTAAATCCATTTTCTGAACCATGAAATGTGAAATCTTCTCCTCTACCTTCATTGACATTTATTACAACACTAAATTTTTTATTATGTAGTGTACCATCAGTTGCGGTATTTCTTATCATATATCCAGTTATTTCATAAATTCCTGCATCATCATATGTATGATTAACTGTTACATCATAACCAATTTGTTTTGGTTGTGGAACAAATTCAGGTGGAGAACCATCACCCCAATCAACATCATATAAATAAAATAATCCTTCTTTAAACTCATCATAAAGTATTGCAGAATGATCAAATAAATCATTAGTATTATATCTTGGATAAAAATAAAATTGAGCTTCTAGTGGAGCAGTTGAATCTTTATATTCTTCAGGTTGAATTTTTGGGTCATAATATTTTGTTAAAACATCTTTACCATATCTTATATTTCCATCTTTATTTAAAAATTTACCCCTTACATCTGTATCTACTTTAAAGTCATAACCTTCTATAATAGAAACATTATCAATTAACACTCTTCCATAAGCAGCTCTATCTAAATCATTTTCAACACCATCAAACATTCCTCTTGGATTTAATATACCATTAGATGCCCATTGTATTTGTAACCATCTTTTCATAACTTTATTGCTATGAGAAGTATATGAATAATCACTATAATGTATTGTATACTCCATTTTTTCCCATATACCTAAACCTGAATTTTTAAATCTACCACGAGACATATTTAACTCTTTATCTTTTGAATTGTCAAAAAAAGGCATCCTAACAGGTAGAGAATTGTGATGAGCTCTTGTAGGTAGATATCTATCCAGTCTACTTTGGTGGTCATATGCATCTCCTTTATTGGGTGGAGATATTAAGCTTTGCATTGCAGGTTGATTTACCACAGCGGCTTCAACCATAGGAAAGTTATTTGTATCTTCTACAGCTGTTGTTTTCATCCAAAAACTAATACGCATTATAGAATCCCATGAAGTGCCATTATTTTGATAACTTTTAATTCTATCAGAACGAAGTGTTTCTGATAGTTGCATGCTTGTATGCATACCATATATGTCATTTTGTCCTTTAATAGGTCCATCATGTTCATCAAAAGTTAATGGTGTTGTAAAGTTTAAATGTTGATACATTTGTTTTTTATGGCCATATATCAGTTGAGTCCAATGAGGTTCATTAGTTGCACCTAATGGAAAATCACTATATTCCTCTGGTAAATTTTCCCAATATCCCAATGATGCTGACATTTGTAAACATCTGCCCTCAGATAAACACTCATTTGATTGTATAGTCATAGCCCATTCACCAATATCAGTTATCCATGGAGCTATATTAGCAGGACCATATCCATAAAAACCTGTTGTTAAAATTCTTTGCTCTGCAGGTTTATCTGATAGATAATTATTTAACATATATCTTGCTCTTTGCAATTGCAATTCAGGATCATTCTCTTGATGATCGAATTCAGTCCACCATCCTGTTTGATCGGGGTTCCAGTCATTTGTAAAATCGTCTAATGCGTTAGGTTGTCCGCAGCGTTGACCAAAATAATCACCTGGTCTACCAGTATATCCATATTGGTCAACATATCTCCAATGTTGTGGAATATATGCTTTAGCCCATCTTGTATTCATTTGGTCAGTTTCTGAATTTGTTTTTGATGGTAATGGACCCCATTCTAAATCTTCTATCCATCCCATAGAACTCCAAGATCCTTCTTCACCAGTGTCTACTGTAGCACAACTAGCTGCACCACCTGCATTGTACTCCCAATGGCTATGGTCGGGACTTGATTTTACATAATCATTACCATCTGATTGGACATCTGTCCCAGCTTCAGGATTCCAGCCACCAGGGAACTGGTCAGCATACATAGCATTATCATCATTAATATCAATACATACTCCTCTTCTTTTAAATTCTGGAGCAAAATATGGCCAGTCTGGATAATTAGCATGTGGAATTTGTGTTGTTATGTCTGTGGTTACTTCTACACTACCTGAATCAAGCCATGTGCATTCAGTTGTACCTGTATTATTATACCAATATCCATCTCTATTTCTTGGGCTCATATCTTCTGTAAAATCTCCAATCGCACTGAATAGTTTAACTTGAGCAAATGTTCCATTTACAACAAGATTATCTTTATCAATTTGATTAAAATTACCATATTGTTTTGCAATTTGTACAGGAATATTACCCATATTTTGATTTTCTTCTTTAATATGAAATACCCCTAAAAGTGGCCTTTTATCATTATCTATTTCTAAAAATTCACGATAATTAAAACTTCCATGTAGTGATTTACATGCATTGATACCTGTATTATATATAGTGTCTAAATCTTTTCTAATCTGAGTTGCTGGAGGTTTTCTATAAGCCACTAATTCGTCTAAATCACCTGTACATTTAGCTTTTATTTCATTAAATGGAAGAAAATAAGTATCTGGATATTCTTCAAAATCTCCTGTTGTACCTAAGAAAGCATATATACCTGAACCCCAATCAGCCCAGTTTGAAGCTCCGTTTTCATATTTTTGACAATTAAATTCATTAGGACATTTTAGGTAGTTACCTTCACATTCTTCTAACAAGCTTGGGCAATTACTTACATAATTTGGAACTTCTATCTTCGCTATAAACCAAGTATTACCTACAGATGCTTCCGCAACTTTATAATAACCATCTGGTAGATTTGGCATTTCTATTTCATAATTATCGTTTAGGTCAGGGTCTGTTGTTTTGTCATAAATATATATGTAACAATCTGTATTACCACTTCCACAATTATTACTAATAAAGGTTTGCTCATTACTTGAAAAAGCTTTATCACCATATAATTTTAATTTGTGATTTTCTGGATTTGAATCAGTATTTCCATAATCATAAAAGAAAGCTGCAAAACCATTAACATCTGCAGGAGGCTCTTGTATCCAAGAATCAGGAGGATCTAATTGCATATAATAATACAAATCTGTTTCATTAATTAAATCAGTTCCACAATTTATAAAATCATCAGGTAAATCAAAATATTCTCCTACTGGATATCCATAATCATCAAATTCATGGTCTATTTTAGCTTGCATTTTTACACAAACTGATTCATCTTGATTTGTATAATAATCAATTCCTTGTTCAGGGTCCCATTTACCATCTAAAGTAGGTGTTATTGTAACACCTGTTATTCCAAATTCATAAGCTTCCATATCTGGATAATTTATTAGTACTCTGGTTCTAGTAGCATCCATTGAACCAATATTATAGTTACCAGCAATAGGTGATTCATATTCTTCCGAATATGTCTTATTTTCTCCACCACCAATTCCTGCATGGTCATAATTACAAGTATATATAAAGGAAAAGTAATTGGAGTCTGTTTCGGTTAACAATCGTGCGTCCAATATTAGTTTAGCATAAGCTTGATATGTAGTGTTGCCTATTAATTTATTTCCAATACTATTTTCAGATGCTTTTATTGAATACCTACCACCACTATTTCCCATTGATTTTAAGTCGAATTCGGAAACCATATTTGATATAAGTGCAGAATTAAGTTCACTCAATTTAGAATTATTGTCCGTTTCAACTGTCACATATTTATCTACTAATAGAGAAGAATGTATTGAACTTGGAAAATTGCAATACAATGGTAATTCTATATAAGTTTGATTTGATGTCTCAGCAGCATCTTCTTCAGGTATATCAGGATATAAAAATTCAGGTGGTGTCGGTTTATCATCATTTTTACATACCCATGGTCCAAAATAATGTTGAGAACCTAAAGGTGTACTTGGATATACTTTATCATTTGGCCAAGCAGGTTGAACAACATAATAATCAGATGATATAGTATCCCCTAATTCATCACACTCACAAGTTATAATTCCTTCACCATCATCACCATCTACAAAATCATAAGTTTTTCCATTAGGAGCCGTATAAAATTGCTCTATAGCTCCCCAACTCACTAAAGAAGCATTACTATAAGTAAAATTAGCACGATAAGGGTCAAAATATGTATCACCATATTCATCTGACCATTCATAATATGCACCTAGATTATTATCAATTATAAGACGACCATGACAGGTTCCATCATCATCATCTCCCGTTACCCTTTCATCATAGTTACAAGAAACCATTCCATTAGGACCTTCTATACGAGAACATCCTCCAAAAATACAAGTACCATCATCTACAAGTGCACCAGCTAAATAGTTTATAGCTTCAGAATCTGTACAACCACAATTAGGACCAGAACCACCATTTTCTAAATAATTACAACTACCATCATCAACTAATGCACCTGCTAAATAATTACACGCAGTTGGGTCTGTACAAGCACAATTAGGACCTTCATTATAATTACATGAGCTTCTATCATTAATAATCACATTTGAATCATAGTTACAAGCATCATGTTCAGCACAACCAGTTAACCATTCTGCACAATCTGTATATGGGTCGTTTGTACAAAGTCCATCTGGACAAGTAAATGAGTATCCTAAATCCACACAACGCATACCAGGTTCCATACCTTCGTCTTCACCTGTACCTACATCAAAATCTACAAAACAATCAGCTGCACCCCCTTCATTATTAGAGTCACATTCTTTAAAACAAGCTGGATTCCACAAATACCACCTATATGGTGATTCAGGAACCGAAGATTCATCTTTATTCATGGATAGCCAACAAGGGTGCCCATAATTCCATGGGCCTTGACATTGTCCGTCACCATCATCAGTTACAATTCCTGTGTCCACACATTCAGATGGATAATACCAACCACTTGAACATATTTCACCATAACCATAAACAATTTGTTTACATTCATAATTAGCTGGGTCTTGAGAAATCCAATCATCTTGATCCCCAGCTAAAGCTAATGGACCTTCATAATTATGAAAATCAGATGAAGTTTCTATATATCGCTTTAGTTTTTCATCATACCGCCAATTGACTTCTGTATAAATTTTCATTATTCAACCTTAAAACCACGAGCTCTTAGTAAGTCACTTCGTGATATTATTTCTACCTTACATTTTGCTCCATAGTTTGAATTATTAACATACAATCCTAAATCTTTATCCACATTGTTTCTCCAAAAATCAGGTATTGTATTATAATCATTATATGTAGTTCCTGTATGAGATGCATCTTCCATAACATTAGGATTATATGTTGCACATATGAAATACCATTCAGAATAATTAACTGGTATTCTGGTATTTGTCATAAGTCCAAATTCATGGTCATAATCCACCATACCACTATATTCATTATAATCCTTTCCAAATTGTGGAACTCTATCATCTCTTTTATACCATGGAGCTCCTATATGAGATCCTCTCAAAAAATTATTTCCTTCTCTTATAACTAATCTTACAAATCTTTCACCACCTGATTTACTAAAAAATCCTTCATTTGGTTCTTCACCACCATCCCAAGACATATTTAATTTATTTCCATCTGAAAAAATATCACTCCATGTATCACCACGATTAGGATCTGACCCATGTGCAGCTGTTGGATCGACTGCATCATCTCCATTTATAACATATGTTTCTAACATAAAACCAAATGGATTGTCTTCTCTTAATGGATTACCAAAATTAAATAATGTTCCTTGACTTATATCATCTAAAAAACGAACCCACATTGTAACAGTGAAACCAGTAGTTAAATATTCTCTAACTGTAGGTTCGGGATTTAAACCTTGAATAAAATTATCATTTGTATTTCTAATAATAATTCCTTGATTAAGACTTCTAAATTTTAAATAACCATCTGATTTATTTACATATTCTTCCCTATCATCTATTGGTTCTTTTGGTTGTTCATCAATATCAACTAAATAACTATTACAAGTATCTCTTAAACTTTGTATTGTTTTTCCTATATTATTTTCATTAGAATTTTGGTTTAATCTTGTTATAAAAGACTCTTCTTCATCAATACCTATTTCAGGGTCACCATCTTGTGCAGTTGATATATCATGCATTTCACTATATACATCAGGGTCAAAATTATCTCCCACCATTCCATTTTCTATTAAAAAATCTGGAGCATCTCCGATTAAATTTTGTAATTCTTGAAATAAAGCATCTATTCTAGATTGTCTTGTTATTAAACCAGGTAATAATTCATAAATTGTTGTATTTAAAAATTCGTCAGCTAAATCAGGATTAATAGTATTTTTTACTAAATCTAAAGATGTAAATTGACCAACATTAAGAGGATTTAATATTGTTTCTGAACCGTCGTCATTTAATTGAATGGATGTTAATAGGGGAGTTAACTCCCATGTAAAATTTTGATTAGTTAATAATATTGCTTCTAATGTGTTATCAGAAAAAGTCAATATGTCGATAACAACTTCATCCATAAAACCCTCTAAACTATCTACAATGTTTTGTAAAGTTTGTGGATTGTTACCATCGTTATTAGTTGATTTTGTATCTTCTACATTAGCTGCTACATCTGTTTGATAAAGTTGTAAATTTTCCCCAGAAGTTCTACCTATTTTAAGTATACCATCTCTGAATGTTTTTTGGTTTTGTTGGATTAATTTTTTATTAGCAATTGGACTAACAATTAAAGCTTCAGCTATTTTATCTAAAACTCCTTCAAGAGTAATTAACCCTGGGTCGACGGATGGTGCAGGTGCTGGTTGTACATCTGGATTATTTTGAGCCATAACTATTTCCTTTTAACTGTAAATTCAAAATCTTCGTCAAATATTTGTTCTTGTCCATTATCATATTTTAATTTTAATAATATTTTATAAACTCTATCAGGATAAAATCCATCTAACCATTGGGTAAAATATGAACTGTTAGAATCACAACTCATCGATGTATATGCACTAAATGGAACAATAAATTCATCTGTCGCGACATCTTTAATTGCATAAAATCCTTTACCTTCTGGTATGAAAGAGCCTGTTACACTTTGAACTGATGTTGAAAAAGTTTTTTGGATATATCTTTTTCTCGCACCAACTCTAAACTTAACTCTATCATTCTCTTTATAACTTTCTTGTAAAGCTTTCATATAAAGATAGTTGTCTTCTAAACCACTCACAACCAATGAAGTTAAACTACCTGTATTATCGTTTGTAGCGGATGTGTGGTCATCCCAACGAACTTCTAATCTTGGTGCATATATTGTATGAGTATTCCTTGAAAAGAATTTTAAATGGCCAAAAGTATTATCATCTGTTTCTTGACTACCACTAAATTTTAAAATAAGTCCATAATTAGAAATGTCTTCATCTATCCATCTATTTACCATATAGGTAATATCCATATCAACATCTGGAGTTTGTAAATCAAAAGATTGTGAAGCTGCAAAACCAACATCGTCTACCCACACACCACCATTACTATTTCCACCATTAAAATAATCACTTTGTGTAACTTGACTAAAAGTAGAATCTGCACCTATAAATAAAGATATATAATCATTAAATTCAACAGAACCCGAATCTAAATTTACAGACCAATTAGTTTCATTACTACCTATTGGATTATTTCTATTTTCCCAACTTACACCATTTGTATTTTTTGGATTATCCCCATCTTTACCAGTACCTTCTGTCCAAGATTGATATAAAGGAAAAGCACTAAGAGTGTATGTTTCTGATAATTCAGAGTTACCTTCAGCTTCATAAAGTCTTAAATAATATTTAGCATCAGTAGGTATATTACCATTATCTATTTCTTGTTTTAGATTATTGAATTCAGTTCCGTTGAAGTTTATTAAAGCTCTTGTTTTATAATCAAATTTATTATCATAAAAAACTTTTTTTACTTCAAGTATTTGGTCTTTACCAAAATTTTGATCTTTAAATGTTTCACCCGTTATAGTTGAAGAACCACTTGATATCCATGTGTCCTGTGTCGGGAATATAAAATGATGCATTATTCATCCCCCATTATTAACCCGTAAATACTACTAAGAATTTTGAATCCGCTCCTGCACTTCCTGATAACCACAGTGAACCTGTTACTAATGGTTTTGTTACTGGTAGATTTTCTAATCTAATATTTGAAAATGCACCTGATACATGTAGTGAAGCAGTTGTATTATTACTAGAACTTATCGGATTTATTTCTAAATCAGAATCAGGAGTAGTTGTTCCAATACCAATAGCATTTGAATTAAAATATGATATTCCGTTTCCGTGTATTCTATTTACTACTGAATTATTTTGGTAAACATCAATTATACCATCATCCCCTGAAGCGTATTGTTTTATAAGAGTATCACCAGCTTGACCACCATCTCTTAAATGTATTTCATCATCTGAATAAATCTTACCACTTGCACTTATATTACTACCAGTTATATTTACAGAATTTATGTGACCTTGTGTAATTATATCTCCACTTGAACTTATGTTACCAGTAAATATGTTTGTTGCTCCAAGTGTTAGTCGTGTTGTAATCTGTCCCAGAGTTGAACCTTTAATATCGTTTCCAAGAACAATTAAATCACCACTAGCACTTATATGACCACCAGCGTGTATATCACCACTAGCACTTAACTTACCGACAAAAGTAGTTAAACCAGCTGGTGATAGTGCTGTAGATGAATATCCTCTTTTTACATTTTGAACTAAAGTTTCATTTATAGCTGTATCTCCAACATATAAAGAATCAGCTAGAACATATGCACTACCACTAACTCTTAAATCACCTTTAACAGTTAACATAGTTCCAGCAGATCCTGTTTGGTCTGCAGAATCATAAAGATTAGATTGACCGATAGTTACATTTTGAGTTCTAGAATTGATATATACACTACCAGTATTATTAGTTCCTAAAATTAAGTTACCATTATTACCACTTTGATTAGCAACTGATCCCATTGTAGTAGTTGTTATCATAAGTGCATTTGGAGGAGAAGAATAATTAGTTGGAGCTCCAAAATATTGATGATTTCCAGCAAAAGCTGAATTTTGTGGATTTTTACCTGCATTTCCTACCATTCCTATTAATGCAGCTACTTGACCACCATCTTGTTGAAACTTAATATAAGGATTAGCAGTTTCATCATCATTAGCTAAGTCAGATTCTAATGTTAGAACTGCATCACCAGAAGTTCCAGAACCTACATATAATTCTTTACTAGCACTTACTTTTTGATTAAAATCAAAATCACTATTAGCATATATTTCTCCACTATCAACTCTAGCGAATTTGAATGAACCAGTTCCTGCACTTGCAGTAATGTTTCCTTGAATATGTAAATCACCACTTGAACTTATATTACCAGCAACTTTAACCATTCCATCAGTTCCTGAACCAACTTTTCCTCCTGGATTAAGTTGAATATCACCACCATCTTGATTACCAGCCGCTTCAGTATTTGCGTCTGCAGCTTCTATAGTTAATTTTGCCCCATCTACATTTCCAGCTGATGGGTCTCCAATTGAAATTGTTCTTGCAACATTTACAGGGAAAAGTAAATCTTGTTGATATATACCATTTGTATTTAAATATATACCACCACTTGCACTTATGTCACCTTCTACAGTTAATTTTTTAGATGGTGTAATATTAGTTCCTATACCTACATTAGAACTTGTTACAGTTAAAATATTTTCATTATGAATATCATCATATAATCTGAAATTCTGTGCTGATGTATCGTTTATAAACCAATAATTAGAAAGGCCTTTACTCTTAAATTCAATTCTACCATCTTTATTAGTCTCATTTACATCAATTATTAAATTTGAATGGTCAGAATTAGCTTTTATAGTTACATTATTACTTGCACTTATTTGACCTGTTACAACAATTCCATCTAAAGAACCAGCTACATTATCACCTATTGCAACTTTAGCAGATGTATCATTAATGTATAATATACCACTTGCACTTATGTCACCTTCTACTACTAATTGTTTTGTTGGAGATGAATTTCCAATACCAACACCCCCATCAAACGAAGCAGAAACACCAAAAATGTTACCACTTGCACTTATGTTTCCACTTGCAGTTATGTTTCCATGTATTTCTGTCTGGCCTTCACTTTTTAAAGTTATTAATGAGTCACCACCTTGACTTTTAAATATTAAATCATCACCAGCTACCTTTGTTTGTAATACTTGAGCTCCAGCAGTTCCATCCATATCTAAACGGAATTGTTCAGTACCCTGATCTTTGAATTTTATATCTCCAGTAGAAGAATCAATATTGATAGTTGATGCATCTAGAGTGATTGTAGATGAATTTATTTCTAATTCTGATGTTGATTCAAATTTTATGTTTTGATCACTATTATTAGAATTAGCTATTAACCCATCCGTTGGTACTAAAAAATTAGAAGCTGAAACATCTCCACTTGCACTTATGTTTCCACTAGCCGTTACATTACCCGTTATACTCAAATCATCTGTAAATGATATCCCAGCAACATCTCCACCAGTTGATTGGAAGTTGTCTGCATATATTGTTCCACTCGCACTTATGTTTCCACTAGCGGTTATGTGACCATTTGAACCACTGGTGTTTATATTACCAAATACATCAAGAGTATTTTGTGGTTCATTATTTCCTATTCCTATACCACTACCTGATATTGTTAAATATTGATTTTGACCATATAAGAAAGTTTCATGTGAAAGATTTGTATCACCCAATCGTAAAACATCATTATTATCTATTGTTAGATTAACATCACCTGTACTACCATCAGCTTTTCTGAAAGCTAATCCTTTGGTATTATCGATTACAATATTTCCACTCGAAGAAATACCAGTAGTTGTCATTATAAGACCACTTGCACTTATATTACCTTGAACGGTTAATTTTTCTCCTGGAGTCTTTGTTCCAATACCGACTTTATCTGAACTACCTTCAACAAATAATGTATTATTGTCACCATTTGTTTTAACATTAAAATCGACATCACCACCATCACCAACGATTACTTCATCGTGACTACTTTGTGATAAAGTAAGTAATGCTTCATTACTACCAACAGTAAATGTAAGCTTATCACCACCAAAACGAATATGTGTATCTTCATCACTATAACCTCTAACATGAACCACATCTATTGTGCCAACTTTTGAAATGTCTCCGTAACCAAAATCACCACCTGATGCATAAATTGTTCCACTTGAACTTATATTTCCACTTGCGGTTACATTACCAACAAATGAAGATTTTCCAGTAATTGTGTGAGTATCTTTGACTTCATTTCCAAGAGTTACATTTCCATCAACATTTAATGTTCCATCTATATCTGTGTTGTCTAAATTTGATATTCCATCAATATCAATATCACCTTCTAAATCAATATTACCACCAATTGTAGCATTTCCACCAATGGTAAATGTTGAAGCTGAAGAACCACTATAATTTCCCTGTACTTCTAAGTCGTCTGTAATTTTAGCATCATCGGTTGAATGAAAATGTTCTGCAGTTATTATTCCACTTGCACTTATGTCACCAACAACTTCAAGTTCTTTTCCAGGACTTATTGTTCCGATACCAAGATTATTAATAATATAACCATGTCCGAATGAACCAGTTGAAACTGCTGAACCACTAACTTTTCCTGCAGTTATTGTTCCAGTTATATCTAAACTATCAACTGAAGATATATTGAAACTATCAGCCTCAACTCTACCAAATGAACCAGTTCCAGTTGTTGAACCACTTATATTACCTGAAACTAATAATGAACTTAATGTTCCAAGAGATGTTATATTTGGTTGTGCTGCTGTACTAATTGTTCCTGTGTAATTTGAAGCTGTTATATTGCCAGCTACATTCATATCACCACTTGCACTTATATCACCTTGAACAGTTAAAGTTTTAGAAGGTGTAGATGTTCCACCAATTCCTGTATTTCCAGTTCCACTATCAAGAACCAGATGGTTGTTGGTAGCATTTGATTTAAATACTAAATCTTGTGATGCATTATCATTAAATTCTATAACTGCATCCATATTATCTTGTCTTATTACAAGTGCAAAATCATTTGATGTATCAGTTATTTTTAATTGGGGACTTGATTCAGCAGTTAAAGTTATATTTCCACTCGAAGAAATACCAGTACTTGAACTTATGACACCCATAGAATGAATATCACCACTAACTGTTACTGCTGATGCAGTTATATTACCATCTACATCTAATTGTGTATCTCCACTTCCACTTAATTTTAATTTTTGATAATCTAATTGGAAATTAGGTGTTTTATCAGCATCACCATTAGCACGAGGATTACCAACTCTCATTTCTATTGCATGATCTGCTGTTACACCATTACCACCAGCTTGAACACCAGACCTCCATAAAATAGAAGCTGCCTGATTAGTGGCAGAACTTGTATAGAATAATAATCCTTGTTCTCCTGCTGCTATACCACCAAAGAATTTAACAAATGGTGCCCAATCGTTATCGGTATCTCCAATATAAGCAACATTACTACCTTGTCTGTCACCACCACCACCTAGGCCAAGAATTAAATGATCGACTGCTTGTAAATTTTCAGAAGCATATACTTTACTTCCACTTATGTTTCCACTTGAGGTTATGTTTCCTTCTACAAATAAATCACCACTTGCACTTATGTTTCCAGTTGTATAAATTGTACCACTTGCACTTATGTCACCTACTACTTCTAATACATCTGGAGTTGTGCTATAATTCCATTTAAGCCCAGTTCCTGATGAGAGTTGATTTACACCATCACTAGCATATGCAATTCCAAAAGTATTCATACTATTCATTTTTGGAACATCTTTTCCTGCAATATATATTCTTCCACTTGCACTTATATCACCTATTGCACCTATTGTTGCTGGGTATCCTTCTGTACTTCCACTTGCTAAAATAGAACCAGTAAATTTGGAAGCAGAATAATTTGTAACTGTAATATTAGTAGTGTCTGTTGTTATGTGGTCAAATGAACCTGTTTTTGCAGTAATAATACCACTTGAACTTATATCACCATAAAATACAGTAGTATCATCAAGTGTTATTCTTCTTGTTTGATTAGTAAAAATATCTTTACCATCTAAATATAAATCACCACTTGCACTTATAGTATTAACAAAAATGTTACTCCAAATTTTTTCTTTGGAACCTAAATCATATGTAGAACTTGAATCTGGTGTTAAATTTGTATTTATATCTGCATTAAATCCTATGGTATCCGTATCAGCATTTCCAAATGTTAAATTTCCATCAATTACTGTATTACCATCAACTTTTAAATTTCCTCCAACATAAAGGTCTCTACTAGCCGAAGTAATTGATTTAATAGTTGTATGATAATCAGATCCCGTATCAACACCTATGTATAAATATTTTTCACCCTGTCTGGCATCAAAGAATGTTTCACCACCAGCTTTTATTTGTATTCTATTAGCTATAGAAAAATCTAATAATGTATCTGTATCAACTGTTTCTGTTGTAACTCCAGCTAAAGAAGTTGCAACTTGTAATCCTCTTATATATCTAGCATCAAAATAACCTGTTAACTTAGTTCCATCTATTCTTCTTGTTGGTAATTTTCCAGCTCTTAAATCATTAACATCATCCCAATTTAAATCTACATGTCCTTGTTCACTGACAAGTTTTAAAGACCCAGAATAAATGTATAAATCACGCCATGGATGTGTTGCACTTCCCAAATCATAAGTACCAACTTCATCTCCTGCAGGGGTTGCTGGCAATATCGAACCACTTGATACAATAGAAACAATTTCATCAGCTAGTGAACCTGAAGTGGCAAAATATTCCGAACCACTTATATTTATTGTCCCCACTACATCTAAAGTTTTTGTTGGTGTATTTGTACCAACACCAACTCTTGAATTTGCCTTATCTAAAGATAAAGCAGTAACAGAACCAGTAGCGTCGGCTACAGCGTTACTTTCTGAAACTTGTAACAACTTTTGAAAATTACTCGATATTACCTTATTACTTAAATCAGCCATCTGATATTCTCCATTGACTTTATACTATATTGCACAATATATGTGATATTTTTTCTCATAAATAAATATCATTTTTTTCTACTTTTTCAATTTTATTTTTATTTAACTATCCCTTTAATATTTTGATTTGGATTTTTTAATTCAAATACACCTGGATTCATAGGTGAAGGAGGTAATATAACTCCTTCATTTAAGGCATTTTCAAAATCATACTTATATCCATAGTTTATAGAACCATCTGAAAGTATTTCTCCTGTTTCAGTATCTACAGAAAACTGAAATGTTGGATATGGTAAAAATTGTTGATTACTTTCCGATGCATTATAATCGTTATCTTGAGTAACAGTTACATAATTAACTGCTCTAACTCCTTCTACCCCCATTAATTCATATTCCAATTTACTTACAAAAATAGGTTGACTAAATTGCATATTTTCAATTCTAAAATACTCTTTTACTTTTTCTATACATCTTAATTTAACTTCTTGTTTATTTACATATTTTTGTGCTATTACATTAAAAAACACTCCAAAATTAATTACATATCCATCTATAATTGATATCTCATCAGTAAGTAATCTAAAATTATCTATATACTTAGATATATTTTGTTTAAGAATTAATGGTATTTCATCAAATCTATTAGAAGCTTCAGGATGTGGATTACCAATTAAATTTTTATTTTTATCATAAGCCAACACATATATACTTATTGTTCCTAAATCAATCGCTTTTGTAATTTGTGATTGTGTTGGCCTTGTGTAATTAGAATAAAAATTTGATATTAATTCACTTACATTATTTACAATAACTGATGATTCATATTCGACAATTAATTCTTGATTTATATTACTTAATAAAGTTTCACCTGCATCTAAATAGTCAATTAGATTGCTTTCTTGTTCTCCATGTTGTAATTCTGATATAACACTTCTTTTACAATATACTTTAGCTATGCTACCATATCTAGAATCTATATTTAAAACTCTAGCTTCATAGTCTTCTTTAGTTACACATCTGTTTTGTGTTGAGAAAAATGATTTGGCTTTTTCTCTTATTTCATCGGTATCTTCACTATCTCTACCACCTCTAGCTGGTTGGAGATTTTGTACCTTCAAAATATTAGCAGATAAATTACCACCTGTTGGTGTTTGTGTGGAAAATTGATTTATTACATCTACAGTAGCATTTGAATTTATACCACCACCAACTCTGTATCTCACACTTAATGTTGTTTGTATTGGTGTTTCACCAAGTGTTGAATATTCATCACCAAGAAGAGGATTAATAGATGCATCTAAATCACCTTCTTGACCAGGTATAATAATTCCTGATTGTTCTAAACTTAAATATCCTTCATTTATATTTGTTCCATTTTTTAATATACCATTACCAAAAACTAATGTTGTTGTATTATCCTCATTCGTTTCACGAGTAAATCTTTTATTTGTTTTGATATACTCTAATGAATAGGGAACTGGAACATCACTGACATATTGTGTTCCATCTAAATTATAATAAGCAGTATCTCTGCTTTCATCATTTATATAATGTGTTTTTATTGGAACTTTATCTTGAGCTAAATAATCTACTTCATACCAATCGTTTCCATTTGAATCTACAACTGATATAATATCAATGACATTTTTATCATCTAAAGTGATTTTTCTAAATTTTTGAGGAGCTTCTATGTCAAAGTTTTTTAATTTTGTTTCACCACTTACAGCTTTTATACTTCTATATAGTCTATATGATGATACTTTTTGAGTAGTTGAATTAATAGTCTCAATTACTTTATTATCATTAGATTGTGATATTGTAAAATCAACAGGTTCTAATGTTTCAAAAATTAAATCTGAATCAAGTACTGATGTAACTTTTATTCCCTCCTGAAAGACTCCCCCATTAGCATAATTTACTAAATGCTCACTACCAGGAACAGAATTTACTTCTGATTCAAATAATAAATCAACATAAGATGGGATGATTGGTTTTACTTTATAACCGAACATTTTAGCCATATTGATTATGTTTCTTCTTTCTTCAGCTAATGGTAATAACATTTCTTTATATTGTTGGTCTATATAAAATGAAGTTACATCACCAACATAAGCAGACATTTCCATTAACATCATTCCAGGAGATGTTTCATTAAAATCTTTATATGTATCAGGAAAATAATTTTTTGCGTAATTTACTAAAGATTGTCTAAAATTTCCAAAATCTTTATTTAAATAATTTATATTCGATTCTTTGAAATCATTCTTACCATATGTTGGCATTAGTCACCTCCTATTGAAATTGTAATACTTTCTAAAGTGTTGGGGTCTTGAATAATTGAAAAATCAATTTTTATACTTATTGTATTTACTCCAACTTCTGTAATTTCTTCACTTGTTGTTACATCTAATTTTTTTATTTCTACAAATGGCAACCAATAGCCAAATGAAGCTTGAATTTCATCTTCTATAGCTATTGTTGTTTCTTCATCTATTTGTTCAAATAAATAGTGTCTTAAATCAATACCAAGAGTCGGTTGCATCAGTCTTTCACCTCTATGTGTATTTAATAAATTTACTATATTATTTTTTACAGCCTCAATAGTTGTTGATGCTGATGCAAAGTAACCTTGTCTATCATCACCTTTTGTTATTGGTAATTGTAAACCAACAAACACATTGCTATCATTATCTTGTATATAAGGTTTTCTTGATAAGTCTCTTATTGCCATTTTATACTATACTCCCTATATCATCATTAAATAATTTAACTTTTGTAAAAGCTTTTTGACCACCTTCATCACTTACATCAAAAGATCTTTTACTTTCAGGGTCTGTTCCAACATAAACATAACCTTCCGACTTCAACCCTGAAGTTTTGTCGAGATTTATACCAGGTAAAGTTGTTCCACCTTCAAGTAATGGTTTAGTAATTTTTTGAACTTGCTCTTCTAAAATAGAAACAACTTGGGCTGCTCCTGGAACTAAACCTGCAATTTTTTTTATAGAATCAATTACTGGTCCATGAGGACCCAATAAAGTTGTCATCGATACATTACAAGATTGGTCTGGAATATTAAAATCCTCAATAACTACAGGTGCATTCATTTGAGTTACTCTAAAATCAGCTTTTGTTAAAAAGTTAACTATAGCCTGTTTTGTAAGTTCAGCCTCAACTTCAATAGGGGAACCTTTTTCTACAGGTGGATTAGTAACACCTTGAATTTTTAAAGCTTCAACTTTTGCATCTATTAAATCTTGTTTTAATCCCATTATTATTTTCCGTATTTTTGTTTTTGTTTTTCATCAGTTTTTTCTAAAACTTCTCTGTAATCTTTATTTAGAAATTGTGCCATTGGGTCACTTGGATTTACACTTTGTTGTGGTGTATCCTTCATCATATCACCATATTGGCCACCAACTAATTCATTCATTCTATCAGTTGTATATTGAGTTCCACCCATAGTTTTCCAATCATCATCTTGAGCTGTTTCATTTAAAACATCATTTAAAACTTTATTAGATGTGAAACTACTATTTTGTGTTGGTTTTTTTTGTATCACAGGTTTGGTAGGTTTTTTTAATTCTGTTATGACTTCTTTAATAGACATAGCAACTTCTTCTCTGACTATTTGTCTGATTATTTGTCTTATATTTGTTTTTTTCTTTTTCATAATTACCTCTTTATTGTTTTTCAGCATTTGGTTCTATAAAATAATATTCACTTAATATGTTGTCGATTTTATCTCTTATTGGTTTTATTAATTCTGTAGATGCAACTAATGGAGTATTACTGGAATCCATTAATGGCATAGGTCCCGCTTGAGTAATAGTCTTAACTTTTGTAAAAGTATCTAATATATCTTCTAATATTGATTTAAGTTGTTTACCTAAAACCATTTTATCCATTCTTTTTTCTCTTTTATATGGATTACCAAAATATACTTTTGATGCATCTAAAATAAAAGTATTATTAACTGAAACTGCTAAATTATTACCTGAGCCTATTAATATATTATTAGCGGAGGATAAAATTACATCATCAATTTTAGAATTTAATATAATTCTATCGGAATTCATAAATATTTGATTTCTATTAAAACCGTAAATAGCTTCTTTTGGTTCTAATTTTTCTGGTGCACCTGATTGGTCTTTCATTAATGATTCAACTTGTTTTTCTATTGTTCTCATTTTAACTCTTTCACTATCTATATACGCTTTGTCTGATGCTAATACAAAATCATATGTAGTTCCAAAATTTTCATCGAAAATCTTACCTAAATGTTGTCCCAAAGTTCCATGTCTTGTTATACTAATTATACTACCATCACCCAAACTTTCCATTATATTTTCTTTATGTCTGGAATTAGATATGAAAATATAAGGATCTACATGTCTACTACCTATTCTTATACTATTACCGTGTCTTCCTTCTAATACCATATCACCATGTGTTTCATTCATAGATCTTCCATGTATAGTTTGGTTTGGATGGTCAAGCTCTGTTTTAGTTATTTTACACATTCTATTAAAAGGTAATTTATCAAAACTCATCGATTCACCTCGTAAAATATCCTCCGATGCTAGGTTGTTTATAAATTGCCCCATACCTCTTTCAGGTTCCCATAAATTATCTTCATTCCAATTTGGACTATTTTGGGTATTTAAAGGACCTAAATAATAATTTATTTCACCTATTGTACATAATAAAATAGGGTCTCCTTTCGCTGGTACATCTGTAATTCCACGAAGTAGAGGTTGATACCTATGGTTTTCACCTAATTGTGATTTTTTTAATTGTTGTTTACTTATATGAGGTTTCGCTATTATTGTATTTATATTTCTCATAGTACCATTACTTCGGAGACTATTTGGTGAAGTACATACCTCCACAACAACTCCTGGTACAAATTGAATAAATACAGGTATATCTATATCCTTACCCGCGTATCCTTTTATACCAACACCCTCAATTGTTTCAATTGTAGATCCCATTTAATTTCCCAAATCTATTGTTTTATTTTTTATACCCTCAAGTTTATCACTTTCTCGTTGTAAATCATCAACTGTATCTTGAAGTGTTCCCATTAACTCTTCCTTTTCAGCATCTGATAATAACATACTCTCATCATCAGCACCACTTGACTTACTTATAATTCTTTGTAACACACCAGCTAATTTAACGAGATGTTCATCATTTTTAACTGCTGTATCCATATATTCTTTTATGATTGGAGCAACCATAACGACATCATCTATGGTTGTTATAAATCCGTGTATTTCAGATATTAATAAATCTATTTGAACTTTACGCTTAGTAGTGTTCTCATAGATATCTTTTGTTAAATCTTGGAAAGTTTTTCCTTCAAATATTTCATTATTATTAGACATCACATCTCCTATGAATGTATCTATTCATATATAAATATAAAATTTGTAAGAAATTGTTTAAAATAAAAAACCCATTTCTCAATGGGTTTAATTATTTAGAAGAATGAACCACTTTTAACTGGAGTTATTGTTCCATTTTTGTGATATTCATTAGATAATTTTTTATAATGTTTTTTTAATACATTAACTACTGAAGTTATATGAGAAGTATTGACATCTGTCATTTCTCTAATTAAGATATATAGAGCTTTTTTGTTGAAATTTTCTATTTCATCCATTCTTTTCATTAAATCTATTATTGAATAGGCAACATTTAAATCTCTTTGTTTCTTAAATATTGTTGGTAAATTAATTTCAAAATAGTTAACTATTTCTTGAGTTAGTTGTTTTAAATCTTGGTCCATATTATTCCCAATATTTTTTTCCCTATCTAAAACCTCTATACCATTATGACTTTTTAGTTTTTTATAGTTGTTATTATTATGTAATATTAAATAATTTTTAGCAACAACTGAAAAATAACTGAATGCTTTTGAACCTTTAGTGTGGTCATATTTGTGCATATTCATTACCATAAAAGCAACAACTTCATGTTTAACATCTTCAAAGGGCATATCAAAATAAGTAAATTTAAAAGTATTAATTATGTTTTCAGCCAACTTATCAAATGCGGCATGAATTCTTGTTCCATAAATTACATTTCTATCACTGTCACTATTTGATGAATTATAATCAACTACAGCATCTTGAACTTCTTGTCCGAAATAAACTTTTCGTTTTTTCTTTTTAACTATTTTTTTAATCTCTTTTTTAACATCATTAATTTTCTTTTTTGGCATCTTGTGTCTCCTCTTCGAATATATCATTTAACAACAATTGCATATCTTTTAATTGCTGAAAGAAAAATCCAGTCTCATCATCCGCTTCATAATGTCCACGAGTGTCAACTTGTTTCATTTTGTTTGTAGCAAATATTATTATTTGCTGAAATTGTGTTATTAAATCTTCATATTGATTTATCCTCTTCAATGAAAAAAATAATAATGTAGATGATACTACACTAATTAAAAAGAATAAAGTAAAAAATACCCACCACATATCTACCTCCTATACCATAAGACTATTACTAATAAAGCAATTAATCCTGATATTCCATTATCACCAATATTAGAAATCATATTTCCAATAGATTCTATAATACCAAATGGGTCTCTAAATAATAATCCACTAACCACAGTAAATACGAATAGTGTAATTAGTAAATCATTAAGTTGTTTGAAACTATTTATTATTGTTTTAAACATTTTATTTTTCATTATTTTCTCCTAATTAAAAAGTTCATCGAACTTTGCTTTCATATTTTTAATATCTTTTTCTGATGTTTTTCTTTTTTCAACAGCTTCATCAGAATGCTCTTCTTCACCTTGTAACCAATTTTGTTTCTCACATATAGTAGATAACCAATCACCAAAGTGAATGATTGAACCTAAACAATGTCTTGTATCTACATAAGACCTAAAATAAGTTTCAGCTGCTGAGTCAAACAATCCATCAGCACATATTATAGCTTTATAAACATGTGGATTTAAATCAACATTATATTTTGCAAGTATCCACAAAGCTCTATCGTGAACTGTCATAAAGTCTAAATCTTTATTATGAGTATACCACTCATTTAATTTTTTTCTTCTCCACTCATCTGTTTGAAACTTATAGTAAGGTTGTGTTCCATCACCAAGTTTACCCAAATCGTGAAACATAGCTGCTAATACAACATCACTATCTGAATGTATTGATTTGACTCCATTAGCTTCATATTGTTTCTTAATCATTAATGAATTTTTAATCACATGTAAAACATGGTCAAGATAACCACCCTTAAAACAATTGTGATAATTTGGACGACCAGATGCAGGTGCAGTTTTATATTCATCTTCAAAGTCTTTATGAAGTTTCATTATGTTATCAAATTGTGCATCATCGAAATAATCATCTATGATACGCATTAGTTCTTTCCAGTTATTGTCCATTTGTTCTTGATTTATCATCTTCCTACCTCTTTTAAATATTTTTCTTTTGCTTCTTCCCAAGTCATATTAAACATATCATTGTAAAATAATGTCTCGTCTTTAATTCTATCTTGTTCTAATAATTTTGTATATCTTTTAATTGCTTTCTTTTTCCACCATCTGTTGATGTATTCATAATCTTCTACAAACTTTTTCTTCATAACCAATTCACTATCATCAATTTCGTTTCGTAAGTATTCTAAACCATTGTCATACATATTGGCAAAGAATACACCCCTTTTAAATCCGTGTTCATAATCTTTTATTTTAATTCCAAGATGTCTGAATACTCTATTAATAACATTTTGTTTTGGACCTGTTGCGTTAATAGCTTTATCAAATTCTTCAAAATGATTTTCTTTTAACCATTTACTCCAAACTTTATAAACAACATCATCAGGTTTGATAACAATCTTACCAGCAGATTCTCCAAGTGTTTTCCAATGAGGAATACCATTGTATTGAGAATGAACACCATAAAGAGAAGTTGTAGTAACACCAACAAGAATATCATTATAATTATCTTTCCACTTATCTCTTATAGTTGATGTTGTTACTAATGCTGATAATAATTTACCTCCAAGAAAGTTAAATCCTAATGGTTGTGTTGGTACGATTGATGTACCGATACAGGTATGATTAAGTTTGTGGTCAACGAATTTATTATCTTTAGTCCACTTGATATAATCATCTCTAACTTTAATTGAAGTCACATCTGAACCAACTGATATAACACCAAGATATTTTCCTGTAATTTTATCTCTAACAAAGAACCTTAAATTTCTTCCTGGATTTGAAGAGAATTCCATCGATGATATTAAAGTTCTCAATAGTGCCCAAGTTTCAGGGGTTTTGGCTATTTCTACAATTGGTTCAAGATTTTCTATTTCTGAAATGGTAAGTTGTTTATTGTAAATATCGGTTGGTTTCCAAATATTGTTATAGAGTATTTCTACTTTTGGATATTTTTTAATAAATTTCTGTCTTACACCTTCATCTTTATTAAACTCTTGCCATTTCTTATACAATGTTTGTTCTTGTACAGACATTGATTTAAGCATATCAAGATTTTTGATAAAGTTTTCTTTTTCTTTATCAAAATTAAATTCAGTTTTTATGTCGAAAAATTTGTCTATGTTCATATATATAGATCAGCTGATCAAGATCAGATCAAGATCAGATCAGCTGTAATAGCATTATAATAACTGCTAGCCCTAAACTTAAAAATGTTTTTAAAGATATTGTTTCTCCCAAATATAACCAAGTCATAATTGGAAATGAAATCATACTTGTAGCAAATCCTAAAAGACGAACAGACCACAAATTACCAAATCCTTGATAACCTAATTTAGTAGAATACCAAAATAATGCAGTAATAGGTATACCCATTAATAATGAAGTTGCAAAACCTTTCCAAGATTTCCAAAAATCCCAAACAAGTTGGCCATTAAGTTGATACCAGATTAAAACATTATTTAAAAAAAATATTATTATTGTTAAAATTATATAATGTGATTTCATTATTTTGATTTCCTCATATGTCTTTTTTGTGCCTTTGACATCTTATTGGATTTTTTTGTAACCATTTCTAATTTACCAGTATCTTCATTTAATTCTGGTTCTTTACTTA
>Ga0209756_1000470_pt1 | contig 39455 bp, 33 predicted proteins | sample ETNvirenome_6_85_FD_184071 | JGI IMG/M metagenome (GOLD analysis project Ga0209756, IMG submission 184071) | Marine viral communities from the Pacific Ocean - ETNP_6_85 (SPAdes) (version 3) | ecosystem: Environmental > Aquatic > Marine > Oceanic | place: Pacific Ocean | collected 2013-06-19 | reverse complement strand
GGTGTTTGCTGTCCCGCCCATTTGTGGTTCTGGGGTTGGAGAAGTCGCTTCCGGCACCAAAGGCCTCTTCAAACTGGCTGTTAAGATGGCGAAGTGGGGAGGGAAGAGCCCCAAAGTATTGGCTCAGGCCAGGAAAGCCGGAAAGGTTCTCAGCAAAGCAGAAAAAGCCATCCTGAAAAGTTTTGATGATGTTGTGAAAAGCACAGAAAAGGTCTTGGGGAAAGTTATTGGTCCCGAGTCTGCCACCAAATATACCGCAAAGTATGTTACGAAGCTGATCGACGCGATTAAAAGTGAAAAAACAAAGGAACAGGTGAACGCTGTGGTGGCCTTGTTACCCGATTCATTCTTTGACAATATGGACGCAGTTTTAAACAAGCCCGTAAGAGATATTTGGGGAGTTGAAGCTGTGGAAAAGGTGGATAAACTATTGGAAGACTTTGGAATTAATGTGGTAGATGAAAACTATGAGAACCTAATCAACGGATCACAGATTAATATGATTTTGTATTTAGCCAATCAAGCTGGAGTCCTCTCAGCTGCGGACTATCGTCAAATGATAGAAAGAGTTGAAATGATTAGAGCCGCGGCTAATGAGGACAAGGGGCTAAGTAAAGAAGAGAGAATAGAGAAATTTATAAGGGGCGACGACGAGGAAGAAGAGGCAGCCATTGAAGATGCCGATATCGCCGGCGGCGCCTATCCGGGCCCGGGCACCGGGGGGCTCGAAGAATCCAAAGTCTCCAAGAGGCCCCTTAGACAAGAAGCCCAACTCAAACGCTGGCACCAATTAGCAGGAATTAACCCGAGAGTATTATGAAGAAAACAGAATTAAAACGATTGCTTAAACCATTAGTAAAGGAATGTATCCACGAAGTTCTTTTAGAAGAAGGATTATTATCCACGGTAGTGAGCGAGGTGACCAAAGGAATGCAACACAGTGTTCTGACGGAGCAGAAGACTGCACCGGCCAAACCTGAACGCCCAGCAATGAAAGAACAAGCGCGGGAATCACGCAAACAAGTCGATGAATATCGGCAGTCGCTCATGAAATCCATAGGCCATGAGGCCTTTAAGGGTGTTAACCTGTTTGAAGGAACAGAGCCAGCCCCTTCCGCCGAGCCGCAACAAGGCCATCCTGATTTAGGCAACCCCAATGATGCTGGCGTCGATATTAGTTCAATTATGGGTCACTCAAATAAAATTTGGGAGGCCTTAAAGTAAATTATTATGGCCAGAGGAGTACATGTAAAAGTAACAGCGCGGGAGTGCCGCAACCAGACCGAACGAATGATTCGGCGGTTTATCAAAAAGGTTAAAAAAGAGCGCATTCTAGAAGATGCTAAAGAAAAGCGCCACTACAAAAAACCTTCCGTAGCAAAGAAAGAAAAACGTATCCGCGCTGAACGGCGCCGCGTCCGTGCAGAACAAAAAAAAAGAAGAGCGGAAGAAAGACGCAATAGAAAGATTTAGAGACTATTTATAGTGAATAATAAAAATTTAGGAGTTTTATAATGCCAGCAGATTCATGGAAACTAGCCCCTGGCTTACATAATGTGGGCTCATATCAAGTGAGCGGCCAACCGTTTATTACCGGCGCTTGTAGCGCTCCCGGTAGTGGAAGTACACTTGTCGTGAGATTCCCCCAAGTCACGAAGTGGTTCCAGGTGTCCCCCTTAAGTGCGTCCTCGTTGCGAGGATTGCGCGTTGCGTTCAGCGAGAATGGCCTTTATGGAAAAGGAGGCTATAATTTTCAAATACATGCGAGTTCTAGTTTATGTAGACCGCTGGACTTAAAAGTAAGTGAAGTATGGTTTATGTCCGAAGATTCGGATCCTTACACCTTTGATCTTGTGGCAGGCATGACGGGTATCCCAGCCGGCCGCACCAATACCGCTACCCAGGATTCGGCGGATGGGAACTGGAGCCCGGATGGGGTTACCGAAGCAGGAGGTCCCAACTGGTCAGGTTCTATAGGAGTAGGATAATATGGCCAATTTTGGATGGGCATATGTAAACTGTGAAGATACCAGTTCGGGAAACGCTAATATTTATGGGCCTACGGGTTCCATATTATTTTTAACGGGTTCCCAAGCAGCCTCGGGATCTACTAAACTACTGTATTATACAGCATCCGCACCCGCGGAGCATCCCTATGGTGCTAGTACTTTAGTATTAACGGGAACTCTTATTGTGACCGGCGCTATTAGTGCGAGCAATTATCACATTGAAGATATTGCTATTATTGATGCTACTGGTTCTACCTACTTTGGTGATGATCAGGGCGATATTCATGCCCGTACTGGTAGCTTGGAGCTTTATAACGACGCCGCTTTATATTTTAAGGCTACAGCGGCAACTGGAGCCCTCACAGGCTCGGGAGGACTTACACTCGGAGATGCAGTCTCCGTTACAGCCAACGTTTCAGGGTCTGGTGTCGGTACCTTTGCCGGCGGTCTTGTTACCGAAGGCGTATTAAACGTCACAGGGGCGACAACGTTCGGGGGTGCCGTGACTGTGGGCGGTAACACTAGTCTGGGAGATGCGTGTACCGACGTTACCACTATTAATTCCCAAATTACGGCGTCCTGCGGCTTATTGGTGAATAGCGGGAGATCTACATTCGCAGGCCATGTAACAGCGAGCAGTTTGTTGTATGTCGATGGCAATACAATTTTGGGTCAGATTCCTGAAGACACCACATCGATAAGGGGTCGTCTGAGCGCCTCTAAGGGGATCCATGTATCAGGGGACACGGCCACCTTTGGGGGGCACATAACAGCTAGCGCAGGTTTGTTCGTTGATGGCAACACTTTCCTGGGCCAAATCGGCGCCGATACTACCTACCTAAGCGGTCATTTCACCGCATCCAATGGAGCCGCCGTCACGGGCCGCGCCACTTTCAGCGAGGCAGTTATCGTCGGAGGCTTTTTATCGGGGTCTGACCAACTAGAAATTGTAGGTCACACCCGCTTGGGCGCCACACTAAGTGTTACCGGAAATGCGGATTTTGGAGCCGCCGTCGACGTCGACACTACCCTCACCGTGGATGGAATCTCGGGGCTAGATGGAGGTATTACTATCGGAATCCCCGAAGCCCGCAAACTTGTGGTGTCTACGGCGGGCGACATTCACGCACAAGGGGATATACTGTCCTCGGGATCGTGTGTCTTTGGCAACCAAAACTCGGATGCGACTAAAGTAACTGGCAGTCTGGCTGTGTATCGAGACAGTGGACAACAAATCTTTGGAATTAATCCCCTTACCTATACCACGACGGTTGGAGGCTTCCGGGGCAATTACCAACAAATTACGACCGATCTCCAAACTGGGTCCAATGCCGATTATATAGTAGGATTTGGTACCGGAGATACAGAAATTGCTTACTGTGTGCTAAGTGCCTCCGCTGCAGGTGTGGGGTCGGTACTTGTCTTAAAAGATGAGTTTACCGGCGCGCGCACAACTGGCTCTGGAATTTATGTGTCATCCTCGGGTGCGGACACTATCGATGGTCAAGGTTTTTACAAGCTTACAGGTTCTATGGCATCGATTAATCTTTACTCCGATGGGATCAGTAAGTGGTTTATTTTCTAGATGGAGGTAGGAGTGCCTAATGGCGTACAATTTATTGTCAGGCTCTGTCCTAGCCTCCAGGGAATACATACCGGGCGATCTCGTTGTAGAGAATCTGGTTTCAGGCACCTTTAAGGGCGACGGCTCTAATATAGAATATGTGCCGCGTGTTTCCAACGCCACCAACAATGCGCTCGTCACTAATGTAGGGGGCGATGCCAATACATTAACCTGTGAGTCAAACCTAACCTTTGACGGAACAACCTTAAGTCTCACAGGAGAACTCACTGCTAGTCTGGGCCTCTCAGCCTCTTATTTAATGGGCGATGGCAGCCGGCTAACTGGTATCACCGGTGGTGGTGGCGGAGGATCTCCTGGTGGTGGCACCACAGAGATTCAGTTTAATGATGCGGGTTCTTTTGGAGGGTCTGCAGCCTTAACCTGGAACGGGAGCTTGCTCTCGATCTCCGGAGCCTTGTCGCTCAGCCGGCGCCAACTCTCAGCTAGCTCCCAAATATCGGAATTGACCACTTCCGCCGATGATTATTATGTGGGATTAAATTCGAGTGCGGGTATCCTGCAACTCGAATTAGCCGATGCGACCGCCCTGGTGGATGGCCAAACTTATGTCTTTAAAGACGAAGGCGGCGCCGCCAATACCAATAATATCACCATTTATCCCAGTGGATCACAAACTATTGATGGCCAAAATTCAATAGTTTTAGAATCTCCCTATGCAGCAATTCAGCTTTATTGCGACGGCATTAGTAAATATTTCATCTGCTAATATTTTAGATACTCCCTGAGACTACTTATAAGAGAGCACACATGCTATGTGTTGCTCCGCTGAGACAAGTGTATCTTGTCTTGGTGGCCAAATAAATACAACTATAGGAGGGTATTAAATATGGCTTACAAATTTCAACTGGGTGCCGCGATTATGAGCGGAAACCTGGATCAAACAGGCGATCTCTCAGGGAGCGGGGAATTGGCTGGTGCCGAATTAGACATTGCTAACGCAGCATTTCTGGTCTCCACCGCAGGAAAAATGACTGCGACTCTGGTCTCGGACCTCGACGGCGGTATCGACGTCAACGGTTCCAACTTTACTGTTTCTGCAGCAGGTGCGGTGACCGCTGCGACTACTGCAACAATTGAAGGCATTGTGTCTGGTGCTGCTGGTACATTCGATGCGCTTGCGGGTACATCGTTAGCACTGCAAAGTGGTGGTATTACTGCCGCTGGTGCAGTTGCTGGTGCAACAACGATTGCTGCTAGTGGATTGGCCAACCTCGATGGCGGTATCGAGCTTGACAACGGTGGTAACAAGTTTACTGTAAGCACCGCTGGTGCGGTGAGCGCGTCGAGTACTTTAACGGCTGAAGGCGTTGTGTCTGGTGCTGCTGGTACATTCGATGCGCTTGCGGGTACGTCGTTAGCATTGCAAGGTGGTGCTATTACTGCTGCTGGTGCAATCGGCTGTACGGGACTCACAGCTTCTGCGGGTGTTCAAGCTCAAGGTACTTTGGAAGTGAAAGGAAACATTTTCCTTCCCGGTGCTAGCGCTGCAGTCTTCTCTGTAGCTAACGATTCTATCTATTTCTTAGATTCTGATGGAACCGTGAAGCGTGACACATGGGATGATGTGATGGAATTGGCTGCTGGATCCGGTATTACCAATACCAATGGTGTGCTTTCGGCTGATTCAGCCGCTACACCTAACGGTATCGGTGACCTGAATGTCGCTCTCAAAGAGGGCTTTAACTATGCAACTGCTAGTTTGAGTGCCGCGCGGACTTATACATTGCCGTCGGATCCCAGTGCTGGTGACGTGGTGCATATTAAGCTTATGGGCGGAGTATCGGTGAGTAATTATGGTGCTATTACTGGCTCGGCTGCTAGTGGTTTCAACAAGTACAAAATCGATGGACGTTCGGAAGCAATTCGACTCGAATCAGTTTCTGGTGCGGTCTCGTTGATCTGGACTGGTACGCAAGATGTAGGATGGGCAATCTACTAGGTTAAACTTGTTTTAACACAGAGATGTTTTCATCTTTTTTACTGGGCGCCCCTCCGCGTGGGGGGCGTCCTTTTTTTTAAGACTATTTATTATTATGCGTACCCTGGATTTACACGGACTTTATCATAGTGCTGTTCAAGCTAAAGTAGAAAACTTTGTCCTTCTCTATGACACTCCCCTGCGTATCATCACGGGAAATTCAATGCGCATGCAAGATTTAGTGGGACAGATTCTTCAAAGATATGATTTTGGTTTTCATTATGAGAGCGATTATAATTTGGGAAGCCTAATTATCACTACAAAGACTCCCGTCCGAACTCCCTAAAGGTAAATATAGAGTATGGCTTATAACAAAGATGCGCACGCACCCCTCCAAGAAGAAGTAAACTGTTCTCTCACGGAGCTACGACAACAAGTAGCTGACTTATCCCAAACAGTACGCGAGCTTTTAAAAGGAAAAGGCGCACAGTTAAATGGGGTATCGGTGAAACACTTAGATAATTTGGAGCTGTTCCCCATCGACAACCTCCGCAATGTTCACGCTAATGGCCAAACCGTTGCGGATCCAGATATGATGTTAATTTATGATGCGTCGCGCAGTCTCCTGCGGCGTATTACTGTGGATGAACTCTATCGGCGCTATCTGAACTCTAAGATCCCACGGGCGCAAGGCACTGAAGGCGAAGTACAACTCAAGGGTGGCGGCGGCGGAGGAAACTTCCAGACGAGTGGCCATTTAAAATTTAAAAGTAGCGATCAAACATTAACAGTTAACGGGACGGTGGCCACTACACATCTTGCTGTAGCCAATAGTGTGAGTGCCAACATGGAGAAGGTGGATGATCCTACCTATGATGTAGATACTTATGATTATACGATTTTGGGGGATACGCAAGATAATCATGTCGTTATTAACCTTCCCCCTCCCGGTACTGCCAAGGGGCGACTGCTGAATATTAAGAAAATAGCCTCCTCTAACACATGTGTGGTACTCTGCCGTGGAAATTTAATTGATGGAGACGATTCCTACCTACTTAAGAATAATAATTCGACATGTACCTTACAGTGCGACGGAGAGAGTTGGTGGGTTATCGCAAAGAATGGAACATAATAGTCGTTTCGAGATCAATAATACTATTTATTTTGAACAAATGTCATTTCTAGGAGTACATTAATGTCTAGTCTATTACAAGATGCTATCGTGGATGCCAAGGCTCTCCGTGAAGCTGCGCTTAAAAACGCAGAAACCACCGTTATTGATAAATATGCGGATGAGGTCCGGCAGACCCTAAATCGTCTGTTAGAGCAAGAAGAAGATGAACTCGGCCTTGAAGAACCCATGGCTGATCTTGGAGATCCCATGGGCGACATGGGCGCCCCAGAGGCAGATGTCGGCACCGGTGAAGATGTCTCAGCAGACATCCCCCTAGCGGCCACGGACAACCTCTCCGAGAACGAAGGTGAGAACTTGAGCCACTTACCTAAGAGCGGCGAAGAAGTAGAAGTACAAATTGATTTGGACGCACTCCAAGAAGCTGTCACCCAGCTTCAAGACGCCCAAGAGATTGATATCGGCATGGAAACTATTGCTGAACTCTTGAAGCTCGACGAAAAAACCCAAATCGGCGCCGACGATCTTTATAATGTAGATGTAACAGGCGATGATGATGAGGACGACGAAGAAAATAGCGCGCAAGCGCTGGCTGGTTCTGCCGCTGCAGAAGAAGCCGATTCCGAGGCCATGAAAAACGCCGGCCTCGAAGAAAGTGACATTACGGATGCACTGGTTGATCAGATTGTAGAAAAACTCACAGTCGATATGGGCGCAGATCGCTCTGGCTGGGCCGGCCGCCCATCCGACCAATTAAAATACGAGATGGAACGCGAAATCGCGCATCGTCGTAGTACCGATGTTGAAGAAGAATTAGAGACTTTAAAGAAGGCTCAAGAAGAGTTGGTTTTTGAAAATAAACAACTCAAAGAGACCCTCGAACAATATAAGCATGCACTCAATGGCTTGAAAGAAGGTTTACATGATGTGAACCTTTCGAATGCTCGCTTGCTTTACACGAACCGTGTTTTGAGAAATACCTCCCTAAATGAGCGGCAAAAAACTAAGATTGCCGACGCTATTTCGAAAGCTGGTTCTGTAACAGAAGCCAAGACAATATACCATACGCTCGAAAGCGCAGTGGAGTCCACCCCAAAACGTGGACCACAATCACTGAGCGAAGCAATTGGTCGTCGCAGCACTTCTGTTATCCGTGCTTCCCGCAAGGAAAGTACGCCATCCGATCCCGTCGCGGATAGGATGAAAAGACTAGCAGGTATCAAATAGATACAAATACATATATTATAGGAGGTATTTTAAAATGGCTGGTATTATTGAACGATTGACCGAAGGTGTTATCAATCGTGACATGCGCGCCGAAGGGCACGCATTATTAGAAAAGTGGGAACGCACGGGACTTCTTGAAGGTCTCGGAAATGAGCGTCACCGCAATGCTATGGCTCGGCTGCTTGAGAACCAAGCAAAAGAGCTTCTCCGTGAGGCATCTACGATGTCCGGTGGAGATGTTGAGGGCTTCGCGGCCGTCGCATTCCCCATCGTCCGTCGTGTTTTCGCGGGTTTGATTGCTAACGATCTTGTTAGTGTTCAACCGATGAGTCTCCCCTCGGGTCTCATCTTCTTCTTGGATTTCACTACGTCGGGTAACGGCGCAGGACTTCCGCGGTTGGGCTATGGCGCAACAGAAGAATCACTCTATGGTGGTGGGCGCATTGGTTCCCAGATCACGGGTGGTGTAACCTTGACAGGTACGAATGCTGAAGCTGGGCCTTATGCGCTCAACAACGGTTATGCATCTCCGACTGGTTCGGCTACGGGTATCGCGTGCAGTGCGCTGGTACTGGTTTCATCTGGTACTGTGGGTGCTGCTGTTGGCGCAGGTCCTAACCCTCTCAACGCTGCTAACCAAGCAACGTTGGATGGTTTGTGTAACTACGATCCGGATCTTTCTGGATCGTCCGCTGTGGTCATTGAGTTAACAGGTTCCGGTAACGGTAACTTGGAGCAGCTTAATACCGAAAACTTGGTAGCCATCCAGAAGCTCACTACGAGTGATACGGCAATTGAGAACGCCGCCACCTTGGTGCGTCGTTGTTCGAGTTTAAGTTCAGGTTCTACTTCGGAAGATCCCGGAACTGCCAACTGGAAGGTGAATCTGGTTTTCGTCAACAGGAGTGGTTCGGTACCTCTCTTTGACGGAGCAAGCAACGGCTCCTTGTTGAGCGCTCTTACTGGTGCCGCTCAAAACCTGAACCTCACGTTCCCCATTAACGATAACTTTAGCGGCAGTGCTGCTCTCGGTTCCGTTATTGGTACGACCGTATGGGGCTTGGAAAACAACGAGCGCATCCCCGAAATCGACATCAAGGTCGATTCCGTGGCAATCACAGCGAAGAGCAAGAAGCTCAAGGCTAAGTGGACCCCTGAGTTAGGACAAGATCTTAACGCATACCACAACCTTGATGCAGAGGTTGAATTGACCTCGATTCTCTCTGAGCAGATTGCTCTTGAGATTGATCAAGAAATTCTTGAAGATCTCATTGTGGGTGCCAAGGCTGGTACTTATTACTGGTCTCGCTCTCCCGGTCTCTTCGTGAACCGGACCACCGGACAGGAAATTGGCGCATCTGCCAAGGCTCCTGACTTCACCGGTACTGTGAGTGAGTGGTATGAGACCCTCATCGAGACTGTCAATGACGTCTCTGCACAAATCCACCGCAAGACTCTGCGTGGTGGCGCTAACTTCATCGTCTGTGGACCTGAAGTTGCCAACATCCTGGAGTTCACCGCTGGTTTCCGTGCCAATGTTACCGCTGACGGTGACCGTGGTACGGCTGGTGCTGTGAAGGTGGGTAGTCTCTCCAAGAAGTTCGATGTCTATGTAGACCCGTACTTCCCACGGACTGTAGTCCTCGTTGGACGTCGCGGTTCCTCTTTCCTTGAAAGCGGATACGTGTACGCTCCTTACGTACCACTGCAGACTACTCCCACTATCTTTGGCCCTGAAGACTTCGTGCCCCGCAAGGGCGTGATGACTCGGTACGCCAAGAAGATGGTGCGTCCCGATATGTACGGTCTCGTTATCGTCGAGGGACTCCTTGGTCAGAGCGGCGCCTGATAATTAATCAGTAGCTAAATTTAAAACCCCCACCAAATATTTGGTGGGGGTTTTTGTTTTTAGAGGTTTAAAAGTGAAAATGTCGATCTGCCAAATTTTTTCTCCGGTAAATTTTTGAGATTTTCGTTTTTATGTTTTAAAAAACTAATTAGAGAAGAGGAACTTTAAATCTATGCCAACTAACTTAAGCCCTAAATCTACTACTAGTCCTATTGTTCTCACGTCAACAGGAAGTGCAACTGCCGTTGCTGCCGGATTACCTTTCGGAATGTATACCGGGTCAGCCGCCTTTCTAAGTGGTGCGGCCCTGCAGGTGGGCTATGTATATCGCAAACTAGGGGGCGATGTTGTTGATATAGAATTAACCCCTAATAATGTATATGCAGCCTACGAAGAAGCTGTTTTAGAATATTCTTATATCATCAACACGCATCAAGGGAAAAATGTCCTTTCAGATGTGATGGGGGATGCTACCGGCACTTTCGATCACAAAGGGGACCGCCACACCGGCCCTCAAGATGTTAGTCTAAAGTTTCCCCGCTTCCAAATGTCGGTTGCCAAGAAAGTCGGCGATGGCTTAGCTGCTGTAGCTGGGTTTGGTGGAACCATTCGAGAATATTCCGCCTCCTTTAAGCCCGGCAACGGGCAGGATTATAATGTTCAAGAAATTATTGCTAGCGCCTCCGATTCGGGGGTCGATGATGACGGCAGTGCTGTGGACTATAGCGGTAAAGTTAATGATAGACGTGTCATAGTCACTAAAGTTTTTTACAAGTCTCCTAGGGCAATGTGGCGCTTCTACGGCTACTATGGAGGGGTGGGTGTCGTAGGTAATTACTCGACTTATGGTCAGTTTGCGGATGATTCTACTTTTGAAATTATTCCCACATGGCAGAATAAAATGCAAGCTATTATGTATGAAGACTCGATCACTACGCGAACTTCCAATTATTCATATGAGTTGATTGATGGGCGCCTCCGCCTCTTTCCGACCCCGGAATATTGGGGCTTTGATGACTTTGATCGGATTTGGGTGAGATTTTATGTAGAAGATAATGCTTGGGCCGCACCGGCGGATTATTCGGGATCCCAAGCGGGTATCAATAACATGAATACGCTGCCCTTTGGAAACTTACCCTATGAAAATATTAACTCGATGGGTAAACAGTGGATTCGCAAATATGCATTAGCCGTCTGTAAAGAGATGCTCGGGCAGATTCGAGGCAAGTTTACGACCGTACCCATTCCCGGTGAGAGCGTCACCCTTAACTATGCGGATTTACTAAGCCAAGCCAAGGAAGAACAGACTACACTAAAAGAGAAGCTCGTAGAGATGTTGAAAGAGGTAGAATATGTAGAATTGGTCAAACAAGACCAAGAAAAAGCCAAGGCGACCGCGGAGACATTTGTGTATTCCCCACTGCCCATTTTTGTAGGATAAGATGAATGTCAGATGAATGGAAAAGACCACCGGCCCCACCTCCTCCTTTATTTTTAGGAGAAAAAGAACGAAATCTCGTTAAACAGGTTAATGATGAGCTAATTGAAAAAGTCATCGGCCAACAGATCCTTTACTATCCTATTGATATGGCCACTACAGATTTTAATGAGTTATATGGTGAAGCCATCGAGAAAACTTATTTGGCTCCCATTCGGGTTTACGCCCTGGTGGAGTTTACCGACTATGTGACCGAATATATGGAAAACGCAGGAATTGACAAATCGTGGGAAATTAATGTTTATTTTCATCGCCGCCGGCTTACTGAGGATCAAGACTTATATGTGAGAGAAGGAGATTTCGTGTTATATGGAGACTACTTCTACGAAATCGTGAAATTGTCCGAACCGCGCAAGCTGTTTGGCCAAGTAGACTATAGCTTTGAGATTACAGCTACTTGTAAACGCGCCAGAAAGGGACTATTCGATGCTACCTGATAATTTTGATTTTGCAATGTTGCCCAAGGGCAAAGATAAGATAACCTTAAAAGAACTAGGGATGTTAGCATCGACTATCGAGAATATCGATCAGTCTATTGTCTCCTGGCTTAAAGAGGACCTTAATTTATCGACTCGTACTAACGAAGGGTTCACTCATGTGCCTGTTTTATGGCAAGCACCCGAACGCGCTTACCAAATCAAGCACAAGAAAAACTTACGAGATGATGCGGGCGCCCTAAAGCTGCCTTTAGTGAGTATTGAGCGTACCGGTATTGTCAAAGATCCCGAACGAAAGGGAGGCTTTCAAGCGAACTTATATTCTAATAAGCATAATGGTCGTTCCGGGCGGTGGGTAATTGCCAAACGCATTGTCCGTGACAAAACACGCAATTTCGCCGTGGCTACGGGAACGCGCACCAATACCAGCGGTGAGCGTCAACGTTATTATCCGCGCCCCAATAAAAAAATCGTCATTCAATCTCTTTCGATCCCCATTCCCGTATATGTGAATGTAGATTATACCATTACTATTAAATCGGAATACCAACAACAGATGAATGACTTAGTAACCCCTTTCATGGCACGCACCGGTCAAATTAACTCCTTTCTGTTGCGTCAAAACGGCCATCTTTATGAAGCCTTCATTGAACAAGAGTTTAGTCAAACTAATAATGTCAACAACTTAGCCGAAGATATGCGCATGTTCCAAACCCAAATTAGCATTCGGATTATTGGATATTTGATGGGAGAGGGAGATAATGATGATCGCCCTATCGTTCAAGTTCACGAAAACGCGGTAGAAGTAAGCTTCCCACAAGAAAGTGTCGCGCCTCCCGGTGTACCCAATCTGTTTGGAGATATATTTGAGAATAGTTCCTGAAGTGAACCCCTATATTTCTTTTAAGTTCAGGAGACGTTTGAGATTGAAAATACTATTTATCTAAGACAAAGGCGTCAAATATACTCTTAATTTTACAAGAAGGAACCGTGATATGTCAGTAAAGAATTTTAAATTCGTTTCCCCCGGAGTGTTTATAAACGAAATAGACAACTCCTTTATTCCCAGGCAGCCCGATGCAATTGGCCCCGTAGTGATTGGGCGCGCAGCGCGCGGCCCTGCCATGCAGCCCGTTAAAGTCGAATCTTATTCGGAATTTGTGGAGGTGTTTGGAGACACTGTAGCCGGCAACGGCGGTGGAGATGTATACCGGGATGGCAACCGCCAATCCCCCATGTATGGAACGTTTGCGGCTAAAGCCTTCTTAAACGCAAATGTGGCCCCCTTAACTTATGTGCGTGTGCTCGGAGAACAGAGCCCCAACCAAGATGGAACCTTGGACGCTCAAGCGGGCTGGCGAACTAACAACTATAATAGCTCGGTGATCTCTACCGCGGGTGGAGCTTATGGCCTCTTCCTTATGGCGAGTGGCTCCGGCCGCGACTGCGGTACGGCGCGCCTTGCAGCAACATTTTATATGAATGATGGTTATATGCGCTTAAGTGGCGCAATCCGAGGCGGTGGTGGTACCGGCGGGACCGTACAGGCCCCAACAACCGGCGCCCTTAACGCTGTTATCGGCAATGATTCTAGTAACTTGTTCACTATCATTGCCACAGACGCCGCAGGCACCGAAGAAAAGGTTACCTTCGGCTTTGATGACAACTCGGCCAACTTTGTTCGTAAGCGTTTTAATACCAATCCTCAATTGGTATCCGGTGCTTTCTTTTATGCTAGCGCTAGCGCAAAAACTTATTGGCTCGGTGAGAGCTATGAACAGTCCCTCCGGGACAACAGCCTTACCGGTGATGCCCAAGGAATTATTGTTCCCATTTGTAGTGGATCGTCCGGCGGCACAGGTCCACAAAACATGCTGGGTCAAGCTTCCCGCGACGGCCGTACCGGCTGGTTTATTGGGCAAGATTTAGGCTCTGCAGCCTCCTTCGTTCCCTTCAATCAACAGAAGTTGTTCCGCTTGATCGGCCGCGGCTATGGTGAATGGCTTGAAAAACATGTTAAAATATCTGTAGCTAATGTACGTCAATCGATGACTACACAGACAGATTATGGCAGCTTTTCCCTCATCATGCGCCACCTTAATGATACTGATAACGCTATTCAAGTGGTGGAGCGTTTCGACAACTTGACTCTCGATCCGTCTTCTCCCAATTACATTGGTCGCCGCATTGGTACTCAATATACTCAATGGGATACCCAAACGAAGTCATTGAAGACTTATGGTGATTATCCTAATCAGTCTAAGTTCTTCTATGTGGAAATGAACCCCGACGCTGCAGTCGGTGGAACAGACGCGACCTTATTGCCATTCGGCTATTTCGGTCCTCCCAACTTCACAACCGTTACCGGCGCATATGGCGGTGCCACAGCAGCAGGCGTCACCTGGACCAACAAATTTGTGTCTGGTGGTGTGGCTCATGATGCCCATAACTTTGTGTCCGGATCAGGAGGCCATCTGGCAGCTTGTCTGACCGCATCCTTTAGTTTCCCAACAGACCGTCTAGTCTTGTCGGCATCCTCCGCAGGATTGGCCGACCCGACCAACGCATTCTTCGGCTTCGACAACCGCCGCGGAACACGCACTAGTCCTTCTACTCAAGCTGACAGAAGCGTGGCTAGTTTGCATCGCTTGCTTTATGCCGGATTTAGTGGAGGCGGCGGCGCAGGAACAGCCCAAGGCGTCAATGATTATGGCTATGTCTTCTCACTCGACGATGTGGTAGCCAAGGTTTCCGGAAACACCGCAGAATTCTATTATAATTCTGGTTCGAGAGCCGCAGAAAGGTCTTATTCGAGCGGAAGTTATACCGACTTGCTCGATGCCGGCTATACCCGGTTTACTGCTCCGGTTTGGGGTGGCTTTGATGGCTTTAACATTATGAAGCCAGATCCACTCTATAACTTAGGAATGACAGAAGGTACTTCCACCGAGAATAACAGCTATAGCTATTATAGCTGGCGCCGCGCCATTGATACAGTGGCAGATCCCGAGTTTATCGATATGAACTTATTGGCTGCGCCTGGATTAACCATCGAGAGCTTAACTTCTCATATGGTAAATACCTGTGAAGATCGCGCGGATTCGTTGGCACTGATTGACTTGCCCAACGTCTATGTGCCGAGAGCAGAAAGATATTATAGCAGTCAGGCTGATCGTGTAGCTACTAATCCTACACAAGCAGCCACCGCACTGCGCAACCGACGTATTGACTCCAGCTATGGCTGTACGTTCTATCCTTGGGTTCAGGCCCGCGATGAGAACAGCGGTCAGCTTCTTTGGGTTCCACCCAGTGTAGCTATGATGGGTGTCTTAGCGTCTTCCGAGCGCTCCTCGGATCTTTGGTTTGCTCCCGCCGGCTTCAACCGCGGTGGCCTTACCGAAGGTGCTGCAGGGCTCCCCATCACGGGTGTAAGCGAGCGACTGACCTCGCGTCAGCGAGATCGCCTCTATGAAGCTAACATTAATCCCATTGCCTCATTCCCCTCTAGCGGAATTGTGGTCTTTGGACAAAAGACGCTTCAAGAGCGCCAGTCTGCGCTAGACCGCATTAACGTGCGCCGTCTGGTGATTTATCTGAAGAAGCAGATTTCGATTCTGTCAACGCAGGTTCTGTTTGAGCAAAATGTCCCGGCAACGTGGCTACGCTTTAAGGGTCTGGTAGAGCCGCTGCTTCAAAATGTGCGCGCCGGATTCGGTATCAGTGATTATCGCTTGGTGTTAGATGAGTCGACAACGACCCCCGATCTTATCGACCAAAACATCATGTATGCGAAGATTATGGTGAAGCCCGCTCGGGCCATTGAATATATCGCAATTGACTTTGTGATTATGTCCACGGGAGCATCTTTTGATGATTAAACTTGATAGAGTTTTTTCTAATACACTACTTAGAGTTAGATAGGAGTTTTATATTATGGCATTCTGGGGAAAAAATCAACAAAGCGGCGACAATCTAAAAGATCCGAAAAGAAATTTTAGATTTATAGTGAGCTTCGGTGGACTGGAGCAAGGTAAGAGCACCGCATGGTGGGCAAAAACCGCCGCGAAGCCTTCATTTACAATTGCGGCCGCAGAGCATAAGTATTTGAACCATACTTTTTATTATCCTGGCTCCGTTACCTGGAATACTGTTACCATTGGTATGGTAGATCCTGTTCAAGACGTAGATACTACGGCCACTATCGCCGATATTCTGCAAGCTGGGGGATATACTCCTCCCACAAATCCCGATGTCCTTCAAACGATGTCCAAATCGAAGGTAACCCGCAGTTTGGGCTCGGTAAAAATCCAACAATTGGATGGCGACGGCAACGAGTTAGAAACCTGGACCCTGGTTAACGCCTGGATTCAAGATGTTAAGTTTGGTGATACCCTGGAATATGGAAACGATGAGTTAACTCAGGTAGACATTACGCTCCAGTATGACTGGGCAACCTTAGAATCCAAGCAAGCATCCTCTAAGTCCGGCGGCACCGGCGCAGACTCCACGTACTTCAACGGGCCCGCTGCCACATAAGAATTTAATAGACAAAATAGATAATTGAGAGGTGAATTTTGTCACGTAACAAAAATCGAGTTGGAGGCACCAAGCAGCCCCAACCGGATAACGCTCCTCCCCAATCTTTAATGGGCGGAGACACAGAGGCAACGCCTTTTTCTTTCGTAGTTCCTACGGAATTTGTAGAGCTACCCTCGGGAGGCCGTTTCTATACCGAAACCCACCCCCTGCACCAAATGACTACGGTGGAAATTCGCCACATGACGGCGAAAGAAGAAGACATGCTTACATCGCGCACTTTGTTAAAACAAGGCGTAGCACTAGATCGCGTAATTCAAAGTTTAATCGTTGATCCGGCCATCAAAGCAGATCACTTATTAGTCGGTGATAGAAACGCTATTATCATCGCCACCCGCGCAGCCGCCTATGGTACCGACTATATCACGCAAGTGGTATGCCCCGCCTGCGGCACGGCTCAAGAGTATGCATTTGATCTTACCGACTGCGCACCCTATGATGGCACCGACACCGGCAACATGGACATTACCCCTAACGCTGATGGCACTTTTGATGTAGCGCTCCCGGCTAGTAACGTCACGGCCACCATACGGCTCTTAACGGGCGCAGACGAAAAACGATTTATAAATGGTCTTCAGGCAGATCGCAAACAAAAAAGAGATCGCACGGTCACACGCCAATTACGAAATATTGTGGTTGCAGTAAATGGCGATACATCGGCGGAAGCCCTCAACTATGCAGTAGAGAACTTCCCAGCCATTGATTCCCGTTATGTGCGCAGCGCATATAGGTTAATGTCTCCCGATGTTGATTTAACGCAAGAATTTACATGCGAAGAATGTGACCACGAAGCGGACATGGAGGTTCCGCTGTCTGCGGACTTTTTTTGGCCTGACCGATAACTATATGGAGAACGTTTACGAACAGTTCTTCTTTCTCAAGTATTATGGTAGTTGGAGCTTTACGGAGGCATATAGCCTCCCTGTAGGCTTGCGCGAATGGTTTGTCAAGCGCCTCGTTAAACAACTGAAAGACGAAAAAGAGGCCGCTGAATCAGCCCAGAAGTCATCAGGGGGCGGAAGCCAAACGCAGCAATTAAACCCCTATAATGCGCCTTCCCCACCTCCCGACATATTTGATCGTAGCAAAGGATAGATGACTCTATCCTTTTTTTTTATAAAACTATTTAAGATAGGCAACTTTAATAATATAAGGGCATTCTTAATCTATGGCCATTTCCAATGAAGAACTCCTAGCTAAATTAAAGGAGCTAGATCTCCTAAAGATGGGAGCGGAACTTGAGAAGCTCACTAAAGCTCAATTAGAGTATCTAGAGAGGGCCTCGGGGACCACCGCGGAATTGGCGGAGTACGCCGAAGCGGAGCGCCTCAGTCTAGAACGTAAGCTTGAGAACGCTCAACAGCGCGCCGAGATTCTCGAACAAGATTTAAAAAATGCGACAGGCGCCCTGGCCAAGGCCGAAGCACAAGAAGCCGTTGATGAACATTTGCTAGAATTGGCCGAGTTGACTCTGCGCGCCGGCGAAGATCTCACCGAAGAACAAGAGAAGCGCCTCAAGCTTCTGAAGAAGATCAAGAAAGAAGAAACTGACATTGTCAAAATTATGAAGCAGCAGTTTGATGCTTCTTCCAAAGTGACAGAGACCTTTAGCCTAGGCGCTGAATATGCTCATCATAGCTTTCTAAACATGGAGAAGCTTGGGCGCGTTATGAAAGGGCTTGCCAAAGGAAAGGGTACGGGCCTGCTCATGGCTCCACTGGGCTTATTACAGGGCTTAACCAAAAATCTCCTTAGTAGTTTCGTGGGATTGGCCTTTGAACTCGATAAGACTCAATCCGCATTCCGCCGCGCCACAGGGACTAGTGAAGCTTTTGCCGGTGGACTCAATCGTGTTTATCATGAAGTACGCGATACGGGCGCAGGACTTAGAGAAGTAAGCACCAGTTATGAAACTCTGTTTAGGGTTGTAACCGACTTTACTTATGCTTCCGATACGCAACGCGATAGCTTGGCCAAGACCACCGCCATGCTCACTCAATTTGGTATTAAGGCTAGCGATACCGCGAAAGGCATTCAACTTTCCACTAAGGCCTTTGGACTCAGCAATGCAGCCGCCAAACAAAATGCGCTAGATTTGAATGCAGTGGCACGCCAAATAGGCTTAGCCCCTGAACAGGTAGCAGCCGATTTTGCCTCCATGGGAAGCGAATTAGCAAAACTAGGACCCAACGCCATCTCTTCGTTTAAACAAATGGAAGTGGTGTTTAAGAAGACCGGTTTCGAAATGCGCAAATTGCTCACCCTCACAGAAAAGTTTGACACTTTCGAGGGAGCGGCCGAAATGGCTGGAAACCTTAATGCTGCATTAGGTGGCAACTTTGTCAATGCAATGGATATGATGATGGAGACCGATCCGGTGGCCCGTTTTGATTCCTTGCGTGATTCCCTCTTGGATGCGGGCCTCACCTTTGATAGTATGTCTTATTATCAGCGCAAATTTTATGCACAATCCATGGGCTTAGACAGTGTAGCTGATTTGGCCATGATGATGTCGGGTGAATATGATATGCTCGATGAAAACATTAATAAAACCACCGGAGATTACAAAAAACAAGCCGAGATGGCCAAGGAAATGCAGGATGTAACGACCAAGCTAAAACTTGCTCTTATTCAATTGGTAAAAGCCGGCGAACCAGTGGTTAAATTTCTGGGCAATATGATTGATAAATTTACATGGCTTATTGAGAAAGGGGGCCAACCTCTCGCATGGATTGGGGGCGGCATTTTGGTTCTCAAAGGCTTCACAACGGGATGGGGTCTGCTTAAGAAGACCGTCTCACCCCTCACGGCGATATGGAAGAAGATGACCGGCAGTGCCAAAAAAACCTTCGATATCGTAGAAGAAGGCAACGGTGTTCTTGAAGAGTTCATCGAAACCACGGAAGAAACAGGCAGCGGCACCCTCAAATTTGCGGGAGCCGTCTTGCTTATGGGAGTAGGTGTAGCTGCCGCGGCCCTCGGCATGGCCGAGCTTGTCAAAGCTTTCGGCGAGGCGGGAGATAATGCCGCGGCCGCAGCAGTCGGCATCCTCTTCTTCGGTGCAACGATGGTGGGATTAATATTTATGATGTCCAAACTAGCCCCGCTGGCTGCCGTGGGCGGAGCCGGCGTTGCAGCATTGGCCATTCCAATCCTTGCCATCGGCGCCGCGACGGCTATAGCAGCCTACGGATTGTCCATATTGGTTAGGAGCTTTAAAGATCTGGAAAGTATTGACTGGAAAACACTGCCTGCCTTTTTGACCGGGACTGGACTGGCTCTTTTTGTTGTCGCCGCGGCAGTCAAGAAGTTTGGTAATCCAATGACAGTGGCGGGCGTGGCAGCCATTGGTGTACTTGCCGGCGGCTTGGGTATGTTGATTGGTTCTTTCCGTAAAGATAGAACCAATTATCAGGAAATGGGAAACGCCATGGAAAAAATCTCCAAACCCAAACCCGAAAATCTTGAGCGCATTAAAACGGCACTGGGGGGCATTCGCAAAGAAGTTAATGACATGAGCTTGATGAAGCTGAGTGCTCTCGGGGGAATGTTAACCGCGGCCAGCGCAAATCCCTTGGTGGGAGCCCTCATGGCCGGCGCCATGAATGTGGGAGGCACCAACCCCGCACCTGCCGCAGGCTCCTCAACCACCGCCGGCGGAGGCAAAGCCGCCGCTGCTGGAGGCACCGTCTATCATGTGACTGTCCCCATCGATGTAGGCGGAGAAAGAATCCAAGAATTAATTATTAGCTTGGCTAATGAACAAATTGAAACCAAACTGAACGACGTAGGAAGTAACGCACTCACCGGATATCCACAATCCTTCCCCACAAACTAAGGAAACCTATAAATGCCATCAGACCCCACCATTACTACTAACATCCACGGTACCAAAGCCCTCGAAACAGTCGGCGAAAATATTTCGTTTTATTCCGAGAGCACGGGCAAAGCCGTTTACTTTAACGCCTTTATTATGGCCTTTAATGAGAGCTACAATAGCGACTGGGCATCTGAAAAAGTATTTGGACGTACTGATCCCATTAAGCTTTTTAAGGACACCGAGAGGCGTGTTACATTAAGCTTTAAGATTCCAGCCGCATCCCAGCGAGAAGCTTTGGAGAACCTAAACAAGCTTCAAACCTTAATTCAGTTTCTTTATCCCCATTATGATACCCAGGTGAGTGAGACCTCTGGTCGCGCCTACGCCAACAACATTACTAGTTCCCCCCTGGTGCGCTTGCGCGTTGTTAACTTCCTTTCGAAAGCGATAGGAATGAACGTTCAAGATGCTGACAAAGCAAACGCCAAGAACGGCCTTCTGGGAACGATCAGCAATTTTACAGTGGCTTATAACTTTGAAGCTCAAACTGCCGTCATTGAAGACAAAGAACGCGGCATATTGCCTACAGCTATCGACATTAACCTTGACTTTAGCGTTCTCCATGAAAAAACCTTGGGATGGAACAAAAAGAATGAATTTATCGGAGGCGCCAACTTTCCGTATAACGTGGATGAATTGGAATACTCCAACCGGGCCATGGACGCTCTTGAAAAACAGCAAGCCGGCTTCGATCCGAATGTTGCGTGGATGGAAGTCCCGGCCGGCCGTGGCATCGATGGCGACGGTAGCCACAACGGTGAGGAAAACCCAAGAGTTCCTGGGAAGGACCCCTCTCAGGCGGTATTGGAGATGGTGCCTGATTTAAATTTCGTGGAAGGAGTTAATGTTGATACAGGGTTCTCTCCCGGCATTGACTTCGAGGCGCGCACCAAGACTATGAACCGAGCAATCCGTTGGGCCGGGGAGTCTAGACGATGGTGGATCCCCGGAAAATCAGTGTCCTGGCAAGAGAATAATGAATAATGAGCACACGATATAAAAACACCCCGCGCCTAATCAATTCTAGTATTTACTATGAACCTCTGCGCGAGCCGCGAGACGTCAAAAAGATTGTACAATACGCAACCCCGCGACTCTTAAACCCTACGCAGAGACAACGCGCCCAACTTCAAGCAACCCAGCATGTATGGGCTTATGGAGATCGCTTGTATAATCTAGCTAATCAATTTTACGGAGATCCTACCTACTGGTGGGCTATCGCATGGTATAATGGTTACCCTACGGAAGCTCACATTTGGACCGGCGCCATTATTTACATTCCTTTAGACTTAGAGAAGCTATTGGGTGTTTTAAACACATGAGCAGAGCGAGATTAAACGATGAGTAAACTCAGAGAGATCCTAAAAGAGACCTCCACCAACGTGGATCTCGATATAACTCTTGATCAAGACATTATTAACGCCGGGATGTTTCAGCGTGTGGATACCCCCAAAGGCGAAGCTCTTATTAAGCACATCGCCAAATTTCTGCATGCCCTCACTTTTACTCTCCAAGCCGAACACACAAAGCTCCTTGACGGCCAACCTGCTGATTCCGGCTGGGATGTGTTATTCGCCTCGGAGGAAAATTGCTCCGATGGGGACCGTCGACTGGTAAAGAAACCTAAAGAAAAGGTCCTGGCCCAAATGTCCAATAACGATGGCACTGAAATTGGCCAAGAGGCTGCAGTCGAGACCCGCATTGTATCGTATGGCCTAGGCCGCGAGTCGCGACAAAGTGGAGAGGGTGGGCTTCCAGCCAAGGGAGGTCGCACAGGAGTATGGGCCTATGAGCTTGGGACCGGTGGGAGCGCTATGGTGGCACACCAAGAGGCCGGGGATTATGATTATGACTATGGGAACTACGAGGGCGAGGGCCCGAGAGATGCCGTCTCGAACGTAGCGAGTCGTAAGAATCGCGTTTACGAAACTTGGTACGAACGAAAAAGCCAAGCCGGCACCCACACCGGCCGGTTCAAACAAAGCGACTACCACCAGGGACTTGAGGATGACTATTGGGGCGACATTATGAATGCGAGAATTTATGGTTCTAGCAAGGACACATCCGGCTTGGTGTATTGGACTTGGGTCCGCGGCGCCCTCGTCGGGAAGGCAGAATGGGAAGACCAAGAAGACAAGGCAGAACAGTGGAACGCGGGCCGCCACGGTGGGGGGGGCACCGCCGGCCGCGAAGCAGACTGGGGGCAGTACAAGTATATGGGCCCGGATAAAGTCCCTCCGGCCAGCAAGAATCCGAGCTTTAGTAATATTGGGTCATGGGGTACCAAGGATAACACCCAAGACTGGCCGGGCTACAAGCCTGCGAGTCGTTTTGAACCCGCCTACTTTCATTATCGTAGTTTTAATATTATTGCGAATGGAATTCTGGACAGTCTATTTCTCACGCTCGCCTTTTCGGATTCGGAGTCCTGGTATTTTAATCATTTTTTTCCGGAGGACGGAAAAGTCGGAAAAGTGCGCAAGACTAAAGGAAACAAGCCCGTTGTCCCTCTTTTCCCCGTTTATGCGGAGGGCGACCACAAGGGCCCCTATCGTACCTTTTACTGGGATAAGAAGGGTCCAAGATCTCCGTCTGTGGAAACCCTGAGTCCTTTTAATAATTTTGGCTTCAAGCCCGGTACCACCGCGCAGGAAATGGGCGTAGGCTTATACCGAAGATGGTCGATTAGAATAGCCGCCCTTTCAGCCTATGGCTGCGACGAGGCCAACGCCCCCGGTAGGGCAGCCTTAGACTCAGGTGACTTTGGGGAAGAATGGATGCGTAACAGACGCCGTAATGAGGGGCGCCAAAAAGTAGCCGTTGCCCGCGCCGAATTGGCGCTTGGTATCTATCAAAAAGCCCCCTATCGGGAACAGTGTTATTTGCTCTCTCGCATTTTTACCCTTGTCGATTGGCAAAAAAAGATAATTTATAAAAAAGCCGGCAAAAGAATGCCCTATTATTTGCAGGCTACCCGCGACTATGAGCTAGATGCAAAGAGGGATGCCACTCTCCTCGCCTGGATGAAAGACACTAGCGATCCGGTCTTAGGATACATGGGAAACGCCTCTATTCCCGTCGACGGTGGCTATGATTTTATAAATGTGCTCACGCAAAATCCTAATCTAAAGACCCTCTGGGAAATTGATCCGGGGCAAGTATCAGCCTTACAGCCTCAAATTCGTTTATTTAAAGTAGAGATGGATCAGGAGTCAAAGCAATTAGCCGAAAGAGAAATTGTCTTTGATTCAGTCATCACTCCTCGCGATCTCCAATTGTTTCAAACGCGCTCTAAACGCGGGGTGGGGGCCGGCATTAAAAGCTTTTCCTTTACTTATGATGGTTATAACCCTTTTGCGGCCAAAAAGAGTATTAAGGCACAGCTTGTAATCTTTGCTAATGATTTTGAAGAATTGCTCCGGGATCGCGGTGGCTATAAATATGTAGATTTGGCACTCAAGACCGGCGCGCCCTTGACTGCCGGCGCCACGGAAACGGACGACGAGGACCCCATGGCCGGCACGACGGGTGTGGCGTCTCTTGAACACATAGCCGCCCAAGCAGCCGAAGATGCACTCGACAAGCTCCGGTTTAAGCTCAAGGCTGTGGTGGGAATCTCGTCGCCTAATGCTTATACGCGCGCACAAAGCTCTCTCTTCCAAAGCGGAGTACCGCTAGGTGATGCATTGGAAAGTTCTTATGCCACACTGCAACTTACCCCAACTACCCATCAATTTAATGTTAATGATAGTGGTCAAGTCACTATGACAATTAACTATCTGGCTTATGTAGAAGACTTCTTTAACTCCCCGATTTTTAACATTTTCACGAATGTCGAGATCGCTCAACGCGGTTTATTGCGAAGATTACAACTTAGAAAGCTGCCTTCTATATGCGAAGACGAGGAATTGTCCGAGTTTAAAGAGAAAGAATTGGATGAATCGAAAAAGGATGCGCGCCGCAGCTTGGTTACCCTAATTCATCAACTCCATAGCACCGAGCGCCTTCATTATATATCAATGAGTTATAACGAGTTGAAACACTGGCGCGCTCGCGGCCCATTTGCTCCTGCACCGACTAAGCAGATTCAAATGGGTATCGATCATGGCGGTGGTATCAATACTCGTGTGGAGGCGATGCGTGGCGCATTCAAGCGTAAACAAAACGAAGAGGGAAGCGCTATTTCCGACTTAAGTGCAGAAGACCAACAAGCTGTCTTTTCCCACATCACAACAGATATGAATAGCGTCAATCTCCCCTTCTTCTACGTAGCCGATTTAATCGATATGGTTTTAGCCAACATCGAAGCACACCTGACTGAACTGCCCAAGCTAATCCAAAACTGGGCTGACTTACCTAAATTTATCACCGAAGATGACATCGCTCATGAAGTCGATAAATTAAGTAAATTTCAGGCGCAATTTAAACAATTCCGGGCTGTTTTGGGCCCGCTAGAGATTGTAGATCACAGTGCCTCTCCTGTAACCTCCAAATTTGTAAACTTTGGAGCCGTCCCCGTTTCTCTTAAATATTTTATGGAATGGATGACCGACAAATTATTGAAAAAAGAAGAAGTGGTCTATCCCCTACCCTCCTTCTTAAACGACTTCTTTAATGATCTTATCCGTAACTATTTAAATGATGATAGCTGCTTCAATTATCCTATTCAACAGAAAATCCGGAATACCCAAACGGCCTTAAGTGCTTATAATGATCACGTTCAAACCAATATAACTAGCGATGCAGCCGTTACCACTCCCATCGATGGCCTCACACAATATTGGGCAGAACAAAAAAGCAGCGAGTACCAACTAGAGACAGGGACAGACTCCTTAAAAAGGAACTATCGTCCTCCCGATGCCAATCGATTCGACCTAGAGATGACGCAACGGATAGTCCACGACCACGCCTATGACATGGGTCGTGGACCATGGCAACCATTACTCGATATGAACGGAGAGCGCGCAGTTAAACAGCGAGTCTTAGCAGATCCTACCGTCAATTTCAATTATCTAGTGTTCTCCGCCGGCCGTATTCGCCCTAAAGAACGCATGCAGGGAGACTATGATCAAGATATGGCGGATGGGCGCTGGCATTTTCAAACAGGATTAGACCGAGGGGTTACGCGTACCATCAGTTTGAAAAAATCGACTGCTCCGGGCCTCCAAGAGGTTCGATTTGAGCAAGAAGGATATGACGGCTTGACCCAGCTACGTGAAACTTATGATGCCGAGATTAAGACCTATCCTCTTCCGGGGATTTATCCTGGTATTTATATTTATGTCGATCCGCGGAGTTGGACTCCCGGTTCCACTCGTTACATTACGGATTATAGCGGAGAGACTATTGACCTCACGGACTTGGGTCTGGGAGGATATTATATGGTAGTGAAGGCTCAGACTGATTTAGCACCCGGTAAAATGGAAACCAAAATTACGGCTAAATGGGTGGCCCAAATTGAAAGCGAAGCAGAGGCTGCAGCTAAAGCTCACAAGAAAGCTACCTCCGCCACGGCGAAGGCAGATCAAGCAACTAAATGCGCCTCCAAACAGTTGACTAGCGAGTGGACGCCCGGCGTCGCTGCAGCAGCAGGACCCGCCGCAGCAGCCGATCCCGCCGACGCAGATTCGGTATCCAAACCCGTGGGGGTCCTGGTAGCGGATCCGGCGGAACCATCAGGAGATTAATAAATGGCTAAATTTGTAGATAATAAAGAAACGTCCTTAATTGAGCTATACGATAAGCGTATTAATTATGATCTCAGCGGCACCCCCGGTGAGGGTCAGATAATCAATTTGGTAGATTTTAATTTTGGAGAGAAATATTGGTATGGTCGCGTTGATCAGTTTAATGTGCCGGTAATTCCTTTTACCACTTTAAAAAGCCGCTATGGTCCGGGAGTGCAAATGAAGACGTATAATCCCACCCGGGTCAATCGGGGCACGATGAGTGGGCTCCCGTTTGTAGTGGATGCGTTTGAAGCATTAGCTACCCATCTCCAATGGTGCGCACAGAACGGAAAAATAACAGCCGATGATCCCTTTTTAAGCAATTTAAAAATTTATAAAGGTTATGAGAGCCCCCAAAGTCTCTATATGGCATATCTGACAGATTATTTTCAAGTAGTAGGCGAACAGTTTGTGGCGGATAGCGTTAAAGTAGAGAATTTCGATCACTTTATCCAACACCTCCTGGTATATCTGCGACGAGGCATTCTCACTTATCCCTTGACGCTCCCGGGATATATACGAAGTCGCCACTGCCCCGTGACAGTATCCGGGTTAGTAGTAGAAATTGCGGATCTCTCTCCATCTAATGATGAAGAAAAATGGAAACAATTTGGAAGCAACCCTAACTGGTTCTTCTTTGTTAATGCCTGCAATGCTTATGGATTTATGATAGACACCCGTCTGCCATGGCGCTTAGTAGCCGACATTGACTCCCCCATCATGAATGAATATGGCGCCCCCTATGGCCTCTCTAGTCGCGCCATGACGCTCCGCCGTGGATTTGCGCCGGCTTATACAGACAACTATAATGAATTTAAATATTTATTGCTGCAATTGTATAATCGGGTGAAAGTTCGCAAATTTGTTAAAAAATATACCCGCGGCCGCTTGTGGCCCGAGGCCGGTTTAGGGCCCTCTCCGCGCTATGACGCTCCTACGGCTTGCGAAGAAATCACCGAGATTATTAGTCCCGAGACTTACACGAAAGAACAACTAACTGACCAATATTCCTCGGACTATTTTTTGAGGCTGTATTGTGAATTAAGATTATTAGAACAGGAAGTTATTCCGCCTCCACACGAACAGGCTATCCTTATAGATGACTGTCTGGAAATCGCAGCGCAAAAAGGAACTCATGATGCCCTGTACATATTTGAAAGAATTATCAATAAACCATTTGACTATCGCGGCTCTTTGAGTTATATTAAGAAGAGTAACGATGCTGCGGCAGCGATGGACGACGATTCAGACAATGATATTTCAGGCTATTGACGACAAATCAGAATGTATTGGAATCTATGGAGATGGTAAGCTTTACTTTGAGGACTTTCCCTCCGAGCTAACCCATACTTGGAAGCATACCGGATCTCTTAAAGATATGCAACCTTATTATGCATATTTGTTTTGTGAAGGGCAGCCTCTAGACGTGGTGTGCCCTAGCCAACTACTTCCTAAGCTGGAGAAAGCCCAGCGTCGGTTGAAAGCATATTTGAAGTCTTTTCAATTAGCCAAAGTAGACATGCGCGAGCATTGTATTTTTGATTTGGTGCCTCAAGATTTTCTTAAAGAGTTCTGTGAGATTAAAAATCAAATTACTCAACACGTTTTTGACACCCACGAGAAGCCGTCGTATTATGATCACCTCGATGCAGTGCACCGCCTTCTACATAAGATTGGCCAGCAAAATCTGCACCTCACTAATGAAGGATGCCGGCCATTGTATTACTCCTCAATAAACGCCGCGCGCGCCAACAAGCTTTTAAAGGGCCCGGGCCATATTGACTATAACCTTTTTGGGACTGTCACAGGGCGCCTCACGACGACGCAAAATTCTTTCCCGATGCTTACCCTGCAAAAAGATTTTAGACAGCTTGTAAAGCCGCATAACGAATGGTTTCTCTCGCTTGATTATAATGGTGCCGAAGTGAGAACGTTTATTGCCTTAGCTGACGAAGAACAGCCCCAAGAAGATGTTCATCAGTGGCATATCAAGAACCTCATTCAAGAAGAGTTAAGTCGTGAAGACGCTAAGATTCAATTTTTTGCATGGCTCTACAATTATCGGTCCGACAATGCGGATTTCGAATCCTATCATCGCACCCAGGTCCTTGATCAGTGGTATGATGGAGAATATATCCACACCCCTTTCAAACGCAAAATAAGAGTTGACAAACCCAAAGCATTGAATTATCTTATACAGAGTACGACGGCAGATTTGGTCTTAGACCGGGCCGTAGTATTAGATCGCTTTTTGGAGGAGCACCGCTCGTTTATTTCTCATATCGTACATGATGAAATAGTCATCGATCTAGCAGACGACGAGCGTCATTTGGTACCCGAGATTAAGGAGTTGTTTGCGATGAATAAATTAGATACGTTTTTAGTGAATCTTATGTGTGGTCCTAATTATCTAGAATTAAAGGAGTTAAAACTGTGATTTCGGTAGTAGGAATTGGAACAGCCGGCTCAGCAGTAGCTCAAAAGTTTGGTGCTATCACCAACTACGATGTCTATCTGTTGAACGATGCGGTGCGGACAGGAAAGAAGCAATATAAATTAGAAACCTTCGCTACGCCCGAGGAATATGAACAAAACATTCCTTCTCTGGACACCTTCTTTGAAGGCATACGCCCCCGCGTTCAAGTGTTTGTAATGGGTTCGGCCATGAGTTCGAATTATGTACTAGGAATTTTAGAACAATTGAAAGAAAAGGATATCGATCTCTTTTATATGCGTCCAGATGTAGAACTGCTTACGGATACGCCGCTGGCCCTAGAGAGAATAGCGTTTAGTGTTCTCCAGGAGTACGCGCGCTCTGGCCTGTTTAAGACCATTACTTTAATCTCTAATGCTGACATGGAAAAGACGTTGCATGAGATCCCTATTAAGACTTACTATGATACGTTGAATGAACGAATTTTCTCCACCATTCACTATCTTAATTATTTTGAATTTAGTGACCCAGAGATTGGCCAAGTTGCCAAGCCGGCCGAAGTTAATCGTATTCGAAGCTTGGGAATCTTAGATATAAAAAATCTTGAAGAAAAATGGTTTTTTGAGCTTGACAACCCTCGCGAAGTAGGTTATTATATATGTATAAACGAGAAAAAATTAGCGACCGAAGGAGGGTTGCACAAAAAGTTAGTCACTATGCTAAAAGAAAAGCCAAAAAATGCCTATCGCAAGATTTCATATGCCATATATGAAACCGAGCATGAAGACTTTGGGTTCTGCGTTGCCCATACTAACGTAGTACAACAACATGAAACACTTGACTCTTAAAGCTGAGTGTGTTATACTTTATTCACAAAAGGAGAAATTGAATAATGTCAATTGATATGGAGCTTATGCGCCGCAAGCTCGCAACTTTGCGCGGTGAAAACAAAGGTGATTCTAACTCTGTTTGGTTCAAACCAGACGAGGGAGACACCGACATTCGGATCATTCCAACTAACGACGGAGATCCACTGAAGGAAATGTTCTTTCATTATAACGTAGGGGACCACAGGGGCGGAATCTTGTGTCCTAAGCGTAATTTTAGTGAGGCATGTCCTATCTGCGAATTCGCTTCTTCGCTTTGGCGAGAAGGAAGCGATAACAACGACGAGGAGAGCAAAAAGCTTGCAAAGTCACTCTTTGTGCGCACCCGCTATTTCAGCCCCGTAGTTGTTCGTGGTCGAGAAGATGAAGGAATTAAGGTTTACGGCTACGGTAAGACGGCCTATGAACTCCTTCTCGGCTACATCCTTGACCCCGAGTATGGTGATATTACGGATAGCACTGAGGGTACTGATATGACTCTCACCTATACCAAACCCACCAAACCCGGTGCATACCCCCAGACGAGCCTGAAAATGCGTCGTAACACCTCAACTTTGCTTGAGGATACTGAAGCCATCCCCGCCCTCCTTGATGGTATGCCTGACTTCGATAGTCTGTTTGAAAGACTGACTCCGGAACAGGTAGACGCTATTCTCGATGAGCAACTTGCCGGAGACGGATCCGCTGAGTCACGCTCGCGCGAGACTGCCAAGTACAGCACAACCGAAACTACTGACGTCGACCGTGCATTTAATGAACTGGTAGCAGGCTAGGCTCGCCCCGCTGGCAGACCGGGAAAAGTCTGCCCCCCATTAATTAGAAACAAAGGAAGGCAAAATGCCCAGAAAGGCAAAAGAAACCAAGGTTGGTCGTGTATCTATGCAAGATCTCATGACCTTAGTAAACAAGAAAGCGGGACGTAACGTTGCGCATGATTTAACCGGGGACAACCCCACGGAAGTTAAGGAATGGATCCCGACAGGATCGCGTTGGCTTGACAGTATTATATGTAAAGGACACATTGGCGGCATTCCTGTCGGCAAAGTTACAGAGATCGCCGGACTTACATCCACAGGCAAGTCTTACATGGCCGCGCAGATTGCAGCCAACGCCCAAAAACAAGGCAAGCTCGTCGTATATTTTGATTCCGAGTCTGCCATCGACCCTGCTTTTTTGGAAGCAGCAGGGTGCGATTTAGAGCGTCTAATGTACATTCAAGCATCCTCTGTCGAGTTTGTTTTAGAAACGATTGAGGAACTCTTGGGAGCAACTGACGAAAAGCTGCTGCTCATCTGGGATTCGCTGGCCTTTACTCCTGCAGTCTCCGATGTAGAAGGGGATTTTAATCCTCAATCTTCGATGGCAATGAAGGCTCGCATTCTTGCAAAGGGGATGTCAAAGCTGACGCTCCCTATTGCAGACAAGCAAGCAACCTTCTTGGTTCTTAACCAGCTTAAGACTAACATTACTAGTGGACCTATGGCTCACATCACAGCCATGACCACCCCCTATATGACACCCGGCGGAAAGGCTATGCACTATTCTTATTCGCTGCGCATCTGGCTCACGGGACGCAAAGCCAAGAGTGCGTTTGTGCTGGACGATAAAGGGTTTCGTATTGGATCTGAAGTTAAGGTGAGACTAGAGAAGTCGCGCTTTGGAACTCAGGGTAGAAACTGTGCTTTCCGCATTATGTGGGGTACTGACGAAGTTGGCATCCGCGACGAGGAAAGCTGGTTTGATGCCATCAAAGGGTCGGAGTATCTCACAGCTAAAGGTGCATGGTATACTTTGGCCACTAAGGACGGATACACTAAAAAGTTCCAGCCTTCTAAGTGGGCCGAGATTATTCACTCCGACAGTGAATTTAAAGACCACGTCACCCGTCTAATGGATGAAGAAGTAATTCAACGGTTTGACCAACGTGACGGAGCAGCAGCGGATTTCTATGATGAAGAAGAAGATGAAACCCCAGCCGCCCATCACCCAGTTTAGGAGAGAGAAAATGAAAACAATAATTATTACGATAGGGGCATTACTTGCAAGTGGATGCAGCGTGCATGCACACCCGCACCCCGCACCCCATGCAGTTCACCGGCCAGCACCGCCGGCCGTGCGCCCGCCCCCACCACAAGCCAAACCTGTGAAAGTTAAAGCTTGGGTATGGGTCAAAGGCCATCAGACGCGTTACGGCTGGGCTCATGGTTATTGGGAGTTGCGTACAGTGCCGCGTCACATGGTTAATCGCCATCCGCATACTTACGTCCGGCAGGTCAAAGGCCGCGGCCGGCCGGCGCCACCCCCACGCAGATATCGTTAAAAAACTGCTTGACATTGAACGCCCCTTGTGTTATATTATAAATAACAGGAGGGGCTTCTTTTATGAAGAGAGTATTGATTATTGACGCGTTGAATGCCTATTTGAGAGCATACATCGTAGACCCAAGTATATCCACTAATGGGGATCCCATTGGAGGGATCAAAGGGTTCATTAAAATCTTGCAGCGGCATGTGCGAGAGACTAAACCGGATCAAATTGTGATTGTGTGGGATGGACCTAACGGATCGAAAAAGCGGAAGAGCGCGGATAAAAATTATAAAGCGGGACGAAAGCCGATTAGGTTAAATCGAGCGTTTCATAATCTGACGGATGATGAAGAGTTGTACAACAAGATGTGGCAACAGAGCCGCGTTATTGAGTACTTCAATCAAATGCCCATCGTCCAGTTTATGATCCCAGAGATCGAGGCTGATGATGTGATCGCGCACCTTACACATATGCATCACTACAAGGGATGGCAGAAGATTATTATTTCTAATGATCGGGACTTTATGCAGCTATGCGATGATGAAACAGTATTGCTTCGTCCTACTAAGAACGAGCTACTTAACAAATCACGTATCATTGAGCAGACCGGCATCCATCCCACCAACATGGCTCTCGCTCGCGCCATTGCCGGCGATGCATCGGACAACCTGCCCGGCATCCAAGGCGCCGGGTTGGCGACAGTCAGTAAAAGATTAAACTTTTTGAAGGACAGCAAATCCTACACCATTGATGAAGTGGTGGAATATTGTGGCAAGAGTAAAGCCAAGCTTAAATTTTTTACTAACATCAGCGACAACCAAAGCCTCATCGAACACAACTATAAGATGATGCAATTATATGCTCCGCAGATGTCAGTACAATCTAAACAACACGTTCAACACACTATTGAAAACTTTGAGTGCGAATTTAATAAAACCGAGATCATTGGGATGATGCGGGCTGATGGATTCGGGGAGTTAAATTGGGAGGTTCTTAAGGAGAACTTAAACAAGATTAACAAGGACTGTGTTGACATCAATAAAGAAATATTTTAAAATTGATTTGACTTTAGCAGTCAATCAGTTATACTTATAATACACTATCGAGAGGGAATGGATGCTCACTGAAAATGTGAATTTTGGAAGGTACGGGAAAGCCTTCCAAGAGGGACTAGTACAACTTATTTTTGAAGACAGACCGTTCGCGGATCAGATTACGGAAGTACTCGATACGCAGTTCCTTGAGCTTGAATATTTACGAGCATTTGTTTCCAAAGTCATGGATTATCGAACCAAGTACGGGACTCACCCATCGGTTCAAGCAATGCTCACGATTCTTCGTACTGAGATGGACGCAGAAGATGAGGTTCTTCAGAATCAAGTGCGAGAATATTTTGCTCGTATCCATACTCGTGAAATGTCTGACATCGAGTATATTAAAGAAACTTCCCTAGATTTTTGTCGGAAGCAAAATCTCAAAGAAGCCATGATGAAATCAGTAGGGCTTTTACAGAACTGCTCCTTTGACGAGATCTCTACTGTCATTAATGATGCGCTTAAGCTCGGCTCCGAGAACAACTTTGGTTATGATTATCTCGCCGACTTTGAGGAGCGTTTTAAACTTAAGCACCGTGCTCCGGTTACTACTGGGTGGAAAGAGATTGACACCATTACTGGCGGTGGCTTGGGCAAGAGTGAGTTGGGCGTGGTCATCGCCCCCACAGGCGCGGGCAAGTCAATGGCCTTGGTTCATTTAGGATCCCAGGCCATCAAAGAAGGGAAGACTGTCGTTCATTATACCTTAGAGTTACAGGACACCGTCATCGGAACACGCTATGATAGCTGTATTACTGGCTATCCGCTCACTGATATCCGTAATTTTAAAGATGATATCTATGAAGAGATCAAAGAGCTTGATGGCGCGCTGATCGTCAAGGAGTATCCGACCAAATCAGCTACGACTAATACTATACGCTCCCATCTTGCGCGCCTTATCAAAAGAGATATTAAACCCGGACTTATCATTGTAGACTATGCGGATCTTCTTAAGCCGGTCATCGTGCGCAAAGAGAAGCGCAACGAACTGGAATCAATTTACGAGGAACTTCGTGCTCTCTCCACAGAATATAAGTGTCCGATTTGGACAGCTTCACAGACTAATCGTTCGGGTCTTAACGCCGAAGTCATTACGATGGAGCAGATCTCCGAAGCCTTTAACAAGTGTTTCGTCGCTGACTTTATCTTTTCGATCTCTCGCACGATTGAAGACAAGCAGAACAACCAAGGGAAAATCTTTATTGCCAAGAACCGCAACGGCCCAGACGGTATTATTTATCCTATCTTTATGGATACTTCAAACGTCAAGATTCAGATTCTTCCGAAAGCACAGATGCCAACAATGGCTACAGGAGTAGCGACAAGCCCTGTGGCACTGGGCGTCAAACAGCAACAAGAATTGTTGCGTCAGAAATATACCAAGTTAAAAAGGAAATAAAGAAAATGAGAACAGCCGCTAATATTCGCAGATTTAGATTGTCAGATGCATTCCTGGAGCCTTATAAAAATAAAGAAGTGCCATGGGGGCCTATTGGTTATGTTACATATAAACGTACCTACTCCCGTCGTCTAAGCGAATTTGATACTGATGCCTCTGGCTCCGAGGAGTGGTGGCAGACGTGCAAGCGGGTTATCGAGGGAATGTTTGATATGCAGAAGCAGCATGTGTTTTTGTTAGGCTTAGAGTGGAATGATGGCAAAGCCCAGCGTACCGCTAAGGACGCTTACGACCGCTTGTTTAATCTTAAATGGACCCCTCCGGGGCGCGGCCTGTGGATGATGGGCACCAAGTTTGTGGAAGAGAAGACAGCCGCCGGCCTTTTTAACTGTGCTTTTCGATCCACCAAAGACTTGTCTAACAAAGGGGGCTATCTCTTTGCATGGATGATGGACGCCCTAATGCTCGGCATCGGAGTAGGATTCGACACCGAAGGCGCAGGCTCATTGACCATCTACGAACCCAGCTATACTAACGACACGCTGGTGATTGATGATTCCCGAGAGGGATGGGTGGATTCGGTCCACCTTCTTCTTGATGGATTTTTCTTTGGTGGCAAAGTGCCCAAGTTTGATTATTCAGCCATCCGCCCCGAAGGCGCCCTCATCGCAGGCTTTGGAGGAACATCGAGTGGTGCGGCCCCGTTGAAGGAACTGCATGCAAGCTTGATTGCTCACTATACGGAGCGTATTGGAGAGCCTATTACTTCCGTGGATATTGTGGATACCGAAAACCTTATTGGTCGGTGTGTCGTATCGGGGAATGTTCGTCGGTCTGCAGCCTTGGCTATGGGCCGCCACGATGATAGATTATACTTGGAGATGAAAAACGATCAAGAGAAGCTCTATCATCACCGATGGGGCTCCAACAACTCTTTCCATGCCGTAGTAGGAATGGATTATGAATGGCACGCTGCACAATCTCAAGCCAATGGAGAACCCGGTTACATCTGGCTGAACAATGCGCGCACCCGCGGCCGCTTCAAAGATGGAGAGCGCCTAGATGATATTAATGTAGCTGGATTTAATCCTTGCGTTGAACAGCAATTGGAAGACGCGGAACTCTGCTGTCTAGTAGAAACTTTTCCCGCCATGCATGATAACATAGAAGATTACTTGCGTACATTAAAGATTGCATATTTATACGGCAAGACCATTACTTTATCCAACACCCATTGGCCAGAGACTAATGCAAAGATGTTGAAGAACCGGCGCATTGGGCTTTCCCAATCAGGTGTAGTACAGGCTTTTAACAAGCATGGCCGCCGCGCAATGTATCAATGGTGTGACCGCGGCTATGAATACGTGGAGCAATTGGACGAAGAATATTCCAACTGGCTTTGCATTCCCAAATCTATTCGCACCACTTCTATTAAACCTTCTGGTACCGTCTCACTTCTCAATGGTTCCACTCCGGGTATTCATTTCCCCGAGAGTGAATATTATATTAGACGCATCCGCTTTTCTCACACCTCTACGGTGTTGGCTAGGCTCCAGGAGGCAGGCTATACGATTGAAGAGGACGCATACTCTCCTAATACCATGGTAGTAGAGTTTCCCGTACATGAACCGTACTTTACCAAGAGTAAAAAACATGTTACAATGTGGGAACAACTAGAGATCGCTGCTCAATACCAGCATTATTGGGCCGACAACTCCGTTTCTGTCACCGTCACCTTTAACGACGAAGAAGCCCCTCAACTTAAAGATGCCTTAGAAATGTACGAAACGCGCTTAAAGGCCGTTTCCTTTCTGAAGTATAGCGAAACCGGATACAAACAAGCACCCTATGAAGCGATTACTAAGAAAGAATATGAAGCCATGAGTGCAAAGATTAACCCTCTTCAGAGAATGGATACTGAGGGAGGGAGCGGTACGAAATTTTGTACCAACGACACATGTGAAATTTAATTGGAGGATATGTGATACAACCCGTAAATCGATATATCGAAGTAGTGGTAGCGCCCACAGTCAACCCGGAGGAGACAACCATTCTCCTCCCCACCGACTTCAAGCCCCAGGAAGAAAGATATCGACAAGTTCAAATTCAAAGCTGGGCGCCCGACGTGAGGTTTGCTGAACGGCTGTCAGAAGGCTGCACAGCCATTATTGATCATACTATGATAGAAGAAATTAAGGTGGGCAACGAACTACTTACTGTGATACAAGATAATTATGTTATAGCTCTCTTAACAAAATGACAGGAAAACACATGGTATGCCAATCGATAAAAACTTTTATAATCAGTCGTCCGCTGCTAATTTGGGATGGGATCCCAGTTGGTTCGGTGAGAAATATTTTGACGACAAATTAGTAAGAGCAGTTAAAAAGTGGCAGCGTGGCCGCGGCCTCTCGGCGGATGGACTAGTAGGTCCCATGACTTTTCGTCGTGTCTGGACCGAACGGCAAGCCGATATCGACGAACACAAACCGGAAGATCCTACCTATTCTAACTATATTGTATACAATGGGAATTTTATTCCTATCGAATGGGATAAGGTAGTGCTCTGGTCCGAGAAGGGAGGCCTCAAGGCTAATGCCGGCACTCACTACGACTATACAGGCCGCCCCGCGCGCTCCATTCGTTATTTTGTAAACCACTGGGACGTGTGCTTGAATTCATCCGCCTGCCAAAAGGTTTTAGATAACCGGGGAATTTCAGTGCACTTTCTTATTGATAATGATGGCACCATTTACCAGACGATTGATATGCAGCATGGCTGCTGGCACGCTGGCAGCGAACGGGCTAATCGTGCATCGGTAGGGGTGGAGATTTCCAATGCTTATTATCCCAAGTATCAAGAATGGTATATACGCAATGGCCATGGCGAACGGCCCCTGATGACAAACATCCGGTGTCACGGAGAAGACCTTGATGACTTTTTGGGTTTCTACCCAGTTCAACTCCGCGCCCTCAAACAGTTATGGAAAGCGATCCACACTGGCCTAGGCCTACCCTATCAGGCGCCCCTGAATCAATTTGGCAATACTGATACTCATTACGCTCAAGAAGTTAAGTACGGAGATTTTAAAGGGTTTGTAAGTCATTATCACGTTTCCAAAAATAAGATTGATTGTGCGGGTTTAGATATCAAATCCCTGCTCGAAGAAGTAGAAGAAGAGGAAGAGAGTGGCTACAGTCAGGCTAGCGACGTCTGCGAAGATGATTCATGAATATGAAGAAATAGTAATCGGGAGCAATTTAACTGCAGTTTTATATGCGTTCACTAATAAATTGCCCATTTTCTACACCCGACCCCAACGGCCTTTTCGCTTTGACTACTGTGATAGTGAACTGGATCTTTCCCCCTTGCACTTAGAGAGCGAGGCTCGCGAGCTTATCACTCACAAGGGAAATATTAAGGTTGGAGCCTCTGAGGCCCTCATCTGGGATCGCCTCATGTTTTTAATAGCCCTTTCTGGCCGGGCCCCCTTGAGTAATCTGTGTGAGAGCATACGCCACAATGGGGAGAATCTGATTTGTGCGAACGAGTATTCGAAAATTGCGTCGGTTAAGTTTGAACAAGCTTATTATTTTGGAGACCTGAACTGTGTGGGACTGGTAGGAGAAAAAGCACTTGCGAACCCCCGTTACATGTGTTATGATTGGATAGCATTCAATCGCGGAGGCAAGCATGAAATCGATCTCATTGAAACGCCAGATAATTTTGCTAAGCAAATGTGGTTTTACCCTACAGATCGCGTTGATGGCAACTCTCCTGTCAAGGATGCTTGCGTAGTCTCTACGCTCACCAAAGAACAGCTATTGGATTTTGATTATTCTCAAACCATGGCGAGATTTAAGATGATAGCAGAGATGCGCGATAGAGGAATGAGAGGACCGTTTAATGGCTATTCACCCACAGGTAATCCGAAATATTATAATTTTAGAACTGCTATCATCGGCCGCGAGACAAGCAAGAAACCGACACACCCACGTCCCACCCTCGCATCGGTCGAGATTCCGCAAGTTACGCACGAGGATTTGCTTCAAGATTTGCCGGCAGCTTGCGTGGGATACCATCGACTTCTAGAGAGATTATGAGTAATGGTAGACATCTTCATGTAGCCGGGATCATCCCCTTAGCCAACTTGAGCACCGAGTTAGGATTGCCGGTGTCCGATTGTCTGCTACCCGTGGATCCTGGCTTTACTGCCATCCAAAAAGCTGTCTTTGAGTGTGCGATGGCAGGATGTCAAACCATATGGATTGTGGCTAATGATGACCTTGCGCCCATCGTCAAAAAAGTAGTGGGTGAATGGACATACGATCCTGTTCACTATTGTCGCCAACATGAAATGTATCCCAGTGAAAATCGCAAAGAGATTCCAATCTATTATGTCCCTGTTCACCCGAAAGATCGCGACCGCCGGGATTCCTACGGATGGTCAGTGCTTTATGGAATCAACTCCGCATGGCGCGTAGCCAATATTATTTCCCATTGGATGGTGCCCCAGAAGTATTTTGTGGCCTTTCCCATGAGCGCCTATAACGTATATGCCCTAAAAAATTTGCGGCCCAAAATTTCAGATTTTGAAAATAACTTTTTTTTGATGCACGAGGGCAAAACTATAAAGGATAATAAGCCTTTAGCGTTTACGATGTTGGGAGAGGACTTTATTCAATGCCGTCGCCATGTTAATAAAATTACAACTCGGGAATATATAAATCCTGAGCCTCACGAAAAGTACCCCACTCAAAAGCTGCCCTTGGCAGAACGCTGGTCTGCCCGGAACTTTGATTTAGCCACAGTCTTCGAGAAGGTGTCTGAAAAAAATGCCCATAAAGAAACAATTGACTGGCATTATGATATCGCACAGTGGGAGGAATATCAAGCTTTTATGGGTTCAGAAAACTTCATACAAAAGCCGACAAATAGCTTGACAAAGGCGCACACACATGTTAAATTACCATATAGAGAGGGAGAAATAGATGACGATTAAATTCGTAGGGCTTCACGCCCACAGTGTGGCAGGATCTATCTTTGATGCAATCGGGTACCCCGATGCTCATATGGACTTTGCTTTTGAGAACGGGAGCGATGCGTTAGCGCTCACGGACCATGGAAACATGAACGGACTAGCGGGGCAGGTTCTGCATGCCAAGAAGATGCAGGCAGAGGGGAAAGACTTTAAACCGATTTTCGGCGTCGAGGCTTACTTCATTCCGTCTATTGAAGAATGGCGAGAAGAATATGAAGCAGCCATGGCCGACAAGAAGCGCGCGCGCTCCGCTAAAGCTGCAGCAGCGTCAGGCGCAACTGTAGAAGATGAAAATGACAGCAAGAAGGTGCAAGGGCTCTTGCGGCGCCGGCGGCACCTTATTCTGCTAGCGCAGAACCAAACAGGGCTTA
>Ga0209756_1000468_pt1 | contig 39503 bp, 47 predicted proteins | sample ETNvirenome_6_85_FD_184071 | JGI IMG/M metagenome (GOLD analysis project Ga0209756, IMG submission 184071) | Marine viral communities from the Pacific Ocean - ETNP_6_85 (SPAdes) (version 3) | ecosystem: Environmental > Aquatic > Marine > Oceanic | place: Pacific Ocean | collected 2013-06-19 | reverse complement strand
TTGAGGAAATTATAGAGGAAGAAGATGAAGTCTTTGAAATATTTGACATCTTTGAAGAACCAGATGATGAAGAAGTACTTACTGAAGAGATGGTTGAGGAAGAAGTTGCAGAGCTAGAAGAAGTTATAGAAGATATTATTGTTATTGATATACCTGAAGCTACCGAAGAAGAGATAGAAGAGTTTACTGAAGAGGAGTTAGTTGAGTATGAAGAAGCTAAAGAAGAAGCAATACAAGAGTTTGTGGAAGAACTTACCGAAGAAGAAGTTGTTGAAGTCTTAGAAGAAGTTAATGACATTGGTGTACAGAATCTATCCGAAGCCACAGAAGAAGTACAAGAGATAGTCCAGGCTGTAGTTGAAGAAGCTATTGAAGATATAGAAGAACTTACTGAAGAACAGGTAGAAGTTGTGGCTGAAGTACTACAAGTAGAAGCAGAAGATGTTGAGATTATTGCTGAAGCTGTTAAGGATGATGAGATAGTAGCTGAAGCAGTAGAAGAATATGTTGAGAGAGCTGTAGAAAATAAAGATGTAGAGAACTATACACTTGCTGATGTTGTTACAGAGGTACAGTATGAGGAGTTCTTAGAGAATCCAATAGAAACTTTTGTGGACTTTGAAGATATATCAGAGATAACCATTGATAATATTGGTGATGATATGACAACAGATCAGAGAGAAAAAGCACAAGAGGTAGTAGTTCCTGTAATCTTGACTAGAATAGCTAGTATGGCTGCGTTTATATTTAGGAAAAGTTAATGATTAAGAAGATATGGTCTTGGTTTGTAGAGATAATTAAAGAAACTTTAAATCTTAGTTGGACATTAGTAGGTTTGGTTATAGCTACGCTTACATTGACAGGTTCAGCTCAACAGGTTACAGGTCTTGCGACTTTAATTACATTAGGTATATGGCTACTCACTATTAGATTTAGAAAATGAGTTGTTACACTGAAAAAAGAAATGGTACTTATGTTACAATATGTACCTGTAAGTACGGACACAGATAGGAGATACAATGAAACTACAAGTAGTAAGAACACAATTCGGTAAAGATGCAACCAATGGTTTGTTATTTATTGATGGTGTGTTTGAATGTTATACATTAGAGGACCAGTACCAAGCAGTAAAGGTAATGCACGAAACCTGCATACCTGAAGGTACATACGATATAAAGTTTAGAAAGACTGGTGGATTCCACGCTAAGTATTCAGCTAGATATAAGAATGCACACTATGGTATGTTACATTTACAAGATGTACCAGGATTTACATACATACTTATACACACAGGTAATACAGATGAACATACATCAGGTTGCCTGATCGTAGGAGAAACACAACAAGACTTAGATATAAACTTTAATGGTATGGTTGGTTCAAGTACTGTGGCGTACAAAAAAATGTATTCAAAAGTGGCAAATCAATTACTACAAGGTAAGAAAGTTACCATAGAATACAGCAAGATAGACTTAGATGGTAAGGAATTAAGTAATGCTGCTAGTCCAGATTTCATTAAACCTGATAGTGTTTATGAGAAACTCCAAGAGATTAGTGGGGAGATTCAAGTACTCTCTGCTAAACTTGATGGAAAGGACATAATATAATGTTTGAGAAACTAAAAAGAGCAAGAAACCAAGATGGTACATTTAAGAAAGATGTTTGGTGGACACCTTGGTCTGATTCGTGGGAGTATACATTGAGCGAAGAGCTTAAAGATATGATTGAAAGAACTGCCTGGACCTTCATTGAAGCGTTCATTGGTGCATTAACAGTTGCACCTTTAGTAGGTGTAGATGCTGAAGTAATACAGTTAGCTGCACTTGCAGGTGGTGGTGCTGCACTAGCAGTTGTCAAGACATACGCTAAAAAACAAATATCTAAATAAAAATATTGTCTTCTTAGTCCTGTATAATGATATTAACAGGGCAAAGGAGGTATCATGCCTAAAGTACCAGAAGAATGGGGTAACAACTTCTACAAATCTGGATGGAAACCTGGCGTAGACATCAATGACCACACTGGTCAAGGTGAAATCACACATGTAGGAACAGACCCAAATTACAATAACAAGTTTGATGAGATACTCAGACAATGGGGTTACGACCCAAAACTATACGAAATTGAGGGTACAGTTAGGTCATCTTCATGGCAAGTTCAATTAAAGGGAGGAAGAACAGAAACATTCTTTGCTTTTAAAGGACTTGTAAAGAAGAAAAGACCTGGACAAGATAAATACTTTCAAGCATTGTTTAAACAAGCAAGTAGAAAACCAACATTAAAACCTAAAACACATGGAGGTGACACTGCTTTTTTGTTTTTTATGGCAGACTGGCAGCTTGGAAAAAAAGATTATGGTGTTGAGAACACTATCAAAAGATATGACATAGCACTACAAGATTCAGTAAACAGAATAAAAGAACTGCGTAAGTCAGGTGTAATGATAGATGAGATATACATGGTAGGTCTAGGTGACCTTACAGAAAACTGTTATGGATTCTATGACAGTCAAGCATTTAATATTGAACTCACAATGATAGAACAGTATGCGTTAGCTAGGTCTATGATAATGAAAACCATAGAAACATTCCTACCTCATGCTGATAAGTTAACTTTGGCAGGAGTTCCTGGTAATCATGGAGAGGCTTCTCGTTCACAGAAAGGTCAAGTTGTTACTAATAGATTAGACAACACAGATACTATGCACCTACAGATATGTGAAGAAATAATGAAAGCTAATCCAGATAGATATAATAAAGTATCTGTAGAAGTACCTGATGGATTCCATCAAGTACTAGATATTAAAGGTATAACTTGTGGGTTTAGTCATGGACATATGAGCAGTGGCAGTGGGAATCCTGAAAACAAAATAGAGAATTGGTGGAAGGGTCAGATGTATGGCTTTCTTCCTGCAGGTGAATGTCAGATTCTTATTACAGGTCACTATCATCACTTTCGTGCAAAGCAACAAGGTGATAGAACTTGGTTTCAATCTCCTAGTTTAGATAAGTCATTGGACTTTACTGCAAGAACTGGTATGTGGAGTCATCCAGGTGTGCTTACATTTACAGTAAACAAAAAAGGTTGGGATAATCTTAAAATTCTGTAGGACATAGTGCCACAACTAAATACTATTGTCTTAGAATCAATCCTCAGAGGTGTAAATCCTCAGTGTTTATAGGCTTATGCAGGTATTTCTTTGTATGCTTTTTTGTTACCTTGAAAGTCTAACTCTGGATAATACTTCATAGGTATGCGTGGGTCTATCCAATAATCATACAATTTGTTGTGGTCTATCCACACAGGTTCGGCATCCTTGTGGGCAAAGTACATAATTCCTACCTTTACCTCTTTATATTTAGAACCTTTGAAAGCCATCTCTTGTATCTTGTAATAGTCTTCAGCTTTTAATTTGTTAGTTCCTTTGACTTCAATAAAAAATATAAAACCTTTACGCACAAGTATGTAGTCAGGCACTAAAAGTATCTTTGTTGCGTACCAAAATAAATTTAGTTTATTTTCTTTTGGGTCAGTTCCTATTCTTAAATAGTCTTGATACTCTACACAACCATTGTCTTTAAGATGCTTCTGCATAGCAAGGTCAGCCATATCTTCACCTGAGTTTCTATCCTTGTATGAGTCTTTGTATGTACTACCCATTAGAAAGGTAAACCATCTGTTCGTTCTTTATTACTACCAAACTTTTCTTTTAACATATCTCTTATGTTTGCTACAGTTCTTTGTCTTTGGTCTTCTAATAAAGTAATCATATCTTTTAAATCACCCAATGAAACTGCTTGATTATATTTTTGCTTTGTAGTTATGAATGTAATATCAATATAATATAAGTCATCCCACTTTAAATAGATTTCACCTTCTGCATTAGGCAACATAAACTTTATACCACCTCGTTCTTTGTCTAGTTGTTTAAACACCCACTCATTCATGTCTATTTCTTTCTGATTAAATATATTAATCAATCCATTGAAACCATAATCTGTTTCTTTAGAATGGTATTTCATCTTGTATTCCTCCTTGTCTTTTCTTTTGTAATAAAGCATGACACTCCTTGTATGTCCATGCGTATGAGTTGTTAGCATCTTGCAGTTTAAATCTTCTACCACAATAGATGTCACCTTCTGAATCTCTGTAGGTTATGTTGCGTAAACCCTTGCAGTCATATTGGCTCTTGCATTTTGTATCTGGTTCAGGTGGTATGTCAAAATTATGTTCAGGAAACCTGTCTTTAATTTTTTTTATAAGGTCGTTTAAACTACCTCCACCTGCTTGTTCTAAAGCCATTCTTTAGGGCAGTCTGTGTTACCCCAAGCTACCCATCCACAACCTTTTTTACCTTGATATGTACTGCAACTCCAACTTGGAATTGCTCCAAATTTTTCTGGGTCTTTATCTTTCTTCTCCCTGTTGTCCTCTATCCACTGTGATTCTTTACAATCAGGGCATGTAGGTATTACTTTTTCTATCACTTCTCCAAACACTTCTTCTATTGGATTAGTTTTTGTTTCTGAAGCCTCCTCAAATAAATCTAAGAATTTACTCATCTCATCATTAGTCCATGACTCAACATCATTAGATAATTTAGATTTTTTAAAGGCTTCTGCTTTATATGTATCGGCTACATCTTTACTAAAACCAAAACCTGCAATAACTTTATTCAGTTGTTTAGCATTCTTGCCCTCAGTTTTTTCTGATACCATTTCATCAGCAACCTTTTCCATAGCTTCTTGTTCTTTCTTAGTAGGTTTCTTTACTGGTTTCTTCTCCACTTGTACCTTAGACATTTCTTCTCTGCTAGGTCTTGGCTTTGTGTTGCCTTGATACTTCCAGTTAGCTAAAGCTCTACCAATAGCAGATGTTTCGCAGTTCTCCATCCACGCATCTGCGTTAGCAAATCCACCTTGCCCTTTAGTTTCTTGTGCTATACCTGTAGCCACTGGTCTTGCATCATCCTCTTGTTTAAACACTTCTGCTCTAATAGTCACACATGTACCATCTTCAGTTATGTGTGCTATCTCTGTATTTATTCTTGCATTTGGATTATCTTTCCAAAATACTTTTAGTCTATCTTCTACTGTTTCATAATTATCTAAATTAAATTTAGGCATTACTCCTCCTCTTCTTTGTTCTCTTCTTTGTTCTCTTCTAGTATTTTATATACCCTCTGTCGTGTCATGTTCAATGCTTGTGCAATAGATATTGCTGACATACCATTACTGTAACAAAAGACAATGACACTTTTTTTTTCTTTGTGTAGCTCGTTTAAACTACTTGTCTTTATGTCAATTTTTTTCTGTATGTGTCTTAATTTTGTAATCAATGTATCTTTATCAACGCTCATTGAAATCATCCTCATACATATCTCTTTGTAATTCATCTATAAAATCAACTGCATCTTCGCTTAACTTTATATATCTAAATGGTCTGTTCTCCCATATCCACATAACCACAGCAATTATCGTAACTGAAGCCAGTGTGATAGCTACCACTGCAAATATAATTAGCAATGGAATCCAATAGTAATCTGACATTACTCCTCCTCTTCTTTCTTAGTAGGTTTCTTTTTCTTTTCTTGTTCTGCAATTTCGTTTGCTATTTTAATAGTGTTCTCATTATGGTTTTTAACAAACTCATCTAATAATTCTCTGAGTCTTTGGGGATTAGTCTTTGTTAACATAATAGACTTCTCCACCTTTTGACCACCACAAGCATTTGCTAATTTAATTGCCCAAGTCTTTAATGATTTGGGGTCATCAAACATATTAGCCATAGCTACTTCCTCCTCTTCTATTAAGTATTATTTATTTAGAAGTTTCTATCTGTTGAAACTTCACTATAAACATACCTCCATAATCTTTGAGTTCTCTAACTTTGCACTTCGCATCATGCTCGTTGTCAAACTCCCATGTCATCCTGCCTCCATACACGCTGACACTTATTACTTGATATATCATAGTTCTCCTATGTCAATCCTTGTTTAATTATACTGTCCTTCTTGTCTATTTGTGTAGACATAAATAATTTTTTGTAGAGGTAAGGTGCAGGTCAAACAATGAAATATCCTGCACCTTGTTTAAACTACTTATCTATCTCTTGTCATTATTCTTTATCCTCTGTGTTTACTTTCTATCAATGCGTATTCAGTAGGATTTTCGTAGTCAATGAGTTTATATTCTCCCATTAATTCTCCTTCTTGCACCATAGATATTATCCTATCAAATGCTTGATTACCTGTATCACTTGATACTAATAAAGTTATTTTTTCTACTTTAATACCCATTATTTATTCCTCTCTTTCTTTTCTGTATCCTGTTATGTGTATACATTTATGAGGGTCGTTAGATAACAACTCTTTACAATCCTCACAATGTACTTTTTTTATATCCATCATTGTTTAAACAACCTCCTCCTTGTCTAGCACTACAACTTTTTTAATAGTTCTCTTGCCTTCCATAAATGCTCTCATGTGAATCTGTGCTTCATCATATTTGTAGCCTCTGCTAAGGCATGACCACAGTTGCTGTACAATCTGTGTAGCCTTTTCTAACTTGTCCTCTAACATAACTTGTGACCTACTAATGTTTTTGTAAGTCCTGTGTTCTTCATCTACTTCTACTATCTCATCTACTAAGTCACTTCCTGAAAGACTTAGTATATGTTCTTCTGCACTTTCTAAATTTGGCTCATCTATTTCTATAACTACTTTAAATATTGCCATTGTTTTTCCTTTCTTGTTTAAACAAGGTTAGGAGGATGGGCTGAATCCTCCTGCCTTGTTATCCTCTTTTAATTTTCTTTGTACTCTCTTCTTGTGATAGTACCTGCACTTGTCATTTCCCAATGACCTACTAATATTTCTACAGTTCCATCTGTCATGTAGAATTTAGTTGTCCATTGTTTTCTTCTCTTGTCGTTAGGGTCTTTACCTTTGTGTTGTGAGATACCTTCTCTTCTATATCCATCACCAACACCAGTTTGAATCTCTGCTAGGTTGATTCCCTGATAGTGTTCTTCATCCCAGTTAGATTTGATACCTGCTTCAAGACCTAACAGTTTCTCCTCTGCTTCTTCGTTCTTCCAGTCTGGCTCAAAGTTTCCATCATCATCACAATCCCTGTAATATTGTGAATCAATTATGTCTTGGTCTGTATCTTCTGTGATTTCTACTGCCTTGTTTAAACTAGCATCCCAGTAGTACCTCCCAGTTTCACATTTGATTTTATCAATCATGCTTGGAAAGTGCTTGTAAATATCTGGGTGTTTCCCATCATTCCAATTACCTTTGTATCTTTCATCAAGGGCTTTCCTCTCCTCTGCAATTAGAAGCATGTCAAGGCACTTGTTTGCGAAAGCGATTACTTGTTCTTTATTATCAAAATAAATACTGAAACCCCCATCTTGTGTGCCTCTGCTTCTATCCTCGTGATTCACTCTTGCATATCCATTGACACTGATTCCTAGACCATGTCTTTGGTCTGTTACATAGAAGCCTTGTTTAAACGAGTCCTCCTTGTAAGAATATATCCCATCAATTCTCAAATCAACAAAGTCTAACTTCTCATCAAAGTCAACTTGTTTCTTTGGGTCGTGTGTGACTGCATCATTTTCTTCCCATGCACTTCTTGCATTATTTTGTGTGTCACCATCTATGCGTACTGCCTTGACATCCTCATTAAATTTCTGGTTGTCTGCAATATCCATGGCTTGTCCTTTTGTTATTGTTTCTTTTATTTCGTTGTTCATTGTTTAAACAACTCCTTCCTTTTCTTTTCTTTGTTTGTTTAGTACTGGTTGAAAGTTAGGAATAAAATATTCTTTCATATATTTACCCCACTCCTTGTTCATCCAGTCTTCGTATAGCAAATCCCATGACCCATAAGTCATGTGTTCTGCTACCTTGTTTAAACATTGTTCCTTCGTGTATTCAAAATACATTCTGTCACCATCCTCTTGGATGTTCCATTGTTCAAACAGTTCTTCTTTAGTTCCCTCTAATAGTTTCTGATTAGAGAAATCTAAAATCATATTTGTTTTTTTGTTTAATAAGAAGGCGTGTCCTCCCCATCTTTCAAAAGACATCTCCCTTACTGCGTGTACAAGCACCCAGTCTTGACTGTCCTTATCTTCCATGTCCAAAAGCTTGGATAAGTTTGCGTAATAACAGTTGGAAAAATCTATACCTTTAACACCTTCCATTAAAGTACCTCCTCTGCAATCTCATCTATTAAATTTAAAGCTTCTTTTTTATTTGTTTTTTTTGTAACCCCATTAGTCAAATAGTCCATTTCTATTATTTCTGTAAGTCGTTTTAGTTTTTCTTCCATTGTTTAAACACCCTTCCTTTTTCTGTTGTATTGTTTTTCAAAACATCCCCAACAATATTCCAATTTGTATATAAATTCCTTGAATTTATAGCTCCATTGCTTTATTGCTTTCCTAGATTGTTTACAATCTTTACATTTAATTTTTACTTTTTGCCCACTAAATGTCATTGTTTAAACAACCCCTTCCTTTTCTGTTTGTAATTGTATTCCCAAAAATAAACCTGTAAGAAATTTGTGCATCTCTCCTGCTGTCATTCTTGGGCTTAGGTCTGATTCTCCTCCACCATCATTAACAATTTTTGTTAGTTGATAGCCACCATTACTGATGTCTAGTTTAAACATACCCTTTCTTGATTTAAGTTCCCCTTCTGGGTTCTCTAAGAAATCAACATACCAGATTGTTTGTTCTTTATTGATACTCATATTAAGTGCATCAACAGATGCTTCTAATACTTTGCGATTAACTCTCATTATTCCATCTCCTTTAGTTTGTTTAAACAGTGTTCGGTTAACTCACCATCTTTTGTGACCCAACCATAATCCACTGTGTCTTTTAGATTTGTTTTTATGTCATCATTCTTGTCTAAGAAATCAACATATACTTTTTTCTTTTTATTTTTTGCAAGTGTTGCCATAAAATTAAAGACCTGTTCAAGATTTAGGTTACCTTGTTTAAACAAATCACCCATAATTTTAAGATAGTCTTCATCTTTATGTTTACCTGCATCCATCAAAGACTGATTAACATGTCCTTGAAATTCTTTTATCTGATTCATAATCTTTCTTTCTTGTTTGTTACTACTAACCTTACCATCTATTAGATTTATGCAAACAACTATTTACATATAATCTAAAAATATCCTTGACAAGACAACACCTGTTTAAACATGGTCACAAAAATTTAGATACCACTACATATAGTATGTCCTTATTGGCTCTGTATGGGCTTTATATGACAACTCTGGTAGACAATAGCCTAATGAATAACCTGCTCTTAAAACGCTTCTATCGTGCAAATAGAGGGTAAACAAAAAACCCTCCGAAGAGGGTTCTTTGTTCGTTAGGGGGATTTATTTATTGGTATATATCTTGTGTGACCTCCGATTCTATTGATACATCTCCCATACAGACTGGGCAACAAATTCTATCGGCTTGTTTAAACACTACCGCCGAAGATAGTCTAAAGATTGTGCCGAAGCCTTGCTTTAGACTTGCTCTAGTTGCACCTCCGCAACCCATATCAATACAAGCAATCTTTACCATTCTTGTAGTTTGTTTTCTACCTCTATCGGTAAAAGCTACATGAGGGTAAGTACCATTTTGCACTAACCAATTTTCAATGAGTTGTTTAAACTCTGTTGTAGCTTGGGTTGCTGTTGCAATTCCTCCTAGTTTAAACGCATCAAAGACCAATAATGGAAAGTTACCTTTATGACCTTCACTCTCATCACATAAAGAATGTGCGACCTCATGGGCTACTATTGCTAGAGCATCATAAGTATTGCTTGTTTCTCTATCTATCTCTATCTTTCTGTATGAATCGGAAGCCCATCCAGTTGGATAGCACAAGCCAATAGCGTGTGACCCTCCATTAGAATTGGTTACTCTCTTTCTTCCTCTGGTGTCACTAATGTGAATCTGGATACCTTTTCCAGCATTAGCTTTGTCACCATAATTAGTAGCGTTTCCAATTTCCAAAATGTACTCACCAAACTTTTGTAAGTATGCTTCTGGCTTTAGCTCACTTTTTTCTAAGTGTTCTATATGTACTGGGTTTTTAGCCTCTAATTGTTTCATTGTTTCTCCTCTGTTTGTTAATACCAGTGTACACCATATCCAGTTTAAACAATGTATTTATTTGAGAAATTTATTAACAGGCTATCCCCTTCTTGTAAGTGTTTAAACGAGGTACATTGTCACCTCATATGGTCATAAAGTGAGGTCAATGTTTGATAGGTTTAGCCCAGTGTTTATTGGGAATGCAACATAATGTATATTATACGACAAGGGTTAATTAGGGGGGGTTTAATGTTGACCCCCTTGTGATGTGATGTGTACCCTCAAAAGATATGCTGTTAAAGGGTGTACTATATATAGTGGTACTACATGTAGTGGTGTACTAAATAGAGTATATTTCACTAATAAAAAAGGTTTTATAAAAATTTATCTATCTTTACTGTTAAGTAGTGGTGCTAACCCTGTGTCACTCCCTCCCAAAAACCAGAATGAACTATATAGTGAACATTTAAATATGTGAAGTAATAGCCTATTACGCTAGTTATCATGGTCCTGCTAATCCACTTAATTAATGAAGTATGGTCAAGAATCCTTTTCTTAAAGCAGGAAGGACTCCTTGCTTGTTTTCTTACTATAACACCTTTCACTTTAAATGCTAGTATTTGTCTAATGGGGTTTTTGTAGTAGTAGGAGTTTCCTCCTTTCGCCTACGAGCAATCAAAGCAGAAACCCCATAGATTTCCTTGATTATAAACAATATGTGGTATACTTTTTGTATTCAAGAAAGGCATGAAGTCTTTATCCAACCTTCTGGTTGCTTAGACAATCTTCATAGCCCTCCTTTCTTTGTTTGTGTGGTACACGCCTCACGCAAGTGAGGCAGTACTACTGTCAAGAAAAAATTTTTTTTACCACTAAATAAATTATTTTATTATAATGTTTTTACCTAAGAAAATCTTAGGTGTCGTGTAGAGGTACACGAGGAAAAAAAGAAAGCAGCTTTCGCAAGACTTTGTAGTTAAGTGATTTCTGATATATTTTTTTTTCATAAGTAACAGTTTGGACACTGATACAAGCAGAACTCCACTTCGGTGGAGTTTTGTGTTATAGTGATGAATAAGCAACAATAGGAGTAGCTAATGCCAATGAGCAAAAAGGGTAAGAAAAAAAGATACCCAAGTAAAAGAATTAGCAAAAAATAGTTTGAAGATACCATGTCCTAAGTGTGGGGTGGTATTACAGCCAAAGGATAAGATGAAGTGTCAAAATAAAAAGTGTAATGGCTACAACAGATAAAAAGCTATGTTATGCAGCAGGTTGTCATAAAGTATTACCACCCAAAGCTAGAAAGTTTTGTAGTGAAAGATGTCGTAACAGAATCAACACACAAAAGAAAAGAGCAAAGAAAAAAGGTGTTGAGTGGACACAAGAAGAAGATGTTTTAAATATACCTAGTAAAAAAAATGTACAGACTCGTAGAGGTAAAGTCTATGATGATTTGAAAGAGTCTGGTCTTGGTAATGAAATACTTATAAAAAAAATGACATTATCAGATGTAGCAAAAGTTTTAGATGTATCTATTGCCTCTGTATCTATGGCTTACAATGCTTTCTTAGAAGATTTAGAAAATGAAAAACTACAAGAATCTTGGTCACCAGTAGAGTCAGAACAAACAATAGAACATTTTAAAGAATTTAGAAATAGATATTTTCAAACAGAACAAGGTGTACCTTATGACACACCAGAGTTTCATACTAGATGGATAAAATCAATATTATCTTCTATAGATAATGGTGAACAACAAATGATACTGTCACCACCTAGACATGGTAAAACAGATTTACTTATACACTTTGTTGTTTGGCTGATTACACAAAATCCAAATGTAAGAATTTTGTGGGTAGGTGGTAATGAAGACATAGCTAAGAACTCTGTTAGCTCTGTTATGGACCAACTAGAAAATAATGAATTATTAATAGAAGAGATATGTGGACCAGGACCAAAATTTAAACCACAAAACAGAAGTGGTAAGGCTTGGTCATCTACAGAGTTTACTGTAGGTACTAGAACAGTCACAGGTATTAAATCACCTACAATGGTAGGTATAGGTCGTGGTGGTAAGATTCTATCAAGAGACTGTGACATAATTATTGGAGATGACATTGAAGACCACAGTTCTACAATGCAACCTGCATCAAGAGAAAACACAAGAAACTGGTGGACTACTACACTATCAAGTCGTAAAGAGGAACATACAGCCATGATTGTTATTGGTTCAAGACAACATTATGATGACCTTTATTCACACCTAGTTGATAACGAATCTTGGAAAACTATTGTAGAAGAAGCACACGATAGTGGATGTAATAAAACAGATTGGGAAGAAGAAGAACATGTAGATTGTATGTTGTGGTCTGGTAAAAGAACTTACAAGTGGTTAATGGATAGAAAGAGAGCAGCAGAAACTACAGGTGGTAGGGCTATATACGAAATGGTTTATCTAAATGTTGCTATGCCTGATGGTCTAGCTTTATTTGATAGAGAAGAGATAGAAGCATGTCGTAATCAAAAAAGAGATATTGGTAATGTACCACATGGTACAAGACTTATTGCAGGATTAGACCCTGCATCTACAGGTTATCAAGCAGCATTCTTATGGGCATACGAACCTGTAGAAAATAAATTACACATGGTAGACATGAACAACAACCTTGGTGGCGGTATTCCACAAGCATTAGAAATAATAAAAGAATGGTGGATGAAGTATAACTTATCACACTGGGTTATAGAAGAGAATGGATTTCAAAAAGCAATACGACAAGATAAAAGCATAAGAGAGTTTGCATCAGGTCATGGTATATTTTTAGAAGGTCACGAAACACATAAAAATAAATTTGACCCTATGTATGGTGTTACAGCTATGCGACCAATGTTTCAAGAACAAAATATTTCTTTGCCATATCTTGGATTTGAAGCCCAAGAAAAGGTAAACTTATATACAAGTCAGTTAGTATATTTCAGTTCTGCTAGAAACAAAAGCAAAACAGTAGGTACAAAAACAGACATAGTTATGGCTAGTTGGTTTCCAATGAGAGCTATAAGAAGAATGCAAAAAGAAAGATTTGCAGAATTAGGATATGATTATAATCCTAGTTTTTCTGGGTATGAACCTAGTAATATGGATATAGATAATTGGAGTTAAATGCCTTTAGATAGCGATAAATTATACGACAGAATAGATTACCTAAGAGTAATTAATCAAGAACAAATGGTTGATAGGTCTAGGATTCGTGACATTATGAATGGTGGTGAAGCTGCAGTAAAAGCACTTCTTGGTAATTCAATTAATGTTGAGTATCACGAGTTACCTGCACCTAACATGTTTCTTACAGCACTAGAAAGATTTGCACAAAAACTAGGTAGAAGTCCTGATTTAAAAATAGATATCATTAATGAAAAAGACAGCGAGAGAGCTAGAAAAAAATCAGAGAAACTAGAAAGAATAGTTACCTCATACGACAAATTTCAAAAATTACACATGCAGTTGCCACAAGCAGCAAGATGGTTACCTGGTTATGGTTTTATAGCTTGGACTATAGGACATAAAAGAGATAAGGATGGTAACCCATATCCATATGCTGAACTACAAGACCCTTTTACTTGTTATCCAGGGGTATTTGGAAATGACCAACAACCAAAAGAATTAGCAATAATTCGTAGAGTGCCACATAGAATATTAGCTGACCAATATCCAGAGGCTAAAAAATATATATTTGCTAAAGAAGAAAATGATGATGGTTTTCAAAACCCATACTCTGCACTTATGGATAGTTCAGATAGAGCATCAAGTTGGGCAAACTCTACAGGTCATGGAAAAGTTGTAGTTGAGTATAAAGATATGGAAGGAACTTATGTATTCCTACCTGAAAATAAAAAGATTATAGATTTTATGCCTAATGCTTTACAATCTGGTCCTTGTTTTGTTGTGGCTAAAAGATATGCTTTTGACCAACTTCAAAGTCAGTTCCAACACATTACAGGTCTTATGTCAAACATGGCAAAGATTAACATACTTGGAACTATTGCTATGGAAGATGCAGTATTTACAGAAACAAATATTGTTGGTGAGATTGAATCAGGAAAATATAGAAAGGGCAGATTTGCTGTCAACTATTTAACACCTGGTTCGCAAGTGTCAAAACCAGTCAACAATCTACCTTATCAATTATTTCAACAAGTAGATAGGCTTGAACGACACTTGCGACTTGGTGCAGCATATCCTGTAGCTGATGATGGACAATCACCAAACTCTTTTGTAACAGGTAGAGGTTTAGAAGAACTAGGACAATCTGCATCATTGCATGTTAGAGAATATCAAACAGTCTTAAAAGAAGCATTACAAGAACTAGATGCTAAAAGATTAGAATATGATGAAGCAATGTTTGGTAATGTTCGTAAACCTATTGCAGGTAGACATAAAGGAACATCTTACAAAGAATCTTATACACCATCAACAGACATATCAGAAGTTTACGAAACGAGAAGAGTGTATGGTGTGATGGCAGGATTTGATGAACCGCAAAAAATAATAACAGGACTGCAATTAAAACAACAGGGTATTATTGATACTCAAACATTACAAGAGAACATGGATGGATTAGACAACATTACTAAGATACAACAAAGAATATCTGCAGAAAAAGCAGAAACAGTATTGTTTGAATCATTAATGGCACAAGCTGCACAAGGTAATCCAAAAGCAACTATTGCTGCTATTGAAATTAGAAAAAATCCACAAAAAATGTCAGAGATATTAGATAAATTTTATACAGCAGAAGGTGAAGAACCTACACCAGAAGAAGAAGAAATAATAGGTGCAGGATTACAACAACCACAATTACCACAAGGTGAGCCAGATATAGCTTCTGTACTTGCAGGATTAGCAGGTGGTGTACCTGCACAAGGAGGTCCAGTTGCCTGATATTAACAGAAAGTTTTATGACATTATTAATCAAGAAGATTGGGATGAAATATCTGTTCAAGAAGACCCAACAATACAAACAGACATTTTAAATATAGAAGTACCAGGAGATTTTCCAATAGGACAATATATAATGCCAACACCGATACCTGGTGTATGGATTAGTATTGCTTTAGGAATAGATATAGAAGACCCAGGAGAGTACTAATGCCAAGAGGTAGAAAGCCATCAACACTTAAACAAGCAACAGATAACAAATTAGATGGTGCTTTTGCAGATTTAAAAGCTATACCTGATGATGAGTTTGGTGGAAGGATGGCACAAGAAGATATGATTGCTTTACAAAGGTCAAGGGCAGCAAGTGACACAGGTGTTACTGCAAGTCAAGTAGGAGGATTTCAAGCAAAAGATATAGCTAGATTTACTGAAAGAGAATCAGAATCAATAATGGAAGATAGCACTAGAGGTACTCAAACAACATTACCTTCAGGAACTAATGTACAAGTGTTAGTAGATATGATAAAAGACCATGGTGGTTATTTTGTTTCAAGAAGGTTTAATTAATGTCATTATGGACAAATTGGAGTCAAAACTGGTATAAGGGTTACAAAGAAGAAGAACTCTATAATAAACAATTAAATAAAGCAGAAGCAGATGCAGGACCAGAATTAGAAAAGTTTATAAAAAAATTTGAAGAACTAGAATCACTTACACCAACAGAAGAGCCTGAGTTTATAGCTACAGCAGCAGACATGGGATTAACAGACCAAGAATATATCAGTGTTTGGTCACAAACAACAACACCTCCTGTAAGTTACACAAACAATAGAAGTCAAGGTGTTGAAGATAAAACAAAACAATCTTATGGTTTAGGACCTGCACTTATGTTGAAGTTAACAGGTGACTTTTTTGAAAATGTTGGTACAGCTAGTAGAGAAATGGCAAAAAGAGGAGCAGATAAATTTGGTTCATATTTGTTTGGAACACTTCGTATATTTGCAGATGGTCTTATACAAGGTACTGACAAGAGAGTTAGAAACTACAGTGTTGAATATCAAGCAGCATTAGAAGAAGAGTTAAATAAAAAAGGTAAAACTCTTTCTGATGTTGTTCAGATAGCAGGTTATGAAAACTTAAAAGATAATGAGTTACCTTTCATACCAGGTTTAATTGCACATGCAAAAGCATTTAGAAATTATGAAAGGCAAAGACTTGCAAAACTAAAAAACAATGATACATACTATACACCATCAGAAACAGCAAAAAACTTTTTAGTAGCTAGAGGCATTGTAGATGAAGAAGGCAATCCTTTAATAACTAAAACAGATTTAGATATATTTAATGAGTTATTTCCAGATATTATTGGTGAAAAAATAACTGCACTTAAAAACGAAAAAGGAAGAGATTTGTCCTTTGGAGAAAAGGCAGGTTTGTTTTTTCAAACTGTAGATGACATTATTGACCCAGATACAGATGCAAAAGGTATTGCAGATGTAATTGCGTTAAGTCCTGAGTTTGATAGACAACAAGAACTAAACGAAACATTTTTTAATCAAGCTATACCTGTTGGATTAGGTGATGGTATTGTCTTTGGTTTAACAGGAAACCTTTCTACTAATTATGGTTACGCAAATTATGTTACAGAATTTTTAGATAGTGAGTATGACAGAATAGAACAAGAAGCACAAGTGGCTCTTGATACAGGAAAAATTAATGGAACACAATATTTTGATATATTAGAAAATGCAGAACAAGTAAAGTTCAATGCTTTACAAGATTTAGGGTATGAAAAAACTAGAAGTATGGCAGGATTTTTTGCAGGGTTAATTAATATGGCAAAGTATATATATCTTGACCCTTTAAATTATATAGTTCCTGGTTCAGGATTAGCAGCACGAACAACAACTGCTAACTTTGATGAAGTTCTTACAGCACTAGGTAGGTCACTTCCAGAACAGTTAGATAAGGGTTTAACTGCTAGACAAATATTTGATAATAATAAAGAAACATTTGAAGGTATTGCAAATTTAATTGTACAAGCAAAAAATGAAAACAGACCAATCGCTACTTACTTAATAAGCGAAGGTTTTCATCCAGACTTTGCTTTTAGAATTAAATCTGCTGACACTACAGCAGATGACATAATGCAAACAATAGAAAATGGTATAGAAAATGGATATGTTACAGACATGTTTTATGGTGGTAGTTTTATGGGTAAAGGTAAAAATAAACACCTACAGTCAAAAGTAGTATATGAAAGTAATTTAGAAGCATTAATAAATAAAGAATTAGATGAAGGTATAGAAGCTGCATATAAAAGAGGTGGTGGTTTAAGAGATACTTTCTTAGCAAGAGATATTAAATTACCTAAGTTAAAACCTGCAGATTTAGAAAACACAAAAGAAGCTATGGAATATTTTATTAGATATGGATATGCAAGTAAAGTACCAGAAAGCAGAATAGAAGAATTAGCAACAGAGTTTTATGATGCTATATCAAATGGTCAATATTTTCAAGCAAAAGAAATATTTCAAAACAAATTAGTATTTGGAGAATTAGGACTACAGCTTAAAAGTACTTATGGTTTGACAGACAATGAGATAGATGACTTTATGAGTAAGTATTATCTTAAAAATGACAAACAAGGTTTTAGTGATGGAGAGTTTAAACCTATGTCACCATCAAGAAGTCCAGAGTTTTATGACCCAATGGAAGTAGATATTATAACAAAGAAAATGTTTGGTTCTGTTGCATCTGAACAAGATATGGTACACCTTACAAAACAATCATTAGAACTATATGGTCAACTTAAAAACTTAACTATACATGGACCAGATATACAAGGATTACTTAGAGCAACATCAGCTAAAAGAAGAATAAAAAGACAATTAACAAACAAAGAAGGTGTTGAAGAAATATTTGACATAGTGCGTAAAGCAGCAGATGAAGGTGTCAAAGTAGATTTTTGGAAAGAAGATAGTGCATTAAGAGAAGTAATTGATGATGTATTCACAGACTTTGATGACCCTAATATTTTATTTGAAGCTATGGAAAAAGGTGTACAGACATACGACAATGTTGTGTTTGGTTATATGAGAAACTTTAGATACCCTGCATTTTTGTTATTTAGATTAAGTTATCCACTAAAACTAATTGTAGATGCCATGGTTAAGTTCAATATGTTTGGTGTAAGAAACATGCTTAAAAATCCTGTTGACTCTTTAAAACTTATGCTTAATGACCCAGAAGGTATATTGACACGAGTATTTGGTAAACCTTCAACTATGATTAGTGGACCATATAGAACTACAAAAGCAATAGAAGCAACAACACCAAAATTAAAATTTTTAGAAGACTTGGTACCAAAACGAATAAGAAAGTCTTTGGGTGTCTTGTCTGATTCACAGGAGTTTGGAGCACCAGAAATTGCACAGTTATTCTCTGCAGATGTAAAGTTTGTAAACAATAGATTTATTACTAACACAGGACATACTCTTGTTAATAAACAAAGTCCTGACCATATAAAAGCATACGAATATTTTTTATATAAATACATAGATGATGAACTTGCACCTGCAATAGCAGGTATGAAAAGGCAAGGTTATACCTTAGAACAAATAGCAGAAACATTACAAAAAGAACCTGAATTTTTAAAATTAATTGATGAAGCTAATCAAGGGTTTCAAATAAGAGGACCTAAACAAAGAAACTTAGAAGTTGGTGTTGTCCAGACAGAAGAAGATTTTTTAAGACTTGCAAAACATTACAGTGACAGCATTGATAACTACACAGGTGGTTCTGCTGATTTATTAAATGTTATTGCAGATTCAAAAATAGGAAACATCAATCTTAGAGATTTATCTTCTACTACACCAGACATAGCAGAAAAAGCATCAAGAAGAATTGCTACATTGTATAACAAGAATGTTGATAAGTTGCCTTTTGAAATACCATATCCAAAGGTAGATGCAGAACGACAAATTATAGAAGGTAAGAAAACATTTAGAAATCTTTTAAACTCTTTATTTTTTGCTACTACACAAGGTGAAGGTTCATTTATTCGTATACCTTATTTAAAACAAGGATATGATGAATTTGTTAAAGCATTCTCTGTATTTGGTAGAAAAACAGAACTAGATGAATTACTTAAAATACACAATGATGAAGACAGTGTTATTAATTTATCTGATGATGTTATAGAGGTAATACAAAAAGAAAGAGATAGAGCAGTATCTACATTAGAAGAATATGATGAAGTCTTAAATGTAAATATAAAACCACAAGTAACACAGAAGACTTACAAGGGTGAAACAACATTTACTGCAACTGTATTTACAGAACAAGGTGGTAACAGAAGTGTAAATTATTTAGCTAAGAATCCTTTAAACAAAAATAGTATTAAATTTACTACTGATGTACAAGATGCAGAGAAATTAGTTTATGGTTCTGCAGATAATATAGCTGAAGGAAGATTAGGATTTGATGATTCTAAGGTAGGTACATATGTAACTAACTTTAAAAAAGATGAAGTTATTTACAATGGTGCATTACCTAACGAAGGTTTATTAAAAGATGTACTTAAAAATAGTTTTGATAGTGGTTATGCAGATAGTGATATTGACATAATAATTAAAGAGGCATTAGATTATTTAAGTAAACCAGGTGCAACTAAAAATGGATTGGAAGAAATACTAGGGTTGTCTAATAAACAACCAAACCTTACTGAACTTAGAAGTAAGTTCCAATCATCTACAAAAGGGAAATCACAGAAAAACAACTACAGTGGTGAACTTACATTTGATGTAGGAAGAAAAACTATAGAAAAAGTATTAGGTAAAAAAATAAATGTAGCTGTTCCTAAACAAAATATTACTGATGAACTTATTGATGAGGTATATAGGTTTACACAAGCAAACATAGATGGATTTAGTTTAGATTTAGGTAATCCAGAATCTTGGGGTAAAGAAGCTATGTTGTATGTATCACCATATAAAACAAGACAGCTTGTTCTTACAGGTAAAGATTCTTTAACTAAAGAAGCAGTAACTATGTTTGTTAAAGATAATCAAGATAAATTAAGATTAGTTGACCATGTACTAGGTGGTAAATGGGATGAAGCAAGAGGTCAGTGGGTATTAGATGTATCAGTAAAAATTAACAGAGGTGTAAAAGATACAAGAATTGATGCAGGAGTACAAGCATATATTAAAGCAAAGTATCTTTCATTAGCAGCAGACCAAGTTACTTTTGGTGAGTCATATCTAATAAAAAAAGGTGATGAGATAGTAGAGGCAGTGTTTAAACAAGATGACACATACGAAGTAATAAATAACTCTGCTGTATATAACTTACTTAGAACTAAAGGTAAAAAATTACTTAATGATAAACAAATAAAAGTATTAGGTGATGAACCAATAGTCAGAGGTAAAAATTATTTAGCTAGTAGGCAAGGTAAAAAAATAGAGGAGAAAGCATTTATTGCAGATAATATATTTGAAAAGTCATTGATAAAAGGTATTTTTGATAGAAAGAATAAATCATTAGAAGTATTTAATCCAAGAACTAACACCATTATGCAAAACATGGATGAATATAGTTACACAACATTATTAGATATGAATGATGTTAGAGCAAACATTACTAGAAACATGAGTGCTATGGACATACACCAAAGAGCATTAGAAGCATCTATGGAAGCAAACGCTAACTTACTATATAACTTAACTGAAAGAGGATATTTTGCACAAGCATACAGAAGTTCATTTGCTTTCTTTGAAGCGTATCGTGAGTATATGGGTAGATACTTACTTCTCACTGCTAACAATCCAAAAGCTGCTGTACAGATAGGTCAGGGTGTGAGAAGAGGAATTGAAAATAATGTTATTACACAAGATAGATTTGGTGATTTGTATGTGTTTATGCCTACAGCAGGAACGCCATTACAAGTACACACTAAGTCTGAACTAGGTGGTTTAGCTACAGAAGATGTATCTGATGAGGAAAGCAGAGTATATATTAAAAAAGGTTATCCACTTAAATCATTAGGTGTTGGTGGTGTAGGTTATCTTCCATCATTAGGTGATGGTATAACTATGCCTTTAGGTTTTCTTCTTAGAAATAATCCTGGGGGTAGAAGATTTGTAGAGAAAAATATTATGGCAGGTTTTCAATTACCTTTTAGTGATGAGCCATTATCACTAACAGAATTACCTGCAGAGTTAGTAGATATGGCAATACCATCAGTTGCAAAGAATTGGTTTAATTCTATGGGCAAGTCATTTGGGTTTGAAGGTGTAGATGAAGATATATGGATTTCTTCTACTACAAATGGTATGCAGATAGCAGCACAGTTACATCCTGAGTATGCAGATGATGTAGATAAGATACAAGAAATAGGTGCATTAGTTAGAAATAATTTATACACAATAAAAACATGGGATAGATTTGTTAGTCCATTTGCACCAAAACTTAGTGTCCTATACAAAATAGAAGGTAACGAACAAAGTTTTAATGAATGGTATGGAGAAGAAGGGTACGAAGCAGGTATTGCATACAACAATATGGTTGAGTTAGCTGCAATACATGGTTTTTATCAAGACATGAGAAAGCAGTGGAACGCTATACTTGGACCAAAACAAGGAGAGTATTACGCATTACTTGAAGTTGTTAGATTACTTGGTTTAGATAAGTATGATATAAGCGAACAACTTACATCTGCAGGTTTACAAGTTAGAGGTAAAACAGTATCAGAGGCAGGTAGAATCCCAAGAACTACAAAAGAATATGAGTTTGTAAATAACCATCCAGAATTATCTGAAGACTTTGGTCCTGTACTTGTATATTTTTCAAGAAATATAGATGAAGGTAAAATAGATTTCAGTGGTTATCAATCTGTAAAATACATGGGATTAATAACTCCTAAGAATGATGATGAAATGTACTTAGAGGTACAAAGATATTTAGCATCAATTATGGGTAGAGCAGCAAAAGATGATAAGTTACAGAGTCTTATAGCTACAGGAAAAGATTCACCAGAAAATATACAAGCTGCAAATGCAGTCATAGATGCAAAATTAGGTAATTGGTTTCCTATGGCTTATGGTAAATCAGAACAGATGAATAAGGTATTGGGTGGTGAATTGCCAGAAAGATTGAACAATGGAGTGCTTGTAGATTATCTAGTAAGAGCAGTAGAAGACCCAAGGTTTACAGGGTTTGATATTACACCATCTATAAAAGAATATCTAGGTTTTAGACAAGCAGCAATAGACACTATACAAGATGAAAAGAATTATCCTAATGAACAAAACGCTGTGAACTGGTTAGTTACATCTGATACTAATGAAGCACAAGAAATAAGAATGAAGTTATATGATAAAGGGTATGAGATTATAACAAAACAACCCTTGTTTATGGTAGTATTTGATGAAGTATTCAGTTACGAGTTAAATAGATTTGGAGTCAATAACTAATGCCACATATACCAGGACACCCTGCAGAAGATGATAAAGACCCTGTAACAGGTGGTTTGCCATATCTTATGCCAGATGAGGTAGAAGAAGATAGTAAAATACTATCACCAGAAAATATAGCAGAACCTTCACAAAGTATGTTTCCACAAGGTTCAAGTAATGCAACACAGTTTGCACAAGAAATAGCAGATTTATTTAATTTGGAATTAGATGACCCTAATAAACCATTAGGTAAAGGATTTCAAAAAGAATATGAAGTAGCTCAATATGATGATAGTGGTCAAGTAAAAACAGACCCAGATAGTGGTTTGCCTAAAGTTAAGACTGTATCTGCAGAAGAGTTTTTAACAAGTGACTTGTATCAAAAAGAAAGAAGAGAAATGTTTGGTACTGGAGAAGCATTTCAGTATGTTTATTATCAAAGAGATATAGTAAAACAATTTAATGCTTTACCTCCTGCTATGCGAATAGCAACAAAAAACTTATTGTCAAGTGCAGGATTAATTAATTTAGATAAGACTTTTGGAACTTATGCAGATGCAGAAACATTTAAAGGTTTAAAACTAGCTATGGACTTTAGCATGAACAATGGTGGAAAGATGTCTTGGATGAGTGCAGGTAAATCATTAAATGATTATGCACAATCTCAAAAAGCATACATGACAGGAAGTTATGAGTTTACAGAGGAAGACCTAACAGATTTTGTTGATGATATGTTAGCAGGTGCAGAAACAAGAAAAGGTAGTCCACTATCTTCTAGCGAAAAACAAATAATTATGAAGAAGCTAGGTGTTAGTGCAGAAGAATACGCATCATCACTTGGTGACTTACAACCTGAACAACAAGAAAGATTAGACTACAACCCACTTACAGGAGAAACAATGTTTGTTCCAGAAGTAGAAGCAGAAGAACCAGACCCAGAAATATTAACTGAAGCAGGTGAAGATGTACTAGATGAGATATTCGCACCTAGAGAAGCATTAGCAGAAAAAGCAGAAGAAGAAGATGATACTTTTGCTAGAGTGCAAAGAAACCTTAGAGGTTTATCAGTGGCAGAAGGAGGATAATATGGAACCAGATTCATATCCAACACAGGCAGTTATTGTAGCATTACAGAATGTTGGTGTATCAGCAGAAGTAATAGAATATGTTGTACCTATAGCAGGTTACGAATCCAGAGTTGATGGAGTCTGGTTTACAAGAAATGCCTTAGATGAGTTCTCTCCATCATGGGGTATATTCCAAGCTAACTTAGATTCAATGGCACCTGGAATATATAAAGCTATGAAAGAATTAGGAGAAATAGTTCCTAATGTTAGTAAAGAACAAGATAAAGTTTTATCAGAAAACAACGCACAACCAGGACAAGAATCATTATTAAATTTTACAGATGAACAAAAACAATTTGTTGCTACTTGGTTTAAAGAAAGAGCTAACTTAAACGACAACGCTTTAGTTTTTAAATACATATTTGAACAAAAAACTAAAGATGTTAAAGCTAAAAATTTTAAAGAAGCTATTGATGAACTTTATCCATTTACTGTTTCTAAATTTAATGACCCTGAAAATATTGATGCACAAGAAGTTAAACAAAAAATAATAAATGAAATGAATCAAGAACCTGATAGAGGTATTCCAGAACCAGAAGATGGTTTTGAGCCTGGTCCAATTCCATCTACAACTACAACAATGCCAAAACAAGATGAGGAAATAGATACAACAACTAGAAGTGAAGGTATTACAAATAGGTTTGGAACACCGCCACAAGACATGTCAAGAATGTTTGCAAGTGGTGTTCATGATTTAGCTTTAAATATGATGGAGCAACAAGTTAATAGACAAAGAAGCGAAAGAGGACTTGAACCTATTAGAGCGAAACAAAATAAAAAAAGTATTAAAGATAGAAGTTTTTTTGAAGAAGCATTAAAAATATTGGGTGGTAGATAATGGGATATTTTGAAGATTTAGAAAAGAATCGTGACAAAGCACCTAGAAAAGGTGTTACAGAGGAAGATATTCAAAAGTATAAAGATAAATTACTAAAGAAATAACTATGGAAATAGAAGAAATTATTTCCGAAAAAGATAGAATACTGAATGACTTATTTGAAGGTTTTTTCCAAGATACTGTACAGACAGGTAACAAAAGTTTAGATGATAGATTACCAAACTTTAATAATTTAAAAGATTTAACACCTGCACAACATTATAGACAAAAAGCATTAGAAATGTTTTTAGATAATAACTGGCATCATATGGATTTAGAAGAAGCCTGGAATAGAATTTTGGAACTCAAACAAGAGGGAAATGAAAAGTTACTTAGAGATAAAATAATAAATTATTACCTTGATGCTAATGAATTAAACAAATCTGCTGCAGGAGGTGCAGGAGAATTTGGTATAACAGCAGATGCAGGAGAAAAAGTTTTACCAATGGCAGAAAAATATAGAGATATTATTGATTCTTCAGATAGTATAGATGATGCTATAGGTAAATTAAATGAATTATTAGATAATGCAGAAGCCTCTAGGTCATTAAGATATGAGTTTGCAGAAATTATTGAAAATGTAAACAGACAAGAACTTTATTATGGCATAAGACATGTGATGCCTGAAAGTTTAGAGATGAGAATGTTAATTAATTATGGTGAAGAATACATAAACATGTTGGAAGCACTTAACAGACCATCATTTAATACAGACATATTTGCAGACCTTGACTATGAAAGAATCCCTTTATCACCAGAAAGATTAAACGAGCTAGGTATAAAAAACCCATATATTGCACCCAATAATATAGCTGAGTTAAAAGAAATTCATCAAAGATTTTTACAAGAGTTTCCAAAAAAAGTTAAAGAATTTGTATTAGGACAAAATGTATGGATAGATTTTAACAACCGAGATGCAATATTAGGAAATGATGAATTTTATCAATACACTGGAATGGCTACAGCTTCAAGTGATATGCCATCTATTCAAATGAGTAACAATCTAACTACAATATTTGAAAAATTTTTAGATGAAGCAAGACAAGATTTTATGTACGAAAAAGCACAAGCGTATGGATTTGAAGATGCAAATGAATGGTTTGAGGCAGTCTATCAAGAGGTAGAAACTGATGGACCAAATACAATATTGTGGGATAAAGCTACTAAAGAATCTATGGAATATGGAACAGAGGTTGCTAAAAATAAGTTGAACAGTTATTTTACAAAACCTGTATTTAATGATGCTTTTCCTGATGAGATAGGTTTTGAATTAGGTAGAGTGTTACCTGAAAATACTATATACAAAGCTGTTAATAATCCACTAGACCCAAATATTGGTATAACTACTAGCCCAGACACACCTACAAATGTAGTAGATGATGTAAAAACTTTAGATATAGAAAACTATAAACCTATAACTATAGAGGTATTAGATGAAGTAGGACTACACGCAAGACCTGTAGCAGAGTTAATAGCCAGTTTTAATAATCAAGGCATACCCATAACAATACTTCAAGATGGCAATTTGAAAGAAGTAGCAACAATTGGATTGTTACAACAAGGTAAAACGCAAGGGGAAACATTAGATATATACATACCTAAAGATGCAGATATTAATTTAGATAATGTAAGTGGAATAAAGGTAGTAGGTTATCAAGGTACAGGAATAGGTGGAAGTCCTTTTGAAATAGAAGATGGTGTTCCTGTAGATACAGAAGGCAATCCAATTAAAAGTATTGGTGCTGCTGATGAAACAATAACAATATATAGAGTAGTACCAGAAGGAGTAAATAGTGTAAATGCTAACGATTGGGTATTTATTAATAAAGGTCAAGCAGAAGAAGCACTTAAAAATGCTAATGCAAATGTAGATGGTAATTTTAATTTAATTGAAATGGAAGTAAACAAAGGAGATGTTTACCCATCAACAAGAGGTAATTTAGAAATGGGTTATTTTCCTACAGACACACCTACAAATGTAGTAGATGATTTAGAGAATAAAGCAATAAATCAAGCAGGTGAAGTTATTGATGTTGCAGATGATACAACAACAGATTTATCTAAAATAGTAGGTGAAGGTAATTACAACAGATTTACACGAATAGCTAGAGAAGCACCAGAGATTGTTAAAAATATATTTGATACTACTAAAAAAGTAGTAGGTAAAACATTTGGTATAGGAGGTAGAGTAGCACAGGTAGCAGACCCAGGTGATATTTTAATTGAACAAAGTTTAGTGCGACTGTTACCAAGGTTAGGTTTAAGGGCTATGTCAGTACCTGCGTTAATTGCATATACAGGTTATGAATTAACAGTATTACTTGCAGATGTAGGTCAAGCATTAAATAAAGCAAGACAAAAACAAGGTTTAGGTACTGTAAACGAAGCAGGTGCAATATTTGAAGGGCTACCACCATTTGGTGATGCTGATTGGAAGCAATTCGGTAAAGATACATGGGAAGAAATGGGTGAGATTAGTGATACATGGTCATTGTCATGGAAGATTAGTGAACCTATAATTGAAAGTGTGTTTAAACAATCTGCTAGTATGTCACAGGAGAAATAAAAAATGACAATATATTATAATGAAGAAGGCGAATCTAAAGACTTTGGTCCTAATATAGATAATTCAATAAGAATTGCAGCAGGTTATACATTTACTTCTGACCCTACAGTACAAACTACAACCACTTCAGCACCACAATCATTTCAAGATACACAAATATGGGTAAGAGATGGTAAAAAATATGTCGTATGGCAAGTACCAGGTCAACCTTTCTTTATGCGTTATGGAACTACTGATGAAGAAATAAATCAGTTTTATAGTGGTAGAAGAAAACCTCCTGAACAAACAGTAACTGATGATGTATGGACAACTTCTATGTTATTTGGTGTGTCATTAGCAGAACTACCAACAGATGTAATAGTTCAAGGTAGTTCTCCTTTTAATGGTTTTATGGAATTGATGGAAGCAGCTATTGATGCAAGACCTTGGTTAGAAACAGATGAAGAAGTAAGAAATTTATGGATTCAAGGTTTAGTAGAAGACAGAGATATTACACAAGAAGAGTGGGGTGCAACAGATTGGTTTGAAACACAGACACAAGAAGTTATAGATTGGCTAGTGTTATCTAAAGCTAGAGGTATAGATGATGAAAACTTACCTGCTGATGCTAAAACTAAAGTTGCTGAAAACAGATTACTTTATTCACAAGCACTTAGAGATGCAGGTGTAGTTAATGTAGATGCAATAATAGATGAAAATACAGGTAAAACATTTGGTCAGTGGTTTGGAGATATGGTAACAACAGCAGAGTTTACAGAAACTTATGCTTTGTTTCAGGTGAAAGAACTAGGAGAAGATAGTACAAGTACTAAGATAGACAGCAGAATTACTGATTGGTTAACAGGTAAAGGTGTATTAGCACAAACAAGGTCTGGTTATGCAACTGTACAAAACGCATCATATAAATGGTTAGGACCTTTGTATGGTATGTTAGACTCTGGTACACAAGCAGAGTTAGCAAAGCAATATAGAAATGCAGAATCAGAAGAGGTAGGTAATGAATTACTTAACAATAGGTTTAAAGAAATAAGAAAAACTATTTTCCCTACAAGTCTTTATGATGAAAATTTAACATACGAAGATATAGCTACTCCTTGGAGAAACTTTACATTTACTAAACTTGGTGAAAGAATGAGTGAAACATCACCAGTGTTTTTAGAAATACTTATGGCTAATGATGCTACAAAAGCAGCAGAGTTAACATTGATATATGGTGCTAACAATGATAATGTTCAAGTATTAGACAGCATAACAGATGCTGCAGCAGAATCACTTGGTGTAAGTTCTACAGGAGTATTAAGAGGAGTACCTACATAATGGCAGATGTAAAATTATTTAGAAAAGATGACCTTACAGGTTTTACAGTAGGTAGAAAAAGAGCAGATTTTTTAATAGAAAATGCAGGATATACAGAATCTTATGAAGAAGCACTAGCAGGTTCTAATACATTAGGTGGTTCAAACTACACAGGCACAGTAGGCACACCAACTCAAAGTGATTCAACACAACTTACAGATGCAGCAAAAAATAAAATTGCAGAACAAGGTAAATTAAAGTTTGGTAATTTATTATCTAAACCTTTGTTAGATGTATGGGTAGAAAATTATTTAAAATTTGGTGAAGATGAATCATCTGCTATATCTGCAGTTAGACAAACACCTGAATACAAACAAGCATTTGCAGGTAACTTAAATCCTGATGGTGCAACTGTTAAATATACTGAAGCAGAATATAGACAGATTGAAGATGGATATAAAAGAAAGATTGAAGCAATCAATGTTAATCCAAATGTCATACTTACACCAGAAAGAAAAGCACAGCTTATAGAAAATGTAGTATCACCTGATGAGTTAGGTGCAAGAATAGAAGCAGTAAGAGGTGATGTATTAGGTTCTATACCACAAGTGAAAGAGTTTTATTTAAGAAACTTTAATCGTTTACTAACAGATGAAGAAATATTGGTATCTGCAATAGACCCACAAATAGGTCAAGATATTATTTCTGGAACAATATCATCAAGAGATATAGTTGCAGAAAGAATAGAAACAGCACAGATAGGTGCAGAGGCATTACTTGCAGGTGAAGATATATCTGTAGAAGTAGCAGAACAATTAAAAGATTTAGGTCTTAGTGTAAGTGCAGCAAGAAGAGGGTTCCAACAAGTAAGGTCTATACAACAACAAGCATTAGCACAAGGTAGAGATGTACCAACTATTCAAGACATTATTGAAGGTACAGAACTAGGACAATCAGAAGAACTACGAGAAGTAGTAAATATTATTAGGCAACAAGAGTCTGCTAGTTCAGTTTCATTAGGTGCAACACAAGCTACTACAGGTGCAGTAACAGGACTTTTAGAAGCTTAAACCTGTTTAAACAACTTGCATTTACTATTTATATGATATAATAGCTTTAGCTATTTTGTACCTAGGTCCGAAATTTAAACTAGACCTGGATTTTGTAATCGGTCTTGATGCCTACTGACAAGACCTGTCAAATAAAAACAGTAGAGTAAAAATGGGTGGTAACACTCAGAGGTAACTCATACACCTCTTGTAAAAAAAATGTGTGAAGTAAGGACAATAGAATAATGGCAGAAGAGCTTAATAACTCAGAAGAAGCTACAGGTAGCGATAAGAACTGGAAAGAGATGCGAGAAAAAGTCGAACTCTATGAAGGTAAAATCGCAGAATTTGAAGCTAAAGAAAGAAATCAAGTATTTCAATCAGCAGGGTTAGACACTACAAAAGGTGTCGGCAAAGCAGTTGAGATGATGTACGAAGGTGATATGACTGTTGAAGGAATTCAGGCATACGCATCTAAAGAGTTTGGAGTTGAATTTGGGCAACAAGACAGATTACAAGAAACTGTACAAAGTACAGAACAAAGTCAAGAACGCTTAAATAACATACAAGCAAACTCAGTTGTAGATACCTACGACAATGATGTGCTAGGTCAAGTTCGTGAAGCAGAACAATCAGGCAACATACGAAATTCAATTGCTGCAAAACTTTCTGTTATAGAGGAAGCGAAGAAAAACTCTAAATAGAATTTCTAAACTTCTTCGAACAACAATTAGACAATTAACTTATAGGAGAAGATTAATATGGCAGATATATCGTTAACAAATAGTACGATTTATGCACAAAATATAAATAACTTTACTGGTGAATTGTTTAAAGTTGGTGGTCAAAGAACACCTTTACTTTCAGCAGTTGGTGGTCTGAATGGTGGTAAAACATTAAACTCTACATTTTGGCAAGTCCAAGTAGAAGATAATGCAACCATTTCTTCAGAACCAACTAAAGGACAAGAAGGTGCTGCACCTACAGAATATCTTGGAAGAGATAGAGCTGCATATACATATGTAACTCAGATTTTCCATAAAGGTGTACAAATGACCTACACAGCTTTAGCATCCACAGGTAACCAAAATCCTTTTGACTTATCAGCAAATATTGCTAACTCATCTGATGGAGATGGAACAGTAACAGCAGCAGATAAATTAGGATTTTTCGGTGGTAACCCAGTAAATGATGAGTTTGCATTGCAACTTGAAAAAGCAATGGAAAAAGTAGCTAGAGAAGTTGAGTGGTTTGCATTCAATGGTTCTTTCTCAGATGGTGCTAATACCACACCTGGGTCAGGAACTAGAGAAATGTATGGAATTGATGTGTGGGTAACCACAGGCAAGAACGCTAACAACTCTGCAGCAGTAAACCCATTGGGTGGTAACTGCTACTACAATGACGCTTCAGGTGATGGAACTGGTTCTGCACAAGTACTTAGTTTCGCAACTATATCAGGTGCGTTAAAGAGGATGTATGATAACCATGCTCCAATGAAACAACCTGTACTATGCGTTAGTCCACAACAATTACTAGACCTTAACAATGAACTTGTTAAAGGAACAGTTGATATAGCAGGAGCAATCATTCCTAGAGATAGAAATGTTGCAGGAGTTGACATTGATACAGTCATTACACCATTTGGTTCAATAGGACTAATGGTTATTGACCCTGATATCATGCCAACAGGAACTGCTTTCATCTTAGACCTAGCTTACATACAACCAGTATTCACCAATATCCCAGGATATGGTACTGTGTTTGTTCGTGACTTAGACCAAGATGCAAACGCTAGAATTGGTAAAGCAATTTATATGGAGATGGGATTCGAATTCGGACCTCCTTCATACCATTGTAAAATTCAAGCAGTAGCTTAAATTAAAATTGAAGATTAGGGTGGAATTCCACCTCCACCCTTTTCTTCTGCTATAGTAAGGAAGATATGATTAGTAAAACATGTTTAATAGATGTATCAGAAGATAACAATGATAGCCTCGCTGTAAAAACAGATGGTATGTTACTTTGCGGTATTGAGTTTCCTGCAGCAATGACAGGTTCTAATATCACATTTGATTTTTCTATGAATGGTAGTACAGGTTGGGTTGATGTTTTTGAAACAGATGGCACAGAAGTTAGCTACACAGTTTCAGCAGGAAATATGTTAAGAGTAGACCCTTCAGGTTGGGCTTTTGCAAGTAATGGTTATATAAGAATTAACTCTGATGGTTCAGAAGCAGCAGACAGAAGCATAGTATTATACTTTAGACATAGTTAGGCTAACCAATGAGTAATATTGGTGACCTAGTAGATAGAGTTTATAGAGAGTACCTCGAACCTATGGATGACTTAGTAAGTTATTCAACTCTAAGCACAGGTGTAAATGATTCAGTAACAAGTGTTGTTTTTGATGGTGATATGTTATCTATTGAAGAAGAAGATGCTTTAGATAAAGGTACAGTAATAGAAATAAATCAAGAGTTAATGATTTGTACAGATTTAAATGCTGTTACAAATACAATAACTGTTAAAAGAGGTGTTAAAGGAACTGCTGCAGCAGCACATACTGCAGGAGATTTAATTAAAATATCTCCACCTTTTCCTAGAAAGAATGTATTTGATGCAGTGTGTGACCAAATTAAAAATTTATTTCCAACTTTATTTGCTGTAGAAACACAATCAATTACAACAGGAACAGGATATACACTTATAGGAAGTTACTCTAGTCCTGGAACAAATAATTATTTAGTTTCAATACTTAGTGCAGTATCACAATACACAGATTTCAGTGCAGGTTCAGATACCACTGGTGTCAACTTTTCACCTGTAACATGTTCACTTGTTGAACTACCTAATCCATTTACATACACAGATAGTGATGGAGTATCAAGAACTATTACATATTCCACTGGTCCTTCCACTGTACACGCAATACAGTTTGCAGGTATAGCATCAGGTCATACAGCACATGTAACTTTTAAAAAGAAATTTATAGAACCTACAGCAGAGTCTGATACATTAGCAACTGTTGGTTTAGAAGATGAGTATGTGCCAATTATTATGGCAGGTGTAACAGCACAAATGATGTCAGGTAGAGATATACCTACAGCAACTGCAGATTATATATCCGAACAATTAGCAGTATCTACTTATCCAGTAGGTAGTTCTAATAGTATCAGGAACTCTTTATTGCAATATCAACAACTTCTTATGAACCAAGCAAGAAAATATTTAAGAGCCAAATATCCTGAAGCAGTATCAGTTGATGGAATGGTGTTCGGAATACAGGCATAATGCCTAGAGTAGCAACAACAATAAACATAAGTAACCCAAAGAGATATGGGTATGATTTAAGATTAGACAATATATTATTAAGAACTGCTGTTGGTGGTGGTAGAGATATGGTTATTCAATCTACTGATGTTACCGAACAAGGAGTAAATGTAAAACAAAATGCAGAAGATTTTACTACAGGTATTGGTCGTATGTTTTCAAGAAATAATTTTAGCGGTGGTTCTAATTTAGATACAGCACATAGAGCTGATGGTGATGCAAAAGATACTAAAAGATTTTGGGATAGTAAAGGAGTAGATGTTTTTGATAATGATTTAGGAACTTCTTATTCTTTAAGTTTATTACATACAACAGTAAACACCCAGGCATTAGATTCAACTGATAACGATAACCATGTAGCTGTAGCAGGAACAAATATTTTTGTATCTAATGATGAAACTTTATATATATCTACAGATGGTGGTAATAATTGGAGTACACAAGCTACAAACTTAACAGCAGGTTATGAGATAAAAGGACTAGCAGCACATGGTAGTGACCTTTATATAACTGCTAACAATGGTTCAGCAGGAGAAATAGAATTACTTCCTACTGCTAATGCAACTCCTGGTTCTTCATCACAAAAAATGTCTGCTGCTATTTATGATAAGATATGGGCGGTTAAAGGACAGTTCTTAGTAACTATAGGTAACGCAATACATGCTTATGATGGAAACACAACTGTAGGTTCTGCGATTATTACATTAGGAACAGGAGAAACATTTACAGATGTATGTGATGCAGGTGCTGTAGTATTAGCAACAGCTTCTGATGGTAAAATATATTCTTTTAAAGATATAAGTGGTACATTAACTTCTAAAGGTCAAACAGAAATTACAGGTGAATCTCCAACTTGTATAGTTGAATCACAGGGTATAATTTTTTATGGAACTAAAACTGCTCAAACAGGCAGTAAAGTTATTGGAAGATTATATCGTGCAGATTTAACTGTAGCTGATGACTTATATGTATTAACAAACAATCAATTAATAAAACAATGGGATGAAGATTCTATTGATAATGCACCTTACGCTTTATATACAACAAGAGATTCTGTTTACTGTGGGATTAAAGAATCAGCTAGTACATCATATTTATGGAGATATTATTTACCTACCGCAGGTATAGCTAGATATTATGAAGCAAATGCAGGTGGTAATGTTTATGGAATATGCCAAGTAAACGAGAAGTTTATTTTTACTGTAAGTGCAAATTCAATATATACCCAATCATCTGTGTATGAATCATCAGGTTATTTAGTATTACCTGCTGCAGATTTCTATACAGCAGAATCTAAACAATGGGTTGGTGCTGAATTATCTACAGAATCTTTACCTGCAAATACAGAAGTTTCAGTTTCTTATTCAACAAAATTTGAGGCTCTTAATAATTCTTCAGATAGTTCTTATGTTACAGCTTTAACTCAAACAGGTGGTACAGGAGATAATGAAATACAGATAGAAGAAGTTGCAAGATACCTTATTGGTAAAGTAACTTTATCTACTACTAATACATCTAATACACCTAAAGTTAAATCAGTTCAATTCAGAGCATTACCTAGACCTGAAACAGTAGTAGCTCAAATTCCTATAAACATATCAGACAGAGTAAACAGACCAGGAAGAAAACCTATTAAGGTTAAGGGGTTAGGAGATGCTTTATATAATACTTTAAGAGATAAAGAAGGTGATGCTGTAACTTTAGAAATCTATGACCCTAATGAAATAATTAGAGGTGTTGTAGAAAGAATAAGTTACCCTGTACAATCCAATACAGAAGTAGGAAGTGTAGTACAATATGCTATAATTACTGTGCGTGGTACTAGGCAGAATGTTGTTACAGATGTGACATCTACAGAAGTGTTTGGTATAAACGCATTAGGACTAATAAGATTTGGAGCTTAAATGACAGCACAAGAAGTTAAATTTGCAAACTTTTATGAAAGTACATTAAATGGTGTATTAGCATCAGGTGCAACATCAGGTACATTAACAGCAGCACCAACTTCTAATGGAACATCTAATATTGCAGCTCCATATTATTTAGTAATTGACCCTGATAACGCTTCTACAAGAGAAGTAGTATTAGTAACTTCATCATCAGGAACTACATTATCTGCAATTACTAGAGATGTAGAAACTAGACATACATCAGACCCTACACATGCAGATGGAACTATAGTTCGTATGGCTGTTGTAAAAGAAATGTTTGAAGATTTACATGACAGAGTAGATGTTAATGATTCAGGTTTCGTTTTAGAAGATGGTGATGGAACAGAACAAGCCATTGTTCCTGGAAAAGAAGTTAAGTTTGTAGAAGCTGCTAATGGAACAATAGATATAAACTGGACAGATGTATCAGATGGTTCAGATGCAGACCCTTATGATTTAACCTTTTCTGTAAATATAAATGGTGCAACAGATGGTACAGGTATAACTGTAGATGGTTCAAACGATTTAATATTACTTTATGATAATGATGCAGGAGCAATCAAGAAAGTTAAAACAAGTCAAATTGCAACACCTGCCGATATACATGGACTTTTATTAATAGGTTGTTAACATGAGTATGTTAATAATGCTTAAAGAGGGTGGAAGTTTATTAATAGATACTATTGGTAATAAGCCAATAGATGAAGATATAGATTTACTCCCTGATTCAAGTAGCGGTGGTATTGAAGTAGATAGACAGTTAATGTTATGGTCTGATAGTGGACTCGCATTACAATATCTTGATGTAGATACCTTGCTTTTGGTTGGAGCGTAGTATAATATACAATAACATAGGAGAATAAAATATGGCAAACGCGTATAAAATATTAGGACAAATAGCAGATGCTTCAGCTAATGATGTTGCACTCTATCTTGTGCCTTCAAGTACAGAGGCAATAGTTTCAACTATTGTTGTAGCTAACAGAGAAGCAGCAACTAACACATTTAGAATTGCTACAAAATCAGATAACTCTACTGTAGCTACTACAGACTACATTGCTTATGATGCTTCGATAGCAGCTAATGATACAATTACGCTAACCCTTGGTGTTACATTACAAACAGGTGCAGAGATTTCGGTCGGTGCATCTGATGCAAATGTTACATTTCAAGCATATGGCACAGAAATAACATAAGGTTTTAAATGAGTATAAAAGCACTTAAATATTCAAGTTTTAAAAACTCTATTGCTGAAAGCCAAGTAAAGACTATAGATGTTAAATTTTTAGTTATTGGTGGTGGTGGAAGTGGTGGTAGAGGTGGTAATAGCTTCTCAGGTTCACAAGGCACAGGTGGTGGAGGTGCAGGTGGATATTTATGCGGTGTGCCTGGAGAAAAATCAGGTACAGATACTGATGCAACTAGCCCACATACAATAACACTCGGAGAAGATTACAAAGTAGAAATTGGTGCAGGAAGTACAAGTACAGGTGGTGGTTTTAGTGGACAAGGAGTATCTATTTTTGACTCTATTATTGCTGTTCCAGGTGGTGGTGGAGGTGTTGTAGGTTTTACTAACAGTTTTGGGTCAGGTGGAACTGGTGCTTCTTCAGGAGGTGGAGGAAACTCTCATCATTCTGATAGACATTATCCTGGACAAGGTGGCAAACCTGGACAAGTAAACGCAGGTTCAGGTGGCGGAGGTGCTTCTAACACTACAGATTCAAGCAATAGAAATGGAATACCAGGTTTATCATCATCTATTACTGGTTCTTCTGTTGAACGAGCAGGTGGTGGTGCAGGTAATATTCAAAACTCTAATACTATAAGGTCAGCCACAGGTGGTGGAGGTACAAATGGTAACCAAAGTGGTTCAGGAGTAGCAGGTACTGCTAACTATGGTGGCGGTGGTGGAGCAGGTGGAAATGGAACTGGTAATAATAACAGAGGTAATGGTGGAACAGGTGGAAGTGGTGTTGTAATATTAAGATACGATAAAGCATACACATGCACAGTAAGTGCAGGTTTGACTGCAAGTTCAGAAACAGTTGATGGTGCTGAGAAGTATATATCGATTACAGCAGGTACTGGAACTGTGAGTTTCGGATAATGGCACATTACGCTTTACTAAATGAAAATAACATTGTAACAAAAGTTGTTACTGGTAATGATGAAAATGACCCTAGACTTCCTGAAGAGTTTGCTAGTTGGGAAGAGTTCTATAAAGATGCACATGGTGCTGTAGAGTGTAAAAGAACTTCTTATAATACACATCATGGCGAACATGTCTTAGGTGGCACACCTTTTAGAAAAAATCTTGCTGAACCTGGAGGGGAATATCTGCCTGATGATGATGGTTTTAAACCAGTACGACCTGAAGATATGCCTAATGGAGAATTTAATAAAGAAACTTGGAAATGGGTAGACCCTGAATAAAGTTTAAAAAGAAAGGTGGAGTATGAAAAAGAACAAAGTTCGCTTCGTAGCTAAACATGAAGAAATGCTTGATTTAGATTATGCACTTCCTCAACCTGCAGAAAAATTTATTCCTGATTGGTTTAGTAAATTACCAAATTTTAAGGTAGAAGAAAATACAACTTTATTAAAAAGAGCAACAACTAAATCTTGTCCGAGTTTTTCAGACACATTCAAAGAAGGTTTTATAATACCTGCACCATGTGATATATGGTTAAAAGTAAATGAGGATGGTGGTTGGGCATGGCAAACTAATAATAGTAGAGTTGAATGTGAAATTCATCATAATGACCTCATGGTAAATTACTTACCTAAAAGCAGTAATGTAAGACAAGTCTTTAAACTAATGCTTCCTTTTACAATATTCACCCCTAAAAATGTTTGGATAAGACAAGTTCCTATGTTTTGGAATTACAATACTGATTTCCATATAGCTTATGGACAGTTCAATACAAATAAAGTACATCAAGTTAATTTACAGATACACTATACATCTGATAAAGATGAAATATTAATTAAACAAGGAACACCATTAGCACAGTATGTTCCATTTAGAAAAGAAAAATTTGATATTAAAATAGTTAAGGAAAATAAAAAATATAAACTAGAAGAAGGTAAGTACCTTTGGGCTGTTACAAGTAGATTCAAAGGAGGATATTATCACAACCTTAGAGATTAGTGTATATCCTGAAGATAAACATGCTGAAACATTGTTAGAACTATACCCAATAAAACCTGCAAATCAAGTTCTACCTGATTGGTACAAGAAACAAAAAATTAGTAAAAGAGGTTCTACAGCATTTTCAAATTTAGATATGTCTGATATGAAACAAGCTAAACAATGTCCTGCGATTCAAGACATAGTATCTGAAGGATATATAATACCTGCGTGGCAAGATATATATTTTTATAAAGATGATAAGGTAATGTCTTGGAGAACCTATGCTGATAAAGAAGAAGTCTCAACAACTATAAAATTTCAAGGTGTAAGTCAATTAACTGGTATGCCTACTAATCATTTACCTGATTATGGTATTGCAAAACTAATCTCACCTTATTTTTTTTCAACACCTAAAGGTTATGGAATTTATTTTACAGACCCTTTTTATCATTTTAGAAAAGACATAAAGATACTTCCAGGAAAAGTAGAAACAGATATATGGAATGAAATTAATTTTCCATTTGAATTTTATAAACCATTTGAAGAGTGGGAAGATGGAGAAACATTGTTTGTAAAAGCAGGAGAACCTTTAATACAAATTTCTTTATACGATAAAAACCTTGATAAAGCTAAATTAAATATTAATTCTGTAGATGAAGATTTTTTAGAACAAAAAGAAAAAGACACATTATTAAATGCTACTGTTAGTCAAAGTTTTTCTGCTTATAAAGTTATTAAAGAAAATGAAGTATAAATTAATAGAAAATATATTAGAGCAAGGTGTATTTGAAAATTTAAGTAATACATTTAATGGTACTTTTGTGCCTTGGTTTTACAATGATAGTTCAAATTGGGGAGAAGATAATAATTTTATTTTTACTCATTACATTTACAGAGAAGATGGAGAAGGTATAGCTTCTAAATTATTTAACGATATTTCGCCTATTGTTTTAAAAGCAAAAATTTTATCAAATAAATTTGATTTACTAAGAATAAAAGCAAACTTATACACTAAACAAGGTAAAAATATATATCATTCTACACATACAGATTTTCCTGAGTTAGATAAATACACTACTGTTGTGTACAATTTTACTACCTGTAATGGTGGAACTGTTTTGTTTATTGATGATAAGGAAATAGTTATACCATCTATTGAAAATAGTTTATTAATATTTGATGGGAATACACCACATCAAGGATTTACTCAAACAGATACTAATAATAGAGTGCTATTGAACATGGATTTTGTATGATATAATGTCTCATCATGGATTATTTAGTAGGATTTTTAATAGGTTATTATATTCGTATATTCTTTAATTACTTAAAGAAGTTAGCTGATTATAGAATCATAGAAGACTTCGAATTTGAATGGGTAGAAGAAGATGAGCAACAATAATGGCTACACAAACAAAGAAATGCTCCACTTTATTAGAGTAGAGGTACAAGATTTGCATAAAAGAATAGATTACTTACACGAAAAAATAAATAAAACTCCTACAAGAGGAGAAATAGTTGGATGGTTAGTTGGGTTAAGTAGCACAGCAGCATTCTTAAATACTATAATGTAATTATGGAAATGAAAATAAACCCTAGTCAGATAATACAAGGCGGTTTAGCTGCCTTAGTAGCTTGGTTATTTAGAACTGTACAACAATTAACTAATGAAGT
>Ga0209756_1000463_pt1 | contig 39755 bp, 64 predicted proteins | sample ETNvirenome_6_85_FD_184071 | JGI IMG/M metagenome (GOLD analysis project Ga0209756, IMG submission 184071) | Marine viral communities from the Pacific Ocean - ETNP_6_85 (SPAdes) (version 3) | ecosystem: Environmental > Aquatic > Marine > Oceanic | place: Pacific Ocean | collected 2013-06-19 | reverse complement strand
ATTCCTCCTCCCCTATAGCTTAATTCTTGTCTAATTACCGCACTTTCAATTTTTTCTCTTAAATTCTTCATAATTTTGTTTGTTTTGATTAGTATATTACAATATAAACACTAATTTTTGACTTATGCAAATGTTTCAGCAATTATTTTTAAAAAAATTAGTTAGGGTTAGCCAATAGGTTATTACATACTGATAGTTATATAATACCTCACCGCTATCAACGACTTTTTGCCAACTATTTTAAGAAACCCCTTAATAATACAATTTTTCAGTATTTTCAGTTCTATTTGTTTCCCCTTTGCCGAAGTATTACCTATTGTTCTTTTTTAATATAAGGTATTTGGTTATTCTCCCTATATCTATCCCACCTGTTTACATAGGGTGCTAGATATTCAATCTAAACTCAGTAATTCAGATACTCTTGTTTCTAACGCAACCTGTTATACTCCTCAAATTTAACTTATTATTTCTAATAAAGCAATTTTCCTAATTTTAATCTTTCAATGAACGATACTACAATATAAACACTAATTTTTGACTTATCCTAATTTTTTTAACACTTTTTTATTTTTTTATTTCAAAACTTTTTCGTTATATTGCAAAAATCTTTAAAGAGAAGAGGTGTAGTGCTTTTACCTCTAAAACAAAGGGTTTAGCGTTCATTTGCCTGTAAATTATATTCTTACAGGACTTTTACAGGTTAGATAGTACCTCCCAAATTGCTAGGACTACTATAATCCAAAATATTATCATAAATTTCTTTATTTAGTTTTAGTTAATTCATTATCACTATATACTCCCATTATATTATTCGCCATTATTTCATACTCATCATACATCTCATTATAAAACTCTTGTGCTTCATCAGTAAATTTATAACCATCATATAAATTTTTACTAGCATAAGTTTCTTCTCCAAAATTCATTTCAGTTATTTGAGTAGCCATTTCATCTATAAAATCCATAAATCTACTATTATCTATATATGTTTTGTTTATTACTTTCATTTGTTTTTATTGTATTCGTTAATAAACTCTACTACTACTTGATATGCTTTATTTATATCGCAAGTCATAACTGCTTGTGCAATATGCTTACTCATGTGTTCTTGATAACACTTGTCAATTACAGGCATAAGCCAATCCCAAGAGGTATTGTAGTGTAAGTCCTCTAAACTTCTACAACCTCCATTTTCTCCATACTCAAACATTGGGTTGTTCAATGTACCTACATTCTCTAAGCCCATAAATTCTGCTATTAGTTTATTGTTTTTCATTTTTTTAATCTATTAAGTTAATATCTTGTATTAAATCTACCCAATCCCAATATGCACCTATTTCAGAATGTATTACCCCATCATCATAAGCCATACCAACACAAAATACATTTTGCAACCCATCTTGTCTATCAGTAGTATTATCATCTTGTTTTTCTAGCCAATCCATAATCTCTTTGCACCAATCCTCCGTTTCATACCATTTTATTTGCTCAAATCTATAAAATTTCATTCCATCATTTTCGGTATCTGTTTTTAAATACTCACTTTGTGCATCTAGTGGAAATTCATGTTTTCTCAATATATCATCAAACTCTTCTGATAATTTACCATTTTTTACCCCAATAATTACTTTACTTCTGTATCCCATTTTATTTAGTTTTAGTTAAATTAATTTCTTCATACAAATCATATCCATAACTTTCTATATGTTCTTCAAGGTTATGATTATACCTATCATAAACAATACCTTCTTCATCAAATTTGATAACCAATACATCTCCATTAGGTAGAGTAATATACCTATATTCTTCTTTATTCATATTATTTATTTTCCTCTACTGAACACATTACTACTACTTTTTCATCTAATTTAGATAGTTCGTTCTCAAATTCCTCAGCCATACCCTCAAAATCATAAACTTCATTACCATCATTATCAGTATAACTCATTATTTGTATCTCAATTTTTTCTTTCATTTTATTTAGTTTTTAGTTATTAAAATTTAGTTTCTCTATATATGCTATTATTTCTTTAAGTTCTTCAATAGTATCATCTTTTCGTTGTATTAATTCATCCGCAATCAACTCCTCAATCATTTGGCTTTTCTCCATATAGGGATAATGTTCTATTTCATTACCAAACCAATCTTGATACTTTTCTTCTACATCTGAACGATTACAATGCTCATAGTATTCTTGCTGAACAATCTCCCAATCTTGTAATAAATCTTTCTTTTTCATAGTTATTTATTGTTTATATTCTTTTTTAATTTTCATCTTTTTCGCCATCTCTATCCATCTCTTGTGCATTTTCTCTTTGTCTTTCCTCATAATCATATTCTTCCTCAACTTCACACTCATCTCCACATTTTTCACACACATTCACATAATCATATCCCTGTTCTATTGCACTACAATCATCACAAATAGTCCAACCCTCATCTCCTCTCCATTTTTCTCCTATATCAAAAGAACCACATTCAGCACAAGTTTCTACCTCTTCTTCATAATTACTTCCGCAACAGCTACTTACCATTCCACTATTATTTCCATCATCAATAGGGTTTCCTAATTTATATTTATCTAAATTCATAATTAAAAGTTTATTGTTATTGTTTTAGTTTCAAAATCTACTTCTACATTATTAGGACAAATACAATCTCCTAATTTTAAGTCAATTTCAGTATCTAACTCCCATTTGTATTCAAAATTCTTCTCATCATTACTATCAATAGTATATTCTTCTACTTCCATTTCTTCCCTTTCATTCCACCAACTTACTTCAAATTCAATATGCACCCAAGTAGCATAAGCACCTACATTCTTAACCCCCCAACTTCTCATTTCAGTATAAAAATCCCAATGAACAACTGCTACTGCCGAAATATCACAATTATCATCTCTACCTTTCCATTTCTCAAATCCGTAGATACTTACATCTAAATTTTCTAATCTTGTTATAAATTCGTTTTCTGACATTTTGTTTTGTTTAAAGTTATAGTACAATATAAGGCATAAAAAATAACACTACCAAATGTTTTAGGCACTTTCTTTGTTATTTATACTCATTCTAAATAACACTTCTTTAATTCTTGCTATACTATTTATATACATTGTATAAGATATATTAGAGTAATCACTATAAAAATCATCATCTTTTTCATATACCTTTTCAAATACCTCAACTTCTTTTTGCATATCTTCCATTACATTTTGTAATACTTTTTCTTCTATTTTCATAGTTATTTAATTTTAGTTATATATTTCAATTTCAGTAAAAACAAAATCTTCATTATCATCCATGTCTTCATCAAATTTAGATGAGCAACTCCCATCTCTACTTTTATTTTCTTCTTTAATATACTTCTTCCATGCTTTTTCAGTAAACACTCCCTCAGGTGTTCTGCCATTATACATACAATTGTATTCTACTAAGTAATAAGTTTCTTCTATTTTCATATTATTTGTTTTGGTTAATTCCATTACTTAAAAACAAAGTTATACTTTCATCCCCATCATCCCAAATTTCAATATCATTAAATATAATATCAAACTCTTCATCCTCCCCATTCGTTTCATTCCCTAAAATATGTATGTACTTATCTTTATTTTCTACCTCTTCTAATTGCTTTATTAAATCTTTTATTTTCATATTATTTCTTTTAATTTGTTATGTATTATTGAGTAAATCTTATCATCTAAATCATCTATATCATAATCAGTATTGTTATTGATATAATGTATTAAATCAATCTCATTAAAAATATCTCTTATCTTATCCATAATTTCATTTGTAGCATTATCTATATGCTCAATCTTTTGCCCTAGTTTTCCCATTTTGTTTGTTTTAATTAATAACAATACAATATAATATATAAAAAATAACAATACCAAATATATTTATATAAACTTTCATAGTTTATAATCATTCTAAATAAGGAATTTTTTGGCATATATAAGAACGCACACACATATATATATAAAGAGAAATGTTGTAGTGCATTTACCCCTAAAATGCAATTTCTGGCGTTCATTTACCCACTAAAGAGAGGTTTTAGCGTTCATTTGTTCCTAAAAAAAAGAAAAGGAGGGAATTACCCTCCTAATCTATCTAACTAAACTATAACTATAAAAATAGTTACTTGCACAAACAAAACATTACAATATAACTAAAAATATTTGACATAAAAAGCAAAATAAAGAAAACTTTTAGAAATAATGTACAAATCTTGCTACTTGACCGCTTTCCTTGTCGTGCAAGAAACCTTCAACTGCCTTTGGTACTCCTGTAAAGCCTTTTCTTGAGTGCCAACTATCTGTACCGCTAGGTGAACGCATATATTCTACTGTAACTCCTATAAAATCCTTTGCATCAAGCCATTTATGCTTAACTTTATGGTGTAGATGGTGTAAATACCAGTATCTATGCTTGGTTTCAGCCCAAAGTAATGGTCTTTCTTGTGCCATTAAAAGAGGAAGTTTGTCCATTTTCGCACCATCTCCATGCTCCAGGCCAATTAAGTTAACCCCATACTTATAGTATTTCCTATGAGATACCCCGCAATCTACAAACACATTCTCATCTTTTCTAAACCAACTTTTCAAAGCATGAGCTAAATGAAAACCACTTTGGTAGTCGTGATTACTCATTGAATGAACACAATCTACAGGAGCAATCTCTCTTAACATTTCAACACAAGCAACATACACTTGTAAGGCAACTTCATAGTGCTCCCACCATTTTCCATCAACATCTTGCCTCGTTCCTGCTGTTGTTTGGTTGTACACATTATCTATATGTAAAACATCATTCCCTATGCAAAAAAGCACCTTATCTATAGAGAACCCTTTAGATTTATTAATAAGGCCTTGTACCCCCTCTAAAACCCTCTGTACGGCCACATCCTTATTATACCCATCTCCAGTTTCATCTCCATTGGCATATTTCCCTATATGAATGTCTGCTGGGTTAATTACTAAAAGATGAGTTCCTTCTTTATACTGTTTTTTAGGATAAGTAGGTGCGTGTTCTTCAATAAGTTTAATTACATTATTAAAAACAACGCTTTCGTCAACTGGGTTGTTTTTTGTTACTACTGAGAAGCGTAATTCTCCAGAGAAGTTCTGCCAGTGTTTAACAGAAACTACATCTTTCTTTTCAATACCTCTTTCTTTTAAATGGTTGTCTAATGCGGAGTTGTGAGACAAGTTGTAATTGAGGTCTTCAAGGTCTCCAGCCCTGCTTTTGTATATCAGACTCACCTCTTCATCTGACAATCTTAATCTTTTTCCCAAAATATGTTATGTTTTAGTTAATATGTTACAATATAACAATAAAAAAATGAGACTTGCAAGTGTTTTTGCAGTTATTTTTTGATTTTCTCCATTGAACGGCCTCCAAAATAAGCTCCAACAACAGTAATTAGAACAATTTGCAATAAATTTGTCCATTTTTCTTCTACTATAAAATCAATAGTACCAGCGTCTATAAAAATTAATAAAACTGTGCTTAAAATCAAAAAAGCCAATGTCATTGGTCTTATATTTTTTGCTAACCAAGAATCTGAACTCATATCAGCCTCCCAGCGGTCAGTTATTGTCTTTTCCATCTCCACTTCATAGTTAGAGATTAATTCTTTTATCTTTAACTCGGCAGCTAACTTCTCTTCTTTTGATGTATGTAATTCATCTATAACACCACCAACACTTTTTACAAGCTCTGTAGCACCGCTTGAAAATATCTTTCCTAATATATTCATGATTTTATTTTTTATTATGGTTACATCCTTCTAGTTTTGCTATCTCTTTTTCAAGCTCTACTATTCGGTCTTCGTTCTCGTTAATTATTTTAATCTTTTTCTCTAACCTTCTATCTAATATATCTATATCTTCCCCTAGTTGTGCAATTTGACTATAAGCCATACCCATAGTAAATATTATACCTATAATCCAAATTATATTTCCTATATTTAAAGTAAAATCTTTCATTCTATTGCTTTCTTATGTGTTCCAAGATTATGTCTATCTTTTTTTTCACCTCTTGCATGTTGTCAGCAGCCCTCTCATGATGCCTTGAGAATTGGTTTTTCACCTCATATAAACTGAAAACCAAAAACCTATATAACGCATATAAAGCCCCTAGTAGTAAAACTAACGGCAATCCATAACCCTCAATTAATTGTAATACCTCACTCATAATTTTTTCTTTTTTTTATTTATTTTTCTCCACCTAATATTTTCACCCTTTACACCTCTTTTTACAACTTTAGACTTTAAGGCTGGCGATTTTCTTACCCTTCTACCACGCTTTTTTTCTGGTTCTCCTTCTGGCAACCCTTTTATAGTAACATCTTTAGGTAGCTGTGATTTCAGACTAACTAACCATTTTCTAAATCTAGGTAAAACCTTTTTTTCATACCTAGCAACATCTATTGGTTCTTTATCATAAAAATGAACAAATCCTGAAGAGTCAATGCCATTATCAATACCTAACAGCTCAATATCTTTATAGCCTTTTTGTATAGCTATATTTATAGCCATAATAATAGTGCTGGCACGATTTGGAATCTCTCCTGGAGTTTTACAAATCAATTTCTTGCTACCTGAAACAGTCCACTTCCCTCCAATTTTCTTATTTGTACCACGACCCTCTAACCTGCTATCAAGAGGGGGGTTAATCTTCTTGTATGAATCCCAAAATACTAAATAATCATAATCATCAATATATTTCCAAACATGATTTAACACCATTATCTTGCCCTCTATATTGTTCAAATCAACACCTCTCAGTGAATTTCCAGAACCTATTATGGTAAGCTTTTCTAATTTAATTGCTTAAAAACATTTTTATAATTAACCCAATAGTGGCAGCATAAATTACCCATAATGCTTTTACAATAACTTTTCTTGTAGATGTATTCTGATTCACTCTGGCAACAACACCATAATCAGGGTCTAATAATTTCTCAGTTAGCATATCTAACTTAGTATCCATCTTGTCTAACTTTTCCTCCATTGAGTCTATTCTTTGTTCCATCAAAGCCATTTCCTTTACTATATCTTTATTAGTAGCCATTATTCTTTACTATCTAAATCTATATATTCTATTATTACATTCTCCCCTCTGTCTAACGCTTTAGAAATAGCTGGATATACTCTTTTGTACGCATTAGTGGATTTTCCAATGAAGCCATCCTTGATGATAACATTGTTCTCTTGCGAATCACCCACAAGTAAGCATCCAGCTGTATGAGAATCATCATTACCACAATGTATAAGAATGTATTTAAAATTAGGAACATCACAAACTTCCAACATACCTTTATGTATTCCTGGAAATCTTTTAGCATATTTTTTAGTGAAACCACCTTCTTTCCTGTATTTTATATCATAAATACCAGCAGGGATTCTTGTTTCCCCTCTCACTTTTAACACCCTGTGCTCATCCTCTAAAGTATAGCAAAGAAAATTTAACCCCAACGCTGTTTCTTCAAAAAGAATACCGTTAGTACAATCCTCCTGGCTACTAAACCTAAGAACTTTAAGTTTCATATTATTATACTGAAACCACCATTACCTCTAAATCAACTGTGTCTGTTGTTGCTACCGCCTCAACCTGCATAGTTGTTTCGTAAGTAGGTGCTGCACCTAAATCTGAATTGTCTGCCACAAAAGACACACCACCCATAATGAAAGATTTACCTGCCTCTAATTTAACTACAAAAGAGTTTGTTGCTGTTGCTAAATCCGCAATCTTTAAATTAACATAATTAGTGTCATCTAAGTTTGTTATTCTAAAATACTTTGCATTAGCAGCATTAACAACACCCTGACCTGTTGTTGCACCAAGCTCAAATAAAGCCGTATAAGTAGTTATTGGCACTGAAACCACTCTACTATACACCTCATCAATACTTGCCACAGTTAAGGTATTTGTGTTACCATAAGACTGTCCATTAAGAGTAACATTATCTGTTATAGTTACCGTTAAATTTGCATCTGTTACTGTTGTTGCCATTTTTTTGTTTTTTTTATTTATTTATATTGTAATTCTAATGTTGTGTTGAAATAAACTACATTACCATTCGTATCCCCTTTCACCATTGTAAAAAGAATATCCCCTTCATTTAAGTCTGCCGCATCAAATGTTGTTTCACTAATTGTTTGTAAGCCATCTAAACCTGCCGAAATCCCTGTTATTGTCATCTCTTTAATTAAAGTAGGTGTCAATGCAGTAGAAACCCCATCAACAGGGGTAACCTTACATATTGCTAAAGTAGCAGTATTACCGTTAGCGTTAATAGTCATCCATCCTTTTATTTTAGTAGCAGTACAATCTGACTGAACCACATAACCTCCTGCTTTCATAAAATCACTAACATCCATATCAGCATCCCCAACAGTTCCACTCGTGTAATCTCTATCGTGTTCAAAGGGTGCTTGTCCATCAGTAAAATTCTTTTGTGCCTCATAGGTAGAACCGTTTACGGTTGAATATCCTTTAAAGCAAGTTGTGGATACTACAACTTCTCTTTGACTCTTCCAAGTTATATTCCCTGAAGAATCTGTTACTAAAACCTCATTGTTTATCTTAGTTTGAGTTGTATTTATAGTGAATCCTGTACTAGAATCAACAGCATCAGTAGCGGTAGTTACTCCTGTTATAGTAATAGTTCCAGCAGAATCATCAGTAGATGAAAAATCAGCATGACCATTAATTGCAGTTTGTAAATATCCAGCAACTTCTATTGCTGTTGAATCAGAACCAGTTGCAGTACAATCAACTTGTATCACATCTGTATATCCGTCTGGTGTTGAAAAAGAAGCAACGCTAGTTACATCAAAATAAACAGCGTATTTATTTGCATCATCACTACTAAATAAGCAGAAATACCTATGGTGTAAATCACCACCAGAATCAGCCACACAAGAAACAACAATAGAGCTGGTGTAATTTGCTTTATCCCAAACCAAACCTCCGCTACTGTTTTTAATCAACACACTTCTATTGCTAGCAGGTTGAAACCCTTTAGGTAAATGTATTTGGTCGTCAGTTAAATTATTATGATGTTTCATTATTAATATGTTATTATTCCATGTCTTTTACTTACATTACTTCCTCCTGTTTTACAGCTATTACAACCACCCCCACAGCCATTCCACAATGGATAATGTGAAGCGTTTTTATCTAAAAACGAGTGCATTTTCTTTTTAAAAGTTTCTGCTTTTTTGTATGTTTCTTGTCTCAAGTAATTTAATTTCCTTTCATTAACAGGACTTGTAAAATCTGCAATGTTATCCACAACACCTTGAGATGTTGTGTTATATGTTATATCTGGTAATATTTCAAACTTAACACAAAACGCTAAGTAATCTAATATATAATCATCTCTTAAAGCCCCATAAGGCTTTTTAAATGTTAAAGAGGCTGTAGCATGCGAAAGAGTAACATCTTGGTTAATTGTAATAGAAGTAACTGCACCTGGAGTATCTACCGTAACAACTTGACTGTTATATGGTATTCCATATCCAGAAACAAAATCTCCCACCTCAATAAAAGAATTTGCAACATTAACGCCTATCGTTACACTTCCTGCTGTTAGTAAATAACCACCGTTTGATGCTACTGCACCTGCAACTGAGAATCCTGCTGTTCCAGCTTCAGGTTGTGATGCTCCTTTTAACCCATATACCTTACATATACCACCCCCTGTTGCATCACTAACAAAATCTTCGTGAAGATTTAGAGCAGCTTCTAGTGCCTCTGAAACCTCTTGTGCTGATGAGTCTTCTCCTGTACCTGTTACATCTACAGCTATTACACCTGTATGCCCTGTTGGTGTTGCTAAAATTGTTGTATTATCAGTTATTTGAAAAAATACAGCATATTTGTTGTCATTATTTGAGGAATAAATAGATATATAATTTAAGTCCAAACTTCCACTAGAATCTGCTGCACAGGTAATAAGATAAGAGTCTGTCGTTTCATCTACCCATTGAATCCCGTTATTTGATTCTTCTGACATAGTATCATATAAATCACAGCCTAAGAAGGTTTTTAAATGATTAAGCTCTGAAATATCAATAAAAGTATTTTTTATCAAATGCGTATCAAAGTTAGCATTTGTCATTGCTCTACTCACAACTTGTGCTTTAGTTATTAGTGCCATCTTCTTCTGTTTTATTAGTTGACTCTTCCTTTTTTGCGGAAGACTTTTCTTCTTTTAATTTCTGTAATCCCTCCTCACTTAATTCTGGTAAGTGGAATATTTTTCTACCTTCCTCTATAGATATGTAGTCTGTTGGGTTAATTGCCCCTAACAAACTAACAGGAGGTTTTGTGTAAAAATGTAAATCAGAAGCATTATAACCTCTTTCTTGTTTTAATATTTTTTTAACTACATTTAAAAACATTGCTTGTGGTTCTTTAATAACAGTTGACATAGCAATATCGTATGCAGTAAGTATTTGTTGATTATTACCAAGTTGTCCTGCAACTTGTATCCCAGATAGGGCTGGATTCCATCTGTGTGATGAAATTATATTGTCATTTGTGATTTTTTGTAGCTCCATAAAAGAACCATCACTTTCATCATTAATAACATTAACATTTGTTGCATCTCCATCACCGTTTTTAGCAATGAATAATATTTTTGAATTATCTCCAGCTCCAGTTAATTTCTCTACAGCATCATCTATAAAGTCCTGAGCCTCATCCTCTCCCATATCTGCATTTAATTCAATAATCGCACTTGGCATAAATCCATTTTTGAAGCGAGTTAAATTATAAACCCCTATCTGATTTGCGATACGAATATGGTCTAATGCCGCTACATAATCTGGCATGCCATAATAATAATATGTGCTCTCGTAATCAGAGAAATGAATCATTGTACGATATATACTCCCATTATCCTCTTTTTTAAAGTCTGGATAAATAGGAACTTTCCTCATATCTTCTGGAGTTCTCCTTGCGTTTTCCCAATCTGGGTGCAAAAGTATATGTTTTCCTTTTTTGTGAATCCTGGCAGTTGTTCCGTCTTGATGAAAGAAATTAAGGTATCCGTTGCCAACAACAACCTCCATATAACCATTACCTAATTTCCAGTAATCAGATAAAACCTTTCTTGAGACATCATCCATTGATTCTCCAAAAGAATTAACATCTTCAATAAATTCTTGTAGTTGTTGGTCATTGGTTCTCAAACCCTCCCCTATACTAAAAGTTACCTTTGTGCTTAGAATTGCTCTATGTGTAGAGGCACTTCTTGAAAGCTCAGATAGCTCTTGCGGAAACAGATTGTCAACACCAAATGGAATCCACTCATCTCTTAAAGTAGTAGTTGAGTTTGGTTCTTTAGGTGGTTCAGCAGAAACATCCTTTGAAAAAGAATATCCTAGAATTTTAGGACTCGCCTTCTTCTGATAAGTCTGACTCTTTACTGTTTTCTTCTTTGATTGGACTCTCTTCTTCTGGCTCATCTATTTTTATTTTTTTCTTTTTAACTACCTTCTTTGGTTTCTTAACCTCAACCTCTTTTACATTTACAATAGAATCTTCATCTATAATGTAGGGCTTGTTTAATGCGAATAATTTACCTAAAACTTTTTGGCTTAGAATTTTATTCCCGTCAATAGTAATTCTGTTTTTCCCTGAGAGAATAACCTTATCCTCACCATTGTTAACAAACCATTTTGCATCCAGTCTATAATTTGACATATTAAAAATTTTTACAAAGTTAATAAAAAAGGGGAGATTAATCCCCTTTTCTATAAAAAATATTAAATAGTACTAAACGATACTCCAAGCATCAGTTACAGAAGTTCCTGCCGTCATAACTGCTCCTCCAGTAGTTGTGTCTATCTCTCTTGGATATTCAGCGTGAACTCCAGCTAATTTAATTGCAGTTCCGTTAGCATCTTGCAGTCCAACCCCTGAAGTTTGCTCTCCTGAAGCAAACTCTAAATATGCTTTCGTTTCAAATACTTTATCGTATCCTAATACAAAGAAGTAAGTCTCTGGGTCATCTGAATCACAGTCGTCTGCGAAAGACTCTACGATTGCATAAACACCACAAGACTCAGTTAATTCTCTAAGTCTTTGGTTAACTACTTCTGTAATTTTTGGTACATAAAATTCTAACTCAACATTTACTAATGTTGAACCATTTTCTCTTGTTGCGTTTGCAGAAAATCCTGCCGTTCCTCTATCAAATTCAAACTCGTAAGCTGAAGATGTAGGAAAAGAATCAATTTCTCCGTTAGTAGCGAAAGTAACTGTACCTGTTAAAGTACCCTGCTCTACAAGCCAGATTCTCTTTATACCCCCTCTACGGTTTCTGTCACAACAATCTATTGCGTGTCCTTGTGTAATTGCCATTTTTTTGTTTTTTTATTTGTTTATAAAACCTTAGAAGGGGTTTTGACACCCCTTATAAGATATATTAATTATTACTCAGTTATTGTTGCACAAAGTAAATTGTCTTTCAAAGCACATCCGAATGAATAGTTCATTCTGAATCTGTTTTCTTTACAATCTCTATTATACCACATATCTACATCTTGAGCTACAAAGTCAGTTCCAACAGCAATAGCATCTTTTGCAAGAAGCATTACAGCTTTACCAGCTCCTACTCCACTAGGTGCATTAGTAGATAAAGTTGCTCCATAAGCAGCAATATTTACATCCCAGTCATATTTTACAATCATTGGAATACCATTGTATTGTAATTGTGAAATTCCAGTTTGTAAGTCAGCGTAACCTGCTGCGTGAGCAGCTCCTGTAGCTTGTAGTTCAGCTTTGTATAAATCAGCGAACTCTCTTGAAACGAACATTACCTGGTCTGAAGCAGCTAATTCATTTGGTCTTGCATCCATTAAAGCAGCAAGAGAAGTGAAAGCATCAGTAGCGTAAGCAACTTGCTGACCAGCAGCAATACCATCACACGCCTCCCAGATACCGTTAGTTAATCCTTGAGTACCAGAACCACCTGTTTTTTCTCCAAACCAAAGTAGTGTAGAGAAATCTCTTCCGATACCACCCATGATTAATTCAGAAACGATTTCCATAAGCATAGTTCCTGTTAAGTCATTTCTTGAAATTCCTTTCTTCATTAATTGAGACTTAATGTGATTCATTAATGAAAATGCAGATTGTGCGTGCTCAACTTCTAATCTATCTAAAGATAAAGTTACATGTTCGTTATCCACTTGAGTTCCATCAGCAGTAAAGCAACTTCCAGTTGTTGGTACAGAGCCAGATGCAGATTGAGCTTTAGTGATGTCTTTTAATGCAGCGTATTTGTCTAGTTTTATTGATGCACCTGATATATCAGTCATTACATCAAACCATGATAAGTCATTATTAGAAACAAAAAGAGGTGCTAGAAAGTATTTTCTTGCATCTTCTTGATTCCATGATAAACTTGTGTTAATTATTTCAGCCATTTTTTCTTAGTTTTTAAAGTATAAATTATTATTTGTAGCAAGAGTGCTTGACAAGTTAGCCCAAGCATCAACATCCTTAACTTCAGGAGTTGGGTTAGGGTCTTTACTTGGCACAACATCACTTGGCATACCTTCTTTTTTTGCTTCTTTTGTTTTGTAACTGTTTAGCTCCTCAGTTAGTGTTGCAATGTATCCGTCCTTTTCAACTATAGAACCATTTAATTCAACGATTGCTTTAGCAGACTCCTCAATAGACTCTTCTATAGCACTCATTTTATTAGATACTTCTTCATTGTCAAGAATTTTTACTTCTTTTGCCTCTGTTGCTTTGTTAAACATTTCAGAAATAAAAGTTTTTAAGTTTTCAAATTCTTTTTCCATTTGATTTTCTTGTTTTTGATTATTAAATAAGTTATTTACAAGATTATTATTCTTGTAGTTGTATTTATCAATGTCAAAGTTAGCTGCCATTAAAATAGGTTCTTCAATAAAGTTAATGAACCCAGCTTCAACAGCCTCTGAACTATCAAACCAAGTTTCCTCATTCATCCAAGAACGAATTTGGTCTTCTGATTTTCCTGTTTTTGACATATATATAGAGACTAACCGATTACTCATTTTATCCATAAGGTCGGCTGCCTTGCGTAAATCACCTGATTCTCCCACTTCTCCTCCCCATACATTATGTATCATATAGAGTGAGTTTTCACTCATTATTACTTCATCAGCAGCAAGTGCAACAACACTAGCCATAGATGCAGCAATACCCTCTATACGAGAAGTTACCTTTTGTGGCATCCTGTTTACAGCATCATAGATAGCCAAACCATCTACAACAGAGCCCCCTGGCGAATTTATCCTTAAAAGAACAGATGTATCATTAGGAATCATTTTTATCTCTTCAATAAAAGATTTGGCATCAACCCCATATAAACCAATTTCATCATATATCATTACCTCAGTAGTATTACTTTCAGCAACATTTTTAATATTATACCAATTCATACGACAATATAACTAATTATAAATTAATTACTTTGGAAATTAATGGAATAAATAAAGAAACTTATGGAATATTCTAAAGTTTTCTTAAAATAATTTGGTGGAATGAAATATTTGTTGTTATATTGTAGTATATTAATCAATTAAACAAAATAAATATGGGGAAAATGAAAGAGGTGTTTTTAGAGCACCAACAACAAAACGAAAACATTATTGAAGATTATTACAATGAGCTTTATAAGGTTGGATACACAATGGGAGTTGAAAAAAGAGAACTTAAAGAAATTATTAATTTAAAACCAAAACAAAATGGAACAAGAAACTCAAAAAGAAACGCTTAGAAGATTGTTTAAGGAAAACAATTTAGTTAAAGAAGATGTATTTAAACATGCTCATTATACTATCATCACTAGACAAGGCATAGACAAAATTATGGCCAACTCTGGAATTGAAATTCAGTATGAATTAGTAAACTTATCAGAAGACCATTCTCATTGCTTGATAAAGGCACTAGGGAGAAGAGGGGAGAAAATTATACAAACATTTGGTGAGGCAAGCCCAAAGAATAATAAAAATGCCTATACAGTTGCTATGGCTGAGAAGAGAGCAAAAAGCAGAATTGTACTTATGCTTGCTGGTTTTTACGAATTAGGAATTTTTGGAGAAGAAGAGAGTGATGACTTCAAACGATAAAGATTGGATTGATGAGGTTCTTGATGATGAACCTTGTAGTGGATGGCAAATTGGTGTCATAGAGGGTTTACTCACAACCTCATCAGCAAACTTTTTATATACAAATATTAACTTAAACGAATTAACACAAAATGAAGCAGATGAAATTATCAAAGACCTTAGAGAAAACGACAACCCAAGAGACCCTAAATACCAACTGGAAAGAATGTTTAAATCAGGCATGTTCAAAGAATGAATTGAACTATAGGCATGTTTCTAAAATTCTAAAAGAGATGGTGAGTGAGGATATTCCTGACCTTGTAGAGTATCCTCCAATGGAAGATTTTATAATCTTTCTATCTAAAATGCCATTAAAATTATGGTCAGACAAGCCAGTCTTGTATTACAAGAACAACAAATGGGATGCCTTAGGAATGTTAGGGGAAAGGTTGCATAGAACAACAATTAGAACTAAATACCTTCAACTTTGTTTTAGAGAGGTAGGTTTAAAAATAACAGAAGTTTTAGACAATGAAGATAAAAAGTTTAGAAAATACAAAAATAGTAAGGAGAGATTTTTAGCTGCATTACATTATGTTGAAGATAGACTTGAAGGAGAGAAAATGAGAGATATATATAATAAATCAAAAAATTTAAGTGATGAGAAATTTTACTATGAGTAATCAAGAGGAAACATTAATAAAGATAGTCACAACGGCTTGTAATTTAACGATTGAAGAAATCAGAAGTTCATCAAGAAGTAGTAATCTTGTTATAGCTAGAGGGATATTAGGCTGTATGTTAAAGTCAGAAACTGGATGTACTTATAAGAGGGCTGGTGAGCTTGTGGGTAGAGACCATTCTTCGGTTATATCTTATGAAAGAAAATTTAAAGATAATGTAAGGTTCTATAAAAAATATAGAGACATTTACAATGCAGTTTCAGAAGAATACTCATCACACTATTCAGATGTTAGTTTGGATATAATGAGTAAACAAATACTACAAATTGAGCAACAATTAGAGGTTTTGAAAAAGAGACAATTATCATTAATGAAAAACTAATAAAATGTATAGAGAAGATTTTTTTAATGAAGAATACAATAAACAGGTGAATGGAACAACCTTAATCGTTTCAAAAAATAAAAATAGTAAAAAAATGGTAGAAAAAAAGTATGTAAACGGACTTGTTATCAAAGAAAAAACTTTTGATAATGGTGGAACACAATTAAAAGCAAGTATTGCTACTAAAGACTTTATAGAGCAATTAAAGCAAGAGGACGACAATGGTTGGGTGAATATTGTTATTTCAAAAAGAAAAATGCCAAGTGAAAAGGGTATTACCCATTACGCTTATATTGACCCTTGGAAACCTACTCCAAAAACCAATCAAAAAGCAAAGGCTGTAAAAGCAGATGATGACATGCCCTTCTAAAGAAAGGTAAATTTATGGGGGAGGTAATATGGCCTCCTCCAAACTAAAACAAAACAAAATGAAAGAAAAACCAAATTATTACGCCATAATACCTGCTGATGTAAGGTATTGTAAAAAGCTTAAACCTATTGAAAGATTGATTTATGCCGAGATTACATGCTTGACTAACAATAAAGGTTACTGTTGGGCTGGAAACGAGTATTTTTCTAATTTATTTGAGATAAGTAATAGAAGTGTTAGTAGGCATATTAATCAGCTTAAAAACTTTGAATTTATTTCAGTCTCAATGATTAGAGATAGTTCATCTAAAGTAGAGAAAAGGACTATTAAACTAACAAAAAACACCATAGACAAAACTGTCGCACCCCCTAGACAAAACTGTCCAACCCCCCTAGACAAAACTGTCCAATATAATAATAAAAATAATAATAATAAAAAAGAAAAAGATATATTGTTCAATAAGTTTTGGGATGCCTATGGTAAAAAAGTAGGATTATTAGCTTGTAAAAAGAAATTTATGAAGCTAGATATTGATATTTGCCAAAAATGTGTTGATGTTACTCCTAAATATGTGGCATCTACTCCAGATATTAAGTTTAGAAGAAACCCTTTAACTTGGCTTAATCAAGGCTGTTGGGATGATGAGATTAAAGATGACTCAAAGAAAAAGGGTTTTACTGGAGGTAAATTTGATGGAATGATATTTTAATGGGGTTTTACGAATACGGCATAAAAATAAAAAGAAATTCAGGTCAGGTAAAAACAACTTGTCCTAAATGTTCTCATGATAGGAAGAAAAAAAATGATACCTGTTTGTCAGTTAACATAGATGAGGGGGTTTGGAATTGCCACAACTGTGGATGGACAGGAGGTTTAAAAAAACAAAACAACTATATGGAATCTAAAATATATGTAAAACCAACAGTGAGAAAGTTACAAAGTAAATACACTTCAAAACTGGTATCTTGGTTCTTAGGAAGAGGTATCTCAGAAAAAACACTTACTGATAATAAGATAACGGAAGGCAGTGAATATATGCCTCAAGTAAGCAAGGAAGTTCATACTATACAATTTAATTATTTCAAGAATAACGAACTTATTAATGTGAAGTATAGAGATGGAGCAAAAAACTTCAAGCTAGTTAAAAATGCCGAAAGAATTATGTATGGTTTAGATGACTTAATAGGAGATTCAACTGCTATAATCGTTGAAGGTGAAATGGATAAATTAGCTTTTTATGAAGCAGGCTTTATGAATTGCGTTTCAGTTCCTAATGGTGCTAGTAATTTAAAGATGGAGTATTTAAAAGATTTTCCTGAGAACTTAGAGAGAGTCTATCTTGCATTAGACAATGATGAGCCAGGCAAAAAACTTCAAGAAGAATTAGCAAGAAGGATAGGTAGAGATATATGCTATAGAGTTTCATACCCAGAAGACTGTAAGGACATCAATGAGGTGCTTATTAAGTATCATAAATCAACAGTTGAGCAATGTATAGACCAAGCTCAAGCCTACCCCTTAGAGGGAGTCCTAAGCCTTGATTCGTTTAATACTGACATTGACAACTTGTATGAAACAGGGCTTGAAAGAGGGGTTACGGTTGGTCATAAAGATTTTGATAATTTGTTTAGCTTCACCACATCTCAATTAACAGTGATAACTGGAGTTCCAACTCATGGTAAGTCTAACTTCTTAGAGCATATATGTATGAAACTATCTGCTCAACACAGATGGAAGTTTGGTGTATTTAGTCCAGAGCACTTTCCTTTACAGCTACATTTTTCGGTTTTAGCAGAGAAGTTTACTGGCAAATCATTTAGAAAGATAACAAAGTATGAAAGAATGAGCAAAACTGAACTAAATTATGCCAAAGATTTTATTTCAGAGCATTACCATTGGATTAGGCCTGATGGAGATGTTTTTTCTATTGATTCTATACTAGAGGCAGCTAAAGGTCTTATAAAAAGATATGGGATAAATGCCCTAATTATTGACCCTTACAATAAAATTAATGCTGATTTAGGTAATGGAACTGAAACAAATTATATAAATAAATTCCTGACTAAGCTAACTATATTTAAACAAAAATATGATATTCATATTTTCCTTGTAGCTCATCCTCGTAAAATGAGTAAACAAGATAATGGAATGTATGATATACCAACTCTTTATGATATTGCAGGTTCGGCTAACTTTTATAATCAAGTGGATAATGGAATAACAGTATATAGAGATTTTAAAAATGAATTAACAAGTGTTTATGTCCAAAAAGTAAAATTCAGGCATATTGGAGAATTAGGTGAGGCTCAATTCAAATATAACCTACAAAATGGGAGATATTCAGAGATTGGAGAGGGGTTAGATGATACATCTTACATGATAGAGCAACAAAAAAGTTTAATATAATGATGTTTATTTAAAAAAAAAGTTGTTATATTGTAATATGAACAATAAAATTAAATAGACATGATGATATTATTAGGAGTTATAGTGATAGTCGCATTTTTAGGAAAATATGCAATATATAAAGGACAGCAATTAGAGAAAAATAAAAGGTTTAAGAAAAATCTTGAAAATTTTAATTTAAAAAACAAATAAATGTACAAGAATATAAAAAGGGTGCTGAGAGGGCAAATTGAAAAAAATCTAAATTTATTTTGGACTTGGGATAAAAAAGACAAAAACTTTACCTGTATCTATAATAATTATAATGACAAATTGCCTATATATACGCCTCAACAATTATTAAATGAAATAGAAATAGAAATTAAAAAATAAAACAAATGGAAATAATACCACATATAATAGCAATCTTCATAACATTTAGTATAGGTCTTTTTTTTGGAGCTTTATGGATGTTTTTTAAAATGTACGGTGAGGTTAAAGCCCTTGAAGTAGAGCTTGATTCTAAAAGAATTTTAGATGATACTGATTATGATATATACAATGAAAAAACCAATATATAGAGTTATTATTGACTTTGAATATCAAAACAAAGGAATTAGAACACAAAAGAAACAAGCGATTATAGACACCTTCGCTTTTTCAACAGACCATAAAGAGATAGAAGAACAACTTATGGATAAGATGATAAGGAAAATAAGAAGAAAAAAGGGAGAAGTAATAATTAAAATTAAAAACATTGAAATCAAAAGACAACATGGATACACAACAGACAGATTCTAAACACAACAAGCATTACTACGAGAAAGGAAGGAATGGTTGGACACCGAACAGCACCTGGCAAGATGAGGTTGCAGACAGTAGAGTTCCAGAATATTATAAAGGTAAGGAAGGTTATGAGGCTAGAAAGGTTTGCGATAACTTTGATTTAACATATCACCTCGCTACAGCTACCACTTATATTTTACGAGCATATCACAAGCATGATTCTCCTGTTGAGTGTTTAACAAAAGCAATAGCTCATTTAGAATTTGAATTAGAAAAAATTACAAGAGATGAAAGAAACAGTAAATAATAAAATATGTGCTTATTGTAATAAAAAGTTTGTTGGCTGTGCTTGTAATAGAACTATGTCTAGCAATAAAAGGGTTGTTCACAAAAAGTGTAAAGAAAAATATGAAGTTAAATTAAAAAATGAAGAAAACACTAAAAAAGATAGCTAAATATCCTTTACCTGGCATGGCTAAACCAAGAATGACTAGGGCTGATTCTTGGAAGAAAAGACCTATTGTTCTTAAATATTGGGAATATAAAGACAACATAAGGTTATGGGCTAGGGAGAATAATTTTAACTTAGGAAACGAAATATGCGTTATATTTTATATCCCTATGCCTAAATCTTGGAGTATCAAAAAAAAGGCAGAAATGCTATATACTCCACATCAACAAAGACCAGATGTGGATAATTTACTTAAAGGATTGATGGATGCTCTTTTAGATGAAGATTCTCACATTCATACTGCGTATGCTAAGAAAATCTGGTATAGTGAAGGGTCTGTAGAGTTTTATGAACTACCTGATATTAGTCTCCTTTAAGAGCTTATACCTTTGTTTGTAGATTATATTTCTACACTGCTTCTCTGAGATATTATGCTTAATAGAAATGTCTATTAAAGTGTTTCCAATATGACCTTTATTTTCAACTATGTATTTGTCAAAATCATTAAACATCATATAATTCCTTAAAGTTTTTGGAGATATAATGCCATTCTCAACTAAATGGTAAACAACATCTTTTACCGTAAAACCTTCCCCCCATCTTTTTTTGGATTCTGCTAAAATTATATCTTGGAACTCACTAACTATTCTTTTGCTGTTTGCCATTATTTAATTGTTTTTATACCAAACTCCATAACCCTTAGCCTTACCTGTGAATGGAACTTTTTTAAGTATAACTAATTTTTCTTCTTCACCCTTTTTATACTTAGGATTCTTACTATTTAACTTTCTTTTTTTTGACATTTTTCAAATTCATTTGTAAAAAACCTTATCACCACACCAACACACTTTCCACAAGCCATACTTGAGCCAACCCTTGGGTACTTAAAAGAAACATAATTATTATAATGGTTAAAAAGACTCTTCAATACTTCTTTGTCCTTCTTCCCACTTACTCTGCTTTCATTAAATAACTTTAAGTCTTTAAAGACAACATCTCTCGCTTCTTTTGAGATGTAATTCCACTTAATTTTACTAAACATATTTATTTATGTTTTCCCCACCAGTTATGAGGGCACTCTATATAAACCTCATCAATCCTGTTCTTTGTTCTTAAAAAACAACCACATTCTCCGCAGTTTTCAAACAGCTTCAATTTTAAAGGGTCTTTATACACACCACAGGGATTATCTCTGCAAATTGATAATCTACCCTTATACTTCTCTTTAGAGGCTAATTTAACGCCCTTGCCAATTATTAATTGCCAAAATATTTTTCTTAATTCTTTAAACATACACTAATATACGAAAAATTATTTGAATATACTTGATAATCCTTCAGAGATACTAACAGTGTCTTGTGTACTTGTTATGTCTGACTCCGTTACATACACCTGCTGTTGGTTAATAGAATCTGATATTAAGCCTGCTATATCGTTGGCACTCCAAGTTCCTTTAGACGCATCTAAAGCTGCTCTTGTACCTGGAGTTATACCACCTTGAGCAAATTTCTTTCCATATCCGTTGTGAGAGTTCATAGCGGAAAGTTGAGGTTTAAATAAAGCTGTTGACCTTTTGTTAATAACCGCCTCTCCACCTTCTAATTCAGCTACTCTTCCTCCTACTGCAAATTTAACACCCCCTTGTGCGTGAGAATTACCAACAACCATACCTCCTTCAGCAAATTTATCATCTCCACCAGGAATAATTCCCCCTTTTGCACCAACAAACTTTTGAGATAATATCATTCCTACTTGTGCCGCAATTAAAGCTGATGTTAGTGGGGCTGCAACAATAGCTCCAATACCTGTTTGTGCTGTTACCTTGGCAATAGCTTGAGCACCATTAATAAGAGCCATAGCAACATTGTTAGCCTTCTCCATCATAAATTGCTTTTTCTTTATAACCCTAATTTTCTCATCCTTTTTTCTCTCTAATGCGTTCATCTTATCATCATGAGCCTCCTGCATAGCCTCAGTATCTCCTCCAGCAGCTTCCGCAATCTCTAGTTTTCTTCTAAATACATTATCCTCATGTGTTGTTTGTTCCTCAAAATCTGATTCAAGGTCGGCTATTTTAGCTGCCGCCACTCTAGCACTCATTTCCATAATCATACCCGCCATCTGTTGGTATGTCTCAGAGATTGTTGCTAACCTCTCTTGGTTTTGTTTTCTTTTAAAGTCAGTTAAATCCTCCTCTCTTTTTCTTTCGTCTGCATCAAATTGTGCCATCAGTGCTCTATCTCCTAATGAAGTCTCTAATTGATGAGCTCTTTCTTTAGCCTGTTGGTCTTTAAAATGTTTCAATCTCTTTGCTTGATTATCCTGAAAATTAATTAAATCCTCATCCATGTTCCTTAAATCCTCTGATTGCTCATCTAAACCGATTTGCTTTCTTTTATAGGCATTATCAATAATTACCTTTAACATCTCATTGTCAAAGTCTTTTCGTAACTGAATTAAAAGGTCATGATTAGTCTTCCATTTTGTCATTTCCTCATCATGCATCTTATTTAAAAAAGCTAAATACTCTGTTTTTTGAACACCACGCCCATCCATTAGTCTTTTCCACTCCGTCTCATCTATGTTTTTTAAGACTTCATATTTAGTTCTATTTGCCTTTAAGTCAGCTCTCATTTGCTTTAGAGAGCTTGCTTCTTGCATATCTTTAATAGACCTCATATTAGTTAACATTAAAAGTCTTTCCCTATCATATTGTTCTTTTTTAATATCAAACTCAGCTTGAAGTGCAGCTTTTTCCTGCTTAAAAGAATCGTTAATTTGCTTAACTTTAATCTTCATAAGTTCTTTTAACCTGTTTTTTGTCTTGTTTAATCTAAATCCTGAAAGTGCTGAACCACTATAAGCCTTACCACTCTTGTTTAAAACAGTTGTAAGGTTTGAAACATATTTTCTATATTCAGAAAGCATAACATTAGTATCCTCCCCTTCTTTTTTGAATTTATCACCAAAATCCAATGCCTGTTTGTTCATTTTTGACTTTAATTTATCCCTAGCATCAATAGTTTCTTTCTCTACTTTCACTAAGTTCTTCTTTTTCGCCTCAGCAATAGTAACCTCATATTCAGCTAATCTTTTACCCTCCTCTATATCTGCTAATTTTTGGTCTGCTTCTTTTTTTATTAGTTTCTGTTTATTAAACTTATAAGTTCTAAAATTCTCTAAATCTACATTATATTCTGCTCTTAATTCTAATCTTAAATTAGATTCTTGCTCTAATGATAATTTATTCAATTCCACTAAATTATCAAATTCTGTTTTGGCTAGTGCATGGAACTCACCTGCATTTTTAGTTGCTTCATCTAGTTTCTTCTGGTCAATATCAGCTAGTTTTTTTGCTTTTTCTTTTTCTTCTTCAACTAGCTGTTCCGTTGTACCAGTTATTTTCTGTGAGGTTATTGGCATACCACCAGGTGAGTATCCACTTGATATCGTTGCTGTTCTTATCTTTTTCTCTTTTATAATCAGTGCAATCCTTTCATCAGAATCTATCTTATCTTGATTCATTTTATCCTTCAACCTCTTTGTTTCAGCATCCTGTTCTGCGGCAAGGTTTCTATACCCTGTTAGTTTTGTATCATTTAATATTGATGTAAGTCTAATCATCTCCTCATTATTCAATATCTCAATATCAATATTGTGTAGCAATTCCTTATAAGTTGATACAATCTCCCTCATCTTATCATGCCTTTCACTACTAACCTCATTTAGTTTTGTTACATCTGACAATTCTTTAGCCATACTATCTTGCAGTCTATTAAGTGCGTGAGCCGCCTCATCAGTTTCATCAGAAAGTTCCATCATGTATCCAGCCAACATACCTACCCCAACAATTAAAAGACCAATTCCTGTACTTGCTATAGCGGCTTTAGTCATTTTCAGTGCTCTGTTAAATCCAGTAGTTCCCTTAGCAGCAAGTCTTATGCTTACTAAATATCTCTTCCACATCATACTCAGGTTCGCTGTAGTAATAGCAGAAGCAATGCTTAATACTTTTAAAGCTGCTAGTCTATAAACCATAAACTTAATAGCTACAGCAACAGCGTTAAACGCCCTTCTAATTTTTTCAATAGCTTTATCACTACTGGTAATCCCTTGTATAAATCCAGTAAAGTTTTGTATAGCCTTTCTCATTTGAAAATCAAAAGCATCTCCAATAGCCAATCCAAGACCCTCTGATGCAGACTTTAATAAAGTGAAATCACCTTCAAGAGTGTCTAATCTAATTGATGCCATTCTTGAAATAGCTCCTTCAGCTTCATTTAATGTATCTAAATTTAACTTTAACTCCTCTATGTTTCTTAACAATACAAGAAAGGCTGGTGCAGACCTTTTGTCTAGTAATTCAGTAGCATCTGTAAGCCCAAATGTAGCTTCTTTCATCTTCTCCATCTCCTTGATAAGCTGAGGTAATCCCTGAACAGTATATCCTATACTTTGATTTAATTTAGAGTTGGCATCTCCTAATCTTAAAAAGATATTTTTAAGTGCATTACCAGCAATAGAACCATGAAGTCCAGCATCAGCTAATGTCATCATCATTGCACTTGTTTCTTCAATAGTAAACCCTGCCGTTTTAGCAACAGGAGCAGCAAATTTCATAGACTGAGTAAATCTTTCAAGATTTAAGGCAGAACCAGTAAATGATTCTCCCATAACATTTGTTACTCTAACAATTTGCTCCGCCTCATACTGAAAAGCTCTTAGTGAAGAACCAGCAATAGAGGCAGCAGAAGATAAGTTCTCGCCAGTTGCAGCAGCCAAGGCTAATGTTGCTGTTTGAGCAGCCAGAATCTGCTCTGGCTTAAACCCTAAACGAGCAAACTCTTCTTGTAGTTGAGCAACTTGAGTGGCTGTAAAAACGGTTGTATTCCCCAGCTCTTTAGCACTTCTTGTTAATTCCTCAAACTCTTCAGTTGAAGCTTGAGATATTGCTTTAACAGCAGCCATTTGAGCTTCAAATTTAGCAAAAATCTTTATCACCCCTGTTATACCCCCTATAATAGCTCTAAAGGCAAATGCGGCTACAATAGCTATACTGGCTGACTTAAAAATACCAACCATTCTATTACCAGTGGCGTTTAGCCTAGTTGCGGCTACATTCGTTCCTCTTATTGCCGCAGTGTTTGCGTGGAATGTACCAGACATAGCAGCTATCCTTTTATTTTGAGCTGCATATTGAATAGTACCTGTTTTTAAAAGGTGAAGATTAACTTGTGCCTCCTTTAACCCTTTATTTAATGCTATTAAACCTGTAAGGTCTGATTGAAACTTATATAGTGTAGTTGCCATTTATTCTTTCTTTAAATATACTTTTTTAATATCTCCATTTTCATCTGTAAAAACTAAGTCATGCACAATCCCATCAGTTTCTTCCACCGCTAATTCTCCACCATGTATTTGCACTTCTCCAGTTTTTGTTACAGACAAAGCTGTTGTTCTGTTTTTAGAATTTATACCCGAACCAATCTGTAAAATATCATCTGCGTTGGTTTGATTGTAATTCCCTAATATTGTTTGGTTGTCCTCTGCAACAACCCCACGACCAAAAGCAATACCTGTTCCTGTTGAGGAGTTATTTGTATTGTTTGTTAAAACTAATCCAGAGGATTTTGTGTCTTTTATTATAGTCTCTTCAGATACATCTTGAGTGCCGCCCACTCTTTTAGCTTCCCCTCTACTTCTTGCATAATCAGCAGCCTGCTTCCACTCAATAAGCTCAACCTTAGTTAATTCGTTTTGGTTGGGTTTATAATCTATAATTTTATTTATAGTCCAGTAGGTTGAAACTCCATCAATTTGTAAGTGAATTAAATCTCTATAATCAAATGCTGCTATATCTATAGCGTTCAAATTCATCCGACAAGTTCGTAATGCAGCACCGCCATTCATCTTCTCATACGCTGTTCTCCAGTATTTAGTAAACAACCCTTCACTCGTATTACCATAACCATCACTCTCATCACCCCAATGCAAACTATAAGGGTCTTCTGCCACCCCTTTTAACCAACAATTCTTCCACCCTAAATGTGGGTAATGGGTTTTAGTGTGAGCAGTTCCATTCTGGTCAACAAACCTCCAGTTAGAACAATCCTGCTTTCCGTAATAGTTTAATATTCTTAAATCAAAACTAGGCGTTTTTTTATAGGGAGGTCTGTTTTTTCCATTTATAGAGCCTCCTGTATCACTCCACATAATAGGCATTACAGGAAGTTCTGAATCTGTTTGAGGGTCTCCCCAGCTTAAATCACCCCAAGCCCAATCTCCGTTACCATGTTGATTTGGACTTGGTTGTTTGCCATAAGCATTAAATTGTATTGTTGATGAAAACTTTTTAGTACCCATACTCAATGTTTCTTTTCTAAACTTCTCATCATTATGTTCAATCCAACTTTTATATATAGGATGCCCTTGGGCTTCTCTCCAGCGATAAACAGTACCAACTATCTCATCACCTGTATCTTGTTTATATTCAAATGTAATTTCTTTTGCGAGTTGTTCTATAATGAACTTATCATTCCAACTTTTATAATCAAGTTTATCTGTCCAATCCAACACCTTACCTGAGCCGAAAAAATCATCATACGGCTCGCAATAAACAGTTTTAGTTTCTTCATCTGCCGTCCATTGTAGATTAAACATCTCTGTCAATCCTTTTATATAATCCATCTGTTTTACACAAGGAAGGACTTTACTAAGGTTAACCTCATAATCTGGTACTGTTGAACTTGGTATAGGGTATATATTAAAGTCAATATCATCTATATCCATCCAAGCATTCCAAAGCCATGTAAAGTTTTTACCTCTACACCTCATGTTTATTAAATCCCCAGCGTTGAGGTAAACATCCCCCGAACCTTCCCTTGTAAGTCCATCAGCAGCACCAGATTCGGTAGAATTAACAGCATCACCCCAGGCTGCTGTTGAGTCATTAAGAGCAGAAATGTTGACTCCATTTTTGAAAATCCTAGTTCGCATACTTGCTAATGAGTAACCAATTTTTACAAACATTGTTGCGTTCCAGGATATATGGTACATTCCAGTAAAAGGCACTGTATATCCTGATGAAGACGAATTTCCACTCCAGTTATTACCTGGGTCACTTCCTAAAGAAATATTAGGATAGTGGTATTTTACAACACCAGCACAAGTCATACATGGGTATGGTATTGGGTCCATGTTTGAAGGAGCATACTTAGTGTAGTTTTCAGCATGAACGAACTGACTACCACCAGAACCAAATAAATCACTTTCCGCATAATCCTCTCCAGAAGAATAAGGATGACATAATTTTTTAAATGTTGTTGAGTTGAAAAAATTACTATGTATTGAGTAACCTATAGAATTAAATATTTTATCTACTACTGCTTTAGTAAAGATAACTGGGTGGAAATCATTTGATGTTTTATCATAATCAATATTGCTTGGTGTTGGGTTAACTGACTGTGAATACCATTCTCCGTAATTTACTAATCCATAAAAATAATCATCACCAGCATCTGGACTATTATCCCAAGAGTTTTTAATACTCGTATAACCTTTTTTAACAGGTGGATTCTCTCCTAATGCTAATTCGCAAAGTTTGTTTGCACCTATAGCCTGACTCCAATCAATATCATCTTGTATTATATGGCATTTATAAAAACCACCACTACCTGTATTTCCCTCTTCAATCCTCATTAAACCCTTAAAAACATAAACACCATCTACCTTTATTCTTGCCTTTTGCCAAAATATTTGCTTTCTTTCAGACCCAACACTCATCATAGGGGTTAAAACCTCATTATTATGTTGTGATGCTGGAATGTTAAATGTTTTTGAGTAACCAGTTGTTCTTTTCCCTATATCTCTTAAATCACCGACTGAAAAATTTAAAGATAACGGAACTCCCCTACTTTCTAAAACATCAAGGTAATTCCATTTATATGCATCAATAGTGTACATTGCTCCAACTCCCATAATAGGTTCGTAAGTAGTGGTAGTGTCAGCATCAGTAAATCTTACCTTAATACTATCAATAATGCAAGAAGCAACCCCTTTTTCGTGAATTTTATTTACTCTAAGCAACCCAACACTACCTTCAAAAACACAAGCAGGTACTCCGTATATTGTTTCAACACTACCATCATAAGTGTGTGGAGCATCTAAACTCCATTTTCCTGCTAACGCTAATCTAGGTACACAAAACTTATACACACCTGGAGTTGTTATGTGTTGATATGTCATTGTATTATAAATAGGGTCTGGATGAGTTCCAGAAAGTATCATGATTTTAGCATTAACAACACTGGTAACATTCAACTCTATCTCATAAAACATAGCATAATCCACACTATTTGAGAGCCAACTATTTCTAAGTCCAAAAAAACTATCTCCTTGATTAAAACCTCTATTGTTTATTGGATTCCAATGATGACCTTCATAAGATAAGGTAGTTCCTTTTCCTTCACTATCCCATCTAAAATCACCATGACTCTCATCCCACTCCCCTGAGTGTTGGTATGCAGAAATATACCATTTAAAACATTGATTACCAGCAGCAAGGTCGGGGTCTAAATAATTTAAAGCATTTACATTGTCAGTTCCAAGGCCTTTAAGAAGTAAGGTATCCTTATCTATGCAAGTAACAATATCAAAACAAAGTGTTTTACCAGTGTTTGTGTTTTTCATATATAAACACCTTCCATCTACAACTCTTGGATAGTCAGAGTGGTTATTTCCTACAGTAAAAGGATTCGGTCCACTCCAGCCATTACTCTCAAAGTTATTATAAGCACCTGTTCCTAGTTGGTTTAACATTTGAGGTGTCATACCTCCTGATTGCCAAAACATTTGCATAACCATACATTTTTGGACAGGTATAAAGTCCATTCCAGGTGTGGACACCTGCTGTTGACTACAACCCTCAGCAGGATTTCCAACAAATATAATGTCAGGATTGTATGAATCCCCCTCATGAAGTTTAGGTGGAAACGCATAATTGTCTGAGACACCTGGTGATTCACAATCTTTATTGAATGTTACAATCGTTTCAGTACCTACCTGAACCATATTTGTTATTTCTTCAGTACCATCTACGCTACCAATCTCTAATATTACATTTTCTGCTAATGCTGAATCGTTACCCATATTATCCTTTTTGTGTTGTTATTGCGTTTGAATATTTATACTTAAACTCTATGTAGCTAACATTATCCTCCGTATTATGTATTTCAAAATCCCCATCATCAATTATTACAGGGCGTAAAAAAGGTAAGGGTTGACTCTTGCTAGAGGATTGATTATATTTCATCTCATCTTGAACCCAAACTTGAGGGCTACTCACCAATTCTTGTAACCATTCTGCATATTCTGTCGTTAAAGGTTGTGATATAACTGAGAAGCTATCCTCCCTTGTTGTCCAAAGTTTCTTTCTACTATGAGAACCTCTATCTCCAGGCTGTGTAAGTGAATCAAACTTATTCCCTCCAATTTTTACTGATTTAGTGTGTGTGCCGTAAGCATTAAACCAGTCGTACCCACCTCTCATGTTTTTAAACACAAATTTCGTTCTTTGCTCATGACATTTACCATTAGAAGGTTCATCACTATAATTTATATATCTCCAATCCCACATATAGTTATTAGTAATTTCATCTCTATGTCTCCAAGGAATAAAACTACCACCCATCCCAGAACCAGTAACTCTACCAGCTATAATAGCAATTCTATCTGCAATTAAATCCCCATTTGCATCAATAATTTTATTTAAAGCAGTTCCTGTATGAAGTAGATACCAAGCCTCTAGGGTTTTAGGGTGTAAGGGGATTCTTACTAACTCCTCCAAAATATTGGGTAGTGTCACAGCGTGCCCTGTGTTAACTCCGTTAATACCATAAACAGCTATATATACGGCAAAAGTGTCGGAACTAGGTAGTGAGACTGGTTGGTAATAAGAATCACAGGGGTAGTCTTCAACATTAATAGTGTGTAACGGTGATGACCATGGAGGAATAGGCATATTCGTTAATGGAGCTTGAGTTGAAACAGAACCAAGATTGTTTGTTCCGACAACAAAAGCACCCATATTTTCATATCCATTAAAAGGGTTTAAACTGTCATCTTCATTACATATTGTAGCTGTAACAGCAAAGCCTTGGCTCGTAACTACATCTGACATATCATCATATAACAACCCAGTTGTAGTTGAACTGTATTTTACAGCCCAAACTTTAAGTCTAAAATAAGCAGACTCCATATCTCCTTTTAAAAAATTAATGTACCCTGAATTAATTGGACATACACCTTTAGATATAAAAGGCCTGCAATAAGACATTAGGTTAAAAGTGTAATCACCAGGATTAGGAGTATTAGTACCATTTTGGTATGCGTTTATTAAAATATCTGTGGAAGCCCAAGTTCCACCTAACCCTGTTCTTGTTTGTAGCTCACCTCTTAAATACGCTGTATCTCCAGAAGAATCTGATAGCTCCATGAATATAGGCCTATATGCCGAGTAAAAAGCAATATTTGTATTTGTAATTATATTTATCATATCTTATATTGTTCTGTTTAAAATAGAGGTATTAATATCTAGTTCTATGGTAGCAAATACCGTATTGTGTAAGTCTTGACCTACCTCCTTATTTAAGTCATTTTTAATTTCTTTTACCCAGCCAGGGTTCTTAGGAGCTTTTGCGTTTGCTTTTTGAACTCTTGCTATTCTAAAGGCAGCCTGTAAGGCAGGTTTACCGAAAAGACCTTTTTTAGCTCCAAGCCAAGCAACCAATCCATGAATATAAGGACTTCCAGGTTCTGCTCCTCTTCCTGACCACTCAAAAAGAGATTTACTTGTTCCTTTATCTAAAACAGCACCGTAATCTTCTCCTGCTATCTCTATATCACAGAGAAGACCAGGCTCTCCAATAGCTTTAAGACTATTGCTTAATCTATTAGTGGTATTCATAGGCTCATTACCCTTCCTTGATAAAGCAAGTTGTCTCCGTAATTTCTCTATTACTCTTTCTGAGACAGCGTTAATTATGTTGGGTATCGCCTCTAGTATCATTATTGTGGATTTGCTGTTTCATTATCTGGAAATTCTGCTGGGAATACTGGGTCTTCGTCAACACAAGGTTCGTTTGCTCCTTCACCATAACAACAAGTGCCATCATCAACCCCAGCGTTAGGGTCATAATTCATTGCTGTAGGGTCTGTACATCCACAAGCCCCGAAAAAGTCCTGACAAACATCTTCACAACCACCACCACCAACAGAAGAACCACTACTACTACATGGGTCAACTGATGCGGCTATATTTGCTATAGCATCAAACTTAACCTGAAGAGTCACTAGATTATCATTAAAAGTTCCTTTGTCTCTGATTATTTGTATTTTATGTTTTGGCACATGAGCCTTACAACCACCACCACCACTAATCCCAAGAGCAAGGCAAGATAAAAGATTCCACATTTTTATTTCAAGCTCTGAGAATATCTGAACTAACCCGTCATTAAAAACCTGAACCCCCTGTGTACTTCCTTTTGAAAGAGGTCTTGCTATTGTTAGGTTAAAAGTAAAGACTTCCTTAATACCTTCTGCCACATAAGATGTTGGGTATTCAATATTTAATAAATCATAACAAATATTATGGTCAAAATTTATTTCCTTTGCTTTTCCGAACTTAACAGTACAAAATCCAGCAGATTTTGCACAAGCCTTAAAGTCCAGCATTAGTTGTGTTAAATTATAAGTTTGGTCGTATGTACTCATTTTTTCTTTTTTTTATTTTGAATATAAATCATTTAATTGTTTTTCAAAGTCTGAACACGCTGCTTTCCAAGACAAATATGTTAAAACTTCAAAAAGTTTTGTGTTTAAAACACTATCAATAGGATTGTACTCCACTACTGTAAAAACCCCGTCTTTTGCTACATCATACAAAGAATTTAACCAGCCATAACCACTGATTGTATTCTTAGCTGCTATTGTTGATTTTGGGTCGCCTCCACCTCCTGAGAGATTAGGAAACTTAGCATCAACCGCTGCTCTAACTTCCCCAAAAAAAAAGCGACATCCCAAATAGTTGCCATGTCTAAATCCTCAAACATCTTAGCTCTTTTATCTATCAAGTCATCATTTAATTTTTCAGACTCTCCTTCTTTTTTACAAAGAATAGCTATTTGTCTTGGTAAAATCTCTATTCTACCTTTTTCAAGAAGATTAGCCTGCATCTCTAACTGTTCAGCCTCAATATATCTGCCAAAAGAAGATTTCTGCATAAGTTCTTCTGGTAAAATAAATTTCTCATCACCTATTTTAAAAGATGATATATGTATTGGTGTGTATGGCTCACTTGCAAAAGCAAGAGTTTTCATAACTTCTGTTGCCATATCTAAATCCAACATGCTAATCTCTTGCTCATCTAAATTACACCAAAAAGACAAAACTTTAGTGTTATCTTTTAAATCATCAAGAGTTCTCTCCCATTGAGCAACTTCATCACCCTCTTTTACCTCTCCCTTATCTTCAAAACCTTCTATTAGCTTTGAAAACCCCAAAAACTGCTTAAAGCTAACATCAGCCCAGCAATTTGGTACTTTTACTTCTTTTTCGTTTAAAACAAATTCTTCCATTAATTTAAGTTTATTTTTTCTTCACTTTCTGTTCCTGATTGTATTAAGAGAGACAATTCTAGTCTTTCTATTACATTTTCAATCAAAGATAACACTTTTTTTCTATATTTATCTAAATTTTCTTCTTTTTTTGGCGTTAATGCTGCAAAATACCCAACTGTAGCCCAATACACTGTATTTGGCATTGATAAATACCAGTTTATCTTATCTACCTCACCTTCCATGGTATTAATCCCTAATCCATTATGGTAAAGTATAACTCTTTCTACAACATCCTTAAATCCCTCGTACTCCTCATCATAATATGTCGCCTCATTAATAATGTCTTCTAAATTCCTTAAAAACTCAGTAACTATATTAGAATGTCTCTTGTTTAAGCAAAATATTTCAACTTCATAGCTCATAAGTACAATATAAGGAAATTTCTTTCACTTTTTTAGGAAATAAAAGTTACTTTTTAACCCCAAGCTAAAATACGCTTATTATTTTTAAATAAATACCTCATTCTCATCATAAGAGCATCAGCATAGTCTGGAGAGTGCCCTAAAATAGTTTTCATCTCTTTTTTTGATAAAATAGCTAGTTTACCGTCTAAATCTATGTTTTTTCTCCTAACAACCTCTAATTCTTCAATAATCTTGTTTCTCAATTCAATATCATTGCATTTTATCCAGATATTTCCCATATTTATCTGCTCTGCTAATTTATAGAAGCATTGTGTCTTTAAATTCTTGTAATTCTCCCCGTTTAGTGGTTTCCCGTTGTTAATAAAAGGCTGAACCCCTTTCATATAGTGAGAAAGGTACTGACCAACACCATCAGAGTCAATAACTACATTTCTTTTTGAAATATTATACTTACCTACCAGAGCTCTAATTAATTTTTCCACATTATCTGCTGATGTTTTATCTTTAGTAACAAGCTCTTCAACCACCATGCCTTTCCAAACACAGATTACTAATTTGTCAGAACCTAAAAGAGCAACATCACAAGATAAATAATACTCCTCATTGTCGTTCTGAACGCTAGAATTAGTGAAAACAGATAATATAGCCTCGTAATCAAACAATCTATCCTTACCTTCATCATATTCCCAGTTACCATGAAGTAGTCTTTCCCTTGAAACAGGGTCTAGTTTTCTTAATTGCTCTTCATAAAACTCTGAAATATGAGGATTATCTTTTAGTTTTGCCTGAACAAACTTCTTATGGTTAGGTAGAGTACCGTCTCTATCTTGTTTATAAAAGTCATATACCCAGTTTTTAGCTGGATTGCACGACATAAGTATCTTTGGGCGAAGCCCAAATTCTTTTAATTTAAAACGAATCCTTGATGCTACAACATTCTTTGCTTTTTCTGTACACTGGTTAGCCTCATCTATAAAAGCCCCAGATATTTCCAGCGAACCAAGAGAATCAAAATTAGGGTCTGCTGGATATTGATAAAGGTCTTTTAAAATAATGGTACTGCCGTTTACAAACTCAATAACATTACTTTGAGCATTAAACTTATAAGACTCTCCTTTTGTGATACCCCAATCAGCACAAACCATGAAAAAAGAGTTCAGTGTTGTTTCTTTTAGAGTTTTCAAGGTACTTCTCCCCATTAACCAGCGAGTTCCTGGGTATCTTAAACAAGAATATAATAACCAGGCAACCCCAAAGTAAGATTTACCTCCTCCAGCACTACCTCCAAACAAAACTTCAGATGTTGTGCCGTCATGTAAATACTCCCAAGCCCTGTGCTGTTTAGCTGTTGGAGTAAAATCTATTTCCAAATCTTCTTTTTAACCTTAATTAAAGGCTGAACAAAAAGTTTAGCTAAAACTAAATAGACTACAACTACTGGCAATACAGACAACCCAGCCAATATTCCGAATATATATTCTAATATCCCAACATTAGGGTTACTTGTTTTCATTCCTTTTTTAAATTCTTCAAACATAATTTATTTTTTTTAATTATTAATTACCATCCTTCAGGTTGATTATCTGTGTTAGCAAACCAAGAATCTAAAGTGCTCTTAATTGATGTGTCATGCAGCCCTAGAAACCACTCTAAATCTAATATTTCCCTTAATTTTGTTTTCATCATTATAGTTGTAAAACTTAACATTGATATGTAAATCTCAACAGAGTCGTTTCTATCATTCCATTTTGATAAAGTCTTCAGACTTGCTGCTAATGTTGGAGCTATACTATCAGGAATAACAGAAAGCTCCTTTAGCGTTATTTTCTCTATTAAATTAATCCATTCTCCATTAATCAGAATATCCCAAGAAAAAATAGCCCCATGTAAGGTATCTTGAACTGTAGTTCCTGGCCTAACCTTAACTTTCTCTCGTTCCACCTGGGCTCGTGTCACCAAATCCCTTTTTTTGTCATATTCTCTAATATCCATTTTAGATGACTCACTTACTCCTTTTGATATTTTCCTTCTTTTAGTTATAGGTCTTCCTGTCTGATTCGGAGGAAAGTTTCTTACCAAAACGGTAAACCTATGATTCTCTGTTGACATTTTTTTTATTTTTTTTAATTGTTATACAAATATACTATTTTATTTTCTAATATGACTACTTAATAGACATAAATCTTTAAGCAGCTCACTCGGTACTTCTTTTACAACACTTACAGACAGGGTTTCTTTATAAATATCTTCTGAGAAGTCAAATAAATGAACACTGGCCTTTCCATGTTCAGTCTCCATAAGAAATATACCCAACAATGTTTCTCCAGCTCTTTCTACTTTCGCTATATAAGCACCACTATTTAGTGAGTCATAACTTTCTAGCTCTAAGTTAGCTGTGCAAAACCCCACTGTCCTTCCGAGCTTATTCCCAGATATTACCAATCCTTCAACAACGGCAAGTTCACCTTTAGCATCCTTCTCTTTTAAAGCAGCTCTCTCTATTCTTTTATATATAGTTTCTATACTATCTTGTTTATCTTTCATTTTTATTCCTTTTATTTCCTAATTATGTTAATTATTTTTATTATATTTGCAATCTTATATAAATAGAACTCTTGTTAGTTAAAAAAAGACACTAATTACGACAAGGGCTGGAACACGAAGTGTTTTAAGCATCTGTCGTAACTCTATTATCAAGCCCTAATTATATCTAGTCCTCAATAACTTTAATATCCTTATCATCTGTAGGAGGCTGGTAGTTGAACACAAACCCTTCCCCTCCAGAAGTAATATCTACCCTATCAACAACAATCCCCTTCATTTTAGCTAAATCTTGCAATAACAATCTACATATATTCAAATCTCCAGCTTTATAACCTTGATTATATAAATCTTGTAACATTATAGCATGCTTATCAACCTCATACTCTCTCTCCGCTTCAAATTGCTCAGTAAAACTTTCTAATGCCTTCTTGTAATAAATACTAGCCATCCTTCTCTTAATACCCCAATGAGATTCACAATACTCCATTATATCCGTATAACGAATACCCCTAAGAATTAATTTAACAACCTCAGTTGTTCTTTTATAACTCACTAAATTAGTAGCCTTACCAGACGACTTACTCACATTTAACTCATCAGGATTATACTTTGAAACAACAGCCTTAATAGTCTTTAAATCTACCTCCTTCTTAGCAGCCTTGGCAACCCTTTTATCCTCCCTTTCTTTATCTCTTTCGTTCATAATCTTCATTTACATTTATTATGTACAATATAACAAATAATAAAATGAACATTTTGGAAACAAAAAGAATATTTTACACTTGTGTAATAAAAGTTGAAATCTGGAAAATCTAGTGTGAATATTGGACTACTTCAATTCCCTCCCCCCATTACGCAAATGAAATTTTTTTTTATTTATTTTTTTAATTTTCAACACTTTATACTCTATTTAAGCTCATATGAAGCTATCTAATCAATTATAATTTCGTTTAAGTGTTAGCCCTTAGCTCGTACCCTTATTGCCTTGTATACGCTTTAATTCGTTTGCTTATATTGTTTGCCTTGTATCCTTGTTTGCCTGTTAGCTAGTGTAAAATAGCTTTTCTAAATTTATGCCTTATAACCTACATAAAACCCCTGTATTATCTTTATTTAGTCTAATTCTAAACAAGAAAATTATCATAAAAAAAGAGGGGGCTATTAACCCCCCCCTCAATAATTAACCCCTTAATTATTTACTTACTTACTTTTATTATTCTATTATCTTTTATATAAATGTAATTATTCCAAATAACAAAAAGTTTATTTATTAACTTAGTTGCTTCTGTGTCTTCTTTTATATATGTGTCAAAATTACATATTGTATCCTTGTTTGTATGTTTGCCACAGCTGAAGCCGATATTTAAGAAACTATGTTCAGCGTGTAAACTCATTAACTCTTTTGTTTTGTTTATCTTGTTCGGCGTCTGTTTGTCTGTATCTCTGTTATATTCAAATATAAATTTATAGTTTTTCATTTTGTTTTATTATTTAGTTATTAAATTAATTATCTTTTGTAGTATTGTTTGCTTCTTTGGTTGCGTTCTGCTTTTGTATGGTTTAACCTTTTGCCCTTTGTAATTTACACAATAAGCAATTTCATTTTGTTGATAATCTCTATTATTCATTTTGTTTTATTATTTAGTTAAGATTAGTTTAATTATTTGTTCTGTTTTGTTTTGTATTGTAATTCGTTTATATGTGTTCCTTTGGTATTGTGTGCCTGTTTTCTGTGGTTCAAAATTCCAATCAAATACAAATATTTTATCAAAATATTGTATAGTAATATTATTGTCATATAAATGTTTGTTAATGTACTTTTTTAACTCCTCACTTAAATTACTCATATAATTCATGTTGAACGCTTCTGTTTGTTTGTTTGTTTCTGTTTTCATTTTGTTGTTTGTTTTTTAGTTAATTTTGTTTTTTAGTTCTTTTTGTATTTCCTTAATGTAATACTCCATTAAGTCATTTTTGTATTTATACATATCAATTTTAATAATTTCCTCAATAGATAGTTTGCCTACTTCTTTTTCTACTCTTTTGTTTGCTTCTTTTAAAATGTTCATTTTGTTGTTTGTTTTTAATTAGTTTTATTTTAGTTTGTTGCGATAATATATATAGTATATATAATTGCCGAACCCGTACCCGTACCGATTAAAGCAGTAATGAGATTAACTACCTTTTCAGTTGTTGTTGCTGTTGTTGTTGTTGTTGTTTTCATTTTGTTTTTTTTTAATTAATTTAATTTGTTTTATTTTGATGGTGCAAACATACGACAAAAGAAACCGAACCGCCAAAACTTTTTTAATGTTTTTTTATTTGTCTTTTGTAAGTTGTTAATTATCAGTAAGTTAAGATGCTAGTTTATAATCATTCTAAATAAGAAACGGCTGTTTATATCTAGTCATATCTAGTAAAACCGCTAATTTCAATTTTTACGCTTTTTTAATACTTATATATTACAAAGGCATAAAGTTGCTTAAATCGGCTAAAATTAAGCCCATGCACAAAAATATATTAATATCCTAATTTTTAACAAATTATTTTTTTTATTCGTTTTTTATTCATTATATTATAAGATTATAATTTTTTAACATTATGTTAAATTTATAATCATTCTAAATAAGATTTACATAAAAAAGAGGGTAAAAATTAATTTACCCCCTGTAAATAAAAAATCTCTAGGACTTTTTGCCTGTAAATAGAAAATCTCTAGGACTTTTCAGTTAGTTTAAGTCGGCTAAAATATATTTTCCACTTTTAATTTTTTTTCTAGTTTCTGCAATACCCTCCCCTAAAAATTCGTTCCTGTATTTTCCTGTGGTTCTGCTATAATCCCAATAATAACTATCTAAAATTATCATTCTTTTACCCTCATCATTAAAAGTAGTTTTCACAATATTTGTATCATAAGAAACAAACTTAGTATCTTCTGATGTGTACTCAATTCTTTGATTAGCAATTTGTCTTCCTGTTCTGCCGTAAAAATATCCTAATTTCATAATTTTGTTTTTTTAGTTAGTAATTAAATTCTATACAATATAACAACTTATTTTTTTAATATCCTAATTTTTTATAGTATAAATTGCAATTTTAGGCAATTCTTCTAGTGTTTTATTGTTTTGTTTTACTTTTCCCGTTTCTTGATAGTGTTTTTCGCCCTGTAATTTATTGTATTTTCTCCCAATATCTAATATATTTTCCATCTCAGAAACTCCTAAATTATAGTATTCTCTAAATTTAGTATCAGATAAAAAATTATTAATCCAATCTAAGTACAATTTTTGACATTCTGTTTCTGTGTAATTTCTCATAATTTCTATTTTTTTAGTTAATAATTACTACAATATAACGGCTAATAAATTTAATAACCTAATTTTTTTTCAATTATTTTATTTTGTTTTTTCGTTTTTTTTTCGTTATATTGTCGCAAAGTAGAAAAAGAGGAAAAGGGGGGAAAAACTATAAAAAATCCCCCCCCCTAAATAAAACCCCCTAAGTCCTTTTACATCTTGTAAATAGGCAACACACAGGACTTTTTGCCTGTAAATACAATTCTTACAGGACTTTTACAACTAAAAAAACATCTTAATATGCTGAAGCACTCATGCTTTGGTTTTCCTCAAATGTTTGGCACTCCCACTCATCATCAGAATGATTAGTTAATTCGTGCATATATTTTTTTAATTCTTCTCCTATTTCAGTTAGCGTTAAACCTACTATTTGAGTAAATTGCCAATTGTCAATCGTACAATCATTTTGTATAGAACCTAACATTCCACCACCTAAATAATTTTGATATGCACTCATTTTCTCCCCCTCCCAACTAGGAGTAAATACCCCTAAATCAATTTCAATTCCTCCTCCCCTATAGCTTAATTCTTGTCTAATTACCGCACTTTCAATTTTTTCTCTTAAATTCTTCATAATTTTGTTTGTTTTGATTAGTATATTACAATATAAACACTAATTTTTGACTTATCCTAATTTTTTT
>Ga0209756_1000462_pt1 | contig 39757 bp, 30 predicted proteins | sample ETNvirenome_6_85_FD_184071 | JGI IMG/M metagenome (GOLD analysis project Ga0209756, IMG submission 184071) | Marine viral communities from the Pacific Ocean - ETNP_6_85 (SPAdes) (version 3) | ecosystem: Environmental > Aquatic > Marine > Oceanic | place: Pacific Ocean | collected 2013-06-19 | reverse complement strand
ATATACAATGAAATGCGACCGCACTTAAGTTTGGATATGAAAACACCAAATCAAGTGCATAAAAAAGACCTGGCGCTTTCGCACCAAGTCTTTCATTAAAACCGTCAACCTATTTCAGGACGGGACAAATTTAAAGCGATTAACCACGCTCGAAAGCCCTTGGCTACTTTGTTTAAGGTTATCGCTGGCATCGGTAAGTTGCTTTGTATTATTTAGTGATTGCTCGGTTGATTGAGATAGCTCGTTAATACGTAAATTAACCTCGTCAGCGGCTTGCGTTTGCTGCTCGGTGGCTCGGGCTATTTGGCTGTTCATGTCGGTAATTATAGATACCAGCCTTTCTATTTCATTGAGCGATGTATCGGCAGATGAAACCTGCTCTACCGTCGTCACCGACAGTGCTTGGCTTGATTTTACCGCCTCTACTGCCGCTTTAGCGCCTTCTTGTAATTTAGTGATCATGGCTTGAATTTCATCTGTGCTTTGCCCTGTTCTGCTGGCTAATGTGCGCACTTCATCGGCAACAACTGCAAACCCTCTGCCGTGCTCGCCTGCACGAGCCGCCTCTATAGCAGCGTTGAGTGCAAGTAAGTTTGTTTGCTCCGATATACTTCTGATCACATCAAGCACAGAGCCTATATTGTTACTTTCGTTTGCTAAATCTTCAGTTACTTGGCTCACTGTTTCTATATTACTTGAGAGTGTTTCTATGGCGGTAATGGTATTCGCTACCACGTTTTTACCGGTTGATGCATTGTGCGCTGCATCATTGGCAGCTTGTTCTGCGGCTTCGGCATTACTACTCACATCATGAATTTGGTGCGTCATTTGCTCCATGGCGGCAGCTACCTGTGTGGAACTGTCGTTTTGTAGTTCAATAAAGGAGTGGCTTGTTCTACTTGACTCATCCACCGTGTGAGCGTGTCTGCTTACATCATCTGCACTGTGCGATACATGTACTAACGACTCGCGCATTTTTAAAACAAATAAATTAAAAGAGCGTGACAGCTCTGATATTTCATCATTGCCCGATTCGTTTAGCGTACGTGTTAAGTCACCTTCACCTTGCGATATGTTTTTCATCATGTCTGCGGCAAGGCGAGTAGGCGTGAGTATACTTTTACCAATAAAGTAACTTAATAAAATGACAGCAATAATCATAACTAAGGCGCTAATTATGATGAGATTACGCTGCTCGCTAAACGCTTCATCTATTGAATCTAGGTATACGCCTGAGCCAATAATCCATTGCCACGGGCTAAAGCCTTTTACAAATGCGACTTTATCTACCGGCTGATCTTTTCCTGGTTTTGGCCATTTATAAGGAATAAAGCCTTCTTTTTGTTGTTTTACAATGCTCACCATTTCTACAAAAAGTGCTTTGCCATCGGGGTCTTTATTATTACTTAAGTCTTTACCGTTAAGCGCAGGCTTTATTGGGTGCATTACCATTTGGGGCTGGTAGTTGTTTACCCAAAAGTAATTTGTTTTGTCATAGCGCAGCGCTTTTATCGCGGCCAGTGCTTGTGTTTGAGCCTGCGCTTGTGTGAGTGTATTGTTTTGCTCAAGCTGGTGGTAATGCTCAATAACACTGTATGCCGTTTCTACTACATTTTGGGTTTTTAGATATTGCTCGTTTTTGAGTGAGCTATATTGATGAGTTAGGCTAGATATACTAAGTACTATTAGGCCAAATACAACAATGGCTATTAACAGTAAAAAACGCTGGAAAATACTGAAACTACGTAGGTTAAGCATTAATTTGTCCTCAATTAGTGTACGCCTTAGCGCATAAAATAAGCGTAGCTAAAAACAGCGTTTAATCTAGGCTTACTAACTTATTAAGACAAAAAAAAGGCTGATTTTTCAATCAGCCTTTAGTCTATTTAGTCGTCATATGATTATTTAACATCAAAATGTCGATTAAAGAAGTTTGTAATGGTTTGGTGTAAATGTGTTTGCACCTGTTTACCGCGTAAGCTGTGTTTTGAGCCTGGGTAGGTCATCATTTCAAACTGTTTTTCGTTATCTTGTAGTTGTTTAAATAATTTAGTGGCGTGGGTAAATAACACGTTGTCATCGGCCATGCCATGGTAAATCATTAATGGGCCTTTTAAGCCATCAGCGTATGGGAATACGGCGCTGTCTTCGTAGCCTTTGGCATTGGTTTTTGGGTGACCAAGATAGCGCTCAGTGTAATGGGTGTCGTAAAGTGCCCAGTCGGTAACTGGTGCACCCGATACACCGGCTTGAAAGTAATCGCCCGCTTTAAACATGGTCATTAGGGCCATGTATCCGCCATAACTGTGGCCATAAATACCAATGCGTTGTGGGTCTACGTAATCAAGCGTGCGTAAAAACTCAACCCCTTTAATTTGATCAGCTACTTCTACAACACCTAAGTGTTTGTAAATAGCATCTTCAAACTTTTTACCACGGTTGTATGAGCCTCGGTTATCGAGCTGAAAAATAACATAGCCTTGTTGCGCCATGTATTGAAAGTACAAGTTTTTGCTGCGCCAGCTATTTGTTACGCGTTGTGCATGCGGGCCGCCATATACATTAACAATTACTGGGTGCTTTTTACCGTCGGCAATATTACTTGGTTTAAACAAGCGGTAATGCATTACTTGGCCATCTTCAGCTTTAATTGTGCCGTACTCTGGAGTTGCTAAATCACTTAAATAAGGTGTTAATGGGTGGCTATCATCAAGCTTATTTTGTTCAAGCCATGTGATAAATTCGCCGTTTACTTTACGTAGTGCCGCCGAGTTAGGCTTGTTTACCGATGAGCTATTATCAATAAACGTTTTGCTGTCTTTAGCCATTACCACTTTGTGGTATTGGCCTTGTTCGGTGATGCGCTTAATATTGCCTTTTTTAAACAAGGGTGCGCTGTATAAATGGCTTTCAAGCGGGGTGTCTTTACGTCCTGCAAAGTACACTATGCCTTTTTTCTCATCCACGCCTTTTAAGCTATCAACAACCCAATCGCCAGAGGTGATTTGTCGAATTAGCTGGCCATTAGTGCGGTACAAATAAAGGTGTTTAAAACCATCGCGCTCAGAAGCCCATACAAAATGCTTTTTGTCTTTTAAGAAATGCAGATCAAAGTTTAAATTGATCCACGTATCGCTGTTTTCTGTTAGCGCTACTTTTTGCGTTTTAGTATCGCTATTGTAAAAACGTAGTTCTAACTTATGTTGTGAGCGATTTTGCCATTGATACGAAAGGGTAGTGCTGTCTTTTAGCCATTTAGCACGTGCAATGTAAATGTCTTTATCGTCGCCTAAATCAACCCAGTCAACGTTTTGATTATTTAAAGACACAACGCCAAGTTGAATTTCAACGTTGTCGGTGCCTGTAAATGGGTAACGTTGATTAAATAGCTTTACTTCGTCTGCATAAATTTCGTTACGGATGGCTTCTTTTACTGGGGTTTCATCTACGCGAGTGAATGCAATTTTAGATTCATCGCCAGCCCACCAGTAGCCAGTCATACGGCTCATTTCTTCTTGTGCTACAAATTCGGCCATGCCGTTTTTAATAACGCCGCCGCCATCTTTACTTAGTTGAATTTCTTTACCTGAATCAAGTGCTAAAGCGTAAAGGTTTTGCTCGCGAATAAACGATACATAGTTACCTTTAGGAGAAAAACGGGCATCGGTTTCAAACGCTTCTGTATTGGTAAGTTTTTTACTTTTACCAGATGCAAGCTCGTAATAATACAGGTCACCATTGAGTGGGAATAACAGGGCTTTGCCATCTTTAGACCATTTATACTCTAAAATACCTTTACCAAAAATACGTTGGCGTTCGCGGCGTGCTTTTTCCTCATCAGAGAGGTTTTCTGGGCCTGAAAACAGCTTTGCAGAATCAACCAGTATTCTGTTGGTGTTATCTTTTAAGTTGTATTCCCATAAATCATAACGGTTGTAGTCATCGGTTTTACCTTGCAGGTAAGTTACGCGGCTACCGTCTGGTGAAAATTTAAGTTGTACGGGAGCTTTACCCGACAAGCTCGGATCATCAAAAATACGCTCTAGCGATAATGGTTTTGCTTGTACGCTCAGTGCGCCAACAGCTAGCGGTAGTGCGAGGGTTAAGTGTTTTATTTTTTTTAGCACAAGGTTGCCTTAGCTTATTATAAATATTGTATTAAATGGTAAAGCTAAGCGTGTGCAACTGCAAATAAATGCTATAAAGTGGCCATTATTAAAGACTAACTAGGATGTGACGATGACGAACCACACTTTTGAACTCGCCCCAGAGCTTAAGCGCGATTGTATAGAACTGGCAGATTGGCCTTTATGTAAGGTGCTATTACTTAACGACAGCCAATACCCTTGGTTTGTATTGGTGCCCAGAAAACCTAATTTAAAAGAGATCATCGATTTATCTGATGCCGATCAAATTGTATATTTAAAAGAGTCGGCCAAACTCAGCAAGCTTATTATGCAAGTGTTTAGCCCTGATAAATTAAACGTGGCCGCTTTGGGTAATATGGTGCCGCAATTACATATTCATCATATTGCACGTTTTACAACTGATGCTGCGTGGCCTGCACCGGTGTGGGGTAAGTTTCCTGCAAAACCATACACAGATGAGCAAATAATAGCGCTAAAAAAAGCGCTGCAGTTATAAACTACAGCGCTTTATTAAACTATTACAAAGTATTACGTGTTGGGTTAGTTAAGGCCTAACACGTCTTTGCCTTGTTTAAAGGTTACATCAACCGGAATATTTGCTTGGCTTAGTTTTTCTAGGTCTTTAGCAAGCTCTTCTTTAATATCGCCATGAGTGGCAATTAGTTGATCTACTTTTTCGTAATCGCCGTCACCTTGTAATGTTAAAATTAAGCGCGACAGCTTAGCCATAGCCACGCCCATTTTTTCCATATTTACACGGTATAAACCCTCTTCATTTTTAGAAAAAGCGCCTTCTTGAGCAAAAAAGTTAAAGCGGATCATGTTGGCTTTACCATGTGCGCTTGATGCACCAAAACGTACTGAGCGGAAAATACCCGCCATAAAGGTGGTGTAGTAATCTTCTAATGTGCCTTCGGTAATTTCGCCTTTTTTAAGTAACTGCTCAACCATGTATAAACCTAAAATATCGGCTTTACCTTCTTCAAGTGCACTTGCGTGCTCTTGTAATGATTGGCGCACAGTGCCTTTATTGGTAATGGTGTTTTTAATACCTAGGCCATGAGCCACTTCGTGAAACATGGTATTGGCAAAAAAGGCGTTAAAGGTAATATGCTTACGTTGCTCAGGTACAATTAACTTCTCAGCTATTGGCACTAAAATTTTATCAAATTTTGCACGCATTGCGTTTTTAAGCTGCAGGCGACGAGTGCCTTTTTCAAGCTGTACTTGCTCATCGTTTGGTAAGTTAATGGCAATCGTTTTGCTGCCCGCATTTGAGTGACCTGCATAGTAAACCACATCGTAAGCATTTAAATCGGCGTCTGAGCCTGGCACTTCTTGCTTATATTTAGCATCTACCGGTAAACCTTTTTGAAGCTCTGGTAAAAAGGCTGCAAATTTAGCTAGGCGCTCGCTCCATTTTAAATCCTTAATTAGTACATACGACTCATAAGCAGAGCGGTAGCCAAAGAGTTGATCTTCGTAGGTTTCAATTGGGCCAATAACCACATCAACTGGGTTATTTTTCATGTCCATCCAGGCAAAGTCAGAACCCTGAAAATCATCTTTTTGTAGTGCATCAGCACGTAGGTTTAAGTAATTGGCAAATTCTTTATCATCGGCAAGCTTACTGGCTTCACGTAATAAATCTGCTGCTTTAGCTAACTCCTCAGCGTATTCTTTTGAGTAAGGCACGCTGTAAAGGTTACCTTGCTCATCACGTTTAATTAATGAGTAAAGGCCTTTTTTATCTTCTACGTCGGCATTATTTAGCTCTTCTTTTGTTATGTCGGCTGGGTAGAATTGTGCGCCAAGGGCTTTTTCTTTGTAACCTGATAAAAACGGTTCGTCACCATTTAAACGATCCCAAGGGCCGTAGTTAATATCAGCAAATTTACGTACTTTTTCATCACTTAGTTTTGCTAAAAAAGCGTCTTTATTATCGCCAAAAGCCTGCTTCCAAAATAGCTCGTCCATAATTTTAGAGGCATCGATAAGCTTAGCAACCATGGCTTTTTGATTCTCACTTAAATGAGATAGGTCGGCTTCTAGGCTAAAGTCGGTGTAAATATCTAAACGTTGTTTATCAATATTAATTAAATCTGGGCCAGCTTGTGCGGCACTTTTTTGAGCAAGTTCTACACCTGTGGCTTCGGTCGAAGAGGGGGCTTGCTCTGAGCATGCACTAAGAAAAACGACGCCTGAGAGTAAAATTGCTTGGCTAATTTTGTTTAAGATCATTTGATTGCCTGTTAAAAAGTAAGTTTAATTATTTGTACGCTTAAATATAATTGCTAGCGCGTACAAACGTTTCCTTATAGTGACTGCATTAAAGCAAAACTAAATGGTAAATAGCAAGTGTTTGGCGTTGTACCGCGCCTACAGGCGATAATAACAATTAATTTATATAATTTTCTTAACTTTATCGGTAAGTTAGATAATACTCATTGTATTACTCATTTTATCCGAGGTTAGCAGTTGCATTGCGGCCCAGAAACAAAAGGATGACAGTTTTATGTCTACAGAAAATGCACTATTAACGATTTTGGTTGATAGAATCAATAACGACACTTTGGTTTTACCTACGTTACCTGAAGTTGCAATTAAAGTGCGCCAAGCGGCCGATAACCCTGATGTAAACCTAATGCAAATGTCAGACGTGATTGGGCAAGACCCGGCTCTTTCAGCGCGAATGATTAAAGTGGCTAACAGTGCAATTATGGGCCGAGCGGTTAAAGTGTCTAACTTACAGCAAGCGGTTACGCGCATTGGTTTACGCCAAATTAAAAATATAGCAACCGCAATGGCAATGGAGCAGCTGTTTGTTTCTAATAATGAGCTAATAAAAGGCTACATGAGTAAAGCGTGGCAAAAAACGCTAAATGTGGCTGGGCATTCAATAACGCTTATGGCGTTTTATTTACAAAATAATAAACGTACATCGTTAAATAGTGACGCTATTACGTTGGCGTCGTTGGTATATAACATTGGTGTACTGCCTATTTTAACCGAAGCTGAGCGCCACCCAGAGGTGTTTGCTAACCCAAGCTTTTTAGCACATGCAATTCAAAAGCTCAGTGGTAAAATTGGTGGCTCAATTATGGGAGCGTGGGAGTTTCCACCTGAATTTGTAAATGTTGCTAGGCATTGGGCCGACCCTACGTATCGCCCTGAAGAGATTGGTTATGTTGATTTTATTCGTATTGGCGCTATTTTAGAGGGGACTTTACAGGTTTCTGATAAATCAGCGGCTTTACAAACTTACATAGATAAAGGCGTCATTCCTTCTATGCAGCTATTTTCAAGTGACGAATACAACGACATGCTTGAAAATGTAAAAGACACATTTAGCTAATTAGCAGTTATAAAGGTAAAAGCAAAAAGCACGACTAAGTCGTGCTTTTTTTGGTTTTAATAGCGCTTATAATTTTAGCGTCTTATAAATCTTCTGCATCACCTAAACCGGCCGTCAGCTCTTCAAGCAGTAGCTTGATTTCTTCTGAGGCTAAAATAAAGTCAGCATCTAATTTAACTGCCATATCTTCTTTAGGAATATCGGCGTTTTCTTCTTTTAAAGTTTCTGAGTAGCTTAAACGCTTGATAGAGCCATCGTTTTGCAGCATAAACTTCAGGCGTTCTTGCCAATCAAGTGCAAGTTTGGTCACGCGTTTACCATTTTCTAGGTGCGATTTAACTTCATCACACGATAAATCATGACCTTTTAGTTTAACCTGTGCGCCACTGTCGTCGGCTTCTTCTAGCTCAGCATCAAAACCTATAGCAAAGTTTTCAGGGGTGCTGAAGTTAGTTAACCAATCAGTTAAAAATACATCTAGGTCGTAGTTTGCAAAAGCAGGTACTACCGGTAATGTGCCCAGAGACTTACGCAGCAATGCAAGTAGCTCTTCTGCTTTATTAAAACTGCCGCTGTTAACTACAACCCAGCCGTTTTCTTGGTCAATAAAAGCAAACTGTAGGCTCGATTTTTTAAACGCTTGAGGTAATAAGGTAGTTAAAATGTTTTCTTTTAACTCGTCTTTTTCTTTCTTTTTAACAGGACGGTTTTCTTCCGCTTCTATTTGATCTACTTTTTCGGCAACCATTTCATTAACAACAGATGCAGGCAGTACTTTTTCTTCACGTTTGGCACACACTAAAATGCTTTTTTGTGAAAAATGCGCCAGCGAGTCACCATGCTTACCAAATGCTTTTGTCCAACCAAATGTAGAAAGGTCTTGAGAGCCACAAGGGCGAAATACATCTTGTTCTAACGCTTTTTCAAACTCTTCTTGAGTGTACGAAACATCTTGCTTAAAGCGATAACAAATCAGGTTACTAAACCACATAAGGTAACTTTTCCATCTTTTAAATTTGCTCAATCATAGCAATAAAATGGGGTTCTCGAAATGGCTGATTTTAAGCAAAGCCGTTATTGATTAAATAATGGCTTTGGCATGTTTTTAGGAAATTCAATATGGTAATGAAGCCCTTTGCCAGGCTCACTGCTTGCCTCTATTGAGCCGCTAAGTGTTTGCTTAACTAAGTTAAAGGTTATGTGTGTGCCTAACCCACTGCCGCCTTGGTCGCGTTTTGTCGTAAAAAATGGGTCAAACAATTTGGCTAATTGCTCTTTTGTTACGCCATTGCCGTTATCGGTGTAGTCAATAATAAGGAGTGTGTCATCGGCGCTAATATTTATATCAATATTGCCCTGCGCAATATTATCAAAACCATGAATAATTGAGTTCATAATTAAGTTAGTAAAAATTTGGCTAATTGCCCCTGCAGGCAGGTTAAGAACTAAATCATCTGGACACTGTAAATTTATGGTGTGCTTGGTTTTTTTAAGCTTAGGGTGGAGCGATAAAATTACTTCGTTTAAATAATCTTTAAAGTTAATTGTTCTTACAGCCTCACTGGCTTGGTCTACCGCTATTTGTTTAAAGCTGGCAATAAGCTCAGAGGCTCTATCAAGGTTGGTTGTAAGCAAGCTTGTGCTTTGCTTGGCTTCGTTTATAAACTCTTCTAATGCTTTGGGCGATAATGTTTTTTCTTTGTAGGCATTTTCTAATGTGTTTAAACGCTCTTGTAAAAACGATATAGCAGTTACACCAATCCCAATAGGTGTATTTATGTCGTGTGTAATACCGGCGACTAATCCGCCTAGCGCAGCCATTTTTTCGGTGCCTACTAAGCGCTCTTGTGCAAGGCTTAGCTCGTCTAGGTAGCGTTCAAGCTCTTTTTGTTTAGTTAATAATTCTTCTTCGGTGTGTCTGCGTAAATCAACTTCTTCGGTTAGTACCAGCTTTTGTTTTTCTAGTTCGTACTTTTGCTGTTGTAAATCCATCATAGCTTGGCTTAAGTTTGACGTTTTACGGGCAACATCTTGCTCAAGCTGTATATTGTGCTGGTCGAGCTTTTCGTTACTAACAATCAACTCACGTTGGGTGTGCTCAAGCTCTTTTCTGTATTGAACTACTTTATCTATTAAGTTATTAAAAGACTGCTCCATAACGTTTAGCTCGTTATGCTCTTCGGTCTCAATGTCTATGTGTTGACCCTCTAAGTCATCAAGCTCTAAGTTTTCTATTTGATCGGTTAACTCATTTAAAGGGTCGGTGAGCAGCTTTCTAAATGCCATTAAAAACAGAATAATCAAAAAGGTGGTTTTGATCATGGCGTTACCAATTAAAAAGTAAATAGATACCATTATTCGGCTAAATACCACATCGCGGCTAGAGAACAAGGTCACATCACCTACTTGAGTAGCGCGCCCCGAAAATTCAAAAATTAGGGGAAAGGTATAACCAAAGAGACCCGATTTGGTGTCCTCTATAATGACTTCCTCTTGTACGAGTTGTTGGTTATAAAGTTTGTGTATATCCAAAGAGCGCCCCAGCTGCGAAATAATTTCACCGCTGTCGTCGCGCACTATAATGCCCTCCACCATAGGTATAGCAAGTAAGCCTTCTGCGGTTGTAATTGTTTGCTTTGTATTTAGTTCCCAAATTGCGCGTGTTAAGCTTCGGCTAAAGGTTTTTTGTAGCGTACTTAGCTCATCACGAATGTAGTCTTTAGTATTTACAAATTCTGCAAGCACCTGTCCACATGTCACCACAAAGGTAAGCAAAAAATACACTGATAAAACATTAGTTAACAATTTCTTAGAAAGGCTTTTTTGTAACATATGGGATTTACTCATCCGGTGTAATTATATCTAAGTTGCAATTTCTAACTTAAAAGTTAGTCAATAAAACCTTAAAAATAAATAAAAAATTTATATTTTAAAGAGATAGCCCAGCTATTGAGTCGTTTTGTTTTAATAATAGTGCACTAAACTGATTTAAATTAATTTTAATGCCTACTGAGATTACAAAAACGATGATTTTTAATAGGCAGCTAAGGCAATTATTAATAATGTTTGACGTTTTATTGTAAGGTTACAGTATTACATTATGCGAACAAGCAAAGTGTTAGAGTTTTAGGAACGTGTTAGAATAGCAAAAACCAACGGACGGCTCGTTTTTATAATTTTTAGAAGGTTATTTTAGTAGTTAACATGATGAAATTTTCTATATTAGTGTGTGATGACTCCACTGTTGCACGCAAACAAGTTGTGCGTTGTTTAAATGAGTGCGTGAGTGCCGACATTCAACAAGCCGCAAACGGGGCCGATGCGCTGGCGCTTTTACGCTTGCAGCAATTTGATCTTTTGTGTTTAGACTTAACCATGCCAGAAGTTGACGGCGTACAAGTGCTGGAGCGCATCAAGGCAGAAAAAATAGAGTGTTTTGTACTGGTGATCTCCGCTGATATACAACAACAAATGAAGCAAAAAGTCGCGCAGCTTGGTGCCATCGACTTTATAAATAAACCTATTAATAAATCGGCCTTAAGTGAAGTTTTGCATAAATTTGGCATTCATTAGGTTTTTTCATGTTCAAAAAGGCTGTTTTATCTTTTAATTTGGGGTTGACAGCATAGCCTTTGTTAAGGCAGTCTTAGCTCTATGAAAACAATTAATCGCGCACTGACCATTATTATTACAACCACCATTCTTACTGGATAGTGGCATAGGTCGGTGCAACAAATTTAAAGGCCTGTGTTCACTAAGAACACAGGCCTTTTTTCGTTTTATGGGATGAGGAACATAAATAATGCGCGTTTTAAAATTTGGAGGCTCTTCGCTTGCCGACTTTGCCTGTTTGCAACAAGTAGCTTTGCTGGTAAAAGCACAGTTAAAAGATGAAATGTTACTGGTACTTTCTGCACCCGGAGGTATGACTGATTCATTAGTTGCGCTGGCCAGTGCCGCTGAGCAAGGTCAAGATTTTTCTCAGCAGTGGCAAGCTTTGCTAAGCCGATGCGAGACATTAAAAGCAGAAGTAGAAAAAAGCAGTGGCGAAGTAACAAACTGGCCAGATTTTAATGAGCTTAAAAATAAGCTAGATGGTGTGGCGCTTATTAAGTGCTGCCCAGATCAAATTCGTGCTTTTGTAATTAGTTTTGGTGAGCGTGTTAGCGTATCGCTAATGCAAAGTTTATTAAGCTCGCACAATGCACAATACCTTGAAGCAACGCGTTGTGTTGCCTCTACTGGTGGCTACATTGATGCTGAGGCCGACTTAGTAACGAGTAAAGCACGCTTTCAAGCAGTACTTAAAGAAAACCCAGCCACCATTTACATTATGCCAGGCTTTACAGCAAGCAACGAGCAAGGCGAACTTACTACACTTGGTCGTAATGGCTCTGATTACTCAGCAGCTATTGCAGCGGCATGTTTAGATGCTGAAATTTGCCAAATTTGGACTGACGTTGATGGTGTGTACAGTGCTGATCCGCGCTACATCAAAAAAGCGACTAAAGTTGATTTCTTATCTTATAAAGAAGCGATGGAGCTTTCTTACTTTGGCGCTAAAGTACTTCATCCTAAAACCATTTTACCGTGCGCGAAAGCGGGCGTACCGTGCGAAATTAAAAATACCCATAACCCAGATGCTCAAGGGTCATTAATTGGTAACGACTATTCATCTGATGAGCCAGTAAAAGCGCTTTCTAGTTTGCAAGACTTAGCAATGCTTACCGTGTCAGGCCCTGGCATGAAAGGTAAAGTGGGCATGGCCTCTAAGGTGTTTAATGCCCTTGCGCACGATAACGTATCGATAGTATTAATTACTCAATCATCGTGTGAATTTAGCATTAGCTTTTGTGTGCACGAAAGTGATTTAGCGCTCGCGCTAGAAGCCTTGCAAAGTGCATTTGAACTTGAATTACAAGCAGGTTTAATTGAGCCGGTACAAGTACAACGTAATCTTGCCATTGTTACTTTAGTGGGCGATAACATGCGCGCACACAAAGGTTTAGCAGCACAGTTTTTTGCTTCTCTTGCACAGGCCCAAGTAAACATTGTAGCCATTGCTCAGGATTCTACAGAAAGTGCTATTTCGGCGGTTATTGATGGCGAGCTGTGTAACGATGCAGTGAAAATATGCCATGAAAACTTTTTTACGCACGTCCCTTCAATTGACGTATTTTTACTTGGCTGTGGCTTAGTAGGCCAAGAGCTTATTTCTCAGTTAGAGCGCCAGCAAGCGTGGCTTGAAAAACGTAACATTAAGTTAAACTTATATGGCGTTGCTAATTCTCGTCAATTGCATTTAGACAGCGAAGGTATTGCATTTGATGACTGGCAGCAAAAGCTTGCAGTATCAGAGCAAGCGTTTGATTTAAATTTAGTTGAGCAGTTTGTAAAACAAAATCACTTAGTAAACCCTGTGCTTGTAGATTGTACGTCTTCTGATGCGCTAGCAGCTCAGTATGTGGATTTTTTAAATGCGGGCTTCCATGTGGTTGCCGCTAATAAAAAAGCAACAACCAGCTCGTATGATTATTACCAAGACTTAATTGCAGCAACACAAAAAAATAACCGCAAGTTTTTATACGAAACAAACGTAGGTGCAGGCTTACCGGTAATCGATAACCTACAGTCGTTATTTGGTGCAGGTGATGAGTTACTTGAGTTTAGCGGTATTTTATCAGGCTCACTGTCGTACATGTTTGGTGCACTAGAAGATGGTTTATCACTTTCTGAGGCAACCATTAAAGCAAAAGAAAGCGGTTTTACAGAGCCAGACCCACGCGATGATTTATCGGGTACCGATGTAGCACGTAAATTACTTATTATTGCTCGCGAAGCCGGCATGAAACTAGAGCTTAGTGATATAGAAGTAGAGTCGGTATTGCCACAAGGTTTTGCACAAGGTGACAGCGTAGATGAATTTATGGCTAAACTGCCAAGTTTAGACGCTGAGTTTAACGACCGTATTCAAAGTGCGGCAGCAGAGGGCAAGGTACTGCGTTATGTAGGTACAATTAAAGAAGGCCACTGTAAAGTAGGCATTGAAGCGGTCGATTCATCGCATGCATTAAATGTTATTCGTGATGGTGAAAACGCATTAGCTATTTTAAGCCAGTATTATCAACCACGCCCGTTTGTAATTCGTGGCTACGGTGCAGGCTCTGCGGTAACCGCTGCAGGCGTATTTGCCGACGTATTAAAAACGTTATCGCGCTAGGAGAGCATTATGATAGAAGTATATGCTCCGGCGTCTATAGGTAATTTTGCAGTGGGCTTTGATGCACTTGGCGCAGCGCTTGCGCCTATTGATGGCAGCTTATTAGGTGATGTAGCCGTAGTAAGCGCCGCAGCAAGTGATGAGTTTGTTTGCTCTGGCGAATATGCGCATAAGTTACCAAGCGATGCGAGCGAAAACCTAGCATATCAATGTTTAGTACATTTTAGAGCGCACGTTGCGCCAGATATGCCAAGTGTAAAATTAGAGCTTAAAAAGAATTTACCAATTGGCTCAGGGCTAGGTTCGAGTGCGTGCTCGGTGGTAGCAACCTTTGCTGCGCTTGATAAGTTTGCTCAAACCAATTTAAGCCAAGTTGAGCTGATTGAATTAATGGCTGATTTTGAAGCTATAGTCAGTGGCGGGCGTCATTATGACAACATCACCCCGTGTTATTTAGGGGGCTTACAGCTTACAGGCGATTTAATTCCTGATAAGTCAATTGCTCTACCAGTTGATGAAAACTGGTACTACGTAGCGGCGTTTCCTGGGTTTTCGCTTAATACCGCAAAGGCGCGCTCGGTATTACCTAAAGAGCTAAGCATGCATGCAGGGGTTGAGTTTGCACAGCGTTTATCGGCATTTAGCAGTTTGTTATTAACGCAGCGTTTTGATGATGCACTGAGCATTATGCAAGACGATATAGCAGAGCCGTACCGAGCACCGTTAATAACAGGATTTAGCGAAGCGAAAGCAAATTTGCCAGCGCTTGGTGCAGAAATTGTCAGTATTTCAGGTGCAGGCCCTACGTTATTTACACTGTGTAAAACATTAGAAGCTGCCGAGAAATGTGCGCAGTGGTTAGCGCAAAACTATATAAATGAGCAGGGCTTTTGCCACATTTGTAAATTAGATAACGACGGCACGCGTCAATTAACAGTTTTATAGGATAGGCATTTATGCAATTACATAATTTAAAAGAAAACTCTCAAAAAGTGTCGTTTGTTGAAGCGGTAAAAACAGGGCTTGGGCGTAATCAGGGGGTATTTTTCCCTGAAAGCTTAGCGCCACTCGCCGATGTAGATGCGTTATTAGATATGGACTTTGTTACCCGCAGTAGCAAAATTTTATCACACCTTATTGGTGATGAATTACCCGCTGATACCGTTGCTCAAATGGTTAAAAATGCATTTAACTTCCCCGTAAAATTGGTAGAGGTTGAAGACAATAACTATTGTTTAGAGCTTTTTCATGGCCCTACGCTTGCGTTTAAAGACTTTGGCGGGCGCTTTATGGCTGAGTGTTTAGCACAGTTTAATCAAGGCGAAAAAGTCACGATTTTAACGGCAACCTCTGGCGATACTGGCGCTGCTGTTGCACATGCGTTTTACAACAAGCCAAACATAGATGTGGTTATTCTATACCCTAAAGGCAAAATTTCGCTTGCTCAGCAAAAGCTATTTACTACGCTTGGGAACAACATTCATTGTTACGCGGTTGATGGCAGTTTTGATGATTGCCAAGAGCTGGTTAAAAAGTCGTTTTTAGATGACGAAGTTAAATCTACACTTGGCCTAAATTCAGCTAACTCAATCAACATTAGCCGCCTAGTGGCACAAGTATGTTATTACTTTGAAGCCATTGCTCAGCTACCAAAAGAAAAGCGTGCTACAGCGCATATTTCAGTCCCTAGTGGTAACTTTGGTAATGTATGTGCCGCCATGATTGGTGCTGTAATTGGTTTGCCGGTGGGTAAACTAAGCGCGACTACAAATCAAAACGACACCGTGCCACGTTACATGCTTGATAAAAATTGGGCGCCAAATGCCACACTTGAGTCGCTTTCAAATGCGATGGATGTAAGCAAGCCAAATAACTGGCCACGTGTGCAAACAATGTTAGATAATAACTGGTTTAGCTACGATAATTTTTACTCAACCAGCGTGAGCGAAGAAAATACGCAAGCAGTGATGAAAAATATTCAACAAACTGGTTATGTTGCAGAGCCGCATACCGCCATTGCATACCAAGGTCTTGTAGAGAATAAAGCACCCGGCGCAGCAGGTATCTTTTTAGCAACTGCTCACCCTGCTAAGTTTAAAGATAGCGTAGAAGAGATTCTAAATATTGAACTTGATATGCCAAAACCACTTAGCGACGCACTTGCTAAACCTTGTTTAGCAAGCGACATTAACCCTGATTATGAAGCGTTACGCACTGAAATACTCGCTAAGTTAGGCTAACTAACTTAGCGTTAAAAAAGCGGCTTTGGCCGCTTTTTTTGTATTTTGAACGCGCTAAATAAAGTATTTATCATTAACTAATTAAATGTAAAAAATAAAAATCATTTAAATTATTAATGCATTTATAAAAAAATATCATCTTAAAAACGCTGTGAAATAGATTCAATCCCTGTTTAAATATCCTCAACTTAAGAGCGTAGGCAAAGAGTCGTTTAAAGCGTACAATAAAGCCTCTAAAAAACACCATACACGTTGCCCTAGGAGACCCCAATGTTAGAACGTAGCATGAATATTTCGGATTTTGATCCAGAGTTATTTGACGCGATAAACAAAGAAACTGCTCGCCAAGAAGAGCACATTGAATTAATCGCATCAGAAAACTACTGTAGCCCACGCGTACTAGAAGCACAGGGTTCACAGCTTACAAACAAATACGCAGAAGGTTACCCGGGCAAACGTTACTATGGCGGTTGTGAGCACGTAGACGTTGTTGAACAACTTGCAATTGATCGTGCTAACGAGCTATTTGGTTCTGACTATGCAAACGTTCAGCCACATGCGGGTTCTCAAGCAAATGCAGCTGTTTTCTTAGCATTATTAGAAGCGGGCGACACTGTACTTGGTATGAGCTTAGCTCATGGTGGTCACTTAACGCACGGTTCACACGTAAGCTTCTCAGGTAAGCTATACAATGCAATCCAGTACGGGCTAGACGAAGCAACTGGTGAAATTGACTACGCACAGGTAGAAACGCTAGCACTTGAGCACAAACCAAAAATGATTATTGGTGGTTTTTCTGCGTACTCAGGTATTGTTGATTGGGCTAAATTCCGTGAGATTGCTGATAAAGTAGGTGCTTACTTATTTGTTGATATGGCTCACGTTGCTGGTTTAATTGCAGCGGGTGTTTACCCAAGCCCAGTACCTCACGCGCATGTTGTAACAACAACAACACACAAAACATTAGCAGGCCCTCGTGGTGGTTTAATTATTTCTGCTTGTGGCGACGAAGCAATTTACAAAAAGCTTAACAGCGCTGTGTTCCCAGGTGGCCAGGGTGGTCCTTTATGTCACATTATTGCTGCAAAAGCAGTGGCATTTAAAGAAGCTCTACAACCAGAATTTAAAACATACCAAGCACAAGTAGTTAAAAATGCTCAAGCTATGGTTGCTGTTATGCAAGAGCGCGGTTACAAAATCGTATCTGATAAAACAGAAAACCACTTATTCTTACTTGATTTAATCGATAAAGATATCACAGGTAAAGATGCAGACGCAGCGCTTGGTAATGCAAATATTACTGTGAACAAAAACTCTGTACCAAACGATCCTCGCTCACCGTTTGTTACTTCTGGTTTACGTATTGGTTCACCTGCAATTACGCGTCGTGGCTTTAAAGAAGCTGAATCGAAAGAACTTGCTGGCTGGATTTGTGACGTATTAGACAACATCAACGATGAGTCAGTACAAGCGCAAGTTAAAGAAAAAGTTAAAGCAATTTGTGCAAAACTACCTGTATACGCTTAATTGCATAAGCAGCAGTAATTTAGATCACAACAAGGGGCCTGTTTACCTTTCGAGGTTTAATTTGCAGTAGTATGTTTGGTTTTTAGGCAAGGCAGAGTCTATGTAGTGTGGTTACTCCACACAAATAGGCGATAACGCAGCATAAATGCCAAACATGCACTGCCCTCGGGTTCGTCCTAGGGGCGATTTACTCTTTGTTGCTCGGTTTTTACTTAGCCCACTAGGTTACAAACCTCGCGCCGCGATCAAATCACCCCTAGATAGAACAAATTTAATCCTGAAAGGCCAACAGGCCCTATTTTTTTGCTAAGATAAAAGGCCGCTAAATAGCGGCCTTTTTTGTTTTAAAACGGAAGTACCGAGTTATGCATTGCCCATTTTGTACCGCAAAAGATACTAAAGTTATTGATTCTCGCCTAGTCGGCGGAGGCCACCAAGTTCGCCGTCGTCGTGAATGTAACGAGTGTCACGAGCGATTTACTACCTTTGAAGGCGCCGAGTTAGTTATGCCACGTGTAATTAAACAAGATGGCAGCCGAGAACCCTTTAATGAAGATAAACTACTCAATGGCCTTAATCGCGCCCTAGAAAAACGCCCTGTTAGTACAGAGCAAGTGGATGAAGTGGTTAATATTATTAAATCGCAGTTGCGTGCTACCGGCGAGAGAGAAATATCAAGTCACCTTGTGGGTGAGTGCATAATGGAGGCGCTTAAAAAACTGGATAAAGTAGCCTATGTGCGGTTTGCCTCTGTGTATCGCTCGTTTGAAGATATACGCGAATTTGGTGAAGAAATTGCCCGTTTAGGGGAGTAATAATGCAAAACCAAATAACCTTTACTGCGCAAGATGAAATGTACATGGCACGTGCCATCGAGCTTGCAAAAAAAGGGCGATTTACAACCACCCCCAATCCTAATGTAGGGTGTGTTTTAGTTAAAGATAACCACATAATTGGTGAAGGGTTTCATCAATTAGCTGGGCAGGGGCATGCTGAGGTTAATGCCCTTGCTGTAGCAGGTGAAAACGCAAAAGGTGCGACTGCGTATGTTACGCTTGAACCGTGTAGCCATTACGGACGCACTCCGCCGTGTGCAGAGGGTTTAAAAGCCGCAGGTGTAGTAAAAGTTATTGCAGCTATGGTCGACACCAACCCACAAGTAGCAGGTAAAGGGCTTAAAATACTCAGCGATGCCGGTATTGAGGTTGCATTTGGGCTTTTAGAGCAGCAAGCGCGCGCACTTAATTTAGGTTTTTTTAAGCGTATGGAGCAGGGACTTCCGTATGTTACGTGTAAAATGGCGGCCAGCATTGATGGTAAAACCGCGCTAAAAAATGGCCAAAGTAAGTGGATCACCGGAAGCGCTGCGCGACAAGATGTACAATTACACCGAGCACAAAGCTGCGCTATTTTAACGGGCGCCGATACGGTTATTACCGATGATGCTAAGCTCAATGTGAGGTTAAGCGAGTTGCCACAGGCTTTGCCTACTGAATTACCCCTACGCCAACCGGTGCGTGTTATAATTGACTCACAAAATAGGCTTACACCAGAGCTGGCAGTATTTAATATTGAAAGTGAAATAATAATTTTTACTACCAAGGTTGATAAATCAACGCAGTGGCCGCATTTTGTAAGGCATATAGAAGTGCCACAGCAAAATAACAAAGTTAATTTAACGTCTGTTTTAGCGCACCTTGCTAAGCTGCAATTTAATCATGTTTATTTAGAAGCGGGTGCTACACTTGCCGGTAAAATGACAGAGCTTAATTTAATAGACGAATATATATTTTATCTAGCGCCTAAACTAATGGGGTGCGATGCAAAAAGTTTAGTTAATTTTGCTCCGCTAACAGATATGCAAAACACCGTTAATTTGACGTTTAAAGAGTGTGTGAAAATAGGCGATGATTTACGTATAACCGCCACAAAACACATTCCAATCACTTAATTAAAAGAGTAGGGCTATGTTTACTGGAATAATTGAAGCCACAGGCAAAATTGCGCTATTACAAAAAAAACAAGGCGATTTAGCCATTCGTATTCAAAGCGCTAATCTTGATATGAGCGATGTAAAGCTTGGCGATAGCATTGCCACTAATGGCGTATGTTTAACGGTAGTTGATAAGCACATTGATGGCTTTAGTGCCGACTTATCAAACGAAACTATCAGCTTAACTGGGTTTGCAAATTATAATATTGGCCAAACAGTTAACCTTGAAAAAGCCATGCAGCCGGTTTCACGTTTAGGCGGGCATTTAGTGTCAGGTCATGTTGATGGCATTGCAACCATTACAGCTATTACTAGTAATGCGCGCGCCACAGAATATTGGCTAAGCACCGATGAAAATTTAATGAAGTACATTCCTTACAAAGGGTCTGTATGTATAGATGGTATAAGCCTGACAGTAAACGCTGTACAAGGTAATAAATTTAAATTAACCATAGTGCCGCACACAAGCGAGCAAACCACCATTGCTGATTTTAAAGTGGGCACACGCGTTAATTTAGAAGTCGACCAAATTGCACGTTATTTAGAGCGCCTTATTAAAGGGGCTGAGCAGCCGACAGGCTCAGATATTTCAATGAGCTTACTAGCTAAAGCTGGTTTTGTTAAATAACGACACTGATAACTTACACGAGCAAATTTATGAATTTACACAGCGCACAAGAAATCATCGACGACATTAAAGCCGGTAAAATGGTTATTTTAATGGATGACGAAGACAGAGAAAACGAAGGTGATTTAATCATTGCAGCAGAGCACATTAGCGCCGAAGCAATTAACTTTATGGCTACTCATGGCCGTGGCTTAATTTGTTTAACTATGACGCAAGAGCGTTGTGAGCAGCTTGATTTACCGTTAATGGTTAAAAACAATGGCGCAGCGTTTTCTACTAACTTTACTATGTCGATTGAAGCATCTAAAGGTGTAACAACGGGTATATCAGCAGCCGATAGAGCGCGTACAGTTCAAGCGGCAATTGCAAAAGGCGCCGTACCAAGCGATATCGTACAGCCTGGGCATATTTTTCCTATTATGGCACAACCAGGTGGCGTGTTAACGCGCGCAGGCCACACCGAAGCTGGGTGTGATTTGGCACGTTTAGCCGGCCTTGAAGCCTCATCAGTTATTGTAGAAATTCTCAATGCTGATGGCACTATGGCGCGCCGCCCAGATTTAGAAATATTTGCTAAAGAGCACGGTATTAAAATTGGCACAATTGCAGATTTAATTGAGTACCGAAACCTTAACGAAACCACCATAGAGCAAGTGGCTAAGTGTAAATTACCCACTGAGCACGGTGAGTTTGATTTAGTAACCTACAAAGATACGATTGACGGCCAACTGCACTACGTATTGCTAAAAGGCGAAATTAAAGAGCAAGAACCAACGCTTGTGCGCGTGCACTTACAAAGTACCTTTAACGACATTTTGCTTTCAGACAGAAGTGCGGACCGTAGTTGGGGGCTTTCTGATGCGATGGCTTACATTGCAAAAAATAACGGTGCACTGGTTATTTTAGGTAAACAAGAAAGCACCGAAGAGCTAGAGGCCACAGTAAAAGCATTTGCTGCTGCCGATGCTGGCGAAAATGTTACGCCGCGTAAGTTTAAAGGTACATCGCGTACCGTTGGTGTGGGCTCGCAAATACTGGCTGATTTAGGTATTAAGCAAATGCGCTTAATGAGTCGCCCTAAAAAGTACCATGCACTTTCGGGCTTTCATTTAGAAGTGGTTGATTACGTTGAGCCACAATAAGGGCTCAGCTTTTAACTAGTCTATTTTTTTATTTTTATGGTATGATGCGCAGCAATTTTTGCGCAATCGCAACCGCTTGAACATATTTTTAGGGTTATCAAATGAAAATTATTGAAGGTAATAAGTACGCTCCAGGCAAAAAATTCGCTATTGTTATTTCTCGTTTTAACGATTTTATTGGTAGCAGCCTACTTGAAGGTGCTGTTGATGAGCTAAAGCGTACTGGTGGCGTAGCCGATGATGACATTACCGTTGTGTATGTACCCGGTGCAGTAGAGTTACCTTTAGCGGCAAAACGCATTGCGGCAAAAAAAGAGTATGATGCAATCATCGCATTAGGCGTAGTGATCAGAGGTGGTACACCACACTTTGACCTCGTTGCTGGCGAATCTAACAAAGGCCTTGCAAATGTATCGCTTGAGTATGATATCCCGGTTGCATTTGGCGTATTAACCACAGAAAGCATTGAACAAGCAATTGAACGCGCTGGTACCAAAATGGGTAACAAAGGCGGCGAAGCGGCATTAGGCGCGCTTGAAATGGTTAATGTGTTAGATAAAATTTAAGTTTAAGGAATTTTTGTGAAACCAGCAGCAAGACGTAAAGCACGTATCTTAGCACTTCAAGCCGTTTATTCTTGGCAATTAAGTGGCAATTTAATTGCCGATATCGAACAACAAATGTTGATCGAAAACGACGTGACTAAAATTGATGTTGAATACTTTAAAGATTTAGCGCGTGGCGTTGCCGTTAACTATAAGCAACTAGATGAAGCTGTATCTCCGCATTTAACACGTCCATTTGATGATTTAGATATGGTAGAGCGTGCAATTTTACGTTTAAGCGCGTATGAGCTTAAATTCCGTGAAGATGTGCCATACAAAGTAGCAATCAATGAAGGCATTGAGCTTGCTAAAATATTTGGCGCTGAAGACAGCCATAAATTTGTAAACGGTGTACTTGATAAAGCTGTTAAGCATTTACGCAAGTAATACTAACCTTGCTAAAGCACTCTGCTAAAGAGCTTAGCTTTAACAGTTAGTACACGTTAAAAAGGAGAGCCGGCATAGGTCGGCTTTTTTGTGTATGAAGGAATTTGAATTAATAAACCGCTACTTTAAAGGTCGTGGTATAACTCGTCGTGATGTAAGCCTAGGAATAGGGGACGACTGTGCATTAGTTACCGTTCCGCAAAACTGCCAACTTGCAGTAACAACTGATACGCTTGTATCGGGTGTTCATTTTTTTGATGACATTTCTCCCCGAGCATTAGGACACCGAGCACTGGCCGTAAATCTTAGTGATTTAGCAGCCATGGGGGCTGAGCCTACTTGGGTGTCGGTGGCATTAACCCTACCAAATATTAACCAGCAGTGGATTGAAGAATTTACTGAGGGAATGCACGAAATTGCTGAGTACTTTAATGTACAAATAATTGGTGGCGATACTACGCAGGGCCCTTTAACAGTTACTATATGCGCTAAAGGCACTGTGCCAGAAGGCAAAGCTTTACGCCGTGCAGGTGCTAAAGTGGGCGACTGGGTATGTGTAACCGGCACGCTAGGTGATGCCGGCTTGGCTATTGAATCTCGAAAGCGTGGCCTAAGTATTGAGCCTGAGCACTTAAAGTACATAAATAGCCGCTTTGATTACCCCACTCCACGGGTGGCTGCAGGGCAAGTATTACGTGGCCTTGCTTCATCAGCTATTGATGTGTCTGATGGCCTTATGGCAGATTTAACCCACATACTTGATATGTCACAAGTCAGCGCCAGTATCAATATTGAAAACATCCCAACCTCAGACGCTATGCGTTCAAGCCTGAACTTTGAGGCGCAATTGCCGTATATTTTAGGCTATGGCGATGACTACGAATTACTTTTTACTGTCTCTGAAGATAATAAAAGCATGTTGGAGCTTAAATTACGTCAATACGGCGTAGAAGCAACGTGCATAGGACAAATAAAAAGTGGCGAAGGGCACATTGAGCTTTTACACCACGGTGAAAAATTTAATTTTGAGCAACAGGGCTTTGAGCACTTTGCCAAGGAGCAGGTTTGACTAGCAAAAAACAGTTTAATTTAAAGCGCCCGCACCAGTTATTTGGCCTAGGGTTTGGTACTGGCCTTGCGCCTGTTGCGCCAGGCACCTTTGGTACATTTGCTGCTTTACCATTTATTTTTATGACCATGTATTTTCCGCTTTGGCTACAAATCGTGTTTGCCGTGGTTATTAGTATTTTTGGTATTTGGGCGTGTGGCAAAACCGCCGATGATTTAGGTGTGCACGACCATCCAGCCATAGTGTGGGATGAAGTTGCGGGTTATTACATTACGATGATTGGCGCAGCGCTTAGTTGGCAAACCTTACTTGTAGGCTTTTTATTATTTAGATTTTTTGATATTGCCAAACCTGGCCCGATCAAAACGCTCGATAAGCGAATGGACGGCGGCGTGGGTATAATGGCTGATGATGTACTTGCCGGTATTTTTTCGCTTATTTGTTTGCATGCGTTAATAAAAGCAGGTTTACTACCCTTTTAATTTTTGTGTTTTATTTGTTTAACTAGGTGGCAGCGAAATGATGCGATTTTTATTGGTATGTGTACTTATGTTGTGTGCCATGCCAAGTTGGGCTTCTATTACTGATTACGTTGTTAAGCAATGGAATATCAAAGATGGCTTGCCCTCGCAATCGCTAAAAAGTGTTGTGCAAGATCAGCAAGGCTATATGTGGGTCGGAACGCAATTTGGCCTTAGTCGCTTTGACGGCACAACTTTCACTAATTACAACACACAAAATAGTCCTTTTTTGCCAAGCAATGGTATTAATAAACTGCTCATAGATAGTAATGGCTATCTGTGGGTGGGCACTAAAAGTGGCTTGGTGGTCATAAACCCGCAAACGCTTGCCGCACAAGAATTTAATATTAAAGGCCCAGTTAGAGACATATTAGAAGATGCCAAGGGCAGCATTTGGATTGCAGCTAATGGGCTTTATTATGTAGACCGCAACCAAGTTGATTTACGTGATAAAGCGAACGAACTCGTTCCTATTGTAAATGCTACTGTGATCACCCAAATAGTGGGGTCGGTTAGTCAAATGGCGCTTTCTCCAGAGGGGATTTGGCTTGTCAACGACCGTCATTTACTACGCTTAACTAAAAGCGCCTCTGATTTTTCAAAACTCAGGTTGGAGTTAACAGCTAAGGTGTCGTTGCCTGAGCGGTTAGCACAAACCATTGTTCATGATCTGTCTTTTTTAAATGGTAATTTATATTTAGCCTCTGAACTGGGTGCCTACTTTTTAGATTTAGACGATGAGCTAAGACCTTTCCCGCTTCCGAATGCGAATAACTCAGCTGTGTATAAATTTATGAGCGACACCAATGGTGGATTATGGGTTTCTACGTATGGACGACTGCTTTTTAGAGCTAAGTCGGGTGAGTGGCAATGGGTTGAGCCAAGTCAGCTAGATCAAAGTATTTGGTTTGCCGATATTTACCGCGATAGCCAAAATAATATTTGGCTTGCAAGTTTTAGCGAAGGCTTATGGCTTGCACACGAAGGGCGTATAGAACGCCACTCTGCTTTATCGCAAATGACTGAGGCCGTTATGGCAATCAGCCAAGCGCCCGATGGTAATTTATGGGTAGCAAATAAAAGTGGTATTGGGTATTTCGATTTAAATAAAAACTTTGTCAATAAAATACCCAGTGCGCAATTTGGCCGCGCAACAGTACACGACTTACAGTTTGATGGCTCGCGTTTATATATAGCGACCGGACGAGGGCTGTTTTTTTTCGAGCAAGATAAACTATACAGTTTTCCTGGCAGAGCCCTGCGCGACAACCCTGTATTTGCTATTAGCCCATCAAGCAAAGGTGGTTTTTGGATAGGTACAGGGCGTGGCTTGTATAGGCTAAGTTATGGCGGGTTAACACCCTTTGCATACAATGCCTTTTTAGGCAGTAAATTTATAACGTATGTGCTCGATAAAGCAAACTTTGGTGTAATAGGGACCAGTAAAGGGGCGTATTACTTTACTGACCGTGGCATTGAAAAAATAGGTGACCAAACTTCGCTCGAAAGTGCATACATAACCAGCGTATTATACATAGATGGTGTAGGTATTTTAATTGGCTCGCTTAATGACGGCTTATTTTACAGAAGTTTGCAAGGGCATTGGCGACAGTTAGATGCAGCCAACGGCTTACCCTATGGCTCTATTTTTAGCCTAGAGTATGACGAAACTTATAAGCGTGTATGGGTAAGTACCATGAAAGGTGTTTACCGTATGCCAGTAGCGCAATTTAAATCAGAGGTGTCGAGCTTAAAAGTGGAAGAGGTTATTTCTTCTTTTGATAGGCAGCTCGATGGTAAAGCAAGCCAGTGTTGTAACGGTTTAGGACACGATGCCGTTGCCATGACCGATTATTCAATTTGGTACCCAAGCTTACAAGGCATTGTAGAAATACCTAAAAATACCGAGCTATTTGGCCTAAATGTATTAAAGCCTAAAGTAGAAACACTGACCACACCACTGCGCGCGTTAACTACCGCAGCATTGGGCGAAAAGCCTTTACTAGATACTGATGAGCGCGACATAACATTAAAGTACACCGCCATCGATTATTATGCGCCAAATAGTATTGAGTTTAGATATAAGTTAAGTGGGTTAGATAGTGATTGGCGCTATGCTAATGCACGCCGAGAAGCCATTTATACAAATTTACCGGCGGGGTCATTTTTATTTGAGCTTGAGGCAAAACGCCAAGGCGAAGATTGGGACAGAGCGCAAACTGTCGAGTATGCATTTGTAGTACCGCAGCGCTTTGACGAAACTATTTACTTTAGATTGCTAATTGTTAGTGGGTTTATTTTACTGTTTTACTTTATTTTTTGGGTATTTAGAGCGCAAGAGCGCCGTAAGCAAGAAGTACTCGAAGCGCTGGTTACAGAGCGTACATTAGAGCTGCGCCAAGCTAACGATAAATTAGGCCAAGTAAACTCACAGCTTAAACTAGTTAGTCACTCAGATGAGCTTACAGGGCTACGTAGCCGTCGCTTTTTGTTTGATCAGCTCCCTAAAGATATTGAGCACTTCCAACGTAATGCACAGTCTTTACAAGCGCAAGGTAAGTCACTTGTACTGCTTATTATCAACTTTGATAACTTTAGCCGTATAAACGATGCGTATGGCCCAATAGCAGGAGATAGCTGCTTACAACAAATGGCAGCGTTACTTAATTCGCGTACCCAAGGCTCTGACTATGTAGCACGCTGGAGTGGGGATGAGTTTTTATTATTGCTGCGCGATTTTAAGTGCAACATGATTGACAGCTATGCCTCTGATTTATGCCAAGCAATCGCATTAAATTCGTTTCAATTACCAAACGGTAAAACAACCAATATTACGGCTTCATTGGGGTGGTCTTTTTACCCACTGCCACTTTTAGGTGGGCAAGTAATAAGCTGGGAAACGTCGATAAACTTAGCCGATATAGCGCTTCATCAGGTTAAAAAACGCGGTGGTGACGGTGTGGCAAATATTACGTTTGATAAACAGTTGGATGCGTTTGAGTTTGAGCAAAATTCGAATGTAGATCAGCAGCTGGGTATTTTACAAAGTAATGGCTTAGCAGATATTAAAGTGTGGATGCGATAATGCCCAACCTACAAAAGTAGGCTAGGCATGGTGAGGGTAACGCTATTTAATTACTGGTTTAGCCACGCTGGTAAAATAGCCACTGACTCAGGAGCACTAAATGCCATACTTGCATCGGCACTTATATCTCCCCCTGCGGTACTTAAAATATTATTAAAGCGCATAACTACGTTGTTAGACTTTTCGGCAACATATAAATCGGTTCCGCTATACATAATATCAACAGGGTTTCCTAATAATGTATTGGGCCCGCTAATCGTCGCGCTTATATTGACTAGCCCCGAGGCATTTGCGGTATTATTTAATACATAAATTTTGCCATCGTCAGCAACGGCTGCGCTGCCTACATCAGAAAGTATTAACGCACCACTTAATGAGTCGTAATCTATTCCATGAATATTGGTAGGCCCTGCCAGTGCTTGTGAATTATTGGCAGGTGTAATTAATCTATCTTCTGTACTTATTGTGGTCTCGCCACTTAGTAGCTTATTTTTAACTTGATCAAATACCGCTACAGTGCCATTAGTTAGCGCAACAAAAGCGCGGTCAGTGTTACTGTCGTAATCAACATCCCACGGGCGTGCATTATTGGCAAAAGTTAAGGTCATAAGAGGTAATACATCGCCGGTGGCACAGCTTGAAAATATAGCAATGCTCGGCGTGGTTTCATTATTTTCAGCCACAAAAATCATTCCACTATCGGAGGCAATATCTAATCCTTTAGGTGAAATAAGGCCTGTATTGCTTCCTGAAATCAGTCTATCTTGGCTGGCGTTAAATGTTTCGCCATCACGGTTATAAGCCACTTTAGTAGAGATGACGATTCCGCCCATTCCTGTACTGGCATTATCGAATGTTGCGTAGCTATTACCTGCTTTATCAAAGCTAACGCTTTCTATCGTTTGGCTTGCATTATAGCTTGCAAGTTCGCTACTTAATGCTGTATTTAAACGGCTAATTTGGCCTGTATCACCCGCAGTGCTTGGATTACTGGATACGGCTACGCCTAATAGCGCCATATTAGGCTCAGTACTATCTGATATATCAGCCATTGAGCTTTGAGTTAGCGTGTTAGTAATTGACTCTGGCTTAGTAGACGCAGTACTTAAATCGGGCGCTATATCGCCACTTTCACCGGCAAATATATTACTAAACACTAAAATTGCATCGTTTGATTTTTCGGCCACACGTAAATCGCTACCCTCAAGGGTAATATCTACAGGGTTGCCTAGCATAGTCGCAGGGCCTGAAATACTGCGTGCAACAGATGTATTACCTTGCGCAGTAGAAGCATTATTAATAACAAAAAGCGCGCCATCGGTAGCATCTGATGCGCTACCAACATCCGATAAAATAAGTTTATTGGTGGTTTCATCATAAACAATGCCGTGAATATTTACCGATATTTGCACACCATCGGCATCGCTTGGTGTAATAGTACGACTTGGCATAGCGGTAAATTCACCGCTTACAAAATTATCATAAACCGCGACATCACCGTTGGTAAGTGCTACATAAAGTCGGTCGTTTACGTGGTCATAATCAACATCCCACGGGGCGGCTTCGGTAACAGTGGTAGCAAGCGGCGCGGCATCTCCCGCTGCAGCACTGCCAAATGTGGTAATTTGCATGGCACCAAAATCAGCTATAAATATCAGCCCGCTATTTTTTGCAATCGCTATGCCCTTAGGATTAACCAGTGTAGTGGCAGGGCCTGTAATTTCACGGTCTTGATTAGTGCTAAAGCTTGCACCATCATCACGATTGGCAAGTTGGCATATAGTTTTAACGCTACCATTTTCGCTGTCGCTTGCTTGTATTAAATTACCGAGGCTATCAAAGGCTACGCCTTCATTTGCAGTGGTATTAAAGGTTTTTAATTTGGCAGCGTTCTGGTTTATTAAATCAACAGTGCCTGCGTTTTGCTCGCCGTTATTAGCTAAAATAAACGTGGCTGCACTAAAGCCGGGGTTACCGTTTGTGCCATCGTTTCCATCTTGACCATCTGCTCCCGACGTACCGGCTAAACCGTTTTCTCCATCACCGCTGCACCCTGAAATACCAAGTACTATCCCAAGCGCTAATGCTGAAAAACAAAGGGGGCGTTTAAGTGAACTGCTTTGTGTATGAAGGTGAGTTAAATTAGCTTTTTTCATCATTTTTACCTTTTAATATTCCATCAAATGAAAGTAAATAACGTGCCTGCTTATACTCCTCAGTACGTACTATTTACTGTGTTAACCTCATAGGGATAACGCGTAGAAATACACATTGGATGCAAATATTTAAAAATAAAAAACAAAAAAGGAGCCATCAGGCTCCCTTTAAAAACTAGCTAGCAAAAATAATTAAGCGATAAACGATTTTATTGAATTTAAAATGCCTTGTTCGCCTAAGCCCATTTCATCGTGCATTTGCGCTTGTGTGCCGTGCTTAATAAATTCATCAGGAATACCTAAGTTAAGCACTTTTAGGTTGGCTTTTTGCGCTGCTAAATATTCATTAACCGCTGAGCCTGCGCCACCACAAATAGCGTTGTCTTCAAGCGTTACTATTACATCATGAGTTTGGCTAAGCTCATCTAATAAACTTGTATCAAGTGGCTTAATAAAGCGCATATTAACTAGCGTTGCACCTAGCTCACTTGCAGCAAGTTGCGCGTTTTCAAGCAAAGTACCAAAGGATAAAATAGCAATTTTAGCGCCTGGTTTAATGGTATTGGCTTTGCCTATTTCTAGTAGCGTCATTTCGCTTTGAATATCGGCAGTACCGGCACTACCACGAGGGTAGCGAACTGCTACAGGGCAATTAGCCTTATAACCGGTATAAAGCATATGTCGGCACTCGTTAGTATCACTTGGGGCCATAATAACCATGTTTGGAATACAGCGCATAAAGCTTAAGTCGTACGCACCTTGGTGTGTTTCGCCGTCGGCGCCTACAATACCAGCGCGGTCTATAGCAAAAAGCACAGGTAAGTTTTGCAGTGCAACATCATGGATAAGTTGATCATACGCACGTTGTAAAAAGCTCGAGTAAATAGCTACAACGGGTTTTAACCCTTCACAGGCAAAACCGGCGGCCAATGTGACAGCGTGCTGCTCTGCTATGGCTACATCGAAATACTGCTCTGGGTGCTCTTTTGAAAAACGCACCATACCTGAGCCTTCACGCATTGCCGGCGTAATAGCCATTAATTTTTTATCTTGCTCGGCCATATCACACAACCAATCACCAAACACCTTAGAGAAAGTGGCGGCGCCAGGTTTAGATTTAGGTAAGCTTGATGTATTAGGGTCAAACTTTGGCACACCGTGATAGCCAATAGGATCAGCTTCTGCGGGTTTATAGCCTTTTCCTTTTTGGGTTTTTATATGTAAAAGCTGAGGCCCTTTTAAATTACGCATATTACGCAGTGTATCTACGAGCATATTTACATCGTGGCCATCAATTGGGCCAATGTAATTAAGACCTAGTTCTTCAAAGAAGGTACCTGGAATAACCATTCCTTTTAGGTGCTCTTCTACTTTACTGGCAAGCTCTTTAACAGGAGGTACGCCAGAGAGTAACTTTTTACTGCCTTCGCGAATATTTGTGTAAAAGCTGCCAGATAAAATACGCGCAAAGTGATTAGTTAACGCACCGACGTTTTCAGAAATCGACATTTCGTTATCATTTAAAATGATTAACATGTCAGATTTTACATCGCCTAAGTGGTTCATGGCTTCAAATGCCATACCTGCTGTAATGGCGCCATCGCCTATAACGGCAACAGTTTTGCGGCCTTTACCTTCTTTTTGAGCCGCAATAGACATCCCAAGTGCTGCCGAAATAGAGGTACTTGAATGGCCTACGCTAAAGGTATCGTATTGGCTTTCTTCACGAAAAGGGAATGGATGTAATCCGTCTTTTTGGCGAATTGTATGCATTAAATCGCGTCGTCCCGTTAAAATTTTATGCGGGTACGCTTGATGGCCTACATCCCATACAAGGCGATCTTCTGGTGTGTTATACACATAATGTAGAGCAACGGTAAGTTCAACAGTTCCTAAACCAGACGCTAAATGGCCGCTACTTTGCGAAACAGAGTTGAGTAAATAGTCTCGTAACTCGTTGCTAAACGCAGGGAGTTTATCTTGCGCTATATCGCGTAAGTGGGCTGGTTCGTCAACCAAGTTAAGTAATGGATACTTGCTACTATCAAGTGTCATGGTATTTATTTTATCCTTCGCTAACATCGGTGCTAACTTATTAGTTGTTACCGCTGTTGAGTAATAATGTCAGTGCTAAATGGCAATACGTATATGTAACACTCAATGGTCACGTTTAATCAGGTAGTTTGCCAGCGCCGCTAGAGTAGAGGTATCAGCATCTATTTTGTTTAATGCTTGATGCGCTTGCTCTATTAAATTTTGCGCCATTTGCTTGGCGCCTTGCATACCTAATAGGGCCGGATAAGTTGCTTTATTAGCAGCTAAATCAGAGCCTTGTGGCTTACCTAAAGTAAATGTGTCACCTTCAACATCTAAAATGTCGTCGTGCACTTGAAATGCCAGCCCTATAGCATACCCAAAAACACGTAAGTTTTCTAAGGTTTGTTTGTCTGCTTTTTCGCTACATAATGCACCCAATGTAATGGCACAGTTGATTAAGGCACCCGTTTTTAATCTATGAATTCGTTCAAGCTGTTGTATTGTAATCACTTTATCTGTGGCTGCAATATCTAGCCCTTGCCCGCCGACCATGCCTTCAAGCCCCGATGCTTTAGCCAGTGCGCTGATCATTTTTACTTGTGTTGACGCGCTGCAGGTAAAATTGTGAGCCGAGATAAGCTCAAAGGCTAATGTTTGTAGTGCATCGCCCGCTAAAATTGCATGCGCATCGTCAAACTCTATATGGCAAGTTGGGCGTCCACGGCGAAGGTCGTCATCATCCATGGCTGGTAAATCATCGTGCACCAACGAGTAGCTATGAATACACTCAATAGCAGCAGCAAGAATATCTAAATCTTGCTTATTAGCTCCGAGCATTTCACCACTTGCGTAGACTAAAAAGGGGCGTAAACGCTTGCCACCGTTAAATAAGCCGTACTGGGTGGCTTCTTTTACTGTGTGTGCAGTATCAAGGGGTTGATCAAAGTACTGTTGCAGGGTCTTTACGACATCTTGTTGAGCACATTCTATTTTTTCTTGTATGCTCACGGTTATTCCATATCGTTGTTAAATGAAGTAAGCGCTGCTTTTTCGTCATTACCCATTAAAATAGACACTTTTTGTTCTGCTTGTTGTAACTTACCCGTTGAGGCGTTAGCTAAGGCTATACCACGCTCAAATTGCTTTAACGACTGCTCAAGCGATAAATCACCTTGTTCCATTTCACCGACAATGGTTGATAATTCTTCGAGTGCTTGTTCAAAACTTAGGTTTTCAGGTTTTTTAGTCGCCATGTTTAATTTCAGCCAGCATGATAAATTTAGGAGCCAATTTTAGGGGGAATGCTAAACTAGGTCAAAGGATGATCGTTGTTTTTTGAGTTATATCAGTTTAAATCGTATTTTTACCATGTATAAGATGCGTATTAGTGCTCACTGTGTACAATAAAATTAATCAGTCGCTAGGCGAGTAGGGTATCTTGATCTAAAATTAGGCCAAACACAGTGTTTTACACTTTTTTCAAAAATGGCTTAAGTATTTCAGTATCTTGCCGATAAGCAGTTAATAATAAAAGTTTGAATAACAAAGTATAATACTTTGGAGGAAATGTGGATTTAGCAACCATAATTGGGATCCTTGGCGCAATTGGTTTAATTGTCATGTCCATGTTTATGAGTAGTAGCGGTGAAATGGGGATGTTTGCCGATGCGCCTTCTAGTGTAATTGTATTTGGTGGCTCACTATTTATTGTGTTATCAAACTTTACCTTGTCGCAGTTTTTGGGCATAGGTAAGGTTGTTGGTAAAGCATTTATGTTTAAAATCGAATCGCCAGAAGAGCTGATTGAAAAAGCAGTTGAACTTGCTGATTCTGCCCGTAAAGGGGGGTTTTTAGCCCTCGAAGAAGCCGAAATACCAAACCCTTTTATGCGCAAAGGTGTAGATATGCTCGTTGATGGCCACGATGCTGATGTAGTTCGTGCCACGCTTCAAAAAGACATTTCTTTAACCACGACCCGTCACGAACTGGGCGCCGGTTTATTTAAGTCACTTGCCGATATAGCCCCAGCAATGGGTATGATAGGTACGTTAATAGGCTTAGTTGCTATGTTATCTAACATGGATGACCCTAAAGCCATTGGCCCCGCAATGGCGGTGGCATTATTAACTACTTTATATGGTGCATTTTTAGCAAATGTAGTGGCTATTCCTATTCAGGTAAAACTGGAGCTTCGCAAAGACGAAGAAGCCATGAATCAGCGTCTAATACTGGATGCTATTTTAGGTATTCAAGATGGCCAAAACCCGAAAGTAATTGAAGGTATATTGAAAAACTACCTTGCTGAGTCTAAGCGCAAAGTAGATACCGAGGAGTAACCATGTCTGATCAAGAGTGCAAATGCCCACCACCAGGTCTGCCTGCTTGGATGGGAACATTTGCCGACTTAATGTCGCTTTTAATGTGCTTTTTTGTACTTTTGCTCGCGTTTTCAGAAATGGATGTACTTAAATTTAAGCAAATAGCAGGCTCGATGAAGTTTGCATTTGGTGTGCAAAACAAAATAGAAGTAAAAGATATCCCTAAAGGGACCTCGGTTATTGCTATGGAATTTACCCCAGGTAAGCCTGAACCTACCCCGATAGAAACCATTCAGCAACAAACCGTTGAAATGACCCAGCAAATGTTAGAGTTTCAAGCGGGTGATGAAAGCTCTGCTGGTGGTAGACAAGAGCAACGTGGCGATAAACGTGGTGGCGAGTCACGTAGTACATCGCAGCAGCAATCTTCAGAGCAAGCAACTTCAGCCGCCGATCAAGAACAAACTAACGAGTTAGTGAAAAAAATAGCGCAACAGCTCGAAAAGCAAATAATAGATGGTGCAATCGAACTTGAATCTTTAGGACAGCAAATCATTATTCGTATCCGTGAAAATGGCTCATTTCCCTCTGGCAGTGCTTTTTTACAACCTAAATTTAAGCCCATAATTCAAGATATTGGTGAGTTATTAAAGGATGTACCTGGTGAAATTACGGTATCGGGTCACACCGATGATTTTCAGGTTTCTAACGAGTTATATATTAATAACTGGGACTTATCGTCAAAGCGTGCTGTAGCAGTCGCAAGCGAATTACAAACGGTACAAGGGTTTGATAAAAACCGCATGATGGTAGTAGGGCGTGCTGATACTCGTCCACTTGTGCCGAATGATTCAAACGAAGATAGGCGTAGAAATCGCCGAGTAGAAATATCAATCTTACAAGGTAAGGCTAAAGAGTCAGACCCTATTGATGTGCGCTAGGCGAGTAGCGGGCGCTAATTTTTCTAATCAAGTTTCTTTTTAAGGTACTTAATCACCTAAGTATCTTGGCAAGCTCATTATTTTAGCTTAAAGTACATTTCCTTAACATATGTAATGGATGCGCTGTGAAAGTTATAATTAAATATTGTGATATGCCAGGTAATGGTGATGGTACCGACGACGATACAAAAGAAAAATAAGGTAAAACATTTTGCCTGATTGGTTTTTGTATTTCGTTAGTATTTTAAGTAAAAGCTGGGTCTTTATGCTAAGCCCGGCTCTTTTTATATTTTTTATATTTAAAGATTACTTAGCCTTTAGGTTTGCATTACTGACCGTCGCTTTTTTCTTCTTTGGGGGGATAACAGCCTCTAGCTTGAGAGAGTTTGACGATATTTATATCTATCGTTATTTAGTATGGGCGGCTACCGATATTATATGGATGGCGTTAATAGCTTATTGGGGAATAAAAGATAAAGTTTATTTATGGCAATGCGTTATTGGTCAGTTAGTGGTTATTGGCGCACCTATATTACAATTATTCAGATTAGTTGACCGTCACCTTTGGGATTTAGCGTACAGCACCATTATTTACAAAACGTTAATGCCCTTTATCAACATTGGCACCGTCATAGTGTGTTATATACCTTTAATTATGCTTTTCGCTAAAAAAAGTAATACCCCCTCAAAAATAGAAAGCGCTCCACCTTCTAAATAGCTGTGCTAAACTACTGTTCATATAAACAGTTAATGAGCAACTCCCATGAAACTCTATATCGCAGAAAAGCCATCACTTGGCAGAGCTATTGCTGATGCATTGCCAAAACCACATAAAAAACACGATGGTTATATAGAAGTGGCTAATGGTGACTGTGTCTCGTGGTGTATAGGGCACTTACTAGAGCAAGCTGAACCTGATGATTATGATGCGCGTTTTAAAAAGTGGCAATTTGAACACCTTCCCATAGTGCCACAGCAATGGCAGCTCAAGGCAAAAACGAAAACGCGTAAACAATTAACTATTTTAAAAAAGCTAATTAAGCAGGCATCAGTACTCGTGCATGCGGGCGATCCCGATCGCGAAGGCCAATTGTTGGTTGATGAAGTCATAGAGCAAGCCAAAATAAGTAAAACCAAAAAGCAAAGCATTCAGCGTTTACTTATAAGTGATTTAAATTTAGCGGCGGTAAAAAAAGCGCTTACTACTATGCGTTCAAATCGTGAATTTATTCCGCTTAGTGTGTCGGCGCTTGCGCGTTCACGTGCAGATTGGCTATTTGGTATGAACCTTACGCGTGCTTATACGCTGGCGGGACAAAAAGCAGGCTTTGGCAATGTGTTGTCGGTGGGTCGCGTACAAACCCCAATTTTAGGTTTAGTGGTTAACCGGGATAACGAAATAGCTAACTTTGTGTCAAAACCATTTTATGAAGTGTTGGCGCATTTAATAACTCCTGAGCAGCAAAGCTTTGTGGCCAAGTGGGTACCAAGCAAAGCCTGCGAGCCGTACCAAGATGAAGAGGGCCGCGTTTTAAATAATGCATTAGCCGAAAACGTCGCCTCGCGAATAGCGAATCAACCAGGCGAGGTTACAGCACTTGAACAAAAACAAAAAAAACAAAGCGCGCCGCTGCCTTATAATTTATCGGCACTGCAAATAGATGCTGCAAAGGCATTTGGTATGGCAGCTCAGCAAGTACTCGATATTTGCCAAACGCTCTATGAGCGTCATAAGTTAATTACTTACCCTCGTTCTGATAATCGTTATTTGCCTAAAGAGCATCATGTAGATGCGCCTGCAATTTTAAAAGCAATTGCAGCTAATGGCGGTCAAAATACTGAGTTTGTGAATGGGGCAGACGCTAAAAAACGCAGCAAATGTTTCAACGATGCAAAAGTGGCTGCACACCATGCAATTGTACCTACCGCCAAACAACTAAAAACAGCGACTTTGGCGGCTGATGAAGTAAAAGTATATCAACTTATTAGCAGGCATTACCTAATTCAGTTTTACCCCGATTACATTTATAACGAAACTAAAGTAGAGGTAACAATTGCGGGAGGTTTATTTAAAGCCAATGCAAAGCAAGATGTAAGCCTAGGATTTAAGGTATTAATGGGCAAAGCCGAGCTAAAAGATGAAGCAACCTTGCCTCATTTAACAAAAGGCATGGCGCTTAACTGCACTAAAGGTGAAGTGGTAGAAAAACACACTACGCCACCGTCTCATTTTACTGATGCAACATTGCTAAGTGCCATGACCGGCATTAGTCGTTATGTAAAAGATTCACAAATTAAAAAAATACTCAAAGAGACCGATGGGTTAGGTACAGAGGCAACCCGCGCAGGCATTATTGAATTATTATTTAGGCGTCGTTTTTTAAAGCGCGAAGGTAAATCAATTAAAGCTACACAAACAGGCTTGGCACTTATTAGTGTTTTACCAGAGGGCTTAGCTAGCCCCGATTTGACCGCTAAATGGGAGGCGAGTTTAGGCAACATTGCTCAACAAGCAATGAGCTACCAACAATTTTTACAACCACTGCTGGTGGAGCTTGAAGGTTTTGTACAGCAAGCAGCTAGTTGTGATAGCCATGTATTTTCAAAGCTACCTAAAACGGCACCTAAAAAGCGCTTTGCTAAGGGTGGTAAAAAAGCAGCATTTAAAAAATCAAATTATAAAAAGAGCTCAGCAACCACTTAATCGCTGGGCTCTCAAATACGGCTTATTTTTTATTAAATAACGCGACTGCAGCGTTACTCATGGCTTTTATACCGGTCGGTAATGCTACTTTATAATCTGGCGCAAATTTACTTGAGTGTAATGAAGGAAGTGTTTGGTTACTTTTCATCGCATTTGTATATTGCTGCTGGTTTACTCCACCTAACCAAAATAACGTAATAGGAATGTTTTCATCAGTTCTACCGTACAGTCCAAAATCTTCACCAGCCATAACCGCTTTTGTCTCAAATACATTAGTTTCGCCAATTGCATCAGCAATAGCACTCCTAACAATATTAGTTTGCTGAGGGTTATTGTAAGTAGATGGAATAGATTCATCTTCATGAACGTGAACAACAGGGTAGTGTGACTCAGTAAGGCCAGCACTTTGAGCAATACCCGCTGTAATACGTTTTATTGCAGCTATTTGCGCCGTACGTACCTCTGGGTTGTAGCTTCTAAGCGTAAGCTGTAGTTTTACTTCATCTGAAATCACATTATGCTTTGAGCCACCATGAATAGAACCCACAGTCACTACGGAAGGCTCAAGTGGAGAAAGCTCGCGGCTTGTGATTGTTTGTAATGCTAATACCGTACGCGCCGCAATAACTACAGGGTCTACGGTAGTGTGCGGGTAGGCGCCGTGTCCGCCTTTACCTTTTATAGTTATATCTACTGAATCAACACTTGCCATGGTGTATTCGTTTTTCATTGATACCTTACCCGCAGGCACGCTGGCACTAACATGCAGCGCAATAACATGATCAGGCTTAGCATATTTACTAAATAAGCCTTCACTCAACATGGCTTTTGCTCCACCGCCAACTTCTTCTGCAGGTTGAGCAACCATCATTAACGTTCCTTGCCACTTATTTTTATGGGCAATAAGTTGCTCAGCAGTACCAATAAACGAGCTCATATGTATATCGTGGCCACAGCCATGCATTACACCTACTTTATTACCATGCTCATTGGTCACTTGTACTTTAGATGCATAAGGTTTACCGGTTTGCTCTGTGATTGGTAGGCCATCGGTATCAGTACGAATCATTATTGTAGGGCCGGTGCCATTTTTATAAATCCCTACCACACCGTAGCCGCCCACATTATCTGTTACATCAAACCCAAGTTTTGTTAATTGCGATGCTATTTTTTGGCCAGTTTCTTGTTCGTGATATGAAAGCTCTGGAGATTGATGTAAGTCGAGGTAAAACTTTTCAATAGCTGGCATACTCTTAGTTAAATCCAAGCTTAGTGACTTAGCGTAAGTAAGTGGGCTTGCTATCATTAATGCTGCAGCTAGATAGGTGATTTTCATGTTTTCCCTCATTATTTGAAAGTATTTAATACTTGTATTTATTATGTTCGTCTCCATATAAAAACCTAAATAAATGAATATGGCAATTAATTCAATGAGCAACATAGTTAGTATCAACGCACAAAACCTTCAGCAAGTACTCGGTGAAACATCACAACAAAAGTTGGTGCTGCTTAACTTCCACTCGCCACAAAGTCCTGAGTGTATTAGCCAAATCGGTATATTAGAAAATTTAGCTACGCAATATAAAGATCATATTGTAGTGGCTAATCTTGATTGTGACGCAGAACAAGCACTCGCCTCGCAATTAGCGCAGCAGGTTGGCTTGCAAACATTACCTACACTTGTATTGTTAAAAGATTCAGCTCCAGTAGATTTATTGGCGGGTGCGCAAACCGACGCGCAAATTCGCGAAGCCCTGAGTAAGCATTTACCAGCGCAACAGGACCTACTTCTTGAACAAGCAAAACAAGCATTATTAAAGTCGGATCTAAATGCTGCATTTAATTACGCAAAGCAAGCGTATGAAATAGACAGTGCAAACGCACGTATAAAGCTTGTGTTAGCCGATATATGCATTCAAATACACAAGTTAGATGATGCTCAAGCACTCATTGATACCATTGACGCCCAAGAGCAAGATGCTTATTTTCATAATATAAAAGCTAAATGCGAAGCGGCTCTAGAAGCTACCGACTCGCCAGAGATAAAAGAAAAGCAATCTCAAGTAGAAAAGTACCCAAATGACTTAGACCTGAAAATAGAGCTAAGCCAATTGCTAAATGATGCAGGACGAAAAGAAGAAGCACTCGAAACACTGTTCAGCGTACTTAAAAAGGATCTTAACTTTAATGACGCTAAAGCAAGCTTTTTAGCAATTATCGCTTCTCTACCTGATGGAGATGCACTTGCAGCGAAATACAGAAGAAAGCTTTATAGTATTTTGTATTAATACGCGCAGTTAATAAATTAACTTAAAAGCACCTTATAGGTGCTTTTTGCGTTTTATACATCGCTATATTTAAAACAAACTGAGCTTTGCTTATAGGTTTAGTTTGTTTTTTGTACTGCTTTTGGCTCTTTAGAGTGAAAAATACACGGAAGAGCTTTTATTTATAGTTTTTATTAAAAAACGCTTGCGTAAAAATCCGTTCTCCCTATAATGCGACCCCACTGAGACGGCAGAGCAGGCAACGCTTAGCGAGGCAAGCAAACCACTTAGTGAGTCGAGTGAAACTTAGTTTTAAAAACTTTCAAGTTTAACAAAATTAAGTGTTGACAAAAAAATAGGAAAGCGTAAGATGCGCAGCCCTAGCGAGATAAAGTTTAACGCTTTAATCGCAAC